>Ga0316627_100000330_pt1 | contig 12405 bp, 10 predicted proteins | sample OWC_Aug_M2_C1_D1_FD_207653 | JGI IMG/M metagenome (GOLD analysis project Ga0316627, IMG submission 207653) | Wetland soil microbial communities from Old Woman Creek delta, Ohio, United States - OWC_Aug_M2_C1_D1_C | ecosystem: Environmental > Terrestrial > Soil > Wetlands | place: USA: Ohio...
GCCCACCCTGCGCGTGCCCGGCTGGAAGATGTCGCCCGTGCGCAAACCGGACGCCAGGACCTGCTTGACCGCCGTCTCGACCCGCGCGGCCTCGGCTTCGCGCCCGAAGCTGTAGCGCAGCATCATCGCCACCGAGAGGATGGTCGCCAGCGGGTTGGCCACGCCCTTGCCGGCGATGTCCGGGGCCGAACCGTGGATCGGCTCGTACAAACCCTTGTTGCGCTCGTCCAGCGAGGCCGACGGCAGCATGCCGATCGATCCGGTGAGCATCGACGCTTCGTCGGACAGGATGTCGCCGAACATGTTGCCGGTCACCATGACGTCGAACTGCTTCGGGTTGCGCACGAGCTGCATCGCGGCATTGTCGACCAGCATGTGCGAGAGCTCGACGTCGGGGTACTCCCTGCCGACCTCGGTCACCACGTCGCGCCAGAGCTGGGTCGCCTCGAGCACGTTCATCTTGTCGACCGAGCAGAGCTTCCGGCTGCGCCTGCGTGCCGCCTGGAAAGACACGTGCGCGATGCGGCGGATCTCGCCCTCCGAATACACCATGGTGTTGATGCCGACGCGCTGCCCGTCCCGGAGCTGGATGCCGCGCGGTTCGCCGAAATAGATGTCGCCGGTCAGCTCGCGCACGATCAGCAGGTCGAGCCCGGCGACGACCTCGGGCCTGAGCGTCGATGCCTCGGCCAGTTCAGGATAGAGCACCGCCGGCCGCAGGTTGGCGAACAGGCCGAGATCCTTGCGTATGCCGAGCAGCCCGCGCTCGGGCCGCTGCTCGCGCGGCAGGGTGTCGTACTGCGGGCCGCCGACGGCGCCGAGCAGCACGGCGTCCGCCGCGCGCGCGAGCATGCGCGTAGCTTCGGGATAGGGCTCGCCGGTCGCGTCCACCGCGCAGCCCCCGAGCAGCGCGGTCTCCATCTCGACCGCCATGCCCTCGCGGCGCAGGTGTTCCAGCACCCGCACCGCCTCGGCAACGATCTCGGGCCCGATGCCGTCACCGGGCAGCACGCATATCTTCATCGATCTCCGTCCATGTCGCGTTCGGGGCTCGCGCCCGGGATCAGGCGAACAGCCAGGGCCGCTCGGTCCGGCGGCGGGATTCGAATTCGCGGATCCGGTCCGCCTGGCGCAGCGTCAGGCCGATCTCGTCCAGCCCATTGACCAGGCAGTACTTCCTGAAGGCGTCGACCTCGAATCCGAGTGCCTTGCCGTCCGGCCGGGTCACGGTCTGCGCCTCCAGGTCGATGCGCAGGCGGTAGCCGGGCTGCGCCGCGACCTGCGCGAACAGCGCGTCGACCTCCGCCGCCGGCAGCACGATCGGCAACAGGCCGTTCTTGAAGCAGTTGTTGAAGAAGATGTCGGCGAAGCTCGGGCCGACCAGCGCGCGTATGCCGAAGTCCTGAAGCGCCCAGGGCGCGTGCTCGCGCGAAGAGCCGCAGCCGAAGTTCTCGCGCGTCAGGAGCACCGAGGCGTCCTGGTAGCGCGGCTGGTTCAGCACGAAGTCCGGATTGAGCGGACGCCCGCTGCAGTCCTGCCCGGGCTCGCCGTGATCCAGGTAGCGCCACTCGTCGAACAGGTTCGGGCCGAAGCCGCTGCGCTGGATCGACTTGAGGAACTGCTTGGGAATGATGGCATCGGTATCGACGTTCGCCCGGTCGATCGGCGCCACCAGTCCTTCGTGTTGGCGGAAGGCATCCACGATTATTTGCCGGCTCCCTTCTGGATGATCTCGCCGCCCTTCTCGATATCCTTGCCCAGGCCGGCCATGGTGTTGCATCCCGAAAGCGCGATCGCGACGACGGCCGCGAGCACGACTGAAATCATATTCACGGCTTCCTCCCGATCCAGGTCAGAGCAGGTCGCGCACGTCGGCGAAACGTCCCGCGATCGCCGCGGCCGCCGCCATCTGCGGGCTCACCAGATGCGTGCGTCCGCCCGCGCCCTGACGGCCCTCGAAGTTCCGGTTCGACGTGGATGCGCAGCGTTCTCCGGGTTCCAGCCGGTCGGCGTTCATCGCTAGGCACATCGAGCAGCCAGGTTCGCGCCACTCGAAGCCCGCGGCGGTGAAGATCCGGTCCAGCCCCTCGGCCTCGGCCTGCCGCTTGACCAGCCCCGAGCCGGGCACCACCAGCGCCAGCTTGATGCTCGAGGCCACTTTCCGGCCGCGCACCACGGCGGCGGCAGCGCGCAGATCCTCGATGCGCGAATTCGTGCAGGAACCGATGAACACCTTGTCCAGGCAGATGTCGCGGATCGGCGTGCGCGCGGCGAGCCCCATGTACTGCAGCGCGCGCGCCGCGCCTTCGCGCTTGACCGGGTCCTCGAAATCCTCCGGCGCCGGCACCGCGCCGTCTATGTCGGTCACCATTTCCGGCGAGGTGCCCCAGGTCACCTGCGGCTTGATCTGCCCGCCGTCCAGTTCCACCACGCGGTCGAACTGCGCGCCTTCGTCCGAGCGCAGGGTGCGCCAGTAGGCGGCCGCGCGTTCCCAGACCTCGCCGGTCGGTGCGAATGGGCGGCCGCGCACGTATTCGATGGTCGTCTCGTCGGCAGCGACCATGCCGGCGCGGGCGCCCGCCTCGATCGCCATGTTGCACAGGGTCATGCGCCCTTCCATCGACATCGCGCGCACCGCCGATCCGCCGAACTCCATCGCGTATCCGGTGCCGCCGGCCGTGCCGATCCGGCCGATCACCGCCAGGATCACGTCCTTGGCCGACACGCCGGGCGCGAGCGCGCCGTCGACCCGCACCAGCATGTTCTTCGATTTCTTCTGCAGCAGGCACTGGGTGGCGAGCACGTGCTCCACCTCGGAAGTGCCGATGCCGAAGGCCAGGCAGGCGAACGCCCCGTGGGTGCTGGTGTGCGAGTCGCCGCACACCACGGTCATCCCCGGCAGGGTCACGCCCTGCTCCGGCCCGATCACATGGACGATGCCCTGGCGCTGGTCCCTGAAGGGCAGATAGACCAGCGAGCCGAACTCGCGGATGTTCGCGTCCAGCGTCTCAACCTGCAGCCGCGAGACCGGATCCTCGATGCCCTTGTCCCAGTCCTTGGTCGGCGTGTTGTGGTCGGCGGTGGCCACCACCGAGCCGACGCGCCAGGGCTTGCGCCCGGCCAGCTTCAGGCCGTCGAAGGCCTGCGGGCTGGTCACCTCGTGCACCAGGTGGCGGTCGATGTACAGGAGCGCCGTGCCGTCGGCCTCTTGATGCACCACGTGCTCGGACCAGAGCTTGTCGTAGAGGGTCTGCGCCATGCCGGAACCGCTTCAATTAAAGGCCGAAATTATTGCACAGGCGCCGGGGCCCTGCCAGGCAGGCCGCGCCAGACCAGCACGAACCCGACGATCGCCAGCGCCGAACTCAGCGTGTAGGTCGGCGCCGGGCCGATTGCATCCCAGGCGTAGCCGCTGGCGAGCCCGCCGACCATGCCGCCCGCGCCGAAGGAAACGCTGGAATACAGCGCCTGCCCGCGCGCCTGGTGCCGCCCGGGGAACCAGTTGTTGACCGCGGCAACCGCGGCGGCGTGGTAGGCGCCGAAAGTGGCGCCGTGCAGCAGTTGCGCCGGCACCAGGATCCACCACCAGTCGACGCCCCAGCCGATCATCAGGAAGCGCAGGACCGCCGCTGCGAAGCTGGCGAGCAGGATCGCCCGCACCGAAAGCGCGGCGAGCAGCGCCGGCATGTACAGGAAGACTCCGATCTCGGCCACCACGCCCAGGGTCCACAGCCAGCCTACGGCTGACTTGCTGTAGCCGCTCGTCACCAGGAAGATCGAGTAGAAGACGTACAGCGCGCCGTGGGCCGCCGACATGAAGAAGCAGGCGGCGAGGAGCGCCGTCACCTCCGGCCGGCGCACGATCTCGCGCAGCCGCTGGCGGTCTGCGGCGTGCCTGGCCGGCGCGGCCTCTGGCATGGCGATCGAGGCGAGCAGGATGCCGGCCAGCAGGCCGGCGGACACCCAGAGCAGCGAACGCAGCGGCGCCACGTCCAGCAGGTAGCCGCAGGCCAGCACCGCCGCGATGAAGCCGATCGAGCCCCACAGCCGGATGTTGCCGTAGCGCGCCGTCTGGCTGCCCAGGTGGGTGAGCGTCACGCTCTCCACCAGCGGCAGGGCCGCGCCCCAGAAGAAGGCGAGCGCGGTCATGGCGGCGAAGACCCCCGCGAAGCTCTCGGCGAAGAAGAAGCCGAGGAAGCCGGCGAGGCTGGCCGCCGAGGCCAGCCGCACGATCGGCATGCGCGCGCCGGTCCGCTCCGCCAGCCAGCCCCAGACGTTCGGCGCCACCACCCGCATCACCTGCAGCAGCGACATCAGCACGCCGATGTCCCAGGCGGAGAATTCGAGCGATTTCAGGTACAGGCTGAAATAGGGCGAGAAGGCCCCGATGAAGGCGAAGTAGAAGAAGTAGTACGCCGACAGGCGCCAGTAGGGCAGCATCCCCCGATCGCCGCTGCGCGCCGATCCGCGGCCTCAATCCTCTTCGGGTTCGGGATCTTCCGCCGCTGTGCCTGCCTGCAGCCGGGCGAGCACCTCGGGCGGCGCCTGGGCCGGAATCGGCGGCGTCGGGCAGGCGACGTCCGCGCATTGGGCACGGTGGCGCAGCGCGTGGTCCATCAGCACCAGCGCCAGCATGGCCTCGGCGATCGGGGTGGCGCGTATGCCCACGCAGGGATCGTGGCGGCCGTGGGTCTGGACGATCGCCGGGTTGCCCTGCCGGTCGATCGAGCGGCGCGGCAGGCGGATGCTCGAGGTCGGCTTGATCGCGATGCTCACCACGATGTCCTGGCCGGTGGAGATGCCGCCCAGGATGCCGCCCGCATTGTTCGAGAGGAAGCCCTCGGGCGCCAGTTCGTCGCAGTGCTCGGTGCCCTTCTGCTCCACGGAGCGGAAGCCGGCGCCGATCTCCACGCCCTTGACCGCGTTGATGCCCATCATGGCGTAGGCGATGTCGGCGTCCAGCCGGTCGTACACCGGCTCGCCCCAGCCGACGGGAACGCCCGATGCGACCACGGTCAGCCGCGCGCCGCAGGAATCGCCGGACTTGCGCAGCGCGTCCATGAATGCCTCCAGCTCCGGCACGATGTCCGGGTCGGGCGAAAAGAACGGATTGGCTTCGACGCCCGCCCAGTCCCTGAAGGGGATCGCGATCGGCCCAAGCTGCGCCATGCAGCCGCGTATGGTCACGCCGTGGCGCTCGCACAGCCACTTGCGCGCCACCGCCCCGGCCGCCACCCGCACCGCGGTCTCGCGGGCCGAGGAGCGGCCCCCGCCGCGGTAATCGCGGATGCCGTATTTCTGCCAGTAGGTGTAGTCGGCATGGCCCGGGCGGAAGGTGTCCATGATGTTGCCGTAGTCCTTGCTGCGCTGGTCCTGGTTGCGGATCAGCAGGCCGATCGGCGTCCCGGTGGTGCGCCCCTCGAACACGCCCGACAGGATCTCCACGGTGTCCGGTTCGCGGCGCTGGGTGACATGCCGCGAGGTGCCCGGCCGGCGCCGGTCCAGGTCTCGCTGGATGTCGGCCTCGGTCAGTTCCAGGCCGGGCGGACAGCCGTCGACCACGCAGCCGATCGCGGGGCCGTGGGACTCGCCGAAGGAGGTGACGCAGAACAGGCGGCCGATGGCGTTGCCGGACATTGGAAGAACCTCGCGGGATCCGCGCTGGAAAGCGGGCGGGGCAGTTTATCATGGGGGTCGTATCCTCCCCCGCCCAGCCCATGCCCGGCAACCGCAGAAAGTCCCGGCCCCCGCTACGCGGCCAGCCGCCCGCCCCGGCGCCCGGCAAGCCCGCCGCGGGCGCGCCGGCGCCGAACAGGCTGATCGCGCCGGACGCCCGCTGGCAGCGCTTCCAGCGCTACGTCTGGGACAGGAACAAACGCGGCTGAACGATCACGCCGCCTTCTTCTGCTTGCCGATCTCCTCGTCGCGCAGGGCGCGCCGCAGGATCTTGCCGACGTTGGTCTTCGGCAGCTCGGTGCGGAACTCCACCAGCCTCGGCACCTTGTAGCCGGTCATGTGTTCCTTGCAGTGCGCGATCACCGATTCCGCGTTGAGGTTTGGATCGCGCTTGACGACGAACACCTTGACCGCCTCGCCCGACTTCTCGTCCGGCACGCCGACCGCGGCCACTTCGAGCACGCCGGGGTGCTGGGCGACCACGTCCTCGACCTCGTTCGGATAGACGTTGAAGCCGGAGACCAGGATCATGTCCTTCTTGCGGTCGACGATGCGCACGAAACCCATCTCGTCCACGACGGCCACGTCGCCGGTGCGCAGGAAGCCGTCCGGCATCAGCACCTTCGCGGTTTCCTCCGGCCGCTGGTAATAGCCCTTCATCACCTGCGGGCCGCGGATGCACAGCTCGCCGACCTCGCCGAGCTTCAGCTCCTTGCCTTCGTCGTCGCGGATCGACACCTCGGTGGAGGGGATCGGCAGGCCGATCGCGCCGTTGTAGTCGGCCAGGTTGAGCGGGTTGATCGTCGCCGCGGGCGAGGTCTCGGTCAGGCCGTAGGCTTCGATCAGCGGCTTACCGGTGATCTGCTTCCACTTTTCGGCCACCGCCCGCTGCACCGCCATGCCACCGCCCAGCGCGATCTTCAGGCCGCTGAAATCCAGCTTGGCGAACTCGGGATTGGCGACCAGGACGTTGAACAGCGTATTCACCCCGGTGATCGCGTTGAACTTGTGCGTCTGCATCTCCTTGACGAAGGCCGGGATGTCCCGCGGATTGGTGATCAGCAGGTTGGTCCAGCCCACCTTCATGAAGGTCAGGCAGTTCGCCGTCAGGGAGAAGATGTGATAGAGCGGCAGGGGCGTGACGATCAGTCCGTCCGCCTCCGGCAGGAAGGGCTTGAGCCAGGCGTGGGCCTGCTGCAGGTTGGCGATGATGTTGCGGTGGGTGAGCATCGCGCCCTTGGCCACCCCGGTGGTGCCGCCGGTGTATTGCAGGAAGGCGATGTCCTCGTGGGTCACCTCGACCGGCTTGAGCGCATGGCGGGCGCCGCGGACCAGGGCATCGTTGAAGCTCACCGCGCCGGGTATCTTCCACGCCGGCACCATCTTCTTGATGTTGCGGACCACGAAATTGACCAGCAGGCCCTTCGGGAAACCGAGCAGGTCGCCCAGGCCGGTCACCACCACGTGCTTGACCGCGGTCTTCGGCAGCGCCTCCTGCAGCACGCTGGCGAAGTTTTCGACCACGATGATGGTTTCCGCCCCGGAGTCCCTGAGCTGATGCTCCAGCTCCCGCGCGGTATAGAGCGGATTGACGTTCACCACCGTGCATCCGGCCCGCAGGATGCCGAAGATCGCCACCGGGTACTGCAGCACGTTCGGCATCATCACCGCCACGCGTGCGCCCTTGGCCAGACCCAGCTCCGACTGCAGGTAGGCGCCCATCTGGGCGGTCATCCGGTCCAGATCCGCGTAGCTGATGCCCTTGCCCATGTTGATGTAGGCGGTGCGGTCGGCGTAGGCCCGGCAGCTCTTCTCGAACAGATCCCCGACCGAGCGGAACTCGTTGACGTCGATCTCCGCCGGGATTCCGGGCGGGTAGCTCTTGAGCCAGATTTTTTCCATGCGAACCTCCTCGACAGGTAACGACCTTTTTCGGCGACGGCCACGCGGCCGGGCGCACCCCGCCTCTTGTTCAATCAGCTCGTTCCAGGCAGTACGTCCGGGCTCCCCTCGGGGTCGGGCAGAATCAGCGTTCGAGCAGGCCGAGCTTGTCCTTGGTCTTCGCCCACTCGTCGGCGTCGGGCGGGGCGTCCTTGCGCTCGATGATCGGCTTCCAGAGCTTGGCCAGCTCGGCGTTCAGGGCCGTGAAGTGCTTCTGGTCGGCCGGCACGTCGTCCTCCGCGAAAATGGCCTCCACCGGACACTCGGCCACGCAGAGGGTGCAGTCTATGCACTCGTCCGGATCGATCACCAGGAAGTTCGGTCCCTCGCGGAAGCAATCCACCGGGCAGACGTCCACGCAGTCGGTGTACTTGCACTTGATGCACGGTTCGGTTACGACGTAGGTCATGGGGCGTGTTCCTCGTACCTCGGGGCGGGAGTTCGCGCACCCGTTTGCCGCGCCTCGTTTCGGACGGCATTCGGTCCCGGCGCGCAAGGATGCGTACGCGCCGAATATAGCCGATTTCCGCGGCGCTCTGGGTGCCCGCCGGGGCGCAATACCCGACGTTCGCAGCTTCCCACCGCGCGGGAATTCCGCTACGATAAAAGTCAAGCGATTCCGGTTATCGCGGATTCGAACCCCATTTCGGTCTTTCCCCATCCTGAAAGCGTCCCTGCGCGGCTGCCGCCCGCGGGCCGCACCGTCGTACTATCCGATCAGCGAGGAGCCAATGAGCGAACACATCCACTACGTCACCGACTCGACCTTCGAGACCGAGGTCCTGCAATCCGCCACCCCGGTTCTGGTGGACTACTGGGCAGAGTGGTGCGGACCCTGCAAGGCGATCGCGCCGATCCTGGACGAGGTGGCCAAGGAATACGCCGGCCGCCTGAAGATCGCCAAGCTGAACATCGACGACAACCAGAACACCCCGGGGCGCTATGGCATCCGCGGCATTCCCACGCTGATGCTGTTCAAGAACGGCAATGTCGAGGCCACCAAGGTCGGCGCGCTCTCGAAGTCGGCGCTGGCCGCATTTATTGACAGCAATCTCTGAACCCGCTAGAGTCGCTGACCGTCCGCAGCCGGGCCTGCCCACCCCGCCCGCTGCGGCTGTCGTTCCCCGCCGTTCCCCCGTTTCCCTTCCCACCTCTCCACCGTTTCGGCCCCCGTCCATGCATCTATCGGAGCTAAAAGCCCACCACGTCAGCCAGTTGCTCGAAATGGCCATCACCAACGAGATCGATGGCGCCAACCGGCTGCGCAAGCAGGAACTGGTCTTCGCCCTGCTGAAGAACCGCGCCAAGAAAGGCGAGCCGATCTACGGCGACGGAACGTTGGAAGTGCTGCCGGACGGCTTCGGCTTCCTGCGCTCGCCGGACACCTCCTATCTCGCCGGGACCGACGACATCTACGTCAGCCCGTCCCAGATCCGCCGCTTCAACCTCCATACCGGCGACACCATCGAGGGCGAGATCCGGACCCCGAAGGACGGCGAGCGCTATTTCGCGCTGGTCAAGGTGGACAAGGTCAACAGCGAGCCGCCCGAGGCGGCGAAGCACAAGATCCTGTTCGAGAACCTGACGCCGCTGCACCCGACGATCCACCTCAAGCTCGAGCGCGACATCCGCGGCGAGGAGAACGTCACCTCGCGGATCATCGACATGATCGCCCCGATCGGCAAGGGCCAGCGCGGCCTGATCGTCTCGCCGCCGAAGGCCGGCAAGACCGTGCTGATGCAGCACATGGCGCACGCGATCACCGCGAACTACCCGGACGTCGTGCTGATCGTCCTGCTGATCGACGAGCGCCCGGAAGAGGTCACCGAGATGACGCGCACCGTGCGCGGCGAGGTGGTGGCCTCGACCTTCGACGAGCCGGCCACCCGCCACGTGCAGGTCGCCGAGATGGTGATCGAGAAGGCCAAGCGGCTGATCGAGCACAAGAAGGACGTGGTGATCCTGCTCGACTCGATCACCCGCCTGGCGCGCGCCTACAACACCGTGGTGCCGGCTTCGGGCAAGGTGCTCACCGGCGGCGTGGACGCCAACGCCCTGCAGCGGCCCAAGCGCTTCTTCGGCGCCGCGCGCAACATCGAGGAAGGCGGCTCGCTGACCATCATCGCCACCGCACTGATCGACACCGGCAGCCGCATGGACGACGTGATCTACGAGGAGTTCAAGGGCACCGGCAACATGGAGATCCATCTGGATCGCCGCATGGCCGAGAAGCGGGTCTATCCCTCGATCAACGTCAACCGCTCCGGCACCCGCCGCGAGGAACTGCTGCTCAAGCCGGACGTGCTGCAGAAGGTCTGGATCCTGCGAAAGCTCCTGTACAACATGGACGACCTCGAGGCGATGGAATTCCTGCTCGACAAAGTGAAGGCCACCAAGAGCAACGGGGAGTTCTTCGACGCCATGCGCCGCGGTTAGCCCCGAGGTCGCGCGCATCGCCAGCCTGGTATCCGGCATCGCGCGGTTTGTCCGCCGGGCCGACGGCCCCGGGTAATTCGCCTCCCACCCGATTTGGTGCGCCCCGCACTGTCGCGGGGCACTTCTTCGGTGCATCGCGCTTGCTGCAGGCCAGCAAACGCGGCACATCGCCGCGCATGGACCTTGCTTGAGCAGCGCTCGACCCTGCGAGAACGGAGCCTGCCTTGTCCATCCACGTTGCCCTGAACCATGTCACCCACTACAGCTACGACCGGCCGGTCGCGCTTTCGCCCCAGGTCGTGCGCCTGCGTCCGGCGCCTCACTGCCGCACGCCGATCCTGTCGTACTCGCTGAAGATCACGCCGGCCGGGCATTTCATCAACTGGCAGCAGGATCCGCAGAGCAACTATCTGGCGCGTCTGGTGTTCCCGGACAGGACCCGGGAGTTCCGGGTCGAGGTGGACCTGGTCGCCGACATGGCGGTGATCAACCCGTTCGACTTCTTCCTCGAACCGCAAGCGGACAAATTCCCGTTCGCGTACGAGGACTGGCAGCTGCGCGAACTCGCCCCCTACATGGTGAAGCTGCCGGCCACGCCGCTGTTCGCCAAGTATCTGGGCACGATCCCGCGCGCGCCCAAGCAGAGCGTGGATTTCCTGGTGGACATCAACCGGGAGCTGCACCAGCAGATCCGTTACCTGATCCGCCTCGAACCGGGCGTCCAGACGCCCGAGCAGACCCTGGACCTGGGCAGCGGATCCTGCCGCGACTCGGCCTGGCTGCTGGTGCAGTTGCTGCGCCACCTCGGCCTGGCCGCCCGCTTCGTTTCGGGCTACCTGATCCAACTCACCCCGGACGTCAAGTCGCTGGACGGCCCCTCCGGTCCTGCCGCGGACTTCACCGACCTGCACGCCTGGACCGAGGTGTATCTCCCGGGCGCAGGCTGGATCGGGCTGGACCCGACCTCCGGACTGTTCGCCGGCGAGGGCCATATCCCGCTCGCCTGCACGCCGGAACCGACCAGCGCGGCGCCGGTGACCGGATTTGCCGAGAAGGCCGAATGCGAGTTCTCGCACGCGATGCGGGTGGAACGGATCTGGGAGGCCCCGCGGGTCACCAAGCCCTACACCGACGAGCAATGGACGCGGATCGAATCCCTCGGCCATTCCATCGACGCCGAACTGCAGGCCGGCGACGTGCGCCTGACCATGGGCGGCGAGCCGACCTTCGTCTCGGTCGACGACCCGGACGGCGCGGAATGGAACACCGCCGCGCTCGGGCCGACCAAGCGCGGGCTGGCCGAGGGGCTGCTGGCGAAGCTGAAGGCCAAGTACGCGCCGCAGGGCTTCCTGCACTACGGCCAGGGCAAGTGGTACCCGGGCGAGCAACTGCCCAGATGGTCGCTCGGCGTGTGGTGGCGCCGCGACGGCGAGCCGATGTGGGCCAACCCCGCCCTGTTCGCCGACGAGGGCACCGACTACGGCGTGACCGACGCCGACGCGCGCCGCTTCCTCGAAGGGGTGGCCGAGCGACTGGGCGTGGGTGGGCACCATATGATGCCGGCCCACGAGGACGTCTGGTACTACCTCTGGCGCGAGCGGCGCCTGCCGGGCAACGTCGACCCCTTCGACGCGCGCCTGGACGATCCGCTGGAGCGCGACCGGCTGCGCAAGGTCTTCGGCCAGGGGCTGGACAAGGTGGTCGGCTGGGTGCTCCCGGTGGTCCGGGATCACGCTTTGCCGGCCTGGCGCAGCGGACCCTGGTTCCTGCGCGAGGAGCGCCTGTACCTGATTCCGGGCGACTCGCCCCTGGGATTCCGACTGCCGCTCGATTCGCAACCCTGGACGGCTGCGACCGACTACCCCTGGATCTTCCCGCCGGACCAGAGCCGGCCGTTTCCGGCGCTCCAGCCCCATGCGTCGATCCGCGAACTGATCCAGTTGCGCCATCCGTTGCGAGGTGAAGAGTTCGCGGGGCCGCGCGCCAGCCTGGCGCCGGACCAGGCCGCGGCGCGTCGGCCGGCGCCGTTCCAGTCCGCCGACTGGATCGTGCGCACGGCGCTCTGCGCCGAGCCGAGGAACGGCGTCCTGTACGTGTTCATGCCTCCGCTGGCCGAACTGGAGCACTACCTGGAACTGGTGGCCGCCTGCGAGGCGACCGCGGGCGATCTCGGCCAGCCCGTACTGTTCGAGGGCTACGAGCCGCCCAAGGACCCGCGCGTGGACCACATCCGGGTCACGCCGGACCCGGGCGTCATCGAGGTCAACATCCACGCCGCGAAGAGCTGGGACGAGCTGGTCGACCACACCGAGCACCTCTACGAGGCGGCCAGGCAGTCAAGGCTGGCAACCG
>Ga0316627_100000331_pt1 | contig 12393 bp, 10 predicted proteins | sample OWC_Aug_M2_C1_D1_FD_207653 | JGI IMG/M metagenome (GOLD analysis project Ga0316627, IMG submission 207653) | Wetland soil microbial communities from Old Woman Creek delta, Ohio, United States - OWC_Aug_M2_C1_D1_C | ecosystem: Environmental > Terrestrial > Soil > Wetlands | place: USA: Ohio...
GTTGGGGGAAATGAACCCGGAACAGCTCTGGGAAACGACCATGAACCCGGAGAGCCGCACGTTGCTGCAGGTGCGGGTGGAAGATGCCGTGAAAGCGGACGAAATTTTTACCGTCCTCATGGGCGATCAGGTGGAGCCGCGGCGCGAATTTATCCAGAAGAACGCTTTGAGCGTGACCAATCTGGACATCTGAGGGTTTGGTAAAATCTCCATCTTTCCCGCCCGAAGCGGGATGGCCAAGCGGCAGGGGCGGTTCCGAACCGCCCCTCCTTTTTACGGAACCGAAATAGGCAAAAGGCTTCAACCTTACGAGAACATGATCCGGATCGGCCGGGGACGAGCGTCCGGATTTTCAATGGACAAGAGAGAGCGGTATGCAGTCTATGACGCCAGGCAATCGAGTTTCGGTAAAGCTTGAAGATCAAATGCAGAAGTCCTACATGGACTACGCGATGTCGGTCATTATCGGCCGGGCGCTGCCCGATGTCCGCGACGGGCTCAAGCCGGTCCACCGGCGCGTCCTGTACGCCATGTACGACCTGGGCAACGATTGGAACAAACCTTTTAAGAAATCGGCCCGCATCGTCGGCGACGTCATCGGCAAATACCATCCCCACGGGGACACGGCGGCGTACGACGCCCTCGTGCGGATGGCCCAGGACTTCTCCCTGCGCTACCCTCTGATTCAGGGGCAGGGAAACTTCGGCTCCGTGGACGGGGACCCGCCGGCGGCCATGCGCTACACCGAAGTGCGCATGTCGCGCCTGGCCGGCGAGCTTCTGGCGGACATCGAGAAAGAGACGGTTGATTTCATTCCGAACTACGACGGTTCGCTGAACGAGCCGGCCATTCTTCCCGCGCGCTTCCCCAATTTGCTGGTCAACGGTTCCTCGGGCATTGCCGTAGGGATGGCCACCAACATTCCCCCGCACAACCTGAACGAAGTTATTGACGCCACCATCGCCGCCATCCACGACCCCGAGATCAGCGTCGAGAGGCTGATCGATTTGATCCCGGGCCCCGATTTTCCCACGGCCGGGTTCATTCTGGGGCGCGGGGGCATCCGGGAGGCCTACCTGACCGGGAAGGGAACCCTCCAGCTTCGCGCCCGGGCCCTGGTCGAGAGGCAGAAAAGGACCGAACGGGAGTCCATTGTCGTCACCGAGATCCCCTACCAGGTGAACAAGGCCAAGCTTCTGGAGAAGATCGCCGAGTTGGTGCAGGAGAAGAGGATCGAGGGGATCTCCGATCTGCGCGACGAGTCGGACCGCGAAGGCATGCGCATCGTTATCGAGCTGAAACGGGACGCCATCGCCCAGGTGGTCCTGAACCAGCTCTTCAAACACACCCAGATGCAGATTTCTTTCGGCATCATCCTCCTCGGGATCCTGCACGGACAGCCGGTGATTCTGAACATCAGGGACCTGATCGAGCAGTTCATCAACCACCGCAAGGAGATGGTCACCCGCCGCACGCGGTTTGAGCTGGGAAAGGCGGAAGCCAGCGCCCACATCCTGGAAGGACTGAAAATCGCCCTGGACAACCTCGACCGGGTCATCGCCCTGATTCGCGCCTCCAAAACGCCGAAAGACGCCAAAGAAGGGTTGATGGCCAAGTTCTCCCTGTCCGAGATCCAGGCCCAGGCCATTTTGGACATGCGGCTGCAGCGGCTGACCAACCTGGAACGGGAAAAGATCAACGAGGAATACAAAGCGCTCATTCAGCTGATCGCCCGCCTGCGGGAGATCCTCGCCAACGAGCGTCTTCTTTTGAATGTGATCGTCGAGGAACTGAACGAGATCAAGGACCGGTACGGCGACGAACGCCGCACGCAAATCATCGAGGAGGCCCAAAACCTTCAACTGGAAGACCTCATCGTGGAAGAGGATATGGTCGTGACCATCAGCCACACGGGGTACATCAAGCGGAACGCCATCAGCCTCTACCGAAGCCAACGCCGCGGGGGGCGGGGCAAGACCGGGATGACCACCAAGGAAGAGGACTTCGTCGAACACCTCTTCATCGCCTCCACCCACAGCTATATTCTCTTCTTCACCGATGCCGGCAAGGTCTACTGGCTGAAGGTGCACGAAATTCCCCAGGGCGGGCGCATGTCCCGCGGCAAGGCCATCGTGAACCTTCTGAACCTGGCCGGGGGGGAAAAGATCACCGCCATCCTCCCGGTGCGCAGTTTCGAGGAAGGCAAGAACATTCTCATGGCCACCAAGCAGGGGGTGATCAAGAAGACCGATCTGATGGCCTACAGCAACCCCCGCACGGGCGGGATCATCGCCCTGACCCTGGATCCCGGGGACGAGCTGATTTCCGCCTGCCTGACCGACGGAACGAAGGAGGTGCTGCTGAGCACGCGGGACGGCAAGGCGATCCGCTTCCAGGAGGAGGATGCCCGGGCCCTGGGCCGCACGGCCCGAGGGGTGAGGGGGATCACCCTGGAGGAGGGGGACAGCCTGGTGGCGATGGATATTGTTTCCCCGCAAAACCAGGAGGCCTCGATCCTTTCGGTGACGGAAAACGGGTATGGGAAGAAAACGAGGATCGACGAGTATCCGTTGCAGGGAAGGAGCGGCAAGGGGGTCATTACGATCAAGACCAGCGCCCGCAACGGCAAGATGATCGGCGTTCAGCAGATTACGGAGTCGGACGACGTGATGCTGATCACCGACAAAGGCAAGATCATCCGCCTCCGGGGTCGGGACATTTCGGTCATCGGGCGGAATACCCAGGGGGTCAAGTTGATCGAGCTGGAGCCCGGGGAAAAAGTCGTGGCTCTGGCGCGTTTGGCCGAAAAGGATGAAGAGCCCAACGGTCAAGGCGGAGAGGAAGACTTTGAGGCCGGGGCGGAGGAAAACGAGGAAGGCGGGAACGCCTAAAACCCCCTCGGGGGAGGGCATCCCGCCCGGTGGATTCCCGGGCGAACGGGGGCCTACTCCCGCTTCTCCGGCAGGAGCGGAAGGCCTTTGGTGAGATCCGCCACCAGCTGGCGGAGAATTCCTGCCTCCGAACCGCTGGGCCCGCGGCCCCGCCCCTCAGCCGTCCACACCGCGGCCCCGTTTTCGGCGTCAAGGAGTTTCAGGCTGATTTTCATTTCGCTGACGCCCTGATGGAACGTGGGCAGGGATTGGTATTCGTAAGCGCCCTCGTGCCAGACCTGGGTGGTGCTGGGGGAGACATAGGATCTCTGGACCCGGAGATCGAGGAAGGTCGCCACCAGAATGATTCGGGCGCGGAGGGATTGCCCGAAGCGGCGCAGGAGCGCCGCCTCCCGGGAAACCTCCCGGGCGGAGAGATTCATCTCTTGGAGAGCCTGGTCCGCCCTTGCCGGCGCCGTCACGGAAAAATTTTTGGCCTTCAAGGCCTCCCGGCTGGCCGCCAGAAGAAGCGCGCCCGAACCCGCGAATCCGGGTGTGTCCGCCGGAGGGAGAATGGCTGCCGGCTGGAAGTCTTTAAGATCAACGCCGGGCGGGGATGAGCGGTCCACGGCCAAACGCGTCAGGCACCCTGCGGTGAGGAACGCGGCTGCTAAGGAGACCGCGAAGAAAAGCCCGGTAGCCCATTTGGCGCAGACCGAAAACATTTTATTCCTCCGGGGTGACGGGCTAATTGACTTTTTGCGAGATCATCTTTATTAAACTCCTGGAAAATCTGCCTGTCAAGGGAGGTGGAGGCGCTTATGCCCATCTATGAATACCGCTGCGAGGATTGCGGAAGAGTCTCCAGCTTTTTGGTGAAGAGCTTTCGGGAGGACCTGCGGCCGCGCTGCAAGCGCTGCCAGAGCGAAAAAATGACCCGGCTTATTTCCCGTGTTTCCCGGGTGCGGTCCGAGGAGAGCCGCCTGGAATCACTGGCCGATCCCAGCAAGTTGAGCGGCCTGGACGAAAACGATCCGGGCGGAATGGCGCGCTGGATGAAGCGAATGGGCAAAGAGCTGGGGGAGGACATGGGCGAAGATATCGACGCCATGGTGGAAGAAGCGATGGAAGAGGAGGAGAAGCCCCCCCAAGGAAAGTCTGCAGGCGCCGAGGGCGACGAATTGTAGCCCACCCGACCCTTTTTCCTCCCCCGCCCTCTTTGTCTTTGGCACCCCCTCCGAGAGGTTTTCTCAATTCTTGTTTCCTCAATCAGCCCAACCCTGCGCCGCCCCCGTCCGGGAGAGAAAATATTACTAAAATAAGAAAAAAATTATAAAATCTGCAAAATCCTCAGATAGGATTTGACATTATTTTTCTATCGGTGATAATTTGCTTTTTAGCAGAATACAGGAAGACTCCAAATTGCCGTCACGCCCGCGAAAGCGGGAAGCCGGAAAAGCTTGAAAAAACTCGATTCCAGCTTCCGCAGGAATGACGACCGAAGGCCGAAGAGGATCTTTTTCCCAACGGGTAGAAAAAAGAAGCCGTAAGAAAAGGGGCCCGACGCGCGAGTTCAGAAAGAGAAAGGGGGGAAGAGGGAAGTGAGACGACGGCGACGGGCCGCAGGGTCGCAAGGGATTTTTCCAGGAAAGGAGGTTCCATGAAAAGAGTTCCAAAAAGAAAGGTTGCAATCGTCGGAGCGTTTACAACTCCCTGCCGGGGCCGCTGGCTCTCGAAGACCCTTTGGGAGCTGGGCCAGTGGGCCGTGTCCGGCGCCCTGCAGGATGCCAAGCTGGATATGTCCCAGGTCGAGGCGGGAGTCATCGGGCTGTACAACGACATTTTCGCCCGCCAGGCCATTCCGGAAAGTGCCTTCCAAGGGCATTTAGGCTTGGCCTTTAAACCTCTGGTCCGGGTGACCAATGGGGGGGCAACCGGCATCTATGCCTTCGGGTCGGCCTTTGATATGGTCGCCGGAGGCCGCCATGATGTCGTTTTCTGTGTGGGAACGGAAAAGGCCACGGACTGCTACGACTTCCTGAGCGAGACCCAAACCCCTGAGGTGGTTCAAACGATCGCCTGGTCCTGGGATCCTCTATTTGAACGGGATCAAGGCGCCACAGCCGCCGACTCTTACGCCGAGGTGATCCTGTCTTACATGGACCATTATCCTAAGGACCTCAAGATGCCGGTTCGCGGCGAGATTTTGCGGATCATGTGCGAGCAGGCCAAGAACAACCCGAACGCCCAGCGGCGAGACGAAATCGTGACCCCGGAACGGGTTGCCAACTCTCCTTGGATCATCGAGCCGGCCTTTAAAAAGCTCGAGACCTGCGTTTACACCGAAGGCGCCTGCTGCCTGATTTTTGCCGCCGAAGGGGTGGCCGAGGAGATCTGCCGCCAATCGGGCAAGCCTCCCATCTGGATCGAAGGAGTCGGCTTTGCCAACGAGCCCTACTGGTGGGGGATCAAGCACCCGCACAAACTTCCGGGGCGGATCGAGTCCGACCACCTGGCGGCCAAAACGGCTTACGAAATGGCCGGCATCGGCCCCGAGCGCATCGACGTGGTGGAGCTTCACGACGCCTTCCTGCCGCAGCTGGAGATCACCATGGCCGAAATGGGTTTCGTGCCCATGGGCCAGGCGGATGATTTGATTGATAAAAAGATCATGCACCCCCACGGCAAACTGCTGATTAATCCGTCCGGCGGGCTGATTTACGGCGGGCATTTCGTCGGCGGAAGCAACATGTTCTCCGCCTGGTCGGCGCGGAGGGAATTGATCAGCCGCAATCTGGAATATGCCCTCATTCATGGGACCGGGGCTTCCTCGGCCCAGTACGGGGGGGCGGTCGTTCTGCGAAGGGGGGTGATCTGATGGAAAAGGTAATGAGACGCAAAGGCGAGTATGTGATTCCCCATGAGGCCATCCCGGAAATCATGACGCGGAATTCCGTATCTCCGGAAGACAAGGTTGTTTGCCTGGAGCGCACCGAGGCAATGTTTACCACGTATTGGGCCAGCGCCGGAGAAATCTCCCCCTTCTTCCTGGCGGTCATGAAGGAAAAGAAAATCATCGGCGCCCGCTGCCCGAAGTGCAAGATGATTATTTGCCCTCCTTACATGACCCGCTGCCCCGTCTGCCAGAAGGATGACAAGAGCCTGGTCGACCTCGAACTCGGGATCGAAATGCCGCAGGTCGGGTATATGCTCGGAACCCCGCCGATTACCGTCTTTGCCAACGCCCGGTTCGCCCGCTATGCGCCCTTCGGCCGGGGACGGGTCATCCTGGGAGATTCCCAATCCGCCCTGCCCATCCAGGTTTTCACCACCACGGGCTTCCTCAAACCGGGGATTTTCAAGCGGGGAACCCAGGTCAAGATCGTCTTCCGAAAAAACCGCATGGGTTTCTCAACGGACTACTTCGCCGTTCCCCTGGAAGAGGTTCCCGAAAAGCTGCGCAGCAAAAAAGGCTTGGAAGAGACGGAACTCAAGTGGCAGAGCCAGAAACTGGCCGCCCCCAAAGTCGCGGCCGAGACCCAAAAAGGATTCCCGAAAATCTTGGAGGCCGTGCGCAAGTTTGTCGGGGAAATCCCCAGGAGTCCTCGCGCGCAAAGGGATCTGACGAACTGGGACCGCAAGATTCTTGTCAAAACCGGAGGCGGGAAGTTCGGGATGGTCTTGGCCAAACAAAAGATCAAAATGGTCAAGGATACGGAGTTGAAAAAACCGGATCTGACCCTAATCGTGGAGGATCCCGCGAACCTCGTCAAATGGACAAACGGGGATTCTCTGGTGAACATGATCCGCATGGGCTTTATCGCCATCAGCAACCTGCAGGATATGGAAACGATCTTTAAATTCGATCGCCTCCACCGTTCCATCCGCCGGGATGCCGAAGAGAAAGGCAAGAAGTAACCCTCGAGGGGGTGGGGCGCAAATCCCACCCCTTTTCCCTTCCATCTTTTCTTCCCCCAAGGGTTCCCTTCGGCGGGGGAGAGCCAATCAATCGCCAGGGTGGTAGAAAATGGGCAAGCGGTTGCAGGATAAAGTCGCCATTGTCACCGGTGCCGGAGCCAGCGGTCCCGGTTGGGGGAACGGCAAGGCCTCGGCCGTATTGTTTGCCCGGGAAGGGGCAAAAGTCTTTGCGGTAGACCTCAACCGGGCGGCGGCCGAGGAAACGAAGGGGATCATCGACCGGGAAGGCGGAACGGTTACGGCTCATCAGGCCGACGTGACGAACTCGGCGGAGGTCAAGGTTTTTGTTGAGCGCTGCCTGGGAATCTATGGGCGGCTCGATGTTTTGCTGAACAACGTGGGGATTGTGGAATCGGGGGGGCCCGTGGAGATCAGCGAGGAAAACTGGGACCGCCTGATCGAGGTCAACCTGAAAAGCATGTTTCTGACGTGCAAGCACTGTCTGCCGGTTATGGAAAGGCAGGGTGCCGGGGCGATCGTCAACATCTCCTCCATCGGGGCCCTGCGCTTCTTGGGGTACCCTTGTGCATCCTACAACGCCTCCAAGGGAGCGGTCAATCAGCTGACCCAGAACATCGCCGTGCAATACGCCGCCAAAGGGATCCGCGCCAACTGCGTTCTCCCGGGGTTGATGAACACGCCCATGATCCGGGAGCCGCTCAAAAAATTCTACGCCGGCGGGGATATCGAAAAGATGATCGAGATCCGCAATCAGCAGTGCCCCATGAAAAAAATGGGCGACGCCTGGGATGTCGCTTATGCCGCTTTATTCTTAGCTTCCGACGAGGCCAAATACATAACCGGCGCCAATTTGGTCGTGGATGGAGGGATTACCTGCAAATTTTCTTGAGGTCAAACGGTCCTTGGGGAAAGATCCCTCTCCCCGTCCGGGGAGAGGGATGAATCAGGAAAAGGGATTGAAAGGGAATCTCTAAATTTCCCCGAGGGTGATGTCCGTCTCTTCCTCGGGAAGGGGAATGATGAACACGGGCTTGCGGATGCGCTGAAGGACCCTTTCGGAAACGCGCCCCAGGAACGTGTGTTTGACCAAATCACGCCCGTGCATGCCGAGGATCAAAATGTCGGGGTTGATCTCTTCCGCTTTTTTGAGAATCTGCTCGGCCGGCTCGCCGATGGTCACTAAGATTCCCGCCACGCGTTTCAGGGTGGCCGGATCATCTTTCAGCTCCCGTTCGGCAAATTTTCGCAGACGGTCTTCAATGCGCCCGACGAGGTAACTTCGGGTTTCGCCCCGCAGTTTTTCCAGTTTGTCCGAACCGATATACATCGAAAGCAAGCCCTCCGTGGAGGGAGAACCCGCCTCGATCACATGGAGGATATAAATATCGGCATCGTGCTTCTCCGCGGAATTGACCGCGTAGCGGAAGGCGTAAGCGGAATTTTTCGTGAGATCCGTGGCGTATAGAATTTTTTTGATTCTTGGAATCATGGAGAATCCCCTTTTCGAGTGTAAGTGTCGGTGTGAGTGTGGGGTGAAAAATCAAGGGGAAAGAGGAGAAACGTGCAAAAGTGCCCGCTTTCCCCAGCGATTTTCTCCCCGCTTTTTGTTACTGACACGCACACGGCCACTTCTTTCTATTTGCCGATCATCGCGTTCGGCAGCCAGGTGACGACCTCGGGCCAGTAGGTGCAGATCATGATCCCGATGAACTGCAGGATCAGGAACGGCACCACTCCCCGGTAGATGTGGTTCAGCTTGATCCCTTCCAGGCCCATCCCTGAAAGATAGAACAGCGCATACCCGAAGGGAGGGGTCAGAAACGACATCTGGAGATTGATGGCCAGCATGGCCGTAAACCAGAGCGGATCAAAGCCAAGAGCTTTGCAGATGGGCAGGAAGATCGGGAAGGTGATCATGATGATCCCGATCCAGTCGATGAAACAGCCCAGAATGATGTAGATCAACTGCATCATCCAATACGTTCCCCATTTTCCCAGGCCCAGGGCCATAATGGTATCAACCATTGCCTGCCCCCCCCCCTGGGTTATGAAGACCCCGGTGAAGGTGGTTGCCCCGAGCAGGATCGTGATCACCATGGTCACGGTCTTGGCGGTGGCGTAAATCGTGTCGGCAAAATTGTTCCAGTCGAGTTTGCGGTAAACGATAATCATCACGAAGGAGGCGGCGGATCCGACCGCGGCCGCTTCCGTAGGCGTGGCCACGCCGAAGAAGATCACTCCTAAAACGGTGAAAATAAGCGCCAACGGCGGGAGGGCGAATTTTAAGGAATCGATGATCCTCTTGCTGACCGGGATCTGGGCCAGCTCCTCCCGGGGAATGGCCGGGCCCATTTCCGGTTTGATCCAGCAGATCACGCCGATGTAGATCATGTAAAGGATTCCCAGGACGACTCCCGGGACGACGCCGCACATGAGCAGCTTGCCGGCCGACTGCCCCGTCTGGTCGGCCATCATGACCAGCATGATGCTCGGCGGAATCAGGATGCCCAGGCTTCCTCCGGCGGCCACCATGCCCATGGTCAGCTCCTTGGAATAGCCGTAGCGCAGGAGGAAGGGCCCGGAAAGAAGCCCCATGGTCACCACCGAAGCGCCGACGATGCCGGTGCAGGCCGCAAAGACGATGCAGACCGCAATTACGGCCAGCCCGACGCCGCCGCGGATCGGTCCGAAGAGGACCCGGAGGGCCTTGAAGAGCTCATCGGCCACGCCCGACATGGTCAGGAAGTTGCCCATAAGGATGAAGAGGGTTATGGCGACCAGGACGAAGTTGTCCATGGTGCTGTATATCCGGGTCATGACCATGCCGAAGAAATTCCACCCCTGGGTGGAAAGTCCGAACAGGACCCCGACGCCGCCCAGGACAAAGGCCAGCGGATGGCCCATGAAGAGAAAAATCAACAAAGCGACGAACATGAAAATGGCAATGAATTCCGGGCTCATATTTCCTCCCCTGTTTTCAGGAAAATGATCTTTTTGATTACTTCCGAGATGCCCTGGAAGAGAAGCAGAAGGGCCGTCACGGGGATGACGGTCTTGATCGGAAACAAGGGGGGAGCCCAGGTGCTCCAGGAGGTCTCCAAGGTAGCCCAGGAATCCTTGGCGAAGTCGATCCCATGATAAAGAATCACGATGATAAATGGGAAAAACAAGAGAAAGTAGCTGACGAGATCAAGAATCACCGCGGTCCTTTTCGAGCCCTTCATTACGAAGAGGTCGATGCAGACATGGGATTTGTGCAGGAGGCCATAGGCCGACACCAGCATAAAGTGGGCCCCGTACAAAAAATTGGTCAACTCGAAGGTCCAGATCGTAGGGGAGCCCAATACGTAGCGGGTAAATACCTCGTAGCAGACCAGGACCGTGAGGGGAATCACCAGCCAGGCGAAAACCTTTCCAAACCAGTCGCTTATTCTGTCGATCTTTTTGGCGAAGGCAATCCATTTTTGTTTATCCATATATAAAAACCTCTTTTAAGGAGATACGAGTCCCTTCGGCAGGGATCTTTACTTTCCTCCCCCCTCGCGGCGGAGGATTAAGGTGGGGGGCGAAAGGCGCTCCTTCACCCCCACCCTGGCCCTCCCCCATCAAGGGGGAGGGAATAGAAACCAAAGGAAAGATTAAACGCCAATTACTTCAGCCCCGGAAGATTCGGAACGGTGAAAAGATTCCGCCCCTGGGCAAAGGGTTCCTGCTTAGCCCGGGTCACCGAAAAATCTTTTAGGTACTGGAACTGCGATACAGCCACTTTCAGCCAGTCAGGATTATTTTTTGCTTCTTCCAAAAGGTATTCCCAGGAATACCCTTCCAGAACCTTCAGCTCCTCATTGGAAATCTTGAAGACCTGAGTTCCGGCTTTCCTGAACTTCTCGATGGCGGCGGTGTTGTCCACTTCGTACCAGCTGCTCATGTAGGCCACGTTGGCCTTGGCGGCAATGTCAATAATCCCCTGGATATCCTTGGGCAGCTTGTTCCACGCCTCCTTGTTGATCATGAGGCCGCAGAGAGAGGAGGGTTGATGCCACCCGGGACCGATATTGAATTTGGTGACTTCCCCAAAGCCCATACCCCAGTCGCAGGAATCGCTGTTGAATTCCGCCCCGTCGATAGTCTTCATCTGCAGGGCCTGGTAGATTTCAGCGCCGGCGAGCATAACCTGGGAGGCGCCCAATTTTTTCAAGATGCTTCCCTGGGCCTTCCCGGACATTCTCAATTTCTTCCCTTTATAGTCGGCCAGGCTCTTGATGGGCACGTTGGTCCGGATTCCCGACTCCATGGGGGTCACGAAGTGCATGATATAATTCATGTTGTATTTGCCGTACATGTAGTTGTATATGTCCCGGCCGCCGGCATGGTAGTACCAGTTGATGTAGTCGTACTGGCAGAGCCCCATGGGATACGATCCTAATAGATCAAAGGCGGTATTCTTGCCCGCCCAGTAGTTTGGCCACTCCCCGCCAATCGGGAAGTTTCCCTTGGAAATGGCGTCAAAGACCAAATTGGGAGCAACCAATTCCGGAGCCGGATGGAGGGTGATCTTGAAGCGACCGGCCCCCAATTCGTTGACGATTTTTACGAAATTCTTATCCCCTTCGATCAGGTTGATCGCCGGGGTCCAGGTGGAAATCATCTTCCATTCGATAGCTTTGGCCTGAGCCATGGCCATTCCGGTCAGGAACGCAACGAGCGCGAAACTGATAAAAAGAATTCCCAGAACCTTTTTCATTTTCAATCTCCTCCTTTAAATTTTTTAATGGAAAATAAGGTGCGGCCTTGCTCGAAAGCGATTCAAGATCTTTTCAACCACCCCCTTCCTTTAATTCGGTTTTGCAATCCAATAGTCTCCCCTCTTTCCCGAGAGGCCGTGCCATAATTCATCATCCCTGCGGAGGTAGGCATCCAGGCGGTTGCATAATTCAACAAATTCAAAAGCCTGGATTCCCGCTTGCGCGGGAATGACGGAAATTCTCCCGATTGCCAAAAAGTTTCTGCAGGGAGAGGGATTGGCGGAGGAATGCTATTTGGCATAAGAAGGCACATACTCCCTGGCATGCCGAAACATGGTTAAAATGTTTTCCAAGGGGACATCAGGCTGGATATTGTGGCAGGAGGAAAGAACAAACCCTCCCCCCGCGCCCAGTTCTTCCGCGAGGTCTTCGACCATTTTCTTTATGTCCGCGACCGAGCCGAAAGGCAGCGTCTTCTGGGCGTCCGGCCCCCCCCAGAACGCCAGGCGGGTCCCGTATTTTTTCTTCAATTCGAAAGGATTCATCCCGGCGGCCGAGGGCTGGACCGGGTTCAGGATATCCACCCCGATCTCGATCAAATCATCGATGATCCGGGCCACCGACCCGCAGGTATGAAGAAGGAGCTTGGCCGGGGTCATTTCGTGCACCTGGCGGAAGAATTTCTCATGACGGGGTTTTATCAGCTGGACATACTTGTCATAATTCATCTGCAAACCTGTCTGGGCGCCCAAGTCGTCGGCGCAGATGACGATGTCCACTTCCCGCCCGACCTCCGCCAATTGGTGTTTGGCGATCCGGAGGGTGACCTCGAGGACGGC
>Ga0316627_100000332_pt1 | contig 12357 bp, 9 predicted proteins | sample OWC_Aug_M2_C1_D1_FD_207653 | JGI IMG/M metagenome (GOLD analysis project Ga0316627, IMG submission 207653) | Wetland soil microbial communities from Old Woman Creek delta, Ohio, United States - OWC_Aug_M2_C1_D1_C | ecosystem: Environmental > Terrestrial > Soil > Wetlands | place: USA: Ohio...
TGGAAAACCGGTAAAAGCGAAAGAAGTCGGAGTCGGTAAGCGAGGCAGCATCGTCATTTCGAAAGACCTGGTTGAAGCGCTCGGTATTGGAACCGAGGAAAAGTTTACGCTTCGGAAAACCAAGGCAGGGCTCGCATTGAAGAGAGCCGATTAATCGTTTTCAGCGCGACAGAATGTTCTCAAAATTGAGCGGGTGATTTATTCTCCCGCTTTTTTTTTCAGGGCAGCGGGTAATGCCAACCGAAAACACCAAAGCGATTATCGCCTGGCTGAACGTGTGCGTGATTTGGGGCACAACGTATCTGGTGATCCGGATCGGAGTCGGACACATGCCTCCGATGCTGTTTGCCGGCATCCGCTGGGTCATAGCCGGCGTCATTTTCATCACCGTTCTGAAATGGCAGGGCAAATCGCTTCCAAAGGCGAGGGAGTTTGTGCACTTGGCGGTAGTTGGCTTGGCCTTGATAGGGCTTGGAAACGGTCTGGTGGTTTTCGCTGAGCAATGGATTCCCAGCGGCTTGGCCGCGCTGCTGATCACCACCGTGCCTTTTTTCATGGTCGGAATGGAATCTTTTCTGCCAAAGGGTCCCCGGCTGAATGCCACCATTCTAACCGGTTTGATAATGGGTTTGGGCGGTGGCTTTTTGATTTTTGGAGAGGACATCAAATACCTGGCCGATCCGAATAACCTGGTTGGTGTATTGGGGCTGTTGGGAGCAGTTTTTTTCTGGTCGATCGGCTCGCTCTATTCAAAATACGTCAAAGTCGATGTGCATCCACTGATGGGGGCTTCCGTCCAAATGCTGATCGCCGGGATCGTTTTGAGCGTGGTGGGAATTTTAATCGGTGAGCTTCCCCGTCTGAACTTCGAGATCATCGGGCTATTATCTCTGGCGTATTTGGTTATCGTGGGATCCTTAATCGGATACACCTCTTACATTTATGTCATCGCCAAATTGCCCTTGTCCCTGGTTTCAACTTACGCCTACATCAATCCGGTCATCGCGCTTTTTCTAGGATGGATCGTCTTGGACGAAAAGCTCAATTTTCAAATCGTCATCGCCGCGGCAGTGATCATTGCCGGCGTAATCATCGTCAGGCAGGGGACCAGCAGACTGAAATCCAACTAGGTGGGTTCGCCGTCCAGAACTTTTCGAATGGCAGCGGCAATGTCATTTACCAATATCGGCTTCATAACAAACTCCTTAATACCTCTTTTTTTCGCTCGTTCAGGATCAATCGCCTGGCTGTAGCCGGTACAGATGATAACCGGGATGTCCGGCCGGATGTTCATCAATTCCTTGGCGAGCCTATCTCCGGTCATGTTGGGCATCGTCTGGTCTGTAATCACCAGATCAAAATCATTCGGTTTGATTCTAAACAGCTCCAGGGCTTCTATTGAACTGGTGCGCGAGATCACCTTGTATCCTAACCGCTCAAGCATTTTTTGGCCGATATCCACCAACATGATTTCGTCATCGACAAAAAGGATTCGCTCGGATCCGCCTCTGACCAATTCGGGTGGGTTTGATTGATAGGGCGCGGATAACGTGACTTTGGGCAGATAAATGTGAAACGCCGAGCCTTTTCCCGGTTCGCTTTCAGCCTTTATGGCTCCACCCGATTTCTTGACGATTCCATGAACGACGGCAAGGCCCAATCCGGTACCCACGCCCTTTTCTTTTGTTGTGAAATAAGGGTCGAAAATCCGCTTCATCACGGTTGGGCTCATTCCGCATCCGCTGTCTTTTACAGAAATTTCGACGTAGGACCCTATCTCCAAATCGATCAGCTCATCCTTCTCGGCCGGATAGATTTCGGTATTCTGAACTTCGACTTCCATGATGCCGCCTTGCTGGCCGATGGCATGTACCGCATTTGTGCAGAGATTCATGATGATTTGATGGAGTTCGGCCGAATTGGCTAAAACCGCACCAGACTTCTCATCGATTCGGCTCTTGATTTCTATCGTTGCCGGTATGGTGGCCCGCAAAAATTTCAGGGCTTCCTTGGCGACGACTCCAACCCGAACGGGCATTCGCTCTTCATCGGTCTGCCGGCTGAAGGCGAGGATTTGTTTAACCAGGTCCTTTGCGCGGTTCGCCGCTATGAGAGCTTCCCTGAGTTCATTCGCGCAGCACGCCGCTCCTTCATTGAGCATGGCCAGTTCGGTATAACCGATGATGGCCGAAAGAATGTTGTTGAAATCGTGAGCAATGCCTCCGGCCAGCGCCCCGATCGCTTCCATTTTCTGTGCTTGTTGCAGCTGAATCTGGAGTTTTCTTTTTTCCTCGTCGGCTCGTTTGGCTGCCGTGAGATCGATCAGAATGCCTCTAATGCCGGTGGCCGTCTGCCCGCTCATGACCCGGTTGGCGTGAACACCCACCGGGAATTGCCTTCCATCTTTTGTAGCGGCAGTATATTCCTGTCGGCCCAACATTTGCCCCTGGATGTTGAGTAGGATATCGCGGGCAAGCCGCTCTCGGTCCTCAGGAATAAATGCCTCCAGAACGTTAAACCCGGTTGCAAAATCTTCCGGACTATAACCAAAAAGCTCATAACCGGTTTGATTGAGATAAATTAGATCGCCTCTTGAATCGACTTCAAATATTACTTGCGGCAGAGATTCCGCTAGCTCCCGATACTTTTTTTCGGTTTCTCTTAACTTTTCTTCCACCTGCTTGCGCGCGGTGATGTCCCGGAACATCCCGAAATGCTGAATCTGCCCCCGATATTGGATCGGCACCCCGGTGGACTCTACGTGTATTACCTGGCCATCTAAAGTCATCAGGCGGTGTTCGCGGGGAGGAGCAATCCAATTTCCATTCATGCTCTTTCTGACTCTTGCAACTGATTCAGGCCGGTCATCTGGATGAACCCAGTCCAAATAACGTTTTCCAACCACGTCCTGCGGCTGGTTCACCCTGAAGAGTTTGAGCGCCGCCGGGTTTGCGTCAATGATCGTCTCCCCGGAGCGGACCAGGATGGCATCGGTCGAGGCTTCAAAAAGTTGATGATACCTGTCCTCGCTCTCGCGCAGCTCATCCTCCACTTGCTTGCGCTCGATAATATCGCGGGTAATGGAGTCCGGGCGGGTATGGAATGCAAGCCTGAACTTCTCCTCGCCTTGACGCAGCTCCTCTTTCTGCCGCAGGCTGATAACTTCAGCCTTGAGGTGCTCGACCTGGCGGCACAGGAGCTCCATTTGTTTTTCGGTCATGATGCGCTCCGGTGAACTCCGATAAACGATGGCAGAATCTAATCTATTAAATTTTACCACATCGCATCTTCAATCTCAAAAATTCAGTAAGGGTAGCCAGGATAGGACCGTCACCACCAGTAGTAGGGGTAAGGATAGGCCTGCGGGGAAAGCGGTTCTTTCCAGATATGCAGTTCTGATGCGGCGATGACGGGGTAGCGGTAGTCGATTTCGCCAAGGCGGCGCAGCACTGAACCCTGAACTTCTCCCGCCACGTTATGTCCCGCCCAGATCTGTAAATGGCAGGGTCCAGAAAGCGATCCACAACGACCAGGTGCCTCCCTTCGGATTTATCCGTCAGGTGAATCGAGGCACTAGGTCACCAGCTCTTTTTTCTTCAATTCCTTGGCAACGCTCTCCAGCCCGAATTTTCGATATATCTCGTAGGCCGGTGCGCCGGTTTTCGCGTCCCAGCCCATCTCACGGTAAAACAGGTCCATGGCCAGGCGGATGTCCTCCCGGTCCATACGGATGGTCCCGGCGTTGAACGGGGCCTTGTCCTTGCCGTACTCGAATATCCAGTCCGGGACGGTGTCATGCCGGTTGCGCATGTCCTGGGTGCCCATTCCTCGGATGGTCAGCGCCCGATGCAGCAAGAAGATGCGCTCCGCGGCCTGGTCAAGCTCCTCCCGGGATTTCCGGTCGCCGGTGGCCAGGCTGTAAAGCCGGGATTCGATGGAGTCGTCGCCGCGGTACCCGCGCTCCCTCAGCGGCGAGGCCACCCAGGGGCCCATCCAGTTGCACAGGGCCAAGGAATCGTGCAGCTCCTTTCGCAGGAGCGACCACTTGGCCATCCGGGCCTTGTAGATGTTCATCGGTGTGTAGGCCAGGGCCGGATCGACCGCATCCGCCGCGCCCCAGAGCTCGGCCGCCAGTCGTTTCTGCACTTCGATCGGCAGGCCGTTGCGGGTGAAGTTGGTGTGCGAATGGCACTGGGCATCCCGGTTGTACTGTGTGTTGATGATCACCCCGCACTGGCCGGAATCCTCACTGGAATGGTGTTTGGGGTGCCCCATCTTCCAGTAGGTCAGTTCAGGATCTTTCTTCCACTCGTCTTCGGGGATTCCCCAGCGCTCCAGCGTGTAGCCGGTCCCCAGTCCGAGGGCCGTGGCCAGTTCGCCTTCCTTGTGGGCGATCCGCGGCAGCAGCTGAAACAGGAAGGTCGGGTCGCCTTTTTCGTATCGATCCCAGGAGTAGCTTTGGTACTCCTTCTCGCCGATATTGGTTTTGAAAATGCCATCGTAATAAAGTTTCTGGAAGTCGCGTTGCAGCAGCCCGTAATTGTTCCAGAGGCCCAGGTCATCCGCAAGGTGCATCCCCACCATGCAGGCTTCGATGGCCGTCTGCCCCCGGTTGCCGTCCGGAAAGCTTTTGAAGAAGGCCCGTCCGAAATTCAGGCCGCCGCACGTGTTTTGGCCGATTTCCGGAATGCCGTATTTGGGAGCCACCGCCGGCACCTTGAGCATGACGTGGCAGCGGATGGGGCAGCCCGTGCAACCGTTGCCCCTGACCGTGTATTTCCACGCCTGAGGCCCCAGAAAGTAGGCGCCGCTGTTGGACCGGTAAGCGATGCGGTTGAGATCGTGAGGATCGCAGGCGCCGCTGTCGATGGCCGGGGTGGCCGCGCCCCACAGGCGCCCCTTGGACGCCACCCAGCGGGTTCCCGGGTTGGAATATTCCGACCAGGTCTGCGGAGAATCGGGAACCACATGCTGGTTGTTGGCTCCCAGCAGGGACAGGTGGAACTTGATCACCTTCTCCCACTCGTCCTTGCTTCCGGCAATCCGGATGCTTCCGGTGCCCCGCACGGCGACGGCCTTCAGGTTTTTGGCCCCCAGGGTTGCCCCGCCGCCCGCGGAGTGCGACACCGAGTTGATGACGACCGACATCGGCACTAGGTTTTCTGCCGCCGGGCCGATGCACGCCACGGCCGCCTCGGGGCCCATCTCCTGGTTGATTTCATAGGTCGCCCGCCGAATGCCCTGGCCCCAGAGGTGGCGGGCGTCCTTTATTTCCGCTTTGCCGTCGGCAATCGAAAGCCACACCGGTCGGTCGGCCCAACCCTCCACGATCACGGCGTCGTACCCGGCGTACTTCAGCTCCGCGGCAAAATGGCCGCCCATGTGACCGCTTGCGACCAGTGGTTGGGGCCAGCAGGTCGGCCACAGGGTTGTAATGGCGGTCCGTCCGTTGCAGGGGGCGCCGGTTCCGGCAAGGGGGCCGGTTGCGAAGACCACCTTGTTTTGGGGGTCGAACGGTTGGGTCCCGGCCGGGACTTCATCCCAGAGGACCTTGTAACCGATCCCCGTGCCGCCCAGGTAATCCCGGTATTTCTCGACGGTGTCTTCCGTGGAGAGCTTCCCGGTGGACAGATCAACCCGCAGCACGTTGCCGGCCCATCCTCCGTAACTGGTCATGGAGCGCATCCTTTCCGGTTAGCGTTTGTGGCATTCCGTGCAGGCCTGCAGCTTCTCCGGGGAAATGACGGCGGTCGGTGCGACCCTTGGAGGAACGTTGCGGGTCAGGTCGCGCCAAGCTGCAAATTTCAGGGCTTCCGCGGGGCAGGCCTCGACGCACTTGGGCATGCCGTCGCAGAGAAAACATTTGGTGGCCGTGTTCGTATCCGGGTCAAAGGACATCATCTCCCACGGGCAGGCCCGCTGGCACATCTTGCAGCCGATGCATTTCTGCGGGTCCACCACCCGGGCGTTCAGCGGCGGCTTCACCACGATGGCGTCGTTCGGGCAGGCGTTCGCGCAGGGCACCGGATGGGGGCATTGTTGGCAGATATCCTGGATGATGAGTCCGTTGCCCCAGTTTCCCTGGCCGCCCTGGCGGGTGTAAAGGCCGGCAGGGCCGTAGTTGAGGTTCCGATTGATCTTGATCCGCGCCAGGCTCGGGGATGCCTTGCCGTCGTTGTATTCCGTGCAGGCCAGCTCGCACCTGCGGCAGCCCACGCAGCGGGTTGGGTCGGCGACAACCAGCCCTTCGGCCTGTTCGGTGATGATGAGCGGCGCCGCCGAGCCGTCGCTGACCCGGAAAAGACCCCACGCTGAGACGCCTGCGATCGTCGCCCCGGTCAGTTTGAGGAATTGGCGGCGGGAAAAGCAGTTGTCGGACCCTGTGATGGACAGAATATCCTCCAGGACGCGCTCGGGTTCGTTTTGAGGATTCATCCTGTTTCCTTTCCGCGGTGCGGGTATGAAGGAAACAACGGGGCTGATGCTGAGTGGAGATTTGAAAAAGATCATCCGCAACAACAACAGATTCAGGGAGGCTGTTACGACGAAGCCATACCAGAACCGGCTCGGCTTTTCAAGCCATCATCCAGGACGCCCCGTCCATGAAAATCCGAAGCTCCACGGCTTGTTGTCTCAGGGATTTTGGCTTGACTTGGCTCTAAAAATTTGGGATAATTTTCCCAAATACTAATTTCCGCACAAGCTATGAAAAAATCCAAACACCAGATGCTCGCGGCGGCGGCGGCTCGAATTTTAAAACCTCTCATTCGAATCCTTCTGCGAAACGGCGTTTCGTATGGGACCTTCGCGGACATCGCCAAGAGCCAGTTCGTCGAGGTAGCCCGAAAGGAGTTCGGCATTGAAGGCCGCAAGCAGTCGATTTCGAGGGTGGCGGTCATTACCGGTCTGACGCGCAAGGAAGTTCAGCGGCATATTCGCGTCCGCCACCCGAAAGATATGGAAAGCGCCGACCGCTACAACCGCGCTGCGCGGGTCATCGGCGGCTGGCGCCGAGACGAGCAGTTTCTAGACCATTGCGGAAAGCCTGCGATCCTGGCGATTACCGGAGACGGAGACACCTTTCAGGAGCTGGTGCGGCGCTACAGTGGCGACGTCCCCTATCGGGCCGTCCTGGATGAACTGGTCGCAGAGGGCGCCGCCGAGCGCCTGGATGGAGACCGGGTGAAGCTGATCGACCGCGCCTACTTGCCCCGAACGGATGAGTCCATGAAGCTGCATATCCTCGGGGCCGATACGGCTTTCCTCATCGACACCATCGACCACAACTTGAAGGGAGAGCGGGAGACCCCGCGATTCCAGCGCAAGGTGCTCTACGACAACCTGCCGGATGAGGCGCTTTCCGAATTTCAACGCCTTTCCTCCCGAGCAGCCCAGAACCTGCTGGAGAAGCTCGACCGATGGCTATCCGACCATGACCGTGACACGCAACCCGACATCAAGGGAAGCGGGCGCAACCTAGCCGGCCTGGGGATCTATTATTTCGAAAAGCCCCATAGCGGCAGCGAGGAAGATTGATGGATGCGAGCGAAAAAGAAAAGATGTTCCGTGTTCTGCTCTTGGCCTTGATGCCATTGCTTTTCTTCGGCTGCGGCGGCGGCGGTGGTGCCGGGGATGGTGTGGCCGGCGGCGGCATCGGCGGTAGCGGGATAACGGTTTCGGCCGTCAGTTCGGGGACCGTCACCAATTTCGGCAGCGTCATCGTCAATGACGTGGAATTCGACACGGCCAACACCGAGGTGGTCGTCGGGGGAGGGGTCCAAGGAACCGGCGACGCTGCGGTAACGAGTCTGCTTTCGCGCGGGATGGTCGTGCGGGTAGAAGGCCGGCTGGACGGAGATACCATCGGGACCGCCGCCCGCGTGGTCTACAACCCCACCGTCGAAGGTCCGCTTGAAAGCATCACGACTTTGGATGACACGGTCACCGAATTGATCGTCATGGGGCAGACGGTGCGCGTGGACGACCGCACGGTTTTCCGGAACGCCACGCTCGACGCGCTCGTCGCGGGCCAGGTGCTGGAAGTCAGCGGACTGGCCGACGCGGCGGGCACCATCTTCGCAACCTACGTCAACAAAAAGGCCGACAGTCTCGCCCTGAACGCACCGGTGGGGTTGAAAGGGGTGATTGATAACCTGGATACCGTCGCTCGCCGGTTCGCGCTGAATTCGCTCGCCATCGATTACACATCCGCAACCGTCAGCGGTTTCTCTGGGGCAGGCCCGTTGCAGGGTCAGCCGGCTGCCGTCAAAGGCCGCTTGATCGGCCCGGACACCCTGCTGGCGACGAGTGTCGCCTTTGAAAACGAGTTGGGGCGGGATGACATCGACACCGCCGATATCGAGGGGTTCATCACGCAGGTCGCCTCGGCGAGCCGGTTTGCAGTAGGCACCGTCGTTGTCATTACCGACGGCGCCACCGTTTTCAAAGACGTGTTACCCGCCGATCTGTCGCTGGGCACGCGACTGAAGGTGCGCGGCTCCTTGAGCAGCAAGATCGTTCTCGCGGACGAGATTGCCCCGGTGGACAAGGTCAAACTCGAATCGGACGTCAGCTCCGTGGATCTGGCAGGGGGCCGGCGCAGCCTAACGCTTGCCGGACTCTCGCCGGTCGTTGTTAAAACCAACGTCGCCACCCGATTCACAGGTGCGGCCGGTTTGGACCAGATCACTATCGGAAACCATGTGATGGTTTTCGGGCGAGCATCGACACCGGATCGTGTGATCGCCACGAAGATTCTGGTGAAACCGGCCAGCGACAAGGTGGCGCTTAAAGGTCCGGTGGAATCGGCCGCCTCGCCTGATCTGGTGATACTGGGCGTCACGGTGGATACCTCCTTGATTCCAGCAGGCGGATTCATCGGGAAGGACGGGCAAGCCTTGACCTCGGCTGAATTTTTTGCGGCCGCCCAGACGGGCGATAGGGTCAACGCCCAAGGAATCCTCTCGGGCGCAACCGTGGAATGGAATCAGGTCGAAATCGATTAACGGATTCCGCCGGGGCCGGATGGAGGAATCAGGTTTAGCGTTGACGGCAGATAAGCTCAAGTTCGAACGGCAGTTATTTCGGAATTGCATATCAGAAGAAAGGAGAATGGAATGAGAACGAAAATGCTTTTCAAATCGGTTGGGGTGGCACTAGGCTTGATGTCTCTGGGATTTCTGATCGTTGCCTGTGGCGGAGGGGGCGGAGGCAGTGGTGACAGCGGAGGCGGCTCAGGTTCTACCGGCACTCTTTCGTTGAGCCTTCAGGACGCTTCTTCGGAGAGCTACCGGGCGGTTTATGTGACTTTAGACCGGGTGGAGGTTCATCTGGGCGGGGATGAAACTAAGAACGAAAGCTGGCGGAATGTGCTGTCGCCGGACAAGGCCGGCAAGACCTACAATCTTCTGGATCTAGTGAACGGTGTGCGCGAGGAACTCGGCATTGTCGACCTGGATGAAGGGCCGTATACTCAAATGCGGCTGATCATCGGCGACACCCCCGACGACGGCATCAATATTCTCAGCCGTACACATCCTTTTGCAAATTATGTCATCACCCAGCCGGATCTGGAATATCACGAACTTAAGGTTCCCAGTGGATTTCAAACCGGCATAAAGATCGTGCATGGATTTGATATCAGCAAAGATCAGACCACGGAACTGATCCTGGATTTCGACGCCGCCAAATCCGTGGTGAAGGCCGGCAACAGCGGCAACTGGTTGCTGAAGCCGACCATCAAGGTTTTTGAGTTGGTTGAATATGCCATCGTGCGCGGCACGGTGACGGACGATGACGGGACAACTGCTATTCCGGGTGCACTGGTAACTGCTCAGCAGGAAGATGCCGCCGGCAACCCAGTTGTCTTCGCTTCGACGGTTACAGGCGACAAAGGCGAGTATGCGCTGTTTATAAATCCAGACCGGGACGGCAACCAGGAGGACGACTCGTACAACATTGTTGCCTACGGGAGGGGATACGAGGCCAACTGCGTAGAGGTGGTCACCACGGCCAGAATGAATCAACCTCCGGGGACAACCAGTGTCGCCCTGGCGGGACCCAAACAGACGGGGACGTTGGGGGGGAAAGTAACGATCATCGGTGGAGAGGCGGACCAGTATGTGACACTGAGTTTCAGACAGGAGAGGGACTGCAAGTCTGCCGTTGCTCCGCCAGACACCTATAAGGCCTATATCGAGGTGAAAGCCGAGAATTACAAGAACGGTAGCTCGTACCAGGCAGAGCTGACGGAGGGATTTTACGACGTGAATGCGTCTACCTATGATGAAGCCACGGGTCTTACAACCGATGATACCCTTTTTGATGTGCAAATCGCAGAAGGGGCATCGCCCATGCCGGAGTGGAACATTGTGCTGCCACTCGTCCCTTAACACGGCCTCAACGAGGATAGTTGCCTTTAGAAATTCAACCAAGGTTGAGAAAAAGAGAAGTTGCCGGAGGAGCGTTGCCGGCAGCTTCTCTTTTAGCATTTGGGGAAGAAAACCCCGGACCTTCGGCCCGGCGGTCCTGAATGCGGAAGCTGACGGCCGGCCCCGCTGACGGGGCGCGGGAATCAGGTCAGCCAGCGCTTGCGGCGCTTGTAGTGCTTCACGTCGCGGTAGCTCTTGGTCTGGCCGACCTCGGTCAGCCCCAGGTAGAACTCCTTGACGTCGGCATTCTCACGGATCTTGGCCACGGTGTCGTCCAGCACGATGCGGCCGTTTTCCATGATGTAGGCGTGGTCGGCGATGCTCAGCGCCAGCCGCGCATTCTGCTCCACCAGCAGGATGCTGACCTGTTCTTCGCGGTTGATGCGCTGGATGATCTCGAAGATCTCCGCCACCAGCATGGGCGCCAGACCCATGGACGGCTCGTCCAGGAGCATCAGGCGCGGAGCGGCCATCAACCCCCGCCCGATCACCAGCATCTGCTGCTCGCCGCCGCTGCTGTAGCCTGCGAGAACGTTGCGGCGCTGCTTGAGCCGCGGGAAGTAGGTATACACCATCTCAATGCCGTCTTTGAGACGGCGGCGGCTTTTGACGGTGTGGCCGCCGGCGATCAGGTTCTCCTCGACCGTCATGTCCTCGAATACCCGCCGGCCCTCCATCACCTGGAAGATCCCCATGCGCACCAGATCCTCCGGGTAGCGGCGGTCGATGCGCTCGCCCTTGAAAAGGATCTGGCCGTCGGTGACCTCGCCGCCCTCGGACGTGAGCAGACCGGAGATGGCCTTCAGCGTGGTGGTCTTGCCGGCGCCGTTGTTTCCCAGCACGGCGACGATCCGCCCCTCCGGCACCTTGAGGGACAGGCCTTTCAGCACCAGGATGAACTTGTGGTAGACCACCTCGATGTTGTTCACCTCCATCAGAGGGGTCGAGGCGGCTGGGTTCATTTGCGGTTCGGCCATCGCGGATACAGCTCCGTTCTTTCCTTCCTTGGCTTTTTGCGGCCTCGGTGCCCGGCGATTGAATCTCTCAATTTAAGTAGCACAAAGTCATCGAAGCGAATGACTTTTACAGGTCTAGCGATCCGTCACGGACGCCGGCTAGGCCTGCAGCCGCGAATAGGTGGTGCCCTGCTCGCCGAGGTACGCCTGGATCACCTGCTCGTTGTGGCGGATCTTGAGCGGGGTGTCTTCGGCGATCTTGACCCCGAAGTCCAGCACGCAGACGCGGTCCGAAATGTCCATGACCACGCCCATATCGTGTTCGATCAGGATGATCGTCGTGTCCCATTCCTCTTGAATGTCGAGGACGAAGCGCGTGATGTCCTCGGTTTCCTCGAGATTCATTCCGGCGCAGGGCTCGTCCAGGAGCAGTATTCGGGGCTTCATCGCCAGGGCGCGCGCCAGCTCCACCCGCTTCTGCAGGCCGTAGGGCAGGGTGTGCACGACCTTCTTGCGGATGTGCTCGATTTCCAGCAGGTCGATGATCTTCTCTTCGATCTCCTTGCGGAAGGCCGTTTCCTCCCGGCGGGTCTTGCCGTAGTAGATCCCGCCCGAAAAAAGCCCTGAGGTGAGATGCACGTGCCCGCCCAGCTTGATGTTGTCGAGCACCGTCATGTGGGCGAAGAGCTCGACGTTCTGGAACGTCCGGGCGATGCCCAGCGCGGCCATTCGATGCGCCTTGAGCCGGGTGAGATCGCGGCCTTCGAACAGGATGCGGCCGCGCTCGGGATGGTAAAAGCGGTTGATGCAGTTGAGCAGGCAGGTCTTGCCGGCGCCGTTGGGCCCGATGATGGCAAAGATCTCCCCCCGACGGACGGCGGTGCTCACGCCGCTTAAGGCCTTCAGGCCGCCGAAGCTCAGGTGGACATCCTCGACGATCAGCTGGTACTCCGGCGGCGGCATCGGTCAGT
>Ga0316627_100000333_pt1 | contig 12355 bp, 14 predicted proteins | sample OWC_Aug_M2_C1_D1_FD_207653 | JGI IMG/M metagenome (GOLD analysis project Ga0316627, IMG submission 207653) | Wetland soil microbial communities from Old Woman Creek delta, Ohio, United States - OWC_Aug_M2_C1_D1_C | ecosystem: Environmental > Terrestrial > Soil > Wetlands | place: USA: Ohio...
GTGATGGCGCGGAACAGAAACCGTTCGCCCGCGAGCGTGGGCCGGAGAACGCGGGTGACGCCAGCACGCTACCGCAGCCGTCTCGGCACGCCAGCATAACGAGCTGCCACCAAAGTCTATGCGCCGCCGTCAGCCGTCACAGGCTTCCATATCGTCGATGGCGAATCGGTATGGGTTCAGCGCCGCTGGTAGACGACGCCATCTTCGGCCAGCATCGCATCCAGCGGCACGTCGTGGGGCTCGGGTTGCAGCCAGGGCACGTAGCCGTGCGCGTAGCCCACGCCCACGGTAAAGGGGCGCGGGCGCAGCGCCGCCAGCGTACGGTCGTAGAAGCCGCCTCCGTAACCCAGGCGCAGCCCCTTGGGGCCGTAGCCGACGCAGGGCACCAGCAGCAGTTGCGGTTCGAAGGGTTCGGTGTCCTTCGGCTTGGGAATGCCGTAGGCGTCCTCCTCCATCGGGCAACCGGGATACCAGACATGGAAGCGCAACTGCTTGGTCTCGCGGTCGATCACCGGTAAACCGATGCGACGCCCGGTTTCGGCCTCGCTCCAGCGGAACAACGCCGGCAGCGCATCGAATTCGCCCTTGATGGGCCAATAGGCGCCAATGCTGCGCTCGCTGCGGCCGACCAGCCACACGCGCAGCACTTCCTGCAGATGCACCGAGCGCTCGTGCCGGTCGGCCAAGGCTAGCCGCTCGGCCTGCAGTTGCCTGCGCAGCGTGCGCTTGTCGCGCGTCGGCTCGAAGGACATCTTGAAGGAATCGCTCATGGCTGGGCTCGAAACGTAGGCAGCCGCATTGTGAGGCTGCGGCCTCTACACTGGTGCGGACATGCCTTCCGCCACGGTGCCGAACAGCCCGCGCAACGCGCTGGTCGAGCACTGCCTCGAACTGCTGTCGCCGCTGGGCACGGCCAGCGCGCAGCACATGTTCGGCGGCCACGGCCTGCGCGTCGACGGTGTCTTCATTGCGCTGATCGCCTTCGACCGCCTGTACCTGAAGGCCGATGCGCAGAGCCAGCACCGGTTTGTCACCGCCGGTTGCGAGGCATTTGCCTATCTGGCCAAGACCCGGACCGTGGCCTTGAACTACTGGACCGTGCCGGCCGAAGCCATGGAATCGCCGGAACTGATGCTGCCCTGGGCCCGGCTGGCGCTGCAAGCCGCGCTGCGCGCGTCGACTGTGAAGGGCAAACCCAGAGTCAAGGTCGCGCGCGTGCCGCGGCGTGCGGCCCGCGGCAAGGCCTGAAGCGCCATTGCGCTCGATCGCCTTGAGGAAATGGGCCCCGTCGGCGCACAGCCGTCGGCGCCGAACTGTCGTCTCGGCCCCGCACTGTCCCGCCGTGGGCACGGCGGCATCGCAGCTTGGTGTCCACATGCCGCCACGCAGTGCGAAAATGCCGCGCGCTCCTGCGGCGAAACCGTAGATTCACGTAACCGTTGTCCACTCGTTGCCCATGACGCTTCGTTCCCTCGCCGTTTCCCGCCTGGCCGGGCTGGTGCTCGGCCTGCTGGTCGCGCTGCCCGTGGCGGCACAGGCGCAGGCCGAGCATCAGGTGGTGCTGGATGCCCGCGAGGCCCTGCGCAAGAAGGACAAGGCCCAGCTGGTGGCGGCGAGCGTGGCTGCACGGCAGCACCCGCTGGCCCCATGGATCGAATACTGGGAGCTGAGCAACCGCCTGGGCACGGCGCAGGTCGACGAGATCGAAGCCTTCTACCTGCGCTGGGCGGGCACCTACGTCGAAGACCGCCTGCGCAACGACTGGCTGCTCGAGCTGGGCCGGCGCCGCGACTGGGCCAGCTTCAGCCGAGACTACCCGCGCTTTCGCATGAACGATGACCGCGAGGTCACCTGTTATGCGTTGCTGACGCAGCATCTGGCTGGCCAGGACGTCCGCGAGGCGGCGCGCGCCGCGTGGTGGGCACAGCGCGACCTGGACGACGGCTGCAACCTGCTGGCCAGCATGCTGTTCGCCGCCGGCCGCTTCAGCGAGAACGACGCCTGGCTCGAGGCGCGCATGTCGATCGAGAACAACCGCCCGCGCGCCGCCCGCGCCGCGGCCGTATTCGTCTCCCCGGCCGCCGCCAATGCCGTGGCCGAGCTGGCGGAGAACCCCGCCCGGTACCTGGCGCGCCGGACGGGTGGCGAGGGCAGCCAGGCCGCGGAACTGGCAACGCTGGCCTTGTTGCGGCTGGCCGGCAGCGACCCGCTGGCGGCTGCCGCGCAGCTGAAGGAACGTTGGCAGGCAACCTTGCCCAAGCACCTGGCCGCACTGGCCTGGGCGGGTACGGCCCGACAGGCCGCACAGAAGCTCCTGCCCGAAGCGGTGCCCTTCTACCAGCGCGCCTGGGCGTTGCGCAACGAGGCCACGGAGGCCAAGCGCGTGCTGGCGCCCTTTTCCGACGAGATGCTGGCCTGGCAGGTGCGCGCGGCACTGCGCTTCGACGGCGCGAACGACGAGCGTTGGGCCCTGGTCAGCCAGGCGCTGCAGGCCATGAGTGCCGACGAACAGAAGGACCCCGCATGGGTCTATTGGCGAGCACGCGCCGTGCAGGGCCTGGCCAAGGCCGGGCCCGAGGGCGAGGCCGAGCGTCAGGCCGCCAGGCAGATGCTCGAGTCGATTGCCGGGCAGATGCACTTCTACGGCAAGCTGGCCCACGAGGACCTGGGCGGCACGCTGAGCCTGCCGCCCAAGCCATCCGTGCTGTCGGCCGAAGAGCGCGACGCGGCACGGCGCAATCCGGGTTTCGAGCGCGCGTTGCTGCTGATCGGCATCGGCCTGCGCAGCGAAGGCGTGCGCGAATGGAACTTCACGCTGCGGGGCTTGGGCGATCGCGAGCTGCTGGCTGCCGCGCAGCTGGCCTGCGACCGCGAGGTCTGGGACCGCTGCATCAACACCAGCGACCGCACCCGCCAGGAAGTGGACATGGCGCAGCGCTTCCCGATGCCGTTCCGGCAGGAGGTGGTGGCGCAGGCACGCGAGATCGGCCTGGACCCGGCCTATGTCTACGGCCTGATCCGCCAGGAATCGCGCTTCATCATGGACGCGCGATCGCATGTCGGTGCATCGGGCTTGATGCAGATCATGCCTGCCACCGCGCGGTGGACGGCCAAGAAGATCGGCCTCGACTACAAACCCGACATGATCACCGACCGTGGCATCAACCTGAAACTCGGCACCGCCTACCTGAAGCTGGTGCTCGACGACTTCGGCGGTTCGCAGGCGCTGGCGGCCGCGGCCTACAACGCCGGCCCCGGGCGGCCGCGCCGCTGGCGCGACGGCCCGCTGATGGAGCCTGCGGCCTGGGCCGAGAACATCCCCTTTGCCGAGACCCGCGACTACGTCAAGAAGGTCATGTCGAACACGGTCTACTACAACGCGTTGCTGGGCGGCAAGCCGGCGTCGCTGAAGGCCCGTCTGGGCCCGCAGATCGGGCCGCGCGACATGCGCGCCGCGGCGCCGGACAAGGACCTGCCATGAGCGCCGCCAAGCGTGTGCTGGTGCTCGGAGGCACCGGCTTCGTCGGCCGCTCGGTGTGCGAGCGGCTGGTCGAGCGCAACGCCTCGACGCGCCTGACCGTGGCCACGCGCCGCCTCGCCCAGGCCAAGTCGGTGCAGTTCCTTCCGACCGTCGACCCGGTGGAATGCAACGTGCATGACGACGCACAGCTGGCGAGGCTGGTGACCGGGCACGACGCGGTGGTGAACCTGATCGCCATCCTGCATGGCAGCGCCGCCGACTTCGAGCAGGTTCATGTGCAGCTGGCACGCCGCCTGGCCGCGGCCTGTGCGGCGGTCGGCGTGAAGCGCCTGGTGCATGTCAGTGCGCTGGGCGTGAGTGCCGATGCACCGTCGCACTACCTGCGCAGCAAGGCCGAGGCCGAAGCCATCCTGCAGGCGGCGCCGCTGCAGCTGAGCGTGCTGCGGCCCTCGGTCATCTTCGGCGCCGGCGACAGCTTCCTCAACCTGTTCGCCGCGTTGCAGTCGGTGTTTCCGGTGATGCCCCTGGCCGGCGTCGACGCGCGCTTCCAGCCGGTGTGGGTCGAGGACGTGTCCGAGGCCGTGCTGCGCTGCCTGGAGCGCCCGGACACCATCGGCCAGACCTACGAATGCGCCGGTCCCCAGGTCTACACCCTGGGCGAATTGGTCCGGCTGGCCGGCCGGCTCAGCGGCCACCAGCGCCCGATCGTCGCACTGCCCGAATCGCTGGGCAGGCTTCAGGCCGCGGCCATGGAGCTGATGCCCGGCGTGCCACTGATGTCGCGGGACAACATCCTGTCGATGCGGGTGCCCAACGTGGCCACCGGGCAGTTGCCGGGCCTGAAGGCCCTGGACATCGACGCGGCGTCGCTGCTGTCGGTGGCGCCGAGCTATTTGTCCGCGGGCCAGGGTGTCGCGCGCCTCGATCGCTGGCGCGCCCTTCGCGGCGGGATCTGATCGGCGGCGCGGCAACTGTGTCACGATGCGCACCGGAGGGCGCATCGTTGAAGCTGGCCGAAGGCATCCGCAAGCATGGCTTTCGCAAGTGGTACGAACGCGAACTGCTGCGCAGCCATGCACACATGGCGCTGACCTTCATCTGCATGATCGGCGTGCTGGCCGCGTTCGAGGCCGCCTCCAAGTACCGCAGCTGGTTCGACCAGGTGGTCGACGTCATTGCGGTCATCGTCTGTGGCGGCGCCGGGTTGTGGGCACTGCGCCGCTACCTGTTCCTGCTGATGCATGCGGAGAACGTGGCCAGCCAGGCCGATTGCCCGGCCTGCGGCACCTATGCCCGCTTCAGTCTCGTCCAGGCCGATGCGGGCGACGAGAGGGCGCGGGTATGCTGCCGCAAGTGCGCGCACGAATGGACGATCGAAAGCTGAGTCCGCCTACAGCAGCGCGCCGATGCCCATCGCCACCAGGCTCAGCAGCAGGCTGCTGGTCAGCGGCACGAACCAGTCGCGTCCGCCGAGACGAAAGCTGAAATCACCGGGCAGCCGGCCCAGGCCGATGCGCTGCAGCCAGCCCTTCAGGCCGTTGACCAGCAGGCAGGCCAGCAGGAAGACCAGCAGCCAGCGCATCACAGCCGGTGGCTGCGGTCGCCGCCGCGGAAGCCCAGCGCGTCGAAGCCGACGCCCCGAGCCAGGCCGACGACCTTGAACAGCTCGCCCATCTCGTGCTCGTCGATCAGGCGCAGCGCCGCCACGGCCTCGGCGGTCCCAGCGCCCTGCATCAATGCCGGCAGGCCGCAGTTGACGAGAAAGCGCGCCTGTGAGGTGTAGCCCAGCACCTCCAATCCGGCCTCCTGCGCGGCCAGCGCGATGCCGCTGAAGTTGACATGCGCGGTGATGTCCTTCAGCCCCACGTCCGTCAGCGGGTCGTCGTCGGCGCGGTGCGCGCGGTGGCACATCAGCGTGCCGCCGATGCGCTGCGGGTGGTAGTACTCGGCCTCGGGAAAGCCATAGTCGATGAAGAACGCCGCCGCCCGGCCCATGCGGTCGGCCAGCGTGCGCACGAAAGCCTCGGCCTGCGCGTGGATCTCGACCACCGTGCCGGGCAGCAGGTTGCCGGCCGGCGGCCGCAGCGTGGTCGGCCGGTCCTGCCAGGCGAAGTCGCCGCCGGCCGCGACGACACCGCGCTCGAACCAGTCGCGTCCATCCCAATGCAGCAGCTGCACCGGCATGGCGTCGAGCACCTCGTTGCCAAGCAGCACCCCGTCGATGCGCGCGGGCAGCCGGTCGTGCCAATGCACATGGCCGGCCCAGGGCTGCAGGCGTTGCACCTGGCGTTCGCGCAGTGCCGCCGACAGTTCGACCACATGGTACGCAGGCACGCGCTCGCCCAGCTCGGCCAGCAGCTGTGCCGCCAGCGCCCCCGAGCCCGCGCCGAATTCCCAGATTTCGCCCGACTCGCAGGCCTGCAGCGCCTGCGCCACCTGCACGGCCAGCGCGCGGCCGAACAGCGGCGACATCTCCGGCGCGGTGACGAAATCGCTGCCCGAAGACGGCATCTGCCCGAACTTGCGGCTGTCGTTGGCGTAGTAGCCGAGGTTGGGCTCGTACAGCGCCATGGCCATGAAGCGGTCGAAGGGCAGCCAGCCGCCGTCGCTGGCCATGACCGCATGAATCCGCCGTTGCAGTTGCGCCGATAAACTCGCGGATTGCACTTCCCCCATGGATGGATTGTAGGAAGCATGGAACTTCGACCCGTGGCCCTGGTGACCGGTGGCGCGCGCCGCCTCGGGCGCGAGATCGCGCTCGAATTGGCGACGCGGGGCTGGGACGTGGCCCTGCACTACGGCCGTTCGCAGGACGAGGCCCGGGACACGGTGCAGGCGCTGCGAGCGCTCGGCGCCGACGCCCAGGCCTTTGCCGCCGACCTGGCCGACGAAGCCGCCTGCCGCGCGCTGGTGCCGGCCGTGCTGGCGCACTTCGGCCGGCTGCGCGCGGTCGTCAACAACGCCTCGCTCTTCGAGTACGACGACGTGCAGAGCTTCGGCCATGCGGCGATGGACCGGCACTGGCGCAGCAACGTCGCACCGGCAGTGCTGCTGGCCCAGGCGCTGCATGGGCATTTGGCCAGCGCCGCGGCCACCGGCTGCGTCGTCAACCTGCTGGACCAGAAGTTGTGGAATCCGAACCCGGACTACCTGTCCTACACGCTGTCGAAGGCGGCGCTGGAGGCGGCGAACACGCTGCTGGCCCAGGCGCTGGCGCCAAGACTGCGGGTCTGCGGCGTGGCCCCGGGCATCACGCTGCCCTCCGGCCCGATGGATGAGGCCGGCTTTGCCAAAGCGCACCGGCTGACGCCGCTGCAGCGCTCGTCCACCGGAGCCGACATCGCCCGCGCGGTGCGCTTCCTGCTCGAATCGCCGGCCATCACCGGCACCACGCTGCTGGTCGACGGCGGTCAGCACCTGTCGGCGCAGGCGCGCGACGTGATGTTCCTTGCCGAGGATTGAGATGACCGCCCTGCTGCAACACCCCGCGCTGACCGGCTGCCGCCGGCTGTTCCTGCGAGACTACGAGGTCTGGATCAACATCGGCGTGCACGACTTCGAGAAGAAGGGAGAGCAGCGCGTGGTCATCAACGTCGACTTGTTCGTGCCGCTGGAGCAGTCCACGCCCCGGGCCGACGAGTTGCACGAGGTCGTGGACTACGACTTCATCCGCCGCAGCGTCAGCGAGCGCGTGGCACGCGGCCACATCCACCTGCAAGAAACGCTGGCCGACGACCTGCTGCGCCTGATGCTGGCGCACCCGCGCGTGCGCGCCGCGCGCGTGTCCACCGAGAAGCCCGACGTGTACCCGGACTGCGATGCCGTCGGCGTCGAGGTGTTCGGCCTGCGCAGCGTCACCGTCTGAAGGCCTGCCATGAACGCCGTCTCCGACACCCCGGCCGCCGAACTCGGCGCGCGCGACACGCGGCGGCAGGCCTTCGAGGCCAACAAGCTGAGCAAGAAGTTGCACCGCCAGGTGGGCCAGGCCATTGCCGACTTCAACATGATCGAAGCCGGGGACAAGGTGATGGTGTGCCTGTCCGGCGGCAAGGACAGCTATGCGCTGCTGGACGTGCTGCTCTCGCTGCGCGAACGCGCGCCGGTGCATTTCGACCTGGTGGCGGTCAACCTCGACCAGAAGCAGCCCGGCTTTCCGGCGCATGTGCTGCCGCAGTACCTGCGCAGCCGGGGCGTGCCCTTCCACATCGAGGACCAGGACACCTACAGCATCGTGAAGAAGCTGGTCCCCGAGGGCCAGACCATGTGCAGCCTGTGCTCGCGGCTGCGCCGCGGCATCCTGTACCGCGTGGCCGGCGAGCTGGGCGCGACCAAGATTGCGCTCGGCCACCACCGCGACGACATGGTGGTGACGCTGCTGATGAACATGTTCTTCGGCGGGCGCCTCAAGGGCATGCCGCCCAAGCTGGCCAGCGACGACGGCCGCCATGTCGTCATCCGGCCGCTGGCCTACGTGGCCGAAACCGACCTGGAGCGTTGGGCCGAGCACCGGCAGTTCCCAATCATCCCCTGCACGCTGTGCGGCAGCCAGGACAGCCTGCAACGGGTGCAGATCAAGTCCATGGTGCGCGAATGGGAGCGCCAGTACCCGGGCCGCACCGACAACATGCTGCATGCGATGGGCCATGTGGTGCCTTCGCACCTGATGGACAAGCGCTTGCATCCCTTCGCCACCTTGAAGGCCAGCGGCGTGGCCGACGCCGGCGGCGACAAGGCCTTCGACGACGACGACGAAGGCTGCGTCAGCCCCACGGCCGCCGTGCCGATCCGACTCGACCTCGGCTGATGCCGATTCGAAGGCCGTCGTGCAGACGTCCTTGGCCGCTTGCGGCGCAAGCACCCATCGCTTCCCTGCGATTCAGCGCCATGGCGAATGAGGCTACAGCGCGGTGTCGCTGCGCGGCGGCGCCTTCTGCGTGGCCAGTGCGCGCAGGTCCTCTTCCCACCCTCGGAGCTTGTTGCGCGCGGCCTGTCGCTGCGCCGGCGTGGTGCTGTTGTGCAACTGGGCGATGAAGGCGCAGTTGTACTCGGCGAGCCGCTGCTGGTAGATGCGGTAGGGGCCGGGCGTGGCGCGCTGCACGCGCGCGGCCAAGGCCTGCAGGCCGGCCAGGTTCGACTCGCGATCGGCCCGCGCCGGCCCGCCGGCCGTCAGGCGGGCGAGCGTCTGCAGTGTGTCGCCCTGCACCGCCTTGCGCTCGGCGTACCAGACCGCCGGGTCGAAGGGCGACGACGACACGCCGGCGGCGATCAGCTGGCGCTGGCGCTCGTCGAGCCGGCCGTACAGCATCTCCGCACGGTCGATGGTGCGCTTGACCGCGGCCTGCAGCCGCTCGTCGGTGTCCTGCTGCAGGAAGTCGTCCTCGAACTGCTGGTTCGACTTGCGGTAGCGCCGCTCCAGGTGCGCCAGCTGCTCGGGCTTCAGCATCGGCAGCAGCTCGGCCGCCATCGGGACGCCCTGCGCGAAGGCCCCGGCCAGCAGCACGCGCAGATCATCGGACCAGCGGCACACCTGGGCCGGCGTCGCCGGCTGCATGACCTGCAGCTGGGCGACGGCCAGCAGATCGGCGTAGGCCGGCAGCTGGGTCCTGCGGTGCCAGGCAAACCACTGGTTCAGTGCGTCCTTGACGCGAGGCGCCTGCTCGGCGTCGAAATCCATGTAGCCATCGACCCACCACCAGGCCAGGGTCGGTGCCTGGTTGTAGCCCATTCGTACCGCGCTGCAGCCACCCAGCAGCAACAGCCCCAGCAACCACAACCCGATAATCGCGGCTTTGGCTGCGGAAGAAGGCATGGCTCTGAACATCGTGATCATGGCTGCAGGCAAAGGCACGCGCATGAAGTCGGCGCGGCCGAAGGTGCTGCACCAGCTGGGCGGCACCAGCCTATTGCAGCATGTTCTGAATACCTGCGTGCCGCTGCAGGCGGCGCGCACTGTGGTCATCACCGGCCATGCAGCCGAAGACGTCGAAGCCAGCGCCCGGGGCGATGCTCTGGCCTTCGTGCGCCAGGTGCCGCAGCTGGGCACCGGCCACGCCATCCAGCAGGCGCTGCCGGCGCTGGACGAGCGCGCCACCACCACGCTGATCCTCAACGGCGACGTGCCGCTGATCCGCGCCGACACCGCGGCCGCGCTGGCTCGTGCCTGCGGCGGCGAGCAGCTGGCGCTGCTGACCATCGAGCTGGCCGACTCCAGCGGTTACGGCCGCATCCTGCGCGATGCCGCCGGCCGCGTCACCGGCATCGTCGAGCACAAGGACGCCACCGACGCGCAGCGCGCCCTCCGCGAGGTCTACACCGGCATGATGGCCGCGCCCACCGCGGCGCTGAAGCGCTGGGTCATGGCCTTGCAGAACGACAACGCGCAGCGCGAGTACTACCTGACCGACATCGTCGCCATGGCCGTGGCCGAAGGCGTGCCGGTGGTGGCCACGCAGCCCGACAACGAGACCGAGGTGCTGGGCGTCAACAGCCCGGTGCAGCTGGCCGACCTGGAGCGGCGCTTCCAGCGCGCCGGCGCCGAGGCGCTGATGGAGGCCGGCGTGCGCCTGGCCGACCCGGCGCGGCTGGACGTGCGTGGCCAGCTGCTGTGCGGCAGCGAGGTCGAGATCGACGTCAACTGCGTGTTCGAAGGCCGCGTCAGCCTGGGCGACGGCGTGCGCATCGGCGCGAATTGCGTGATCCGCGACGCCGAGATCGGCGCTGGCGCGCTGATCCAGCCCTTCACGCACATCGAAGGCGCCCAGGTCGGTGCACGTGCGATCGTCGGGCCCTTTGCGCGGCTGCGCCCCGGGGCCGATCTGGGCGAAGAGGTGCACATCGGCAACTTCGTCGAGGTCAAGAACTCCACGCTGGCCGCCGGCGCCAAGGCCAACCATCTGGCCTACCTGGGCGACGCCACCGTGGGCCCGCGCGTCAACTATGGCGCCGGCAGCATCACCGCCAACTATGACGGCGCCAACAAGCACCGCACGGTGATCGGTGCCGACGTGCATGTCGGCTCCAACTGCGTGCTGGTCGCGCCGCTGACGCTGGGCGACGGCGTCACCGTCGGCGGCGGCTCCACTGTGTCGCAGGACGTGCCGGCCGGCAAGCTGGTGGTGGCGCGGGCGCGCCAGACCATCATCGAAGGCTGGCAGCGGCCGAAAAAGGCCAAGAAGGACTGATTCCCGGCGTCAGCCTTGCGCCGCCGCGGCCACCTCGGCGGTCTGCGCCGCCAGGCACAGGTCGTCCCAGGCGCGCGACTTGTCGGCCAGGTTGCGCAACAGATAGGCCGGGTGGTAGGTGACGACCAGCGGCACGCCCTGGTAGCGGTGCACACGGCCGCGCAGCTTGCCGATCGGCTCGCTGCTGCGCAGCAGCGATTGCACTGCGAAGCGGCCCATCGCCAGGATCAGTCGCGGGCGGATCAGCTCGATCTGCCGCACCAGGAAGGGCTCGCAGCGCGCCAGTTCTTCGGCTTCGGGGTTGCGGTTGCGGGGCGGACGGCACTTCAATGTGTTGGCGATGTACACCTGCCGTTCGGGCGGTGCCTCGTCGCGCGTCAGATTCAAAGCGCGCAGCATGTTGTCCAGCAGGTGGCCGGCGGCGCCGACGAAAGGCTCGCCCTTCAGGTCCTCCTGCTCGCCCGGCGCTTCGCCGACGATCATCCAGTGCGCGTTGGGATGGCCGACGCCGAACACCGTCTGCCGCCGCGACCGGCACAGGCCGCAGGCGGTGCAGGTCGCCACCGCCTCGCGCAGTGCCGGCCAGGGCATCACGGCGATGGCGGCGTCGCGAGCGGCGATCGGCACCTCCGCGGCGGCGAGCGGCGGCGCGGCGGCAGCCACCGCCGGAACCGGCGGCTCGGAAGCAGTGGCGGCCGGCGCGGCTTCGACGGGCTGCGCCGGCGCGGGCACCCACAGCCGCAAACCCATCTCCCGCAGCATCAGCCGCTGGCGTTCGGTCCAGCCCATTTCAGCCCTCGCCCAGTGGCAGGCTCATGACGATCGCGTCTTCGCGCTGCGCCTTGCCGGCCGGGTAGTAGCCGCGGCGCAGGCCGACCTCGGCAAAACCGCGCCGCGCATAGACGTGCCGGGCGCGCACATTGCTGGCGCGCACCTCGAGCCACAGCGTGGCCAGGCCCTGGTCGCGGCAGCGGCCTACGAGCGCGTCGAGCAGCGTGCGCGAATGGCCGCGCCGCTGCTGCGCCGGGGTCACGGTCAGGTTCAGCAGGTGCATCTCGCCGACGCCGGCCATGGCCACGTAGTAGCCGACCAAGCCGACCCGGTCGTCCACCAGCATCTCGGCCAGGTAGCCGGCCGCCAGCGAATCGACGAAATTGCCGCGCGTCCACGGAAAGCTATAGGCCGCGCGCTCGACCGCGAGCACGGCCTCGAGGTCGCCGTATTCGATGGCGCGCAGTTGCGGCCCCGGCTGCAGCATGGCGCTCACCGGGCCGCCTCGGCATGACGCAGCGCGGCTCGCTCTGCCACGGTCAGCGCCACCTTGTCGCGCAGGTACAGCGGCAGCGCGGCGGCGGCATCGATGCCGCCTTCGTCGCGCCAGCGCTGCTGGGCCAGCCGCATCAGCGCCGCCGCGCGGTCGATGTCGGCGGCCAAGCGCAGCGCCGCGCCGCTGTGCAACCGCTCGGCGAAGGCCGGCACCGCGGAACCGGCCACGCAGCGCGGTGGCCGCAGCGCCCACGCGGCGTGCAGGCTGTCCAGCGAATGCAGCGCCGGCGGCGCCACCGTGCGCCAGCCGCGGCCGTCCCAGCGGTAGCGGCCGGTGTAGGCCTCGCCCATGCGTGCATCCATGACCACGTCGATGTCCGCCGGCGCCTGCGCGTGCTCCAGCCGCACGCCCTCGGCCACGATCATC
>Ga0316627_100000336_pt1 | contig 12309 bp, 15 predicted proteins | sample OWC_Aug_M2_C1_D1_FD_207653 | JGI IMG/M metagenome (GOLD analysis project Ga0316627, IMG submission 207653) | Wetland soil microbial communities from Old Woman Creek delta, Ohio, United States - OWC_Aug_M2_C1_D1_C | ecosystem: Environmental > Terrestrial > Soil > Wetlands | place: USA: Ohio...
TTTTGCAGCAACACCTTATACATGCCATAAGCAATTTCTGATAAGCATGGAAATATGCAAGAAACGCATTATGGCATATGGTAATATCCTGTTGAAATTAAAAGACTTTGAAGGCATTTATGCCCCTGCGTATAGAAAGCATTCGCACTTTTTGAGTCAAACACAAGATCTGGCTTCTCTGATCTCGGGCCACAGACTAAGGCCCGGTTGCGTGAATTAGGCAGCGATAGTGAGGCGGGCGGAAATTGTGTCAAGAAACATTGACGGTATTATTCAATTTTTGCTTTACTATGGTGTCTGTTTAGCCGGAAGTCAGTGGGCGGTTAGCTCAGCTGGGAGAGCACCACGTTCGCAACGTGGGGGTCGGGGGTTCGAATCCCCTACCGTCCACCAATTTTTGTCGGACCAACCTATATTCGAGTCGGCAGCGTTGTCCGACGCTTACTACGCTTTTTTTCTGCCCGAAGGCCTTCGGCATTTAACGCCCCATTTCTCTAACAACCGCCAAAATTCTGTACAAGGGAATTGTTTTATGGGAAAATCTTTTTATCGGAGTAAAAAATGAGCTCCCGGAGGGATAATGAATAAATTTGAACAACTGGTCGATGATCTTCAAAACGGTACCGGGATGGCGAGATCCAAGGCTGCTGCGGAACTGGGAAAACTCAGAGACAAAAAGGCTTCTGGCTTTCTGATAAAGGCGCTCGCTGATGCAAACGGGAGCGTTAGAAGCAATGCAGCCTTCGCCCTCGCTGAGCTGGGAGAAAAGACGGCAGTGCCCTATCTGATAGAGACATTGAAGGACACTGAAGAGTGGACACGGAAAAGCGCTGCCAAGGCCTTAGGCCTCCTTACTGCGAAAGAGGCCGTTGCGCCGCTGAAGAAGCTGATGGATGACGCCTCGTTTACTGTCAGGAAAAATGCCATACGCAGTCTCGGTCAGATTGGAGGGCCTGAAGCAATGGAAAGTCTCCTCCACGCCTCTGCCGGGCAGGATGAGGTCGTGGCCCATCTGGCAAAAGAGGCGATCAAAAATATTAAGGCCTGACCGGTGGCAGCCAACCTCCAGCCTCTGCAATTGTCTGACGTAAAAAGATGCCTGCAGTTTGACATCAGCTGGGATACCTGATACTATTCACTGACATGTGCATGGCAGAAGCAGTATCTTCAAGCAAACTGCTATATCAAGGAGGAATGATGGTAACCACAAAGTCTGTGAAAAAAGCTGTGAAGAAGGCAGTGAAGAAGGCAGTTAAAGTCGAGAAGAAGACGGTCAAGAATGTGGCAAAAGAAGCTACTAAGATCGAAAAAAAGGTTGTAAAGAAGGCTGCTGAAGTCAGGAAAAAGGTCTCAAAGACAGTCTCTGCCATGGCAAAGACCGTCAAGAAGAAGATCGCTAAATAGGCGAAAGAAGACCTTTCAGTAATTTCAAACTCTTTAACCCAAAAAATGCTTTTAGCAGAGGCATGGATGACTGAAAAGTATTTTGCAGCAACACCTTATACATGCCATAAGCAATTTCTGATAAGCATGGAAATGTGCAAGAAACGCATTATGGCATATGGTAATATCCCGTTGAAATTAAAAGACTTTGAAGGCATTTATGCCCCTGCGGATAAAAAGCATTCGCATTTTTTTGGTTAACTTTATTGACAGTTTCAGCATAAAGTTGACCGGATCCTCCGCGCACTAACAATGAGATCTGGATTTAAAGGTTTTTTTGGGGAAGCTGTCCTGTCAGAACCGCTATCGCAATCTGGTCCCGCATTTCCTGCATATGTGTCTGTAAATGTCTGCGCCCAGATATTTTTTGCAAGCCGGGCATCTCCAGTTGGCTGAGCTGAACCCGATGAACGCTGCGATGACAATGAGTTGCATGGTCATGATGGCGTTCTTCGGCAATTGTCCAAATAGGTCGGGCCGGTTGTACAGCAGGGCAAGAAAAATAATGAGCAACAGCGCCACTGCTATGGCGAGGAGCTGACGGCCCTGGCGTAATCTGAAATCCTGTATGATCTCGTTATGGTTTCTTTCCTGTAACATCGTAATTTTATCCGCGCCTTGGAAAAACGATAGTCATTATTTTTAGCAGATATTATACTGTCACGGCCTAATTTTTTTCAAAAGTCTGAAAGCAGGTCCTGGCCCGACGGGGAAACAGCCTGCTGGCAAGGGACATCCCCTTATATAACCGTCGTTTGCACGGGATTGTGCAAGATCTACAAGAAGTAATGTCTCAGACCTTTGGCGGGCCCGCGCAGAAGCCTTGCCAGCTATGAATTCATTTCTGTGGAAAGAGCCTGAACTTCGGTCCCCAGGCGTGGAGAAATGGCAGAGAATGCATTTACTACCCCTGGGTCAAAGTGCGTTCCTGCATGCTTTATAATCTCCTGTTTGGCAAGAAGAGGTGTCAGGCTTTTCAGGTCAGGAGGAGCGAAGACCAGCGAATCATAGGCGTCTGCTACAGCTATTATCCGCGCTCCGATAGGGATATCATCTCCGATCATTGTGATATCTCCGCTCCCATCGAAATTTACATTATGGTAAAGAATAGAGGGCAGTATGTCGAGGATCTTTCCACAGAGTGGTTCCAGAGTATCAGGACCGCGCGTTGTGCGGACCCGCATATCGTCGGTGTCTTCGCCCGACAACTTCCCGAGTTTATTAAGGACCTCGCTGCCGACATCGAGTTTCCCGAGGTCGTGCAAAAGAGCTGCAATGCGGATATTTTCCACCCACACTTCAGACAGTCCTATCTCCCTTGCGATCATCCCCGAAATTATTGAAACCCTGTAAGAGTGGCTCTGGGCGGCCTTATCAGTGGAATCTATTATGAGCGACATCATCTCTATGATCCCCTCATAGGTTTTTTTAATCTCCCTGTGGGCGCTTTCCTTCTTTTCGTAAAGATGCCCCATAAAATAAGCTGTAATGACCAGGAAGCTGCCCCAGGTCCCGACATCGAGCCATCGGGAGAACTCGCTGTCAGCATGGAAAGAGAAAGTTGAAGGGTAATAGAAAGCAATCACGGAAACAAGCAATATCGAAAAAACTGCTGACTGAGTGGCATGGCGCCTGCCGAAGAAGTAAGCGCTGATCAATACAGGAAGGTAGAAGAAATTCAGAAAGGCGGTCTGGTTAGAGACAAAAAAGAATACAGTCCCGGCAATGGCGACAAGGAAAAAAACTATAACGAGTTCCTTGTCAATTCTGAAGTGCTTTGAAGGGACCTTTTGAAGCCGCATTTCCTTATTTATAGTAATTCTCCTCCCGACTGGTCGGGCTCAAAAAATAATCATTAATGTTCCGGTCCATCATTTTCTTATTCGTCCATATTTTGTATTACCAGGATAATATCAAATAAAATAAAGAAAATTCCACTGGAATTATTTATTTGAGGCAGACTGGTTAGACGGAGGGTTATTTTGTAGCCTACCATTCTCTGGTAATATATGGTTCTTGCCGGCAATAAAGAAGATGGAGTCATCTAATTCCTTCCTGTTTTTCTTTCACCGTAAGGCGTCTTACTCTCTTTGTTTATTGCCCCTTTGGAAAAAGGACTATTACAGTCTGTATGTCCACAAGGCTTATTTGCCGGACAGAAACACGACCGTATAAACTGTTATTTCCCAAGGGCCTGTTCGAGATCCATAGCGTGCTCCTGCTCCATAGCGAGGATCAATCTCAGCTGCTGGGCAAGGTGATACATGTCGAGTTCTTCAGCCTGTCTTATTCTCCTGCTGTATCTTGCGATTGCGTCATTCTCTCCTTCGAGGTCTTGCTTCAACATTGTCAGGCTGTCCTTAGATACCTTCGCAGGCGGCGTGTCTACTGTAGGCACTCCGCCTAGATAGTCGATCTGCGCGGCAATAATGGTGGCATGCTGAAGCTCCTCCTGCGCGTGTATGATCAATTCCTTCTGGATGTTCTGGTACATAGCGCCCTTCAGCGTACCCTGGTGCTGCGTATACTGCACAATGGCTGTGTACTCCAGCGCCAGGTCCTTGTTTAATAATGCAATGAGCTCTTTTTTTGTTATCTTTGCCATGACTGACCTCCTTATGGTTAAGAAAATATAACTGTTTTTCACGGCACTCAATCCTCTTTTATCATTAAAGCCGAACAACGTCAAGCACATCCCTTGCAGGGGAGATTACATGTTCTTCAGGGCCTTCAGGAACTCCCGGACCCTTTTCGCGTTTGTCCCCACATCACTTTTTCCGACGCGGGAAAGGGAACGCAGGTCGATGCGGCTGCCTTTGTCCAGAGGGGAAATCCGTATCACGATATCGTCTGTGAACCCGAACCAGAATGTCGTGTCAGTTGCCTCGATGGTCCCCTTCTCTGTATTCCTGCTGATGATCGTCCAACCCAGATATTTTGCTGTTGTGAGACATCGCTCAAACGCCAGGGCAGGGGGCAGGTCGAGGACCAGCGGCGCAATGTCAGGGTATGCCTTATGCTGTTGTTCGGCGGTCTCCTGTCCGCCATATGCAACAGGGTTAAGCGCACCTTTGCGCAGTTTCAGGACCGCGTCGAACTGCGGAGGATGTTCTGTGTCGGTCGTAATGTCATGGATCATAGGCACGCTGCGCAGAACCATCCACATACGCAGAGGCACGCTTGCCGCAGCAAGACTTAGTACCAGCGCTGCCGGAAGCAGGAAGAGGGCCTTGCCTGACCTTCTGGCCGCTGGGAGAAAGAGACAAAAGAACGAAATAACTGTTACAGCAATCTCCCCCAGAGCCGTCAATTGCAGAATGGTAAGGCCGGTGCGAAATCCCCACCATCCCCATCTGGTGCCGAATCCTGACATGGCCGACGCAATCGGCAGAGCAACTGCCAGACCCAGGCAGAAGGTGGCGAGGACTGACCATTTTTCCCCTGGTCCCGTTGTCATATTGTCAGTATAGCACCGTGCAGACTGCAAAACTACCGGCGCTGCAACCCAGATGCTGACAGCTTGACAGTATGCTTTTTTGGAGTAAACTGCAATTGCAGTCTGCTATTGCACACTGCCTGCAGCCTGTCAGAAATTAAGGGGTAGAATGATAGTATGAAAAAAGCTCTCCTCACTCTGCTGCTCCTTTGCTGCGCGGCCCTGCTGGTCTGGGTCTCAGCATTTTTCTGGAAGAACCTGCGCGGCGCCGGCCCCGCACTGAAAAGTCCCAGCGTAGATATTGTCCGGCTTATTGAAAAACTGGACACCGATGCACCGGACGTCCGGCTCAGGCTCCAACCCGGGTTTTCTCTGTCAATCTTCGCGCAAGGGCTGGTGGACCCGAGGGTGATGATTCTGGACCCTGCTGATACCCTTCTGGTCAGTGTACCTTCGAAGGGAAGGGTGGTTGCCCTTCCTGACCATGACAAAGATGGAAGGGCTGACCGCGTTGTGACCGTGGTCGACGGCCTGGACCGGCCACATGGCCTGGCCTTCCGCTGCGCGCCGGACTGCAGGCTCTACATCGCTGAAGAAGGTCAGGTGAATGCATATTCCTATAATCCGAAGACCTTGAAGGCCGTAAAACAGAGGAAGGTAGCCGATCTCCCTGCAGGAGGGGGCCACGTGACCAGGACGCTCCTGTTCCTGCCCAGGCCGTATAATGATCAGCTCCTTATCTCGGTCGGTTCCTCCTGCAACGTTTGTATTGAACAGGAATGGCGCAGGGCAAAGGTCCTTGCGGTATCTGCCGGCGGGGGGAAACTCAGGGCATTCGCATCCGGACTCAGGAACTCGGTCTTCATGACCATTCATCCGGAGACAAATAAGGTCTGGGCGACCGAGATGGGACGGGATTACCTCGGCGACAACCTGCCGCCTGATGAGATCAACATCCTTGCTGAGGGCAGAAATTACGGCTGGCCGTTCTGTTACGGGAAGAACGTCCATGACAATGATTTTGATCCTGCCATGAAGAAATTGTGCAGAGAGCCGGAGACATATCCTTCACATATCGACATCCCGGCGCACTCAGCGCCTCTCGGCCTTGCGTTCATCCCTGACGATGGCTGGCCTGCCGGGTTCCGGAGCAACCTCCTCGTGGCATATCATGGTTCATGGAACCGGAGCGTTCCAACAGGATACAAGATAGTGCGCTACCGCCTGGACGGTTCAGGGAATTTTCTGAGGGTGGATGATTTCCTCACCGGCTTGCTGACAAAAGACGGGACCGCTCTCGGAAGGCCTGTGGACATCATAGTCCGGCCAGGAGGTACAGTATTTGTTTCAGACGACAAGGCAGGAGTGATCTACCGGATAACCAAAAAAGGCGAAGAGGATGAACTCGGGAAAAAAGAGTTGTTGTCCCTGAAATAGACAGGAGCGTCATACCAGGGAAACCCCTGCCATGAGATGACATCGGGTAACACTAATATAAAGCGTAAAGGAGCTGAGGAGATGAGACCAAAAGATTTGAATTCGAAAATATTCCTTGACGGAGGCGATCCCCATGAGACGAAGCAGATAATGGACCTGTTGGGGTTCCTCGACGGACAGACGACAAACCCCACGCTGATAGCGAAGAACCCGGCTGCGCGAAAGAGACTTGAGAAGGGCGGAAAGTTCTCAGAAGAGGAGATCTTAAATTTCTATCATTTTGTAGTGAGAGAGATTTCAGGCCTTCTGCCGCAGGGCTCGGTGTCTGTCGAGGTATACGCCGACCCGGCTACAGGTTCAGACCGGATGCTCTTGCAGGGCGAGAAGATGTTCGGCTGGATTCCCAACGCACATATCAAGTTCCCTTCGTCTGAAGAGGGACTCAAGGCAGCTGAACAGGCGGTGAAGAAGGGTCTCAGAGTGAACATGACCCTCTGTTTCAGTCAGGCGCAGGCAGCGGCCGCCTACGCTGCGACCAGGGGTGCGAAGAGGGGGAGCGTCTTTGTCTCGCCCTTTGTCGGAAGAATCGACGACCGTGGTGAAAACGGTATGGAACTCATCGCCAATATTATGAAGATGTATGCCCACAGCGACCGTCATGTCGAGGTCCTGACAGCCAGCGTACGGACCTACGATCACCTCCAGTATGCCCTGAAGCTCGGTTCGGATATCATCACCGCACCTTACGGTATACTGAAGGAGTGGGGTGAAAAGGGACTTCCTATGCCCGGGGACGATTACTCTTATAACTCAGGCAAGCTTAAAGCGGTCCCCTACAGGGAGTATGATCTTTCGCGCAACTGGGGTGATTTCGACATATCGCACGATCTGACAGTAAAAGGTATGGAGAAGTTCTCGGCGGACTGGAACTCGCTGATCGGGTGACGCTTCGTTATCTTTTCAGCTTTCTTAACGCATACGTCTTCTGTGAAGAGGAGGTTTCTTTTTAAGAAGTCCTGCCTGAAAGGCGGTCCCCAGTATCAGAAGGACAATGAAGAGCAGTTTTGTCATTTGCTGGCCGACAGAAAGGGCCTGGAGCAGAAGGACTGAACCCAGGCCTGAGGACAGGATAATCAGGGCCCAGTCGAAGAGCACCCACATAAGGAAGACCCCGATAATGCCCCCCAGGACGAAGAACAGCCAGTGATGAGAATTACTCCTCATGCCGAAGCCCTCCAGCAGTCCGAAAGCAAGATAGCCTCCTGCCAGAAAGCCCCCTGCTACTATGGCAAGTCTCTGAAGGAAGATTGCCAAAAGCGCACCGGCCAGACCGCCGAGGACAGCAGCGACAATTATAATGCTGTGGGGCCGGCCCGCCATCACCTGCTCCGCCATGTCAAAGCCCAGCATAAAACCGACTACGCTGAGAAAGAGCCAGTAAAGTCTGCTTCCCATGGTGAGCATGATGGTCCCGAGGACAAGCCTGATTATAATCATCTTCTTCCCTCTCTCCAGCAATAGTCCGTTCTTTTTGCCTTGTCAAAACCTGAAAAGGGCTGGCCCCTACAGTTTACTCTATCACGTCACGCACTAAAATAATAAATCTACAGTCGCATGAAAACGATCGGAGAGAGGCAGAGGTGATGAAAAAAGCCTTGCCTTGCGCCATCGGCCTTTAAGCGACTGGTGGGCCAACGGCAGCTGAAGTGACTTGATTGTTAAGCGTTCATGTGATAAGAGAAATCTGGGCGCTGAAAGCGCGGAACTGCGTGGGTCTCGCAGGCAGGGTATTTGCCGCAGAAAGATATTCGTAGGGGAGGAAAGGAGTAAAAGATGTTTGTTATAACAGGTGCGTCAGGCAATAACGGCAGCAAGGTGAGCGAAATTCTGCTCTCGCAGGGGCAGAAGGTACGGGTTGTGGCAAGGAATGCGGACAGGATGCAGAGTTTAGTGAAAAGAGGGGCTGAGGCTGCAATGGGCGATCTGAGAGATGCTGGTTTTCTGACAACAGCCTTTGCAGGCGCCACTGCGGTATTTGCAATGATCCCTCCTCATTATACAGCCGCTGACTTCCGCTCCTACCAGAATGAGACAGGGGCCAGCATTGCAGCTGCCATTCAGAACTCTGGGGTAAGGCATGTGGTGAACCTGAGCAGCCAGGGAGCGGAACTGTCAGAGGGCACGGGCCCTATCAAAGGCCTGCATGACCAGGAGGAACGGCTCAACAAACTTGAAGGCGTCAATATCCTCCATGTGCGGCCTACATATTATATGGAGAACCTTCTTACGTTCATCCCTATGATCAAGAAGGCAAATATAACAGGTTCAGCCATAAAGGGCGACCTGGAATTCGCCATGATAGCGACAAAGGATATCGCCGCATTCGTTGCAGATCGACTGATGAACAGGGATTTCACCGGGAAATCTGTCAGTGGACTCCTGGGACAAAGGGATGCCTCCCTGGACGAAGCCATAGCGATTATCGGCAGGAAGATCGACAGACCTGAGTTGAAGTACGTTCAGTTTCCCTACGAGGAAGCCGGGAAAGGCCTTGTGGCAGCAGGTCTCAGTGAAGATGTCAGCAGTTTGATTATCGAAATGAGCAAGGCCATAAACGACGGGCTGTTTGCAGTAGATGTCCGGCGCACAAAAGACAATACAACAGGGACATCCATTGAGGAATTTGCAGACACCTTTGCGAAGATATATGAATCATCGTAATAGGTAAGTGCCATTCCCCTATGCTGCCGGACAAAGGACGCCCTGCTATATCATCTCCATGGGTTTGCCGCAGCATATGATGTCACAGGCATCAGTGCAGCCGCATACCTTCTCCACGGAAACTTCCAACCCGCATACGGAACACTCATAGGAGACACCGACTCTCATTTCTTTCTTTTTCTTTGGAGCGGTCTTTTTTACAGCCTTTTTTGCAGCAGTTGTCACCTTTTTAGCGGCTGTTTTTTTCTTTGACGCAACTTTCGCCTTTTTGGATGCTGTTGTCTTTTCCGCAGCAGTTTTCCTTATAGCTATTTTATTCCTCATGGGAATCGATTTACTTAACCCGAAAAGTGCATTTAGCCGGGACGTGGATGTCTGAAAAGTCTTTTGCAGCGACACCTTATTCATGCCATGATAAAATGCTTGATCTGCATATAATTATGCAAAGAAGCGTTGATAATTTTATCATGGCATCCCAATAATATATTGTCGGAATTAAAAGACTTTGAAGACATTCATGTCCCTGAGTATAAAGATCAATTGCATTTATTGGGTTAATAGATATTACATGTCCCAGTTTGTGATGTCAGCGTCCTTGCCTGTACCGCCTTCCTTGCCGTCCGAGCCATAGCTCAGAATATCAAAGTCACCATGGATGCCGGGCGATACATAAATATAAGGATTGCCCCATGGGTCCAAAGGTATCTTTTTTTGTTCAAGATATCCGCCTTCCCTGTATTTATTAGGGACATTCCCTGTTGCAGGTTTTTCTGTCAGCGCCTCAAGTCCCTGTTCGGTGTCCGGATAAGATCCGTTGTCAAGCTTGTAGAGCTTCAGTGCTGTCTCGAGGTTTCTTATCTGTATCTTCGCATCCGCTATCTTAGCGTCATCCGCCCTTCCCATCATCTTTGGCGCGATAATAGCAGCCAAAAGACTCAGGATAGCGATGACTATAACAAGCTCAAGAAGGGTAAAACCATACCTGTTCGACGCATAATGCGGTAATTCTGTTCTACTAAAGTTTTTTGCCATGGTTCCTCCCGGATTATTTCTATGCCCCTTTAATGGCACTTGCTCAAAATTTTAATCTATAAACTTCAAAAAAAGCATTTGCCACAGAGAGCACAGAGAAAATACCATGATTATTAAACAAAAAACAGGACACAGAGTAATAAACAAGAAAGTAATATAGAAAAACTCTGTGAACTCTTATTATTTTTATAATCTCTGTGAACTCCGTGGTTAAACTGCTGTTTTTTATGATAAACAAACACTATTTAACCAACTGGTTCAACTGGAACATCGGAAGCAGGACAGCAAGCACTATAAAACCAACTATAAGGCCCATCAAAAGTATCATCACAGGTTCGAGAAGTGACAGAAACTTCTGGACCCTCCGTTCATACTCTTCCTCATAGGATTCGGCTGCCCTACCCAGCAGCTCAACAAGGGTCCCGCTCCTCTCGCCTGTCGAAATAAGCTGAAGGAGCATCGGCGGGAAGCCCTCAAGAGAGGCCGAAAGCCTTGCTCCCTCAGCCACCCGTGTGGCCGCGAGCATAATCCTCTCCTCCAGGACTATATTGCCGACAGATTTCGCAGAGAGCTCAAGGGCCCTGAGCATCGGCAATCCGCCGTCGAGGAGGAACCCCAGTGTCCGTGCAAAACGGCCGTAATAAAGGACCTGTAGCAGTCCTCCCGGGGAGACAAGCTTCATCCTGTCGATAAAAGGCCTGTGTTTTTCCCTCGACCGTCTTACCACAGCAGGGATGGCCGCTGCTATCAAAATCAGCAGCCACCAATAGTGAACAAATATATTACTCATTGCGATGAGTATGACCGTGATCAGTGGCAGGGCGCTTTGGGAGTTCTCGAATATCCTTACTATCTTCGGCACAACAAATGTAAAGAGGAAAGACATTACCACAAAACCAACAAAGGCCATAAAAGCAGGATAGACCATTGCAGTGCGTATTTTTTCACGTATCGAGGCCTGTTTTTCGAGAAAATCAGCCATCTTCTGCAACACCATATCGAGTGTGCCGCTTTGTTCGCCGGCTTCTACCATGTTCCTGTAAAAATCCGGGAATATCTTTTGGTGTTGTCCAAGCGAGCGGGACAGGCTTGCCCCGGCAGAAATCCGGTCTCTTATGTCCACCAGGAGACCCTTCCAGAAACCGCTCTTTTCTTCCGAGAGGGACCTGATCGCCTCTATCATCGGCACACCCGAGGCAAGCAGTATCGAAAGCTGCCTGGTAATATTGGGAAGGAGTCTGCTGTCGGCCCTTCTGAACCCCCAACCCTTATCTCTGTGTATATATTCGATTACGTCCTTTGGATAGATGCCCAGTGCCTTAACGCCTGATACAGCAGCCTGGAGGCCCTCAGCCTCGATAGTACCTTCAGTGCTGGACCCGTCCGGTCTATATCCTGTGTACTGAAATATAGGCATGATAACCTAAAGTTATTTCCGGCATACTCAAGGTCGTTGCTGATGTCATGATTAAAAGCATTTAGGTTTCTGTAACCTCTTTCTGGGTCACCCGCAGGACTTCCTCTATGGTCGTAACCCCTTGCAGGGCCTTTTGCAATCCATCTGACCGCAAGGTCCTCATCCCCTCTGAGACCGCTGCAGTCCTTATTCTCATCGCATCGGCTTTGAGAGAGATGATATGTCTGATAGGGTCGCTGACAACAAGAAGTTCAAATATCCCGGTCCTCCCGAGATAACCCTTTCCAAGACATGCATCGCAGCCTTTTCCCCTGTATAACTGAAATGAGGATTTAATGTCGAGGAGGGAGGAATTCAAAAAATATGACTTTTCAACTTCAGAGGGGCTGTATGGCTCCCTGCAGTTCGGACATATTACCCTGACAAGCCTCTGGGCAAACACACCTATTAACGAGGAAGCAACAAGGAACGGCTCGACCCCCATGTCGATAAGCCGCACTACCGCAGAAGAGGCGTCATTTGTATGAAGAGTGCTGAGGACCAGGTGGCCTGTCAAAGAAGCCTGGATAGCGATCTCGGCTGTGTCCACATCCCTTATCTCGCCGACCATAATAACATCGGGGTCCTGCCTCAGAATCGACCTCAGGCCAGACGCGAAGGTCAGGCCGACCTTTGTATTGACATGTATCTGGCCTATGCCCTTGAGCTGGTATTCAACCGGGTCTTCAATAGTGATAATGTTCTTCTCTTCTGTGTGGATCCTGTTGATAGCTGAGTAAAGGGTAGTTGTCTTCCCGCTGCCTGTCGGTCCTGTGACCAGGAT
>Ga0316627_100000337_pt1 | contig 12308 bp, 7 predicted proteins | sample OWC_Aug_M2_C1_D1_FD_207653 | JGI IMG/M metagenome (GOLD analysis project Ga0316627, IMG submission 207653) | Wetland soil microbial communities from Old Woman Creek delta, Ohio, United States - OWC_Aug_M2_C1_D1_C | ecosystem: Environmental > Terrestrial > Soil > Wetlands | place: USA: Ohio...
CCGCATGTTGCCAAAGATCCTGACCCAGATTTTCGGTAGTCGCAACGACCGCCTGCTGAAGACCTACCGGCGCACGGCGCAGCAGATCAACGAACTGGAGCCGAAGTTCGAGGCCCTCGACGAGGCTGCGCTGCGCGGCAAGACGGCCGAATTCCGCCAGCGTCTGGCGCAGGGCGAGGCGCTCGAAAAGCTGCTGCCGGAGGCCTTCGCGGTGGTGCGCGAGGCTGGCAAGCGTGTGCTGAAGATGCGGCACTTCGACGTGCAACTGATCGGCGGCATCGCCTTGCATGAAGGCAAGATCGCCGAGATGCGCACCGGCGAGGGCAAGACCCTGGCCGCCACGCTGCCGGTGTACCTGAACGCGCTCGAAGGCAAAGGCGTCCACGTGGTCACCGTCAACGACTACCTGGCACGCCGCGACGCCGAGTGGATGGGCCGCATCTACAGCTACCTGGGGCTGACGGTGGGCGTCAACGTGCCGGGCATGCAGCGCGAGGAGAAGCAGGCTGCCTATGCGGCCGACGTCACCTACGGCACCAACAACGAGTTCGGCTTCGACTACCTGCGTGACAACATGGTCTACGAGGTGGCCGACCGCGTGGCCCGCGGGCTGAACTACGCCATCGTCGACGAGGTCGACTCGATCCTGATCGACGAGGCGCGCACGCCGCTGATCATCAGCGGCCAGGCCGAGGACCACACCGAGCTCTACGTGCGCATCAACGCCGTGGTGCCCAAGCTCAAGAAGCAGATCGGCGAGGCCGACCCGCGCACCGGCGAAGGCGTCATCGAAGCCGGCGACTTCACCGTCGACGAGAAGAGCCACCAGGTCTTCCTCACCGAGGACGGGCACGAGAACGCGGAAAAGCTTCTGTCCGAGGCCGGCCTGCTGGTCGAAGGCGCGAGCCTGTACGACCCGTCGAACATCTCGCTGATGCACCATGTGTACGCCGCGCTGCGCGCGCGCCACCTGTACCACCGCGACCAGCATTACGTGGTGCAGAACGGCGAGGTGGTTATCGTCGACGAGTTCACCGGCCGGCTGATGACCGGCCGCCGCTGGAGCGACGGTCTGCACCAGGCGGTGGAGGCCAAGGAAGGCGTGCAGATCCAGAACGAGAACCAGACGCTGGCCTCGGTGACCTTCCAGAACTACTTCCGCATGTATGGCAAGCTGTGCGGCATGACCGGCACGGCCGACACCGAGGCCTTCGAGTTCCAGGAGATCTACGGGCTGGAGACGGTGGTCATTCCGCCGAACAAGCCGACGATCCGCAAGGACGAGAACGACCTGATCTACAAGACGGCGAAGGAGAAGTACGACGCCGTCATCGCCGACATCCGCGACTGCCACCAGCGTGGCCAGCCGGTGCTGGTGGGCACCACCTCGATCGAGAACTCCGAGCTGATCTCCGGGCTGCTGGTCAAGACCGGCCTGCCGCACCAGGTGCTCAACGCCAAGCAGCATGCCAAGGAGGCCGAGATCGTGGCCCAGGCCGGCCGCCCGGGCGTGATCACCATCGCCACCAACATGGCCGGCCGCGGCACCGACATCGTGCTCGGTGGCAACGTCGAAAAGCAGGTGCAGATGGTCGAGGCCGACGAGGCTTTGGCCGAGGACGAGAAGGCGCGCCGCATCCAGCAGCTGAAGGACGAATGGCAGGGCCTGCACGACCAGGTCAAGGCCCATGGCGGGCTGCGCATCATCGCCACCGAGCGGCACGAGAGCCGGCGCATCGACAACCAGCTGCGCGGCCGCTCCGGCCGCCAGGGCGATCCGGGCGCGAGCCGCTTTTACCTGTCGCTGGACGATTCGCTGATGCGCATCTTCGCCGGCGACCGCGTACGCGCGATCATGGACCGGCTGAAGATGCCCGAGGGCGAGGCCATCGAGGCCGGCATCGTCAGCCGCAGCATCGAAGGCGCGCAGCGCAAGGTCGAGGCGCGCAACTTCGACATCCGCAAGCAGCTGCTCGAGTACGACGACGTCAGCAACGACCAGCGCAAGGTCATCTACCAGCAGCGCAACGAGATCCTCGAAGCCGGCTCGCTGGACGAGCAGATCGCCAACCTGCGGCGCAGCGCGATGACTGGCGTGGTGCGCACCTACGTGCCCGAGGGCAGCCTCGAGGAGCAGTGGGACATTCCCGGGCTAGAGAAGGTGCTGAAGGAAGAATGGCAGATCGAGCTGCCGCTGAAGGCCGAGGTCGAGAAGAGCGACTCGATGACCGACGAGGACCTCCTCGACAAGGTGGTGGTCGCCGCCGACGCGCTGTTCGACAGCAAGCTGCAGGCGGTGGGCGCCGAGCAGTTCACGCCCTTCATGCGCATGGTGCTGTTGCAGTCGATGGACAGCCGCTGGCGCGAGCACCTGGCGGCGCTGGACTACCTGCGCCAGGGCATCCACCTTCGTGGCTACGCGCAGAAGAATCCTAAGCAGGAATACAAGCGCGAGGCCTTCGAGCTCTTCAGCCAGCTGCTCGACGTGGTCAAGATGGAAGTCACCCGCCTGCTGATGACGGTGCGCATCCAGTCGCAGGAGCAGGTGGCGCAGGCGGCCGAGGCGCTCGAAGCGCGTGCTTCGCAGGTGGGTAACGTCACCTACACGCATCCGAACGAGGACGGTAGCGTGTCGAGCGAGGCGGACCAGGCTTCGGCGGCCGGCGCTGCTGCGGTGGCCAATCTGCCCAAGGTGGGCCGCAACGAACCCTGCCCCTGCGGCAGCGGCAGGAAGTACAAGAACTGCCACGGCAAGCTGGCCTAGGGGGCGCGCGGCGGCTTCCTACAATCGGCGCTCCTTCTGCCGCGAGAGCCGACATGCCTGTCAACCTGGTTGCCCCCGATCCGTCGTCGCTGTTTGCCGTGCGCGGCATCGAGATCGGCGTGGCCATGGCCGGGGTGCGCAAGGCCAATCGTCGCGACCTGACGGTCGTGACGCTGGCCGAAGGTGCCAGCGTCGCCGGCGTCTTCACCTCCAACCGCTTCTGCGCTGCACCGGTCCTGCTGTGCCGCGAGCACCTGGCGGCCGGGCAGGGTATTCGAGCGATCCTGGTGAACACCGGCAATGCCAACGCCGGCACCGGTGCCGACGGCCTGGCCCGAGCTCGCTCGACTTGTGCGGCGCTGGCCTCGCTCATGGGCATCCAGACGGCGCAGGTACTGCCTTTTTCCACCGGTGTGATCATGGAGACGCTGCCGCACGAGCGCATCGAGGCTGCTTTGCCGGCCGCGCTGGCCGATGCCCGGCCTGACCACTGGGCGGTGGCAGCCGAGGCCATCATGACCACCGACACCGTGCCCAAGGCGGCCTCGCGCCGGCTGATGCTCGGCGGCGTGCCCGTGCACATCACCGGCATCTCCAAGGGCGCAGGCATGATCCGACCGAACATGGCGACGATGCTCGGTTTCGTCGCGACCGATGCCGCGATCGACCCGCTGCTGATGCAGAGCCTGGTGAAGGAGGCCGCCGATGCGTCCTTCAACCGCATCACCATCGACGGCGACACATCCACCAACGACTCCTTCGTGATGATCGCCACCCACCAAGCCGGCAATGCGCCGATCGCGCAGTTGGAGCAGGGCGATGGTGCGCTGCTGCGTGCTGCGCTGATCGAGGTGTCGCAGCAACTGGCCCGGGCCATCGTGCGCGACGGCGAGGGCGCCACCAAGTTCATCACCGTGCAGGTCGAGGGTGGGCGCGATGCCGATGAATGCCGCAAGGTGGCCTATGCCATCGGTCACTCGCCGCTGGTGAAGACCGCGTTCTTCGCCAGCGACCCGAACCTCGGCCGCATCCTGGCAGCGGTGGGCTATGCCGGCATCGACGACCTGGAGCAGGGCCTGATCGATCTGTTTCTCGACGACGTGCATGTGGCGATGCACGGCGCGCGCCACCCGGCCTATGCCGAAGAGCAGGGCCAGCGCGTGATGAAGCAAAGCGAGATCACGGTGCGCGTCGACCTCCACCGCGGCCCGGCCAGCGCCACGGTGTGGACCTGCGATCTGTCGCACGATTACGTCAGCATCAACGCCGACTACCGCAGTTAGGGGGTGCTGGCGCTTGCGCTGCATCAAACCGCGCTGCTAGCATTTCGCCTTCTTCTTCTGAATGAGCCCCCCATGAAACGCCTCGACCCCACGACCCTTCGCGCCGCCGCCGGCGCCGGGCTCGCGCGTGTGTCGGCAATGCGTGGGCTCATGTCGGCGATTTCGCCGACCTCGCGCTCCTAGCGACCTCTCAGCCTCCGGCATAGCAGCCGGTTTCCGCTGAGACCTCGGCGGAACCCGGCACGTATTGCCTGTTTTCGATGTCCCCCAGCCTGACCGCAGGCCGGGCCCCAGACGAAGAATGGAGACTGAAGACCATGGCCACCCCCAAAGCCTGGCAATCACGCTGGCGGCGCCACCTGAGCCTGCCACCCAACGACCTGCTGCGCGACGCCGTGTACCGGCGGCTGTGGAGCTCGATCCTGATCAGTTCCTTCGGCGGCCAGGTGACGATGCTCGCCCTGCCGTTGACGGCCGCAGTGCTGCTGCAGGCCACGCCCACGCAGATGGGCCTGCTCAGCGCAATGGAGATCGCGCCCTTCGTGCTGTTTTCGCTGCCTTCGGGTGTTTGGCTCGACCGTGTGCGCAAGCTGCCGGTGTACGTGGCCGGCGAATCGGCGCTGGCGCTGATCGTCGCCAGCATCCCGCTGGCCTGGTGGCTGGGCTGGCTGTCGATGACTTGGCTGTACGTGGCCGGTTTCGCCATCGGCACCGTGTTCACCATCGCCGGTTCGGCCGCGCAGATCGTGCTGACGCAGATCGTGGAGCGCGAGCGTCTGGTCGAGGCCCATGCCAAGAACGCGCTGGCCAGCTCGGGCGCCGAGGTGGCCGGACCGGGCTTCGCCGGCATGTTGATCAAGCTGGTCGGTGCGCCGCTTGCGCTGCTGGTGGATGCGGCGATGCTGGTGTTTTCGGCGCTCATCCTGCGTGGCATCCGCGTCAAGGAGCTGCGTGCGCCCCGGGCCGTTGGCTTCTTCTGGCGCGACCTCCAGGCCGGACTGCGCTTCGTTGCCGGGCAACGCCTGCTGCTGACCCTGGCTGTGCTGGCAGGCGGCTGGCAGATGTGCAACCAGGCGGCGATGGTGGTGCAGATCCTCTACGCCACGCGCGAACTCGGCCTGTCGGAGCAGGCCGTGGGGCTGAGCTACGTCGCGATGGGCGTGGGTACGGTGACGGCCAGTGTCTTCGGCGACCGATTCACGCGCCGCGTCGGCCCCGGCCCCAGCCTGCTTTGGGGCTGCGTCGTCTGCGGCTGTGGCTGGTTGCTGCTGGCGTCGATGCCCGCCGGAGTCTGGGGTGTCGCCGCCTTCGCGCTGATGTTGCTGATGTTCGGCGTGGGCGCGGTGCTGATCTTCATCAATTTCCTGGCGCTGCGCCAGGCGGTGACGCCCGAGCCACTGCTGGGCCGCATGACCACCACGATGCGCTGGCTGAGTCTGCTGCCGGCCGGCCCGGGCGCCTTGCTCGGAGGCTGGCTGGGTGAGCACTATGGCCTGCGTTCGGCCTTGGTCTTTGCCGGGGCAACGGCACTGTTGCTGGCGCTCTTTGGCTGGCGCCAGGTCTCGATCCGAGCGTTGCGCGAGCTGCCACGGCCTGACGATGGCGGCTTTGCGCTGGGTGCCGAGGCCGGTGTCAGCCCTTCTGCTGCCTGGGCAGCAGAAGGCCGCTGAAGCGGGGCTACATCGGGGAGAAGCGATCGACGGCGTCGGTGACCAGTCCGTCGATCCCCCAGGCCCGGAGTTCCTTTGCACGCGTCGGCTCGTTGACGGTGTAGACCATTGCCCGCAGGCCGGCGGCATGGATGCTCTCCACCAGGGCGGCGTCCATCAGCTTGTGGTTCGTGATCAGGGCCACGCAGTGCAATTGCAGCGCCCGGTCGATGGCATCGCTGGGCAGCGTGTCGAGCAGCAAGGCGCGCGGCAATTCCGGCGCGGCGTCGAGAGCGGCACGAAGGGACTCAGGCTGAAAGGAACTGAGCAGCGGCACCGTGAGCTGGCCATGCCACAGCCGGGCCACTTCGGTGGCGATCACCGCGCCGGTATGTGCCTCGGTGCCCGGCGTGGGCTTGATCTCCAAGTCGAGTGCAAGTGCGTTACGCTGCAAGAAGGCAGCCACCGCCTTCAAGGTGGGCAGCGGCTCGCCGGCATAAAGGCGGCTGTGCCAGCTGCCGGCGTCCAGCTGCGACAGCTCGTCCCAACGGCGGGCGCCGGCGAGTCCAGCTTCGCCAGTGGTGCGCTCCAGGCCGGCATCGTGCATCAGAAAGGGCACGTCGTCAGCGCTGAGCTTGACGTCGCATTCGAAAGCCCGGTAGCCGTACTGAGCCCCCACACGGAAGGCGGCGAGTGTGTTCTCAGGTGCCAACACGCCGGCGCCGCGATGGGCGATCCAAAGCGGATAGGGCCAGTCGCGGTTCATGCAATGCGCTGGCTGGTGCTGGGATCGAACCAGTGCAGCCGCTCGGCGGCCACGCCCAATGGCACCCGATCGCCGGGCCGTGGCGCCGGCAGCATGCCGTCGATGCGCACTGTGAACAGCGTGTCGCCCAGCCGGCAATAGACCAGACGCTCGGCACCCAGGGTTTCGACCACGTCCACCTGCAGTTCCCAGGTACCGGCACCGCGGTCCCCCCAGCTGGCATGTTCCGGGCGCAAGCCGAGGATCAGTTCGCCGTTGCGCGGTGCTGCGGCCGGCAGCGGCAGGGTCTGGCCGCCCGTGGCGAAGCGCGCACCGTCGGCCTGGCCGTGCAGCAGGTTCATCGGGGGTGAGCCGATGAAGCCGGCCACAAAGGTGCTGGCCGGCCTCTGGTAGACCTCTTCGGGTGTGCCGAACTGCTCCATGCGGCCGGCGTTCATCACCATCATGCGCTGCGCCAGCGTCATCGCCTCGACCTGGTCATGGGTGACGAACAACGAGGTGATGCCCAGCTCGCGGTGCAGCTTCTGGATCTCCAGCCGGGTCTGAGCGCGCAGCTTGGCGTCCAGGTTCGACAGCGGCTCGTCGAACAGGAAGACCGACGGCTGGCGCACGATGGCCCGGCCCATGGCCACGCGCTGGCGCTGCCCGCCGGACAGCTCGCGCGGGCGCCGCTCCAGTAGCGCGCCGAGCTCCAGTATCTTGGCCGCCTTGTCGACACGGGTCTTGATCTCGGCCAGCGGCACCTTGGCGATCTTCAAGCCGTAGGCCATGTTGTCGAAGACCGACATGTGCGGGTACAGCGCGTAGTTCTGGAAGACCATCGCGATGTCGCGCTCGCTGGGCTCAAGGCGGTTGACAATGCGTCCGCCGATGTGGATCTCGCCACCGGTGATCTCCTCCAGGCCCGCCACCATGCGCAGCAAGGTGCTCTTGCCGCAGCCCGAGGGCCCGACGATGACGATGAACTCGCCATCGGCGATCTCGGCATCGACGCCGTGGATCACCTTCACCGACTTCGGCCCGCTGCCGTAGGTCTTCTGGATCGCGCGCAGGCTGATTGCTGCCATCTTCTACTTCTCGGTGTCCACGAGGCCCTTGACGAACCAGCGCTGCATCAGCAGCACCACCAGTGCCGGCGGGATCATTGCCAGCATCGCGGTGGCCATCACCGCGTTCCATTCGGTAGCCGCATCGCCGCCGCTGATCATGCGCTTGATACCCATCACCACCGGGTACATGCTCTCGTCGGTGGTCATCAGCAGCGGCCACAGGTATTGGTTCCAGCCGTAGATGAACTGGATGACGAACAGCGCTGCGATGCTGGTCTTCGACAGCGGCAGCAGTACATCCTTGAAGAAGCGCATCGGCCCGGCGCCGTCGATGCGTGCCGCCTCGACCAGCTCGTCGGGCACGGTCAGGAAGAACTGGCGGAACAGGAAGGTGGCGGTGGCGCTGGCGATCAGCGGCACCGTCAGGCCTGCATAGGTGTTGAGCATGCCCAGATCGGACACCACCTTGTAGGTCGGCAGGATGCGCACCTCCACCGGCAGCATCAGGGTGATGAAGATCATCCAGAACACCAGCGTGCGCCCGGGAAACCGGAAGTACACCACCGCAAAGGCCGACAGCAGCGAGATCGCGATCTTGCCGATGGCGATGACCAGCGCGCTGATCAGGCTGACAGTGAGCATCGGCAGGGCCGGCTGCAGCCGGCTGCCGTATTCGGTGACGCCGCCAAACAACGCGAACTTGTAGCTCTCCAGCATGTTGTTGCCTGGCAGCAGCGACATCGGCACCTGTTGCACGATCTGTTCAGCCGTCTGCGTGCTGGCAATGAAGGTGATGTAGACCGGGAAGGCGACGATCATCACGCCGAGGATCAGCGTCAGGTGCGACAACACCGTGGCGGCGGGGCGGTTCTCGACCATCAGTAGTTGACGCGCTTCTCGACGTAGCGGAACTGCACCACGGTGAGCACGACGACGATCGCCATCAGCACCACCGACTGCGCTGCCGAGCCGCCCAGGTCCAGCGCCTTGAAGCCGTCGAAGTAGACCTTGTAGACCAGGATCGCAGTGTCCTTGCCCGGCCCGCCGCCGGTGGCCGCGTCGATGATGGCGAAGGTGTCGAAGAAGGCATAGACGATATTGATTACCAGCAGGAAGAAGGCGGTCGGGGACAACAGCGGGAACTGCACGGTCCAGAAGCGCCGCCAAGGCCCGGCACCGTCGATCGCGGCGGCTTCGATCAGGCTCTTCGGGATCGACTGCAGGCCGGCCAGGAAGAACAGGAAGTTGTAGGAGATCTGCTTCCACACCGCCGCGGCGACGACCAGCATCAGCGCATCGGTGCCGTCGAGCAGGTGGTTCCAGGGGATGCCGACCGCATTGAGCGCGTAGCTGACCACGCCGATCGACGGCGCAAACATGAACAGCCACAGCACGCCCGCCACCGCCGGCGCCACCGCGTAAGGCCAGATCAGCAGCGTGCGGTACAGGCCCGAACCCTTGATCACCCGGTCGGCCATCGTCGCCAGCAGCAAGGAGATCGACAGACCGAGCCCGGCCACCAGCAGCGAGAAGATCGCCGTTACCCGGAAAGACGCCAGGTAGCTTTCGTCGCGGAACAACGCGCGGAAGTTGTCCAGGCCGACGAAGACCACGCTGGTGCCGAAGGCATCCTGCTGCTGCACGCTGTAGTACAGCGCCTGCGCAGCAGGCCAGAAGAAGAAGACGAGCACGATCACGAGCTGGGGCGCCACCAGCGCCCAGGGCAGCCACCAGCTCCGGAAGCGGACCCGCTTCTCGACGGCCAAGGATCGTCTCGTTGGCTACGTACGGTTCAGCCCTTGTTGGCCTTCTCGAACTTCTCGAGCTCGACGTCACCGCGCTTCTTGGCTTCGTCCAGGCCTTGTTTGGCGCTCTTCTTGCCTGCCCACACCGGCTCGAGTTCCTCGTCGATGATGGTGCGGATCTGCAGGAAGTTGCCCAGGCGGATACCGCGCGACTTGTCGGTGGTCTTGCGGATCATCTGGTTGACGCTGATGTCGGTACCTGGGTCCTGCTTATAGAAGCCCGACTTCTCGGTGATCACGAAAGCTTCGGTGGTGATGGGCAAGTAACCCGTCTCCTGGTGGCTCTTGGCCTGCACCTGCGGGTCGGACAGGTACTTGAAGAACAACGCCACGCCCTTGACCTCGGCCGGCTTCTTGCCGGACATGGCCCAAAGGCTGGCGCCACCGATGACGGTGTTCTGCGGCGCGCCGGCCACGTCAGGGTAGTAGGGCAGGGTGCCGATGCCACCGGTGAACTTGGCATTGCGCTTGACCGCGCCGTAAAGCGCCGACGATCCGGTGGTCATGGCACATTCACCGGAGACGAAGGTGGCGTCGGCCGAGTTGTTGCGGCCCTTGTAGACGAACAAGCCCTGCTGCGCCATGTTGGCTAGGTTCTCGATGTGGCGTACGTGCAGCGGCGTGTTGAAGGCCAGTCGGGTGTCCAGCCCGTTGAAGCCGTTGCGCTTGGTGGCGTACTCCACGTTGTGCCACGCCGAGAAACTTTCCAGCTGTGTCCAGCTCTGCCAGCTGGTGGTGAACGGGCACTTGTGGCCACTGATCTTGAGCTTGGCTGCGGCCAGCGCCACTTCGGGCCAGGTGGTCGGCGGCTTGTCCGGGTCAAGCCCGGCGGCCTTGAAGGCGTCCTTGTTGTAGTGGAAGACCGTTGTCGAGCTGTTGAACGGCAGGCTCAGCATCTGGCCGTTCGGCGCGGTGTAGTACCCGGCCACCGCGGGCACGTAGACGCTGGGGTCGAACTTCACGCCGCCGGTCTTCATCACCTCGGTCACCGGGATGATGGCGCCCTTGCTGGCCATCATGTTGGCGGTGCCGACCTCGAATACCTGCAGGATGTGCGGCGCATTGCCCGCGCGGAACGCGGCGATGCCGGCGGTCAGGGTCTCGGGATAGGTGCCCTTGAACACCGGCACGACCTTGTATTCCTTCTGGCTGTCGTTGAAGCCTTTGGCCAGGCCGTTGACCCATTCACCGAGCTGGCCGCTCATGGCATGCCACCACTGGATTTCGGTCTGCGCCTGGGCCGGCAATGCCACGAGCACAGAGCAGGCCGATGCGGCCAGGGCGAGGGATTTCAGATTCATGTCTTCTCCGTGACTTCAGTGAATGCAAACCGGGCAATGTGCTCCAGTTTGATGACACTCGCGTTTCTTTCACAGAAGCGCGGTGTGTGGTTACGGGGATAACCCGCCGAGGAGGGCTGGATCATCTGGGGAAATTGCTGCGCTGCGATAATCAATGACTCCCTACTTGCTCCAGGTCAACGTAGCCGGATGCGGCAGCCGCCTGAACCGATATGAACGCTCCGCTTCCCATCGAGCCCGTCCTGGCAGGTGCCGCCGCAGCCGCTGCGCTGGCGGACGATGCTCCGCGGTTGCGCGAGATTCCCTACAACTACACCTCGTTCTCGGACCGCGAGATCGTGCTGCGCCTGCTCGGCTCGCGCGCCTGGGAGTTGCTGAACCTGCTGCGCCAGGAGCGGCGCACCGGCCGCTCGGCGCGCATGCTTTACGAAGTGCTCGGCGACATCTGGGTGGTGCAGCGCAATCCGTATCTGGAGGACGACCTCCTCGACAACCCGAAGCGTCGACAGCTGCTGATCGATGCCCTGCATCATCGGCTGAACGAGGTGGAGCGCCGGCGCGACCCGGCCGCCGACCCGGAGCGCGACGCGCTGGTGGCCGAACTGCTGCGTCTGGCGCGGGAATCGGTTGAAGCCTTCGCGGCGCACTTCCGCCAGGTCTGGGACATGCGCAAGACCACGCGCCGCGTGCTCGGGCGGGTCACTGCCAAGGACAACCTCAAGTTCGACGGCCTGTCGCGGGTGTCGCATGTCACCGACGCCACCGACTGGCGCGTCGAATACCCCTTCGTCGTGCTCACGCCCGACAGCGAGGCCGAGATGGCGGCGCTGGTGAAGGGCTGCATCGAACTGGGACTGACCATCATCCCGCGTGGCGGCGGCACCGGCTACACCGGCAGCGCCGTGCCGCTGACATGGCAAAGCGCGGTCATCAACACCGAGAAGTTGGAGGCGACGAGCGAGGTGGAATGGGTGCGTCTGCCCGGCCTGGACCGTGACGTGCCCACAATCCGCACCGAAGCCGGCGTGGTGACGCAGCGGGTGGCCGATGCGGCCGAGCGCGCCGGCCATGTGTTCGCGGTGGACCCCACCTCGGCCGAGGCCAGCTGCATCGGCGGCAACATTGCCATGAACGCCGGAGGCAAGAAGGCGGTGCTGTGGGGCACGGCGCTGGACAACCTGGCCAGCTGGCGCATGGTCACGCCCGACGCGCAGTGGCTCGAGGTGACCCGGCTGAACCACAACCTCGGCAAGATCCACGACGTGCCGGTGGCCAGCTTCGAGCTGAAGTACTTCGACGCCAGCGGCACCAAGCTGCAGCGCACCGAGCGACTGGACATTCCGGGCGCCACTTTCCGCAAGGAAGGCCTGGGCAAGGACGTCACCGACAAGTTCCTGGCCGGGCTGCCCGGCATCCAGAAGGAAGGCTGCGACGGCCTGATCACCAGCGCGCGCTGGGTGGTGCACCGCATGCCGGCGCATGTGCGCACCGTGTGTCTGGAGTTCTTTGGCAACCCGAAGGACGCGGTGCCCAGCATCGTCGAAATCAAGGACTACCTTTTCGCGCAGGCCGCACAGGGTGGCGCCATCCTCGCCGGCCTGGAGCACATGGACGACCGCTACCTCAAGGCGGTGGGCTATGCCACCAAGAGCAAGCGCGGCGGCCTGCCGAAGATGGCGCTGTTCGGCGAT
>Ga0316627_100000340_pt1 | contig 12276 bp, 7 predicted proteins | sample OWC_Aug_M2_C1_D1_FD_207653 | JGI IMG/M metagenome (GOLD analysis project Ga0316627, IMG submission 207653) | Wetland soil microbial communities from Old Woman Creek delta, Ohio, United States - OWC_Aug_M2_C1_D1_C | ecosystem: Environmental > Terrestrial > Soil > Wetlands | place: USA: Ohio...
TGGCTCGGTTGAAGATCTGAACTATGAAAAGAATCGTCTGCGCGTGTCGGTAACGATCTTCGGGCGGGCAACGCCGGTCGAACTGGAGTTTTCGCAGGTCGAAAAGGCCTGAACGGCAACACAAGGGTTTCAAGGGTTCGCCGGCTGCCCTTCAATAGGCTGGCAAGAGGAGCGTTGGTAGGCGCAAGCCGAAGGCGCGTCAGCACTCATTGTTCAAGGAGCAATCATGGCCAAGAAAATTATTGGCTACATCAAGTTGCAGGTCCCTGCCGGGAAGGCGAATCCATCGCCCCCGATCGGCCCGGCGCTGGGCCAGCGCGGTCTGAATATCATGGAATTCTGCAAGACGTTCAACGCCCAGACGCAGGGTCTTGAGCCTGGTTTGCCGATCCCGGTGGTGATCACCGCCTTTGCCGACAAGTCTTTCACCTTCGTGATGAAGACGCCGCCGGCGACAATTCTGATCAAGAAGGCGGTCGGCATCAAGTCCGGATCCGCCAAGCCCCATACCAACAAGGTCGGCAACATCACCCGCGCCCAGGCTGAAGAGATCGCCACCACCAAGATGCCGGACCTCACTGCGGCTGACATGGATGCAGCGGTTCGTACCATTGCCGGTACCGCCCGTTCGATGGGCATCACGGTGGAGGGACTCTGACTATGGCCAAACTGAGCAAGAAACAGACGGCGCTGCAGGGGAAGATCGTCCGGCAGAAGTTCTACCCGCTCAAGGAAGCGCTGTTGCTGGTGAAGGAAACGGCGACTGCCAAGTTCGACGAGTCGATCGATGTCGCGGTCAACCTCGGTGTCGATCCGCGCAAGTCCGACCAGGTGGTCCGCGGCTCTGTCGTGCTGCCTGCAGGTACCGGCAAGTCGGTGCGTGTCGCGGTCTTTGCGCAAGGCGACAAGGCCGAAGCCGCCAAGGCGGCCGGTGCAGACGTTGTTGGTTTTGACGACCTGGCCGCCGAGGTCAAGGCGGGCAACCTCAATTTCGACATCGTCATCGCCACTCCGGATGCGATGAAGGTTGTCGGCCAGCTCGGGCAGATACTCGGTCCACGTGGCCTGATGCCGAACCCGAAAGTCGGTACCGTGACCATGGACGTGACGACAGCGGTTGCCAACGCCAAGGCCGGCCAGGTCCAGTACCGCACGGACAAGGGCGGCATCGTGCATGCAACGATCGGCCGTGCCTCGTTCCCGGTCGACAGTCTCGAGTGCAACCTGAAGGCGCTGATCGATGCGCTGACCAAGGCCAAACCGGCCACCTCCAAGGGACAGTACCTGCGCAGGATCGCGGTTGCCGCCACCATGGGTCCTGGTGTTCGCGTCGATCAGGCCACTCTGGCTGGCTAATTAGGAACTTTGGGCCGCTGATTCCCGTCTCGACGGAAATCAGCGGATCGTCAAAGACCGCAGGTGACCCGCAGGGGTCTTAATCGCGAAAGCAACCTGCGCAGACGGTGTCCCAGAACAAGATTTTCTGCTGACCAGAAGCGGTCGGCATAGCTTCTGGTTCAGGTCGCCGTGGGTGCGGCGGGAATTTCTCCCGTCGTGTTATGACTTGAAAGGAGGAAGGGCCTGTGGGTCTCAATCTGAACGACAAGAAAGCTGTCGTGGCAGAGGTTGCAGAGCAAGTAGCTAACGCTCAGACAATCGCGATTGCCGAATATCGTGGCATTGAGGTGGGACATCTCACCGTGCTGCGCAAGAAGGCACGTGAGTCTGGCGTATATCTGCGTGTGATGAAGAACACTCTGGTGCGTCGTGCCGTTGCTGGTACCCCATTTGCCAGCCTGGCCGATCACATGGTCGGACCGCTGATCTACAGCGTGTCGGCCGACCCGGTGGCAGCGGCGAAAGTCCTCAACGACTTCGCCAAGACTAACGACAAGCTTGTGCTCAAGGCCGGTTCCTATGCCGGCAAGGTGCTCGACAAAGCCGGTATGCAGGCGCTCGCCTCCATCCCGAGCCGCGAAGAGTTGCTCGCCAGGCTGTTGGGCGTGATGCAGGCTCCGGTATCCGGCTTTGCCGTGTGCCTGACTGCACTGGCCCAGCAGCGCGAAGAAGCCGCTGCTTGATCCCTGCGTTTAAGAACTGAATTAGGAGTTTTCTGAAATGGCAATTAGCAATAACGATATCCTGGAAGCTGTTGGCTCCATGACTGTTATGGAACTGAATGACCTCGTCAAGGCGTTCGAAGAGAAATTCGGCGTCTCCGCCGCGTCCTTCGCTGGTGCTGGCGCTGGCGCTGGTGCCGCAGCTGCTCCGGTGGCTGAAGAGCAGACCGAGTTTACCGTCATGCTCAATGCGGCCGGTGACAAGAAGGTAGAAGTCATCAAGGTGGTACGTGCCGTTACCGGCCTGGGCCTCAAGGAAGCCAAGGATCTGGTCGATAGCGCGCCGAAGGCGGTCAAGGAAAGCATTTCCAAGGCCGAGGCAGAAGCCCTCCAGAAGCAACTGGAAGACGCCGGCGCCAAGGTCGAGGTCAAGTAATCGACATTTGGCGGGCGGGCTGGCGGCTGGTGCCGTCAGCCCTTTTGTGCTTGTGTTGCAGGTCGAATCAACCAAAAAAGACAAACTTGAGTTACGCCAGCCGGCAAACGCAAACGCTGCTTTTTCCCTCCCGTCCCGGAAGGAGAAGCCGTTTGCGTTTGCCTGTTTCCACAGGTTTCATGTTTGACCTTATCCTCACGGAGTTACCATGACTTACTCCTTCACCGAGAAGAAGCGCATCCGCAAGAGCTTTGCCAAGCGCGCCAGCGTGCTTGAAATCCCGTTCCTGCTAGCCACCCAGCTTGAGTCCTTTATGGCCTTCCTGCAAGCCGAAGTGGCGCCAGAGAAGCGCAAGAACGAGGGGTTGCAGGCTGCGTTCACCTCGATCTTCCCGATTGTTTCCCATTCTGGCAATGCGCGCCTCGAGTTTGTCAGCTACATGCTCGGCGAGCCGGCTTTCGATGTGAGCGAGTGCCAGCAGCGCGGGCTGACGTTCGCATCGTCGCTGCGTGCGCGGGTCCGGCTGGTGATCATGGATCGTGAGGCACCGGACACGGTGAAGGAAGTCAAGGAGCAAGAAGTCTACATGGGTGAGATTCCGCTGATGACGACCAATGGTTCCTTCGTCATCAACGGTACCGAGCGTGTCATCGTTTCGCAGTTGCACCGCTCGCCGGGCGTCTTCTTCGAGCATGACCGCGGCAAGACGCACAGCTCGGGCAAGCTGTTGTTTTCAGCCCGCATCATTCCTTACCGCGGTTCCTGGCTCGATTTCGAGTTCGATCCTAAGGATACCCTCTTCTTCCGTGTCGACCGCCGGCGCAAGATGCCGGTCACGACCTTGCTCAAGGCGATCGGCATGTCTACCGAGGAAATCCTTGCGCAATTTTTTGATTTTGACACTTTCCGGCTGTCCAAGGACAAGGTCGAGTTCGCGCTGGTGCCCGACCGCCTCCGCGGTGAAGTGGCGCGTTTCGACTTCGTCGCGCCCGATGGCAAGGTCATCGTTACCAAGGACAAGCGGATCACGGCCAAGCATATCCGTGATATCGCCGGGGCATCATTGAGCCAGATCATCGTTCCCGAGGATTTCATTCTCGGTCGTGTCGTCGCCAGGACCATTATCGACAAGGAGACCGGAGAATTGGTCGCCAATGCCAACGACGAGATCACCGAGGCCCTGCTTGCCGAATTGCGGAAAGCGGGAATCGAGACAGTCGAAACGCTCTACACGAACGAACTTGATCGCGGCGCATTCATTTCCAGCACCCTGCGCGCCGACGAAACCGCATCCCGTCAGGCCGCCCGCATCGCCATCTACCGCATGATGCGTCCCGGTGAGCCGCCGACGGAAGAGGCCGTGGAGATCCTCTTCAACGGGCTGTTCTACTCTGACGATCGCTATGACCTCTCCGGGGTCGGCCGGATGAAGTTCAACCGCCGTCTCGGTCGCGCCGAAGTGATCGAACACAAGGTGATGATCAGGAGTCTGGCCTCCAAGGCCGAAGCTGCCCTGAAGAACCTCGCGGAAGGCAGTGGCTTCCCGCTTGCCGTGATTCAGGACCTGGTGAGCGGCCTGCCCTTCGGGCCGCGCGCTCTCTCGGAAAATCTGCAACTCGCTGACGCCGAGATGCTCGCCGCGAAGGTCAAGCCTCTGGGTGCCAACGTCGAGGTCCGCGAGCAACTGACTCTGTCGCCACGTGACATAGTGGCAGTAATCAAGATTCTGGTCGAACTGCGCAATGGCCGTGGTGACATCGACGACATCGATCACCTCGGCAACCGCCGTGTCCGTTCGGTTGGCGAACTGGCCGAGAACCAGTTCCGCGCCGGTCTCGTTCGGGTCGAGCGCGCGGTCAAGGAGCGCCTGTCGCAGGCCGAATCCGACAACCTGATGCCGCACGATCTGATCAACGCCAAGCCGATCAGCGCTGCAATCAAGGAGTTCTTCGGTTCCAGCCAGTTGTCCCAGTTCATGGACCAGACCAACCCGCTTTCCGAGATCACCCACAAGCGTCGCGTTTCCGCCCTCGGTCCGGGCGGTCTGACCCGCGAGCGCGCCGGCTTCGAAGTGCGCGACGTCCATCCGACCCATTATGGTCGTGTCTGCCCGATCGAAACGCCAGAAGGTCCGAACATCGGGCTGATCAACTCGTTGGCCCTGTTCGCGCGTGTCAATGACTACGGCTTCATCGAAACTGCCTATCGCAAGGTCGCCGACTCCAAGGTTACCAACGAGATCGAGTATCTCTCGGCTATCGAGGAGGGCAACTACGTCGTCGCCCAGGCCAACGCCTCGCTCGATAAGGATGGCCGTCTTTCCGACGACCTCGTTACCTGTCGCGAGAAGGGTGAGACCATCCTCGCCGAACCGTCCCGCGTTCAGTACATGGACGTGGCGCCGAGCCAGATCGTCTCTGTCGCCGCATCACTGATCCCGTTTCTTGAACATGACGATGCGAACCGCGCGCTGATGGGTGCCAACATGCAGCGGCAGGCCGTACCCTGCCTGCGTCCGGAAAAGGCATTGGTGGGTACCGGCATCGAGCGAACCGTTGCCGTTGACTCCGGCACTGCCGTTGTCGCGCGCCGTGGCGGTCTGGTGGACTATGTGGATGCCGCACGGGTCGTGGTTCGTGTCAATGACGATGAAACGGTAGCCGGCGAAGTCGGGGTTGACATCTACAACCTTGTCAAATACACGCGTTCCAACCAGAACACCAATATCAACCAGCGGCCGCTCGTCCGTGTCGGCGACCTGATCGCACGCGGCGATGTGGTGGCCGACGGTGCGTCAACCGACAAGGGCGAACTGGCGCTTGGTCAGAACATGCTGATCGCCTTCATGCCATGGAACGGCTACAACTTCGAGGATTCGATCCTGATCTCCGAGCGCGTCGTTGCCGAAGACCGGTATACCTCGATTCACATCGAGGAACTGACGGTCGTGGCGCGCGATACCAAACTCGGCCCGGAGGAGATTACGCGCGACATCGCTTCGCTGGGTGAAGCGCAGCTCTCCCGTCTCGATGATGCCGGCATCGTCTATATCGGAGCCGAGGTTCAGGCAGGTGACGTGCTGGTCGGCAAGGTGACACCCAAGGGCGAAACCCAGCTGACGCCGGAAGAGAAACTTCTGCGTGCCATCTTCGGTGAAAAAGCGTCCGACGTTAAAGATACCTCCCTGCGGGTGCCGTCGGGCATTGCCGGTACCGTCATCGATGTTCAGGTATTCACGCGTGAAGGCATAGAGCGTGACAGCCGCGCCAAGTCCATCATCGACGAGCACCTGCGTCACTACAAGCTGGATCTCGCGGACCAGATGCGCATTGTCGAAGGTGACGCCTTCGCTCGTGTCGGCCGTCTGCTGGCCGGCAAGAAAGCCAATGGTGGACCGAAAAAGCTGGCCAAGGGTTCGGTCATCGATCAGGCATATCTCGACAGCATGGATCCGCATCACTGGTTCGACATTCGCCTGTCCGAGGATGACGCTGCCTTCCAGTTGGAGCAGGTCAAGGATGGTCTCGAGCAGGCCCGCAAGAACTTTGATCTCGCTTTCGAGGCCAAGCGCAAGAAGCTGACCCAGGGCGATGAACTGCCGCCGGGCGTCCAGAAGATGGTCAAGGTCTACGTGGCGGTGAAGCGTCGCCTGCAACCCGGCGACAAGATGGCCGGACGGCATGGCAACAAGGGTGTCGTGTCACGCATCCTGCCCGTGGAAGACATGCCGTACATGGAAGACGGCAATCCGGTCGACATCGTGCTGAACCCGCTCGGTGTTCCGTCGCGGATGAACGTTGGCCAGATTCTGGAAGTTCACCTCGGTCTTGCCGCCAAGGGCATCGGCCAGAAGATCGGCGCCATGTTGCGTGCAGATGCCAACGCCAGGGAGGTTCGCGGATTCCTCGACCAAGTCTACAATTCCAAGGGCAGGCCAGAGAATCTGGATGAACTCAGCGATGGCGAAGTGATCGAGCTGGCCAGGAACCTTGAGGACGGCGTGCCGTTCGCGACGCCGGTTTTCGATGGCGCCAAGGAGGAGGAAATCAAGGCCATGCTCGCTCTCGCCGGAATGCCTTCGTCCGGCCAGATGACCCTGTTCGATGGACGCACCGGCGAAGCCTTCGAGCGCCAGGTGACGGTTGGCTACATGCACTTCTTGAAACTGCATCACCTGGTCGATGACAAGATGCATGCCCGCTCGACCGGCCCTTACTCGCTGGTCACACAGCAACCTCTTGGGGGCAAGGCGCAGTTCGGTGGCCAGCGCTTCGGCGAAATGGAAGTCTGGGCGCTGGAAGCTTATGGCGCATCCTACGTTCTGCAGGAAATGCTGACCGTGAAATCCGATGACGTCAATGGGCGCACGAAAGTGTACGAAAACATCGTCAAGGGCGAGCACAGGATCGATGCCGGCATGCCGGAGTCCTTCAACGTGCTGGTCAAGGAAATCCGTTCGCTGGCGATCGACATCGATCTGGAACGTTACTGATTCAGGGCTTAGGAGTTAAACGATGAAAGCATTGCTCGATCTGTTCAAGCAGGTAACCGCCGAGGAAGAATTCGACGCGATTACCATTGGTCTGGCCTCGCCCGACAAGATCCGTTCCTGGTCCTATGGTGAAGTCAAGAAGCCCGAAACCATCAACTATCGAACCTTCAAGCCGGAGCGCGATGGCCTGTTCTGCGCCAAGATCTTCGGCCCGATCAAGGACTACGAGTGCCTGTGCGGCAAGTACAAACGCCTCAAGCATCGCGGCGTGATCTGCGAGAAGTGCGGCGTCGAAGTGACGCTGGCCAAGGTTCGCCGCGACCGCATGGGCCATATCGAACTGGCCTCGCCGACCGCCCACATCTGGTTCCTCAAGTCGCTGCCTTCACGTCTCGGCATGGTGCTTGACATGACGTTGCGCGATATCGAGCGCGTGCTGTATTTCGAGGCCTATGTCGTCACCGACAGCGGCATGGTCAGCAACCTCCAGCGTGGCCAGTTGCTGACGGAAGACCAGTATCTCGAGATGATGGAAGAGCACGGCGACGAATTCAGGGCCTTCATGGGTGCCGAGGGCATCCGCGAATTGCTGCGCGAACTCGACCTGATCAGCGAGGTAGAGTCCCTGCGTGCTGAACTTGACGTCACCAGTTCCGAGGCCAAGAACAAGAAACTGGCCAAGCGCCTCAAGATCCTCGAAGGATTCGTGAAATCCGGAATCAAGCCGGACTGGATGATTCTCGAAGTCCTGCCGGTGCTGCCGCCTGATCTGCGTCCTCTTGTTCCGCTCGATGGCGGGCGCTTCGCGACCTCCGACCTGAACGATCTCTACCGTCGCGTCATCAACCGCAACAACCGCCTCAAGCGCCTGCTCGAACTGAAGGCCCCCGAGATCATCGTGCGTAACGAAAAGCGCATGCTCCAGGAATCGGTCGACTCATTGCTCGACAACGGTCGCCGCGGCAAGGCGATGACCGGCGCCAACAAGCGTCCGCTGAAGTCGCTCGCCGACATGATCAAGGGCAAGGGCGGCCGTTTCCGTCAGAACCTCCTGGGCAAGCGCGTCGACTACTCCGGCCGTTCCGTCATCGTCGTCGGTCCGCAGCTCAAGCTGCATCAGTGCGGACTGCCCAAGCTGATGGCGCTCGAGCTGTTCAAGCCCTTCATTTTCAACAAGCTCGAAGTGCTGGGTTACGCAACGACCATCAAGCAGGCCAAGAAGATGGTCGACGGGCAGGAACCGGTCGTCTGGGACATCCTCGAGGATGTCATCCGCGAGCATCCGGTCATGCTCAACCGTGCCCCGACACTCCACCGTCTGGGCATTCAGGCATTCGAGCCGACCCTGATCGAGGGCAAGGCCATCCAGTTGCACCCGCTCGTCTGCGCCGCTTTCAACGCCGACTTCGACGGCGACCAGATGGCCGTCCATGTGCCGCTGTCGCTGGAAGCGCAGATGGAAGCACGGACCTTGATGCTGGCCTCGAACAATGTTCTGTCGCCCGCCAACGGCCAGCCGATCATCGTGCCGTCGCAGGATATCGTGCTTGGGCTTTACTACGCCACCCGCGAGAAGATCAACGGCAAGGGCGAAGGGATGTATTTCGCCGACATCGGTGAAATTGAACGTGCCATGGCGGCCAAGGAACTTGACATTCACTCGCGGATCTCGGTGCGTTTGCTGCAATACGAGCCGGCTGCGGTCGACGGTGAGTGGAACGAGAAATTGGTTCGGGTCGAAACGACCGCTGGGCGTGCCTTGCTCTCCAAGATTCTGCCCAAGGGCCTGTCGTTCAAACTCATCGACCGCGCCCTGAAAAAGAAGGAAATCTCGAAGCTCATCGACGAGTCATTCCGCCGTTGCGGTCTCAAGGAGACTGTCGTCTTTGCCGACAAGCTGATGCAGAATGGCTATGCGTTGGCGACCCGTGCCGGCATCTCCTTCTGTTCCGACGACATGCGTGTTCCGGCCAAGAAGCACGAGATCATTGCCGCCGCAGAGTCCGAGGTCAAGGAGATCGAGACCCAGTACACCAATGGTCTGGTGACGCAGGGCGAACGCTACAACAAGGTCGTCGACATCTGGGGCCGCACCGGTGACCAAGTGGCCAAGGTCATGATGGACGAACTTGGCCACGAGGAAACCATTGATCGCCATGGCAAGAAGGTCAAGCAGGACTCCTTCAACTCGATCTTCATGATGGCCGACTCCGGGGCGCGCGGTTCTGCTGCCCAGATCCGTCAGCTGGCGGGGATGCGTGGCCTGATGGCGAAGCCGGACGGCTCAATCATCGAAACGCCCATTACCACGAACTTCCGCGAGGGCCTGAACGTTCTCCAGTACTTCATCTCGACCCACGGTGCGCGCAAGGGTCTCGCCGACACCGCACTCAAGACGGCAAACTCGGGCTACCTGACACGCCGTCTGGTCGACGTGACCCAGGATCTCGTCATTACCGAAGACGATTGCGGAACCGCGAACGGTTACGCCGTCAAGGCGCTGGTCGAAGGCGGCGAGGTTATCGAGCCGCTGCGCGAGCGTATTCTCGGGCGCGTGACGGGCGAAGATCTGGTTGATCCGGAAACCCAGGAAACCGTCATCTTCACCGGCACCATGCTCGACGAAGACCTGGTCGATCTGATCGACAAGCTGGGGATCGATGAAGTCAAGGTTCGTACCCCGCTGACCTGTGAGACTCGCTACGGACTCTGCGCCAAGTGTTACGGTCGCGATCTCGGTCGCGGCAGCATGGTCAATGCCGGCGAATCGGTTGGTGTCATTGCCGCCCAGTCGATCGGTGAGCCCGGCACGCAGCTCACCATGCGTACCTTCCACGTGGGCGGTGCCGCTTCGCGGGCCGCTGTGGCCTCGCAGGTCGAAGCGAAATCGGCCGGTACGGTCAGGTTTACCGCAACAATGCGCTACGTTACCAGCGCCAAGGGCGAGAAGGTGGTCATTTCCCGTTCCGGCGAAGTGCTGGTCACCGATGACCATGGCCGCGAGCGCGAGCGTCACAAGGTGCCTTACGGTGCGATGCTGTCCGTCGATGACGGCAAGTCAGTCAAGCCGGGAGCGAAGCTGGCAACCTGGGATCCGCACACGCGCCCGATCGTCACCGAATACGCTGGTACCGTCCGCTTCGAGAACGTCGAAGAGGGCGTCACCGTCGCCAAGCAGGTTGATGACGTTACCGGCCTGTCTACCTTGGTGGTCATCGACCACAAGCGCGGCGGCAGGGCGGCGACCAAGGGGGTGCGCCCGGTCGTCAAGCTGCTTGACGACACTGGCGAAGAGGTACGGATTGCGGGCAGTGACCACCACGTCTCCATTGCCTTCCAGGTTGGCTCGATCATTTCGGTGCTCAACGGGCAGAAGGTGGGTGTCGGTGATGTGCTGGCCCGCATGCCGCAGGAGTCTGCCAAGACCCGCGACATCACGGGTGGCCTGCCCAGGGTTGCCGAACTGTTCGAGGCGCGTACCCCGAAGGATGCCTCGATGCTCGCCGAGGTGACCGGGACGATCGGTTTCGGCAAGGACACCAAGGGCAAGCAGCGACTGGTGATCACGGATCTCGACGGCAAACAGCACGAGTTCCTGATTTCGAAGGACAAGCATGTGCTGGTGCATGACGGTCAGGTGGTCAACAAGGGCGAGAAGATTGTCGAAGGCTTGCCTGACCCGCACGACATCCTGCGCCTGCAGGGAGTCGAGGAACTGGCCCGTTACATCACCGACGAGGTTCAGGACGTCTACCGGCTGCAGGGTGTGAAGATCAATGACAAGCACATCGAAGTGATCGTCCGCCAGATGTTGCGCCGGGTGGCCATTGTTGAGCCGGGAGACACCCGCTTCATCAAGTCCGAGCAGGTGGAGCGCGCCGAACTGCTTGCCGAGAACGATCGGGTGGTCGCCGAAGGCAAGCTGCCGGCAACCTTCGAACACATGCTGCTGGGCATAACCAAGGCTTCCCTGTCCACCGACTCGTTCATTTCCGCCGCTTCCTTCCAGGAGACCACCCGCGTTCTGACCGAAGCAGCAATCATGGGCAAGCGTGACGAACTGCGTGGGCTGAAGGAGAATGTCATCGTCGGGCGTCTCATACCCGCCGGTACCGGTCTGGCCTACCACCGCAGCCGCAAGGCGCAGTTGGCGGGCGACGATCTCGCCGGCGGTCAGGGCTTGGAGGAAGCGGGCGGCGAATCGGAGGTTCTGGAAGCCGATCAGTCGTCCTGAGAGCGTTCCCCTCCCCCGGTCACGTTGACACGGGGGGTGATCGACCATAGAATCTTGGGTCTTTGTCGGCAGGGGCTAATCATTGCCTCTGCTTTGGATAACAAAATTGCCGCCGTGCACCATGTCCTTGGGGCCCGGCCGTAGAAGGAAGTCTTATGCCGACCATCAACCAGCTGGTGCGCAAGCCGCGTCTCGCCGAGGTCACCAGCAGCAAGGTCCCCGCTTTGGCGCGTTGCCCGCAGAAGCGCGGCGTCTGTACGCGCGTCTACACCACTACCCCGAAGAAGCCGAACTCCGCCTTGCGCAAGGTCTGCAAGGTTCGTTTGACGAACGGCTTCGAAGTCATCTCCTATATCGGCGGTGAGGGCCACAACCTGCAGGAACACTCCGTTGTGCTGATCCGTGGCGGCCGCGTCAAGGATCTGCCGGGTGTCCGTTATCACACCGTGCGTGGCTCCCTCGATACGCAGGGCGTCAAGAATCGCAAGCAGTCTCGTTCCAAATACGGGGCCAAGCGTCCGAAGGCCGCCTGATTTTTTGCGGCTTGAGTAAGTGGCCACCCTTTTGGATGGCCGTGAGGGCCGGGTGGGCAATGCCCCTTCCCGGCTTTTCGACTGAATAGTAATCAAGTGAGGTAAGCATGCCCCGTCGTCGTGAAGTACCCAAGCGCGACATTCTGCCGGATCCCAAATTCGGCAATGTCGAAGTCTCCAAGTTCATCAACGCCATCATGCAGAGTGGCAAGAAGTCCGTGGCCGAGCGCATCGTTTATGGTGCGTTCGACATCATATCCGCCAAGGGCGGCAAGGATCCGCTGGAAGTCTTCATGTCCGCCATGGGCAACGTGAAGCCGATGGTCGAGGTCAAGTCGCGCAGGGTTGGCGGCGCCAACTATCAGGTGCCGGTCGAAGTGCGCCCGGCGCGCCGGGCGGCACTCGCCATGCGCTGGTTGCGCGAGTCGGCCCGCAAGCGTTCCGAAAAGTCGATGGGCCAGCGCTTGGCCGCCGAGATGATGGAAGCGGCCGAGAGCCGTGGTGGTGCCGTCAAGAAGCGT
>Ga0316627_100000341_pt1 | contig 12268 bp, 8 predicted proteins | sample OWC_Aug_M2_C1_D1_FD_207653 | JGI IMG/M metagenome (GOLD analysis project Ga0316627, IMG submission 207653) | Wetland soil microbial communities from Old Woman Creek delta, Ohio, United States - OWC_Aug_M2_C1_D1_C | ecosystem: Environmental > Terrestrial > Soil > Wetlands | place: USA: Ohio...
CCACCGAATCGCGCTACCTCGAGCTGTTCACGCGCATTCCGACGCCGCTGGTGCTGCACATGCAGGGGCGCGTGCTCGACGCCAACCCCGCGGCGCTGGACATGTTCGGCTTTGCCGACCTGCAGGGCATGGTGGGCCAGGACCTGCTGGCGGTGTTCGACGGCGGTGACTCGCGCGAACGCGCCCGCCGGCGGCTCGATTCGCTGCAGCAGATGCCTGCCGGCGAGGCGCTGCCGGTGGCCGAGTTTCGCCTCACCGCGCAGCAGGGCCGCCGCATCGTTGTGCGCGCCACCGGCGTGCGCCTGGACACGCCCGACGGGCCGGCGGTGCTGTCGATCTTCGTCGACGATACCGAGCGCAAGAAGGCCGAGGACGCGGTGCGCCGCTCCGAGGCGATGCTGTCGCACCTGGTGGCCACCAGCCCCGACGTGATCACGCTGACCGACCTGCAGACCGGCCGCTACGCGATGGTCAACCGCACCTTCGAGCGACAGACCGGCTACAGCGCCACCGAGGTGGTGGGCCGCACCTCGATGGAGCTGGGCATGTGGCGCAACCCCAAGGACCGCGAGCGCTTTGTCGCCGCCATCCGCGACCAGGGCCAGGTGCAGGACATGCCCACCGAGTTCGCCACCAAGGGCGGCGGCACGCTGTCGATGCTGGTGTCGGGCGCGCGCTTCGCGATGGACCGGCGCGACTACCTGGTGATCAACGCGCGCGACGTCAGCGAGACCGAGCGCGAGCGATTGCAGCGCGACGCGATCTTGCAGAACGCCTCGATCGGCATCGCCGTCACCCGCGACCAGCGCTTCGTCATCGCCAATCCGCGCTTCGAGCAGATGTACGGCTGGCCGCCCGGGGCGCTGATCGGGCAGAGCGGCCGCGTCGTCTGGGACAGCGACGAGGACTACCAGCGCATCGGCGCCACCTTGGGCCCGCTGCTGGCGCGGGGCGAATCGGCCGAGATCGAGGTCCAGGCCCGGCGCTTCGACGGCAGCACCTTCCTGGGCCGCGTCACCGGCAAGGCCATCGACCCCACGCATCCGGCGCGGGGCGGCACGATCTGGATCGTCGAGGACATCACCGAGCGGCGCCAGGTCGAGCAGGCGCTGGCCCGTGCGCGCGACGCGGCCGAGGCGGCCAACCGCGCCAAGAGCGCGTTCCTGGCCAACACCAGCCACGAACTGCGCACGCCGCTGAACCAGCTGATCGGGCTGGCGCGCATGGCGGCCGTGCCCGGCACGGCTGAAGAGCTGCGCCGCCAGTACCTGGCGCAGATGGGTGACGCCGCGCAGGCGCTGTCGGACATCATCGCCAACATCCTCGACCTGTCGAAGATCGAAGCCGGCAAGCTCGAACTCGAGTCCGTGCCCTTCGATCTGGGCGAGCTGCTGCGCGACATGCGGCGCGCCTATGCCACGCTGGCCGACCCGAAGCCGATCGTGCTGGGCCTGGAGCTCGGCGCCGGCGTCGAAGGCACGGTGACCGGCGACCTGCTGCGCACCCGGCAGATCCTCAACAACTACCTCGGCAACGCGCTGAAGTTCACCGCCCAGGGCGAGGTGCGTCTGCGCGCGCAGCGCCTCGATGCCGAGCGCGTGCGCTTCGAGGTACAGGACACCGGGCCGGGCATCGACGAGCCGACGCAGGCGCGGCTGTTCCGCCCGTTCACGCAGGCCGACGAATCCACCACGCGGCGCTATGGCGGTTCGGGCCTGGGCCTGTCGATCTGCCGCGAACTGGCCACGCTGATGGGCGGCGAGGTCGGCGTGCAGAGCCGGCCGGGCGAAGGCAGCTGCTTCTGGGCCGAGCTGCCGCTGCCGGCCGCCACCGGGCCGGCGGTGTCGGCCGCACCGGCGGACGGCCCGGTGCAGGGCTCGCTGCAGGGCGCCACGGTGCTGATGGTCGAGGACAACCCGGTCAACATGCTCATTGCCGCGGCCATGCTCGAGCAATGGGGCGTGCGCATCGAGCAGGCCGGCGACGGCCAGCAGGCCGTGCTGGCGGTGCAGCGCCGGGCCCAGAGCGGCGCGATGTTCGACGCGGTGCTGATGGACGTGCAGATGCCGGTGATGAGCGGCCACGAGGCCACGCGCGTGCTGCGGCGCGACTACAGCCCCGAGCAGCTGCCGATCATCGCGCTGACGGCCGCCGCGCTGGTGAGCGAGCGCGACGAGGCGCTGGCCGCGGGCATGAACGACTTCCTGACCAAGCCGATCGACGCGCAGCGGCTGCAGCAGGCGCTGTTGCGCTGGGTCGTCGCGCGCCGCGACGCGCAGGCTCAGGCCGCCAGTCCGGCGGCGTAGACGCTGGGGTCGGCGCTCAGCAGCTGCAGCGGGTGGCGCCGCCCGGCCAGGTGGTCGGCAATGCATCGCCACACCAGCGGGCTGCGGTGGCGCGCCGCGCTGGCCTGAACCTCCTGCGCGCTGAGCCACAGCGTGCGTACGATGCCGTCGTCCAGCGCGCGGCCGGGTTCGGGCGCGCCGACCGTGCCGCAGAAGGCAAAACGCAGGTAGCTGATGTCCTCGCCGGTCGACGCGCGCTGCAGTCGCGCCAGGTACACGCCGACCAGCGCCTGCGCGTCGAAGCGGCAGGCGGTTTCCTCCAGCGTCTCGCGCACCACCGCATCGAGCAGCGATTCCTGCGGCTCCAGGTGGCCGGCCGGGTTGTTCAGCCGCAGGCCCTCGGGGGTGTGCTCCTCGACCAGCAGGTAGCGGCCGTCGCGCTCGACGATGGCGGCCACGGTGACGGAGGGGCGGAAGCGTTCGGCAGACATGCGGCCACGATGGTAGCCGGCCGCCGCCGCAGGCCGGCAATCGCCGGCTGGTCTTGTGTTAGCTTCACCCGTCCGGACACAGCAACAACTATCGCGAGGAGAAGACCCATGCGCATCGGAGTTCCGAAGGAGACCGCGGCTGGCGAAAAGCGCGTCGCCACCGTGCCCGACGTGGTGGAAAAGCTGGTCAAGCTGGGCTTCACGGTGGCCGTCGAAAGCGGCGCCGGCGACGCCGCCCACTTTGCCGACGACACCTACCGCGCTGCCGGTGCCGAGGTGCTGCCGACGGCCGCCGAACTCTGGGCCGCCTCGGACATCGTCTTCAAGGTGCGCCCGCCGACGCCCGCTGAAGTGGGACTGCTGCGCGAAGGCGGCACGCTGATCAGCTTCATCTGGCCGGCGCAGAACCCCGAGCTGATGCAGCAGCTGGCCGCGCGCAAGGCCACCGTGCTGGCCATCGACAGCCTGCCGCGCCAGCTGTCGCGTGCGCAGAAGATGGACGCGCTGACCTCGATGGCCGGCATCAGCGGCTACCGCGCCGTGATCGAGGCGGCCAATGCCTTCGGCCGCTTCTTCAACGGCCAGATCACGGCCGCCGGCAAGATCCCGCCGGCCAAGGTGTTCATCGCCGGGGCCGGCGTGGCCGGCCTGGCGGCCATCGGCACGGCCGCCAACCTGGGCGCCATCGTGCGCGCCAACGACACCCGCGCCGAGGTCGCGGACCAGGTGGTGTCGCTGGGCGGCGAATTCGTCAAGGTCGACTACGAGGAAGAAGGCTCCGGGGGCGGTGGCTATGCCAAGGTCATGAGCGAGGGCTTCCAGGCCGCGCAGCGCGCGATGTACGCGCAGCAGGCCCAGGATGCCGACATCATCATCACCACCGCGCTGATCCCGGGCAAGCCGGCACCGAAGCTGATCACCGCCGAGATGGTGGCCAGCATGAAGCCGGGCAGCGTCATCGTCGACATGGCCGGCGAGCAGGGCGGCAACTGCGAACTCACCGTGCCCGGCGAGGCGGTGGTGCGTCACGGCGTGACCATCATCGGCTACACCGACCTGGTCAGCCGCCTGGCCAAGCAGTCGTCGACGCTGTATTCGACGAACCTGCTGCGCGTCACCGAGGAGCTGTGCAAGACCAAGGACGGAGTCATCGACGTCAACTTCGACGACGACGCGATCCGTGGCCTGACCGTCATCAAGGAAGGCAGCGTCACCTGGCCGCCGCCGCCGCTGAAGCTGCCGGCCCCGCCGCCGGCCAAGCCAGCAGCCGCGGCCGCGCCGGCAGCGAAGAAGGGCCACGGCCACGGCGCCAGCGAGCCGATGCCGGCCAGGACGCTGGCCACGGTGTTCGGCCTGGGGGCCATCGCCTTCCTGCTGGTTGGCCACTATGCGCCGGCCAGCTTCCTGTCGCACTTCACCGTCTTCGTGCTGGCCTGCTTCGTCGGCTACATGGTGGTGTGGAACGTGACGCCGGCGCTGCACACGCCGCTGATGAGCGTGACCAACGCCATCTCGTCGATCATCGCCATCGGCGCACTGGTGCAGGTGGCGCCGCCGCTGACGGGCGGCGCGGGCGCGGACCGGCCGAACACGCTGATCCTGGCCCTGGCCGTGGTGGCGCTGGTGCTCACGGCCGTCAACATGTTCGGCGGCTTCGCGGTGACGCGGCGCATGCTGGCGATGTTCCGCAAATAAGAACGAGGACACGGACATGACCGCAAGCCTGGCCACCGTCGCCTACATCGGCGCGACCATCCTCTTCATCCTGAGCCTCGGCGGGCTCTCCAACCCAGAAACCGCACGCCGCGGCAACCTGTTCGGCATGGTGGGCATGGCCATTGCCGTGCTGGCCACCATCCTCGGCCCGCGCGTCACGCCGGCCGGCTACGCCTGGATCGTCGGTGCGCTGGTCGTCGGCGGCGCCATCGGCCTGATCGCCGCGAAGAAGGTGCAGATGACGCAGATGCCGGAGCTGGTGGCGTTGATGCACAGCCTGGTCGGTCTGGCGGCCTGCCTGGTGGGCTTTGCCAGCTATGTCGACACGTCGACCGTCTTTCCGACGGCGGCCGAGAAGTCGATCCACGAAGTGGAGATCTACATCGGCATCCTGATCGGTGCCGTGACCTTCTCCGGATCGATCATCGCCTTCGGCAAGCTGTCGGGCAAGATTGGAGGCAAGCCGCTGCTGCTGCCTGGCCGGCACTGGCTCAACTTGGCCGGCCTGCTGATCGTCATCTGGTTCGGCCGGCAGTTCCTGCAGGCGCACAGCATCCAGGACGGCATGCTGCCGTTGATCGTCATGACCGTGGTCGCGTTGCTTTTCGGCGTGCACATGGTCATGGCCATCGGCGGTGCCGACATGCCGGTGGTGGTGTCGATGCTCAACAGCTATTCCGGCTGGGCCGCGGCGGCCACCGGCTTCATGCTCAGCAACGACCTGCTGATCGTGGTGGGCGCGCTGGTCGGCTCGTCGGGCGCGATCCTGAGCTACATCATGTGCCGGGCGATGAACCGCAACTTCATCAGCGTCATCGCCGGCGGCTTTGGCACCGGCGGCGGCGCGCCCGCGGCCGCCGCGGGCGATGCGCAGCCGGCCGGCGAGGTGGTGCCGATCAATGCGGCGGAAACCGCGGAACTGCTGCGCGAGGCCAAGAACGTGATCATCGTGCCGGGCTACGGCATGGCGGTGGCGCAGGCCCAGCACACGGTGTTCGAGATCACCAAGTTCCTGCGCGAGAAGGGCGTGAACGTGCGCTTCGGCATCCACCCGGTGGCCGGGCGCATGCCCGGCCACATGAACGTGCTGCTGGCCGAGGCTAAGGTGCCCTACGACATCGTCATGGAGATGGACGAGATCAACGAGGACTTCCCCGACACCGATGTATCGATGGTCATCGGTGCCAACGACATCGTCAACCCTGCTGCGCAGGACGACCCGGCCAGCCCGATCGCCGGCATGCCGGTGCTGGAAGTGTGGAAGGCCAAGACCTCCATCGTCATGAAGCGCAGTATGGCCAGCGGCTACGCCGGGGTCGACAACCCGCTGTTCTACAAGGACAACAACCGCATGCTCTTCGGCGACGCGAAGAAGATGCTCGACGAGGTGCTGGCGGCGTTGCGGGCTTGAGCCGCGGCGCACCGCGTCGCGAGGACCGCCGGTTGCGGGGTCTAGTGGGTTTCCAGCCGGTAGACGTTGCCGCTGCGGTCGACCATGCAGGTGCCGGAGGTGCGCTTGCTCTGGACATTGAAGCGATAGCCGCCGTTCTGCTGCTGTTCGGCGTGGGTGATCTCTAGGTTGGAGGTGGTCACGGACCACTCGCGGGCGGCCCGGTCGATGCACGCCTGGCGCATCGAGGAAACCGAAGCCCCGCCACCGCCATGGGACCCTCCACTCCGGCTCAGGTAGGCGAATCGCGCCCGGCATCCGTTGTCGACCCAGATCCCGCTGGAGTCCGCGCCCCAGTTCTGGCCGCGATAGCAGTTGGCCTGACTCAATTTGCGCTCCATCGTGACGCTGTCGGGATCGATGTTCGACACTGAGCAGTGCTTGCGCCGGTCGTCGTTCGATTCACACTGAATCGTGCCGTACCCGCCCGGCTTGCTCGAGGACGAACTGCCACCACCGTATCGGACCTTGTACGCAAACACCGCACGGCAACCCTTGTCCACCCAGATGCCGTCGCGGTCCACGCCCCAGTCGGCGCCCCGATGGCAGGCGCTCTGGCTCAGCTTGCGCTGCAGGGTGACGCTCCCGGTGTCGATGTTCTTCACCGCGCAGTGCCTGCGCGCGTCGTCGTGGGACTCGCACTTGATGGTGCCCGATCCTCCGGAGGAAGACGTCTCTGGCTGAGCCATCCAGCCGGACTCTTCAGCGGCAGCGGGCTGCGTGATTGCGAGGCAAAACAGCGTCAAGGCGGCAAGCGCAGCTTGTCTGCTAATCATTCGTCAGGTCCTCCAAAGGGGTGCGACATCTGCCGCGATGGTCGAGCCGGCCCTGCGGTCAGACGGAAAGCTCTCCCAGGACTGCAAGTGGAGGTCATCTTACCGGGCTTCTCTGGCGGCTTCGGGACGTGGTCGACCCTCCACGGGACAGAAGGTCCCAGCGCGCATGCGGCGGTGGTCGTGCGCGATCCGTCTCTTCTCGCGACGCGCGCTATGCCGCCGGCCTGCCGCGCAGCATCCTGAGCAGTGGCCACAGCCAGATCAGCAGACACAGCGCGCCCAGCGTGCCGGCGATGGGGCGCTCGAAGAAGACCAGGAAGTTGCCGTCGGCCTTGATCAGGCTGCTGAAGAAGTGCTCCTCCAGCATCGTGCCCAGCACCACGCCCAGGATCGTGGGCGCCACCGGGAAGCCCCAGCGCTCCATGAAGAAGCCCATCACACCGGCGACCAGCATCACGACCACGCCGAACAGGCTGTTGTTGATGGCGAAGCTGCCGACGATGCAGAACAGCAGGATCAGCGGCATCAGCAGCGCCGCCGGGATGCGCAGGATCTGCTTGGCCACCTTGATGGCGCCCCAGCCGAAGGGCAGCATCAGCAGCTGCGCCAGGATGAAGACGATGAACACCGCATAGATGTTCTGCGGGTTGTTGACGAACAGCGTCGGCCCCGGGTTCATGTCCTTCAGGTACAGCACGCCAATGGCGATGGCGGTGATCGAATCCCCCGGGATGCCGAACACCAGCGCGGGAATCCATGCGCCGCCCAGTGCGGCATTGTTGGCCGCGCCCGATTCGACGATGCCCTCGACATGGCCGGTGCCGAACTTCTGCGGCTCCTTGGAGAAGCGCTTGCTCATTGCATACGACATCCAGGCAGCGATGTCGGCGCCGGCGCCCGGCAGCGCACCGACCAGCGTGCCCAGCGCCGAGCCGCGGAACAGCTGCAGCGGGTACTTCTTCAGCAGCGTCCACATGCCCGCGAAGACATTGCCGAAGGGCCGGTCGGTGGCTAGCACCGGCTTGGCCACCACCACCGCAAAGCGCAGGATTTCCGACACCGCGAACATGCCGATCATCAGCGGGATCAGCGGGATGCCGCCGGTCAGGTCGGCATTGCCGAAGGTGTAGCGCGGCGCGCCGGCCGGGTTTTCCAGGCCGACCACGCTGATCAGCAGCCCGAGCAGCAGCGACACCAGGCCCTTGAGCGGGTCGCTGCCGGCGATGAAGATGGCGCAGGTGAAGCCCAACATCACCAGCCAGAAGTACTCGAAGGAACTGAATTTCAGGGCCACCTCGGCCAATGCCGGCGCGGCGACGATCAGCACCAGCACGCCGAAGATGCCGCCCAGCACGGAGAACACCAGCCCGGCGCCCAGGGCGACTTCGGCCTGGCCCTTCTTGGTCAGCAGGAAGGCCTCGTCGGTGTAGGCCGCAGAGGCCGGCGTGCCCGGCATGCGCAGCAGTGCACTGGGGATGTCGCCGCTGAAGATGGCCATGGCCGTGGCGGTGACGATGGCCGCCACCGCCGGCACCGGCGGCATGAAGAAGGTCACAGGCACCAGCAGCGCGGTGGCCATGGTGGCCGTCAACCCCGGGATCGCGCCGACAAAAAGCCCGTAGATCGCCGACAGCGCGATGACCAGCAGCACGTAGGGCTGGAACACCAGGCCGAAGGCGGTGGCAACGGCGTCCATCAGTACCGCCCGGCCGTTCCGAAGGTGCTGAGCGCCCCCTGGGCCACGAAGTGGCCCGCAACGGGCCAAGGGGGCAGCGAACGAAGTGAGCGTGGGGGCATCGTCAATAGAAGGGCGTGATCACGCCCCAGGGCAGCGGCACGCGCAGCAGCTTGTAGAAGCTGATGTGCACCAGCACCGTGCCGCCGACGGCCCACAGCAGCGCGCGCTGCCAGCCGATGCGAAAGGCCAGGAAGCCGGCCATCAGGCACAGCGGCGCCACGATCAGGAAGCCGATGCGCTCGGACAGGAAGAGGTAGGCCAGCACCGCGCCGATGATGACCAGCGAGCTGCCGAAATGCTCGCTGCCGGCCACGGCTGGTTCATGGCCGGCATAGGCACGGCCGCGCAGGCTGCGCACGATCAGGCCGATGCCGCACAGCAGCAGCCCGGCACCCACCAGCATCGGCAGGAAGGCCGCGCCGAGCTTCTGCCCCGGCACGTTGGGGAAGGTGCGTGCGCTCCACAGCACGACCCCAGCCAGCGCCGCCAGCCCCAGGCCGACGAAGGCGTCGGTGCGGCGCACGCGCTACTTGGCGATGCCCACCGCCGTCATCACCGTCTTCATGTCGGCATCGCCCTTGGCCATGAACTTGGCGAACTCCTCGGAGTTGCCCCACAGCACGCCAAAGCCGCGCTGCGTCATGAAGTCCTGGTACTCCTTGCTGTCGTAGGCCTTCTTCACCGACGCCTCCAGCCGCGCCTGCACGTCCTTGGGCACGCCCTTCGGTGCGGCAATGCCGCGCCAGGCGCCTGTGGCCCAGCCCGAGCCGGTGGCCTCCTTCAGCGTGGGCACGTTCGGGAACAGCGCGGCGCGCTTGGTGTCCATCACGGCCAGCGAGCGCACCTTGCCGGCGTCGATCAGCGAGCGGGCCTCGGGCAGCGAGCAGGGCACGAACTCCACGCCCCCGGCCACCAGGTCCTGCAGGCCCGGCGCGGCGCCATTGCTCGGCACCCAGGGCACGCTGGCCGGGTCGATCTTCAGGTCGCTCAGCATGCCGGCCAGCGCCAGGTGCCAGATGCCGCCCTGGCCGGTGCCCGAAGCCTTGAACTTGCCCGGCGGGGCGGCCTTGATGGCGGTCAGCACGTCGGCCATGGTCTTGTAGCTGGAATCGGCACGCACCTGGAAGCCGGCCGGATCGAGGTTGACCAGCGCGATCGGCGTGTAGCTCGTCGGGTTCAGCTCGGTCAGTTTTTGGTGATGCATCATCGTGATTTCCACGGTGATCATGCCGATCGTGTAGCCGTCGGGCGCGGCGGTGGCGATGGCCGAATGGCCGACCACGCCCGAGCCGCCGGTGCGGTTGACCACGTTCACCGGCTGTCCCAGGTCCTTCTCCATCAGGCTGGCGATGAAGCGCGCCACCGCGTCGGTGCCGCCGCCGGCGCCCCAGGGCACGACCAAAGTCAGCGGGCGGTTCGGGTACTGCGCGAAGGCACTGGTGCCGATGCACAGCGCGGCGATGGCGAACAGGGCGCGCAAGGCTTGCAGCGAGCGGGTCATCTTGTCTCCTCCGAAGGTGTTGTGCGGCGCCCGGCCGTGCGCACGGCCGAGCCTGCACACGATTGGGCCTTTGCCACGCTACGGTGGCAACGCGGGAAAGCCCGCAGCGCGCCTTCGCTATCGAATCCCCTGATGCTGTGCGCGTCAGCCAGCCGTCAGAATCGCGCACGCCCCTGGAGAGCTGGATGGAGAAGGTCTGGTTGAAGCATTACCCCGCCGGCGTGCCGGCGGAAGTGCGCACCGACCTGTATCCGTCGCTGCTGGCGTTGCTGGACGACAGCCTGCGCAGCCATGCGCAACGGCCGGCCTGCACGTACATGGGCCGCAGCTTCAGCTTCGCCGACATCGATGCCCAGTCGCGCGCGCTGGCGGCCTACCTGCAGGGGCTGGGGCTGGAGCATGGCGACCGCGTGGCCATCATGCTGCCCAACGTGCCGCAGTATCCGGTGGCGGTGGCCGCCATCCTGCGCGCCGGCTGTGTCGTGGTGAACGTGAACCCGCTGTCCACGCCGCGCGAGCTGGAGCACCAGCTGAAGGATTCGGGAGCGCGGGCCATCGTCGTGCTCGAGAACTTCGCCGCCGGGCTGCAGCAGGTGCTGGATGCCGTGCCGGTGCGGCACGTGGTCCTGGCTTCGATGGGCGACATGCTCGGCAGCTTGCAGCGTGCGTTCGTCAACCACGTGGTGCGCAAGACGAAGAAGCTGGTGCCGGTCTTCGAGCTGTCCGAGGTGGTGCGCTTCAACGATGCGCTGGCGCTGGGCAAGGGCCGCAGCTTCAGCGCGCCGCGGACCGGGCCCGACGACATCGCCATGCTGCAATACACCGGTGGCACCACCGGCGTGAGCAAGGGTGCGGTGCTGCTGCATCGCAACCTGGTGGCCAACGTGCTGCAGGCCGAAGCCTGGAACCGCCCGGCTTTGATGAAGATACCCGGCGGCGAGCAGCCGGCCACGGTGTGCGTATTGCCGTTGTTTCACATCTTCGGATTCACCGCGAGCCTGTTGCAGTCGCTGCACATCGGCGGCTGCAGCATCCTGATTCCGGACCCCTGCGACGTCGGTGCGCTGCTGAAGGAGCTGTCGAAGCACCGCTTCCACTGCCTGCCGGGGCTGGACACGATGTTCAATGCCATCGCCCGGCATCCGGCCTTCGACAGCGTCGACTGGAGCCACCTGGTGCTGGCGGTCGGCGGCGGCATGCCGGTGCAGCCTGGCACGGCGCGGCTGTGGCTGGAAAGGACCGGCTGCCCGATCATCGAGGGCTACGGCCTGTCCGAGACCAGCCCCTCGGCCACCTGCAACCCGGTGGACAGCACGGCCTACAGCGGCAACATCGGTCTGCCCTTGCCCAACACCGAACTGGCGCTGCTGGACGACGCCGGCCACGAGGTCGGCCCGGGGCTGGCCGGCGAGATCGCGATCCGCGGGCCGCAGGTCATGGCCGGCTACTGGCAGCGCCCCGACGAGACCGCCAAGGTGATGACGCGCGACGGCTGGTTCCGCACCGGCGACATCGGCAGGGTCGACGAGCGCGGCAGCTTCCGCATGGTCGACCGCAAGAAGGACATGATCCTGGTCAGCGGCTTCAACGTCTACCCGAACGAGATCGAGGACCTGGTCGGCACGCTGCCCGGCGTGCTCGAATGCGCGGCCTTCGGCGTGCCCGACGCCAAGGCCGGCGAGGCGGTCAAGCTGGTGGTGGTGAAGAAGGACGCGGGCCTGAGCGAGGCCGACATCCGCCATTTCTGCGAAGCCAACCTCAGCGGCTACAAGCGGCCGAAGAGCATCGAGTTCCGCGACGGCCTGCCTAAGAGCCCCATCGGCAAGATCCTGCGCCGCGAGCTGCGCGAAGCCAAGGTCTGAACCGGCGCGCGCGCGGCCTTGGGGCACACTGCAGGCAATGAGCTTGCGCCTATACGTCGACGCCGCGTTGCGGCGCGACGCCGTGTTCGACCTGCCTGCCGCGGCCGCCCGCCATGTGCAGGTGCGGCGCCTGCAACCGGGAGACCGGCTGTGCCTGTTCAACGGCCAGGGCGGCGAATGGGCCGCGACGGTGCTGCAGATGGGACGCAGCCAGGTGCGTGTGCGCGTCGACGGTTTCGATGCGGTGGAGCGCGAACTCGGCGTCGCCGTCACCGTGGCGCTGGGCATGCCGGCCAATGAGCGCATGGACATCCTGGTCGAGAAGGCCACCGAACTGGGCGCCGTGGCCATCGTGCCGCTGCTGTGCGAGCGCTCGGTGCTGCGCCTGGCCGGCGACCGTGCGCAGCGCAAGCGCGAGCATTGGCAGGCCATCGCCGCCGCGGCGGCCG
>Ga0316627_100000342_pt1 | contig 12252 bp, 11 predicted proteins | sample OWC_Aug_M2_C1_D1_FD_207653 | JGI IMG/M metagenome (GOLD analysis project Ga0316627, IMG submission 207653) | Wetland soil microbial communities from Old Woman Creek delta, Ohio, United States - OWC_Aug_M2_C1_D1_C | ecosystem: Environmental > Terrestrial > Soil > Wetlands | place: USA: Ohio...
CAGGTATATTCGCCCTCCGGACACGGTCCGCTCACGCATCCGGGTCCGCTTCCCGCAAACACTGTCGGCGCGATACGGTTCACCAGCTTGAGCATCTCCACGGCCATTTGCCGTATCTCCCATTGCGCCCTGTTGCAACATCGCTGCCTGAAGAAATGGAGCAGTTCCCGGGCATTCATGGTTATCATGATCTTGGTCTCGGCTGCATTCGGGAGTACAAAACGAGCATCCTGGTTAGCCGCCTCACCTTTTATCCCCTTTTTGCCCAGTTTCTTCACAATATGATTATATGCCTTTTGCGCCTTCTCCATGAAATCCATGAAATACCGCTCGAGTTCAGTATCTCCCTGTATCGCCTGCGGAATGATATAGTCGAACCCGGCCTCCTCACTGACATACCGTTGTGACTGCTGGGAATAACTCGCAAGGCGATGACGGACGAGCTGGTGGGAACATGCCCGTGATATACCTTCTACCGCAAAGGTGAACGAGGCATGTTCTATGGGGCTCATATGGCCCATCTTCATGAGCTTTTCTACAAACCCTTTCTGGTCCTTTGCCGCAATCTTCTTCATAAGCGCATCAATATCAGAAGGGCTGTAACAGAGCTTTGCAGCCATGGCGATGGCAGCCTCAGGGTTCGGGGTATGGGCGAGCAGGACCACGTTGAGATTTGTTTGCACGTTTGTTCTCCTTGCTACAGCGTTATTCCTATATTAGATATCTTCATTTGTTTAGTCAATTTGAGGTTGCGAGCGTATACGGCATCCGGTAAACCTCACGAGGGGAGATGGTGCTGTTTCATCCGGAATGATGTATAATATGGTCAGCTAACGCATGATACCCGAACTATTATTCATCTTCATTTTCCTGGTGCTGAACGGTTTTTTTGCTGCGTCAGAAATTGCTGTCGTGACCTCCCGGAAATCCTTCATCAAGAAACTTGCGGACTCGGGCAATCAGAATGCGAACAAACTGCTCAAGCTGCAGTCCGAGCCTGACAGGTTCCTTGCAACAGTCCAGATCGGGGTCACGGTTGCCGGTGCTCTTGCATCAGCTATCGGCGGTGCGGCCTCCGTAACGACCATCGAGCCTTTCCTTGCAGGCATCCCGGTCCCCTTTATTTCTCATGCAGCGGGAGCAATATCCATAGGGATTGTCGTTATCGTTATTTCTTATCTCTCCCTGATCCTCGGAGAGCTTGTCCCAAAATCGATAGCGTTGCGGAACCCTGAGAAAGTAGGCCTCTTTGTAGCCCGCCCTATAGCATTCATTTCGAAGATCTCGTCCTTCGTTGTTAATATTCTTACCGCAAGCACCAACATGTTCCTGAGACCTTTTGGCGGCAAGGCATTTTCCCAGCGATCATTCATTACCGAAGAAGAGATAAAGCTCCTCCTTGAGGAAGGGACCGACAGAGGGATTTTCGAAGCTACTGAGCATGAGCTCATCCACAGTGTCTTCAATTTTGCCGACATCTCGGTAAAAGGCGTCATGGTACCTGCTGCAAAGATGATAGCATTCAGGGTCAGTGAATCGGCGGAGAATATCATCAGGAAAATCTCCACCGAAAACTTCTCGCGCTATCCGGTTTATGAAAAGGACATTTCCGATATCAAGGGCGTTCTCTTCAACAAGGATGTATTCAATGAAATGGCCAATAACAGGCCTATATCCATCATCAAGATCCTGCACCCTGCTCTCTTTGTTCCGGAAACGATGAAGATCAGTGCACTTATGAAGGAGATGCAGAAGAAACGTCAGCATATGGCAATGGCGGTTGACGAGTACGGAGCAGTTACCGGTCTCGTGACCATTGAGGACCTGATCGAAGAGATTGTCGGAGAGATTCAGGATGAATATGACACGGAAACACCCGTGCAGGAGCTCAGCGATGGTTCGCTGCTTATAGATGCCTCGCTTGCCATTCGCGATCTTAATGAAGACCACGGTTTTGATATCCCGGAGTCGAACGAATATGACACGATCGGGGGATTTCTTATTTCGCATCTCCAGAGGATCCCTACGGTTGGCGACAGTTTTCAGTCAGATGCAACGAAATTCACAATCGTCAATATGAAAGGCAGGCGTATCCTCAAAATCAAGGCAGATCAGGTTCCCGTCTCTCCCGCCGGAGATGAAGCGTCAGTCCCTGAAGCTTAAGCGTCGATAATGTCTCTCATCAGTTTGACCATCTGCTTGGGCGTATAGGGTTTCCTGAGTATTGCCGTCATCTGTGCAAGGTCCCGCTCATCAACACCTGCAAGGCTGTACCCGGTCACCAGAATAAACCGTGCATGCTGACTGAGTTTTCTGATCTCATGGAAAAGTTCTATGCCGCCCTTGTGAGGCATCAGCATGTCGGATATGACAAGATGGAATTTTTCAGGATCTGTACGGTAAAGCAACAGCGCCTCATGGCCATTATGCGCCGGCACAACCGTGTAGCCAAGTGAGCTCAGGAAGGACGCCAGCATATCCCGCAGTTCGTCTTCATCTTCTACCACGAGAATAGTCTCTGTACCGCTGATCCTCTCGCTCTCCTTTGCCGGGATCTTCTCGTAGAACGGCACCTCGTCTGATTCCCGCTGCAGATCATACAGCGGCAGACAGATCGTAAATCTTGTCCCTTCGCCTTTTTTGCTCGATACGGCAACTGTCCCGTTATGGGCCCTGATCACGGAATAAACGATTTTCAAGCCGAGCCCTGTGGCCTTGCCGGTATCGTTGTTCGTAAAAGAAGGATCAAATATCCTCTGCAGATGATATTCATCCGTCCCGGTGCCCGTATCGGATATCGTGATACAGCAATACCTCGCAGGATTTTCTTCTGCCCGGCCATCCGGAAAATGAGCATGACCGGTCAGGCCCCTTTCCGTCTTGATCGTTATGATGCCTCCTCCGGGCATCGCGTCCCTTGCATGCAGGATAAGATGCATCATGACCTGCGCAAGCTGGCTCGGGTCGCACCTTATCTGCAGCACATCCGGAGAAAAGTCCAGCCGGATCTCTATGGTCTCCTCCACGATCCTTTTGAAAAAGTGCATGATGTCCGTGATGAACTCGTTCAGATCGACAACCTTGAAATCCGTTGCCATCTGCCTGCTAAAGATAAGCAGCTGTCTGACCAGGTCTGCTCCTTTCTGCGCAATGGAAATGATTGCTTCCAGCCTGCGTCGAGCCTCAGGTTCCAGGGGAGTGTCAGAGAGGCATATCTCAGCATATCCCATGATGCCGGTCAGAATATTATTAAAGTCGTGGGCAATGCCGCCCGAAAGTCTCCCTATAGCCTCCATTTTCTTGTTCCCGAACAGCAATTGCTGAAGCCTGATTTCCTCAGCCTCTGCCCGTTCCTTTGCCTTGCGGTCTTCCCATATTTCCCGTGCCCGCGTCAGGTGCGCGGCCAGTCCGGAGATGTTCTTCTTAAGAAGGTAATCTATTGCACCCTGTCTAAGGCTGTCGACTGCTGCGGACTCGTTACCTTCGCCTGCAATAACGATAACGGGGACATCAACGCCCCTGCCCCTTGCGATGCTGATAGCTTCGACGCCAGTAATATCCGGCAGCGCATAATCAGCCAAAATAATATCAGGACAAAACAGGGGAAGCTTCTCGGTGAACTCCTGCCGGTTGCGGGCGACATCGAATACGAACGACAGCTGAGCCTTGCGCAACGCAGAAAGCTCAAGTTCTACTTCATCAGGATCATTACCGAGAAGAAACACCCTGACGTTCTGTCGATTTGGATCCTTCATTTTCATTCTCTTAAAGCCTGCAAAAAAACCATCCGCTTCACGATAGCGAAAGCCTGGTCGTCATCGACACACTTGCGGATAGCGCCGGCCACACAGGATTCCTCCGTGATAGCGCGAAACAGCACGATTTTTTGTGCTCTTTCCGAAAATCACACCAATGGATTGCACTACGGGCAGTGTTTTCGCGTATCCGTGTGAGTAGACCAATGTGCCACCCGCAACACAATGGCTATTTAAAACTCTGCCCCTCGGAAGGGAAAACGCCCTCTTCCACTTCCTTCTTATATTCCCGGATGGCCCTCACGGCCTCTTCTCTCAGATTTGCATAGCGTTTGATAAACTTGGGCACAAACCGTTCGAACAGGCCCAAGAGGTCATGCATCACCAGTACCTGACCATCACAATAAGGACCGGCGCCGATCCCTATCGTGGGAATCGAAAGCGTCTTTGTTATCTCCTGCGCAAGGTTCAGAGGAATCCCCTCAAGCACGATGGAAAATGCGCCGGCGTCCTCTACGATTCTGGCCTCTTCGACCAATTTACGCGCAGCCGTTTTGGTCTTTCCCTGCACCCTATATCCACCCATCCGGTGGATCGACTGGGGGGTCAGGCCGATATGCGCCATGACCGGGATGTCAGATCTTGTCATTGCACTGATCTTATCTGCAATCTCGGCGCCGCCTTCGATCTTTATCGCCGCAGCACCACCTTCCTTCAGAAATCTGCCGGCGTTTCTTAGGCAATCCACGAGGCTTGCCTGGTAGGACATGAACGGCATATCTCCGATCACCAAAGCATTCTTCACAGCGCGTGCCACCATCTTTGTATGATAGATCATTTCGTCCATGCTGACCGGAAGAGTATTTTCCAGCCCCTGGACAACCACACCGAGAGAGTCTCCCACCAGGACTGCATCGATACCTGCTTCATCAATGATCTGGGCAAAAGGGTAGTCATATGCAGTAAGCATGGATATCTTATTACCCTCTGCCTTCTTCTTCAGAAGATCCTGTATCGTTGTCTTTGCCATGCCGTTCTCCTTGAAATGCACCGTTTGAATATATTAGCCCTTACTCATGAAGGCTTACAAGTCCCGTTCATTCAGGGTGCCATTGCTCAATCGGTCAATGAGGTTGTATACTTACGCATGGGAGATACAGCGACTTTTCAACCTCTTACCCGGGAGGACAGGATTACGGTAATACTGTACAGGACGGGCATCGTTCTTTCAACAGTATTCATGGCAATCGCGGCAGTCCTTGCTGTTATGAGCGTACGTTCACCGGATATGCTTGATGTCCGAATTATCTTTTCAGGCCTGGCTGCCAATATACTTATCCTTTTGCTGTATTTTAGTATAGGGCTGAGCGTTTTTTTTATTCATTTGTATATCGGCAAGTTTCATCGGCTGCTCAAGAATATATATTATGCTGCAGTTGTCTGCCTGGCGCTGCTGTTCCTTATGGGTAAGGGAAGTCCGGCTTCCGCGTTCTTGAGGACACCTCTTGGCGCGCTGTTGCTGATACCGCTTTCCTGCTGTCTCGGGTTCATCACAGCCAAAGAGGCCTTCTGCTTCAGGCTTCTGGAAGGATACCTCCTCGGCATGATCATGCCTGCATATCTCTTTGTGTACGGCGTAGGCTTTTTGGACGAGAAGCAGGCCGCATATGGCCTCGCTTCAATTGCGGTTATGCTCATTCTCTTCATGCTCAGAAAGGCTTTTATGCCACTCCATTACGACATCGGGGACAAAGCGGCATATCAACCATAACGGCAAAGCGGCAGCAATGATCTGATTATGAGACTGTTGCTCTGACCAACAGAGCTCCGGAGATGAGCCTGCCGGGAATCAAAACAACGCCTAACTGAAATATCTCCTCGCCATTTCTTCGAGCACCGGTGCGGGGATATGGTATTCTTCGCCATGAACCTGCCCTTCAAGCTTCATGGGATAACAGCTCCCGAAGCCTTTTTCTATCTCAGAAACAGGGAAACGCTCATCACATGCCCTGCAGATGACAGATCCGCTGTCGAACCTGAAGCCGCGCTTTTTAGGGTGGCATTTCATACAGGCGTCGATAAATGACAGAATCCTGCCGTCTATCTTTATGATAAAGAAACTGACGGTACGCCCCAGAGAATGATAGGAATAGAACTGCGGCACGCTATCTCTCAGTCCGGAAATATCAACGGAAACAACCGACCCCTTCCGGACGGGGTCCGCATAGAGCGGTTGTCGCGAACAAGCCGAAACGCAAAAGAAAAAAATCACGACAAGCACTCCTGCACACGATTTCACATCGTGTGCAGGAGGTGCGCCCGCGGGTTTTTCCGCTGATATGAACCTAGGGCTTATGCCCATGTTCCCCGGACTGTTTCATCCTGTTCATTTTCCGCTTGTCCCTGATCATCTTCGTGTCACCATACATATCCTCGTAGGCAGCCTTCATCGCTGTCTCAAAGTCGGCGGCAGAGCCACCATTCTTCTTCATGAATGCCTCTGCGTCCTCCTTCTTTGCAAATGCCCATTTTCCCCTCTTCGACATGACCCCGGGTTTTTCCCCGCCGATGACCCAGAAGGCTTTTTCAGCATCGATAAGATCTTTTGAAGTGAAGTCGCCCACCATAATGGTTTTTGGCATTTTGTCGATGTTGTTCGCCAAGTCCACGGCTGCGCAATGGATGCTGCAGACCGCTACAGACGATCCGTCATCATATTCAATCAGCATGCGGGAAAAATCGAACATGCCGCGGTCCATACCGCAGTATTTACAGTCCTTGTGAAGGTGGATATCTTTCTTTGTCTGTGCGTATGAGACGCCTGTATACATGAAGCAGATTGCTATCAGCATAATTAAGAACAGGTAATTTCTTTTCATTGCATAACTCCTTCATTCGTTTTTTAAAAGCTGCATACGTTTTTTTCATTGTACCATGCAAATAATTCCGGGTTTCTCCGCATGCGAAATCTGCGTTCCTATGGAATTAAAACATTACCTGAACACCGGCGTTGAAGAACCATGTGGTTTTCAGCTGCAGTCCGTTCAGGTCCTGATACAAGGGCATACCTGCCTCAACGCCAATACTAACCGGCCCCTTCAGCAAGCTCAGGCCCAACATGCCATCCAGCCGCTGTCCGCCGTAGTTGTCAGGATCTGCATCCGGCGTCGGCGCTCCCATCACGGGATCGAGTAGCTTGTCGATCTCGGGGTCACTGCCCCTGATCCGTCCCGTGTCGCTGTAAGCCAGGCGGAGCCATGATGAGACCGGGCCGAAGGCACGCTGGAGCCAGCCGGTCACTTTCAAGCTGTCGCCATAGCTCCAGTCATTGTCGTTTTTTCCTGTGTGCCAGGTGTACATGGCTTGAGCACCCCAGTTCCATTTCGCATCGTCGCTGAGGCCGTTGTAGGTAATGGCAGGTTTGAGGTCGTATGAACCCGAACCAAGCTGCATATCATAGGGATCGCGGAATCTCATTCCCATAGTATAAAACTCCTTATCGATACCGCCGGTGGGGATGCTGAGGCCGAGGCTTCCGGTAAGATATTTGTTGATCTTGTAAATCGCTCTCACCTCGGTATCGCCGAAGCCGCTCGTGTTCATAGTGGGCTCCCGCTTGTCGCCCATGCCCATACCCATGTTCATCAGCATGTCCATTTCATTCTCTATATAGGTCGCCATGCCCATTACGGTCAGGCTGTCTGTGATCCCGTACATGACCATGAACATATGCATGTCCATGGTCATCTGCGTAGGAGCCATCATATACCCGTATTTCGTGCCGTTCATGGGAATTGCCTTGTTTATGGAAACATTTGTAGTACCATCGCGCAGCCCATCCATATTCATATGCATGAATTTGTAATTGACCATCCACATGCCGGCCGGATGGGTATGGTAGATATCGTCTCCGAACCCTGGATTGAACAACATTTGAGCACCAGGACCCATATGGCCAGCGTGTGCATGATGATTTTTGGTCATCTCCGTTTTCTCACCCGCTTCCTCTCCGGCAGCCTGCATCGCCTGGTCGAAGGAGGTCAATTCCCCGCCGTTTTCCTGCACAAATTTCTGCGCGTCGCTCTCCCTGGCAAAGGCCCATTTGGCAACAGAAGTCATGACACCTTCTTTCTTGCCGCCGACCACCCAGACTGCGGTCCTGGCATCAGTCAGCTCATGTGTCATATAATCGGCAACCATGAGCGATTTGACCTGCTTGCCCTTGTTTTGTTTCATCTCTGCGGCTGCACAGTGGATGCTGCATACCCCCTCGGAAGTCCCATCAGCGTAAATAATGAGCATCCTGCTTTGAGCAAAAGCAGTCCGGTCCATGCCGCATTGCTTACAGGCTTTCGGGCTCTCCACACCAACCGTTGCAGCGTCAGCCAGGCAATTAAGGGGAAGCATGATGCTGACAACAAAAAGCAAAAAAACGAACAAAATTTTATTCATCGTGACATTACCTCCGTTATAGCGTGGAATCATATTTTTTTCTCAGAGCCGTGAATCACGGCTTGCATGACGCCGGGTCAACAATAAACCAGACATTCCTGACTCCCTCTGGCTGCCAAGGCAGCAATTCCCGCGATGCCGGCAGCCCCCCTGATGAGTCCTCTTCTCGACATTTTCTCGTCAAACAGCTTTCCCTATTTCATTACGTCACCTCCTCGCTTTACTGTCTTGTTTTATCAGCTCCTCATGAAACAGTCTGCAATTGCCATTGCTGAACGTTTCCTTTCAGAACCTTGCATGTAAAAAGTGGCTCCGCTCGGGAGTTTTCTTCCATGATTTCCGAAGCGGAGCCGAGTTTAACGGGGAAGAAAAGCCGGGAAAAAAGAACTTCCCGTGATACAGGGGTCACCTGTATCAGCAAAAAAATGCTTACTCGGAAACTTCGAAAGGTGGGGCTAGGCTATGGGCGGGCGGTCTATTTTGATTGTGAATACTGCTGGATGATAGGCAAATATCGTTCTGTGCATATATCCGATATATGCGAGTGGAGACAGTCCGCAGGAACACTCCTGAATGGCAGGGCTATCGGCATTCACGGATATCGCAGCATGCGACGTACTGCAAACATCCAGTGCCGCAAGATACGGGATATCCCCGGCAGGAGTGACAGCGACAGTAAGGGGTGAGCATATCGCAGCAATCAGTGCGGTCAGTACTAATATGGCACAATTTCTCATTGATTCTATTCTTTCAATTTTGCGAGCTGATGTCAACCGAAACTTACTGAACCGCACTTGTACGAAATAGGGCAAAAATTCCCCGCTCTCGTCCGCATGATGTTCATATATCCCGGATTTTTGAGAACTGCTTTCGCTATGCATCAGGAAACGTCGGCCGAGGGTAAAGTCCTGCTGCCTTTACGATCGGCTCCATCGCGGTCTCCCATTCAATCGCCTGGATATGAACACCCTTTACACCGGGGATCTCAAGCGCCTGCTGAATAAGCTCGACCGTGATCTTGATGCCTTCCTGTTCCTGCAGTTCACGCGCCTTCTTCTTGTCGTCTCCTGCTGCCTCTTTCGCCTTGTTCATGCGGTCGATGAGCGGTTTGGGCACCGTAACGCCGGCGACAGAAGAATCCATGTACTTGAGCATCATCGCGCTCTTCGGTACAATGATGCCGGCAAGCATGGCGGTCCGCTCAAGCAGCCCAAGGTTCCGCGCCTTTTCCATCTGAGACTTGAAGAGCTCCATGTCATAGATTCCCTGGGTCTGGATGAAATCAGCTCCTGCATCCACCTTCTTCTTCAGGTTGTACGGCCTGAAATCCATCGGATCTCCCATAGGAGTCCAGGAAGCACCGACAAAAAACTTCGGTGCGACTTCCAGCTTATCGCCGCCCTGCTGAAGCCCTTCGTCGCGCATTTTCTTCATGATGCCGACCAGTTGACAGGTGTCCACGTCATAGACGTTCTTTGCTCCGGGATGTCCTTTCAGCTTGCCTGCTGCGCTGAACATCTGGTGGTCGCCCGCAATGCAGAGGCAATTCTTGATCCCAAGCGCAGCTGCACCGAGAAGGTCTGCCTGCATGGCGATCCGGTTGCGGTCCCGGCAGGTCATCTGCATGACCGGTTCAAGCCCCTCACGCAACGCGATGACTGCAGCAGCGATACTCGATATGCGGACAACAGCTGTCTGACAATCCGTAATATTGGCAGCGTCGCAGAAGCCCTTCAGGATGTTGGCCTTCTTGATCACTTCATGAGGGTCGGCGCTCATGGGCGGGCCGAGCTCGGCTGTAACCGCCATCTTGCCGCTTGCAATGACTCGTTCCAGGTTGCTGCCGCTCTTCATCTATCGTCCCTCCGTTGCAGCGTTCTTCTCTTCTTCTTCCTCATACGCCCGGATATGCTCGAGCGATACTCTCCGCGGCCCTCCATGCGTACCAGTCGACCAGTCCCGGGGGGGGTGGACCTCAAAGAGCTTTTCCAGTGTACCCAGCTTTTTCATGCGCTCGACAATAAGGAACCAGGCGCAATCGGTTTCATTGCTCACTTCGCACTTGCCATTGTTTGTTCCGCCGCAGGGGCCGTTCATGAGCGATTTGGAGCAGCGAACGATTGGACAGATACCGCCGGTCAGGTGCAGGACGCAGTTGCCGCACCCGCCGCAGAGCTCTACAAAGAACCCTGCTTCAGGAACTCCGCCATAAAAGCTCGTGTTGATACCGGGGTAGACAGGGATACTGCCAGCAAGACGGTCAGCGAGAAAATTCACGCCAACACCGCATGCAGTCGAAAGGATAAGATCATAGGACCTGACCTTCTCGTCAAGGGGTTCAAAGAACTCCGGTTCGCAGTGCCGCTCGATCGCTGCATTGTCCACCTGCATGTCAATCCCTTCCTGTGCAGCCTTCATGCGGAGCAGGGAAGTGAGGATCTCAGCTTCTTTTCCTCCGCCCGCATGGCAGATCGCCACGCACGTATTACACCCGTAGACAAGAACCTTCTGAAAGCCCTTGACCATGTTCCATATCTCATCAAACGGCTTCTGCTGGCCTACGATCATTGTTTGTTTACTCCTTTATTTTCCTTATGGGTTGCATACCACATGGGTGACGGCCCCATCTGTCGTATTTTTTCCGTAAAATTAGTGCAGATCTCTGCCCAGCGAGGCCCCATGGCTGCGGACAGATTATACATTTCAATCCTGGCAGGATCGATCCCGACCTTTACCAAGAGTTTCTTTGCATACTGAATCCTTCTGGCGGCGAACTTATTACCTTCCAGGTAATGGCATTGGCCGACGAGTCAACCGGCGACGAACACACCGTCAATGCCGCGCTCAAATGCGCGCAGTACATGGATGTGGTCGAGCTTTCCCGTGCACGGCAGCCTGATAATCTTTACATTCGGGGGATAGGAAAGCCTCATCACGCCCGCAAGGTCAGCTGCAGCGAACGCGCAGTAGTGGCAGGCAAAGGCAAGCACATTCGGCTGCCAGCCATCCGGGATCTCATGAGGCTTCTCTATGGTCGAAACCCATGTCTGCTCTGTTGCCTCTGCAACATCAGCCATCTGTCTTCTCCTCTCTCATCCCTTAATTGACCACGCCGGCTTCGGACTCTACCGCGGCATCGATCATCGCAAGGATCTGATCATCTCTGAAATTGTTTACCTGGAACGCCTTTGCAGGACAGATGCCTGCACAGATGCCGCATCCCATGCATTTGACCTCATTATGCGACACCTTCCCGTCTTCCGCGATATAGGGTGATCCGAACGGGCATACCCTGAAACAGCTCAGGCATGACATGCAGAGCTCGCGCTTATGTTTTGCAATAATACCCGAAACGGCAAGCCGCTCATGCGACAGTATGACACCGGCACGTCCTGAAGCAGCCAGTGCCTGGGTCACAGTCTCGTCGATATTCTTCGGTGCATGGCCAAGCCCTGCAACGAACAACCCTTCACTCGGGAAATCAACGGGGCGCAGCTTGACGTGCGCCTCAAGGAAATACCCGTCAGGGTTTCTTGTTACCTTGTACATTGCGCCGACATGATCTGTTGTCGGGTGAGGTCTGAGGCCGGTTGAAAGGACAAGCCAGTCCGCGTCAAGGGAAAGTTCCTTATTGAGCATATAGTCCCATGTCCTGACATTGACTGTGGAACCTGCCTGCTCCACCCGCGGTTTTCTGTCCACATCGTAGCGGACGAAGATCACGCCAAGGTCACGGGCCTTTTTATAGTAATCTTCCCTGAGGCCATAGGTCCTGATGTCACGGTAGACAATGATGACCTCTGCAGCGGGGTTGCGTTCCTTGATAGCTATGGCGTTCCTCACGGCGTCCTGGCAGCAGATTCGCGAGCAGTACTGGTTCGGCTCTTCACGTGATCCAACGCACTGGACCATCACATACCGCTCTCCTGCCTTCGGGGCCCCCCCTTCAGCAAGGGTCTTCTCAAGCTGCCTCTGGGTGATAACGTTCCGGCTCTGGCCATAGAGATACTCTGTCGGCTGGTATTCGATACCACCGGTTGCAAGT
>Ga0316627_100000346_pt1 | contig 12187 bp, 12 predicted proteins | sample OWC_Aug_M2_C1_D1_FD_207653 | JGI IMG/M metagenome (GOLD analysis project Ga0316627, IMG submission 207653) | Wetland soil microbial communities from Old Woman Creek delta, Ohio, United States - OWC_Aug_M2_C1_D1_C | ecosystem: Environmental > Terrestrial > Soil > Wetlands | place: USA: Ohio...
GACCTACCAGCCGCTGCTCGGCGACCGCTTCACCCGGGCGCTGCTGCAACCCATCCCGCCGGTGTCGGTGTTCCAGCTGCTGCAGGGGGGCTGGCCGGTCGAGATCGTCTTCCGCACCGTGGTCGGGTCGGTCAACGGTCTGCGCAACGCCTCTCTCGGTGCGACCGCGGACCCCGGTTTTCTCGAGCTGATCAAGGCGCTGACGCGCATCCAGCAGGCCGGCCACATCGGCATCCGTGTGGTGCCGCGCAAGGACGGCAGCGGGGTCGTGGCCGTGATCCGGCGCGGGGACCCGGGCACGCCGTTGGGCGACGACAGCCGTCGCGTGCGCGAACTGCTAGGGCTCGACGACGCCGTCAGCGAGTTCGAGGTCGCCTACGGGCTGGTGCCCAGCCATTCGAACGAGGTGGCGCTGCTCAGCCGTTCGATGATGGAAATCATGCTGCAGCTGGGCTTCGGCATCGACCTGCCGGCGGTACACCTGAGCGATGGGCGGGTGCTGTCGGGGCTTCGGCAGGCCGACGATGCTGCAGGCAGGCCGCTGGTGCGCATCCGCTCCGGCCCGGACGAGCCGGCCCGTGCCTACGCAGCGGTGCCCTACAAGGACCATTGGTACTGGATCGACGACACCGACCTAGACAGCAAGCGCATCTTCACCTTCCTGATGATTCTGTTCTCGCTCGCCGAGACGGGCCAGGCGCCCGCGGCACCGGTCGTGACGGTGCCGTCGCGATGATGCCCGTTTCCCGGCGCGCTGGTGCAGCACCAGGCCAGGACCCCACCCTTTCGCGCGCTCTGCGGAATTCCGGGTGACATGCGTGACACTCGGGATACGCCGATTTCGGTTACGACACAGGAGAACCACCCCGTGCAATTCACATCCCTCAAGCCGCTGACCGTGGCATGGACCCGCTGGTCCGGCATTGCTGTCGCGGCGGCCGTCTCGGTGGCCGTGCAGGCCCAGCCCACCGGCATCGACGCCGAGGCGCAGCGGCTGCTGAAGGCCTCGACCGACTTTCTCGCGAGCCAGCAACGCTTCAGCGCCGATACGCGCAACACACTCGAAGTGGTGCTCAAGTCCGGGCAGAAGATCGAGTTCAACCACGCGGCCCGTGTGTCGGTGCAACGGCCGAACAAGCTGCGCGCCGAACGCAGCGGCGACCTGGTCCACCAGCTGTTCGTCTACGACGGCAAGACGCTGACGTTGTACAACCCGAAGGACAAGGCCTTTGCCCAGGTGGCCGCGCCCGACACGCTGGAGGACATGCTCGAATTCGCGCGCACCCAGCTCGACATCGTCGCGCCGGCCAGCGACCTGCTGAACAAAAACGCCTACGGCACCCTGATGGATGGGGTCACCGACGGCTTCGTGGTCGGCAAGGCGGTGATCGAGGGCGTGCGCTGCGACCACCTTGCGTTCCGCGCGCCGCACGTCGACTGGCAGATCTGGGTGCAGGAGGGCACGCAGCCGCTGCCGCGCCGGCTGGTGATCACCACGCGCGACCTGCCCAACGCGCCGCAGTTCGCGGTGACGATGACGAAGTGGAACCTGAAGCCGAGCTTCGACGCGCAGACCTTCAAGTTCACGCCGCCGGCCGGTGCGACGAAGGTCGACTTTCTTCCGCGCTGAAGCCGGGCGGCCAACATGAAGCGAACCCGAACCCTCAAGGCCCTCGTCGTCGCCACGGCGCTGCCGCTGCTGTACCTGGCCGAGGCCTCGCCCGACGCGGACCCAGGTCTGACGCTGCTGCGCGAAGCCCGCGCCGTGGTCGGTGCGCCGTTGACGCCGATGTCGGTGGCTGGCGTGGCGCGGCGCAGCGCCGCCCGTGTGGCCGTGGCGAGCACGTCGGCCACGGCGCAGCAACAGGCCGCCACCGCGCAACAGCAGGCTGCCGCCGCACGCCCCGCCGGCGCACCGCCGGCCGGCGCCGTCGTCAACGCGCTGCCCGCCGGCTGCAAGCCGGAGACGCGCAACGGCGTCGAAGTCCAGAATTGTGACGGCGTCTACGATCTCGCGGGCGTCCAGGGCAACAACTTGGTCTACGTGGTGCAATAGCCGCAAAGGAAGTGTCCCGATGAAGAATCCGTTTCGACAACAGTCCGTCACGCTCGCCCTGGGCGCCGCGATCCTGGTCTGGGCCAGCACGGCCGCGGCCATCGACCCCGGTGTCGGCGTCGGCAAGCCGGGACCGGGCGTCACGCGCGGCGTCGGCGCGCCGGGGGTCGGCACGGTCGACCCCGGCATCAACCAGCCCGGCCGCGCCGGCAATGTGGGCGTCGGCGCGCCCGGCGTGGGCGTGGCCCCGGGCGTCGGCGTCGGTGCGCCCGGCGTCGGTGTCGTCGACCCGGGCCTGAACCAGCCCGGCGTGGCCGGCAATGTCGGCGGCGTTGCGCGGCGTTCGGTGCGCCGCTGATGCGCTTCCGCACAGAACGAAGTCCGGTCGACGGCCGGCGACAAACGGTGACCCGACTCGCCAGGCTTGCGCCCACGCTGTTCGCCGCGTTGCTGTTCGCCGGCTGTGCCTCGCGGCCCGTCAACCCGCCGATCACCCAGGTCGACCCCCGCAGCGGCTACCGCTTCGAGACGCGCCTGGCCAGCGCGGAGGAAAAGCCGAACCTGGTCGTGCTCGCGTTCTCGGGTGGCGGCACGCGCGCGGCCGCCTTCTCGTACGGCGTGCTGGAGTTCCTGCGGCGCACCGAGGTGGTCGGACCGAAGGGCAACACCTTCCGGCTGCTCGATGCCGTCGACATCATCACCGGCGTGTCCGGCGGCAGCTTCACCGCGCTGGCCTATGGCCTTTACGGCGACCAGCTGTTCACCGATTACGAGCAACGCTTCCTGAAGCGCGACGTCCAGGGCGAGATCATCTCGCGCGTGATCAGCCCCGCCAACTGGGGCACGCTCGGCTCGACCGGCACGGGCCGCTCGGAAGTCGCGGCCGCGCTGTACGACGAGATCCTGTTCAACGGCGCCACCTTCGGCGACCTGCGCCGCGCCAAGGGGCCGATGGTCATGGCCTCGGCCACCGACATCTCCACCGGCTCGCGCTTCGTCTTCACGCAGCGCGTGTTCGACGTCATCTGCTCGGATCTCGATGCGGTGCCACTGTCGCGCGCCGCGGCCGCGTCGTCGGCGGTGCCGGTGGTGCTCTCGCCGGTCACCTTCAACAACTACGGCGGCAGCTGCAACTCGTCCACGCCGCCCTGGCTGCTGCCCTTCCTCGACGCCGAAAACCCGCCCAGGCCGGCGGCGCGGGCGATCCGCTCGCTCAGGGCCGAAGAGGCCTTCAGAGACAGCGCGAACCGGCCCTTCCTGCATCTCGTCGATGGCGGCGTGTCGGACAACGTGGGCATGCGCACCGTGCTCGATGCATTGCAGATCATCGAAGCCTTGCACGAAGCCGGCGCGCCGTCGCCGCTGGACGGCCGGCGCAGGATCATCGTCTTCGTCGTCAACTCGCTGTCGTCGCCGCCGACCGACTGGGACCGTTCCGAGGACCCACCCGGCCCCGTGGACGTGCTGCTCAAGGCTGCCGGGACGCCGATCGACGCCTTCTCCTACGAAGCGGTCGAGCTGCTCAGGGACACGGCGGCGCGCTGGGAGACGCTGCGCCGGATCCGCGACTCCGCGGCGATGGCCACGAACAAGGACGCGGCAGTGGCTGCCGCGCTGCGCGCCCCGGACGCCGAGGTCTTTGCCATCGACGTGTCCTTCCCCCGGCTGAAGGACAAGGCGGAGCTCGAGTATCTGAATCAGCTGCCGACCTCCTTCGTGCTGCCCGGCGAAGCGGTCGATCGACTGCGTGCCGCAGCCGGAACGATCATCATGGACTCGCCCGAGTTCCGGCGGCTGCTCGCGCAGCTCGGGGCCAGGATCGTTGCCCAGCCGTCGGTCACGAACGCGACGACGAACCCCGCCGCGCGCATCGCTCCATCACCCTGAAGGCGCCAGCGCGCGGCGCCGACGCGCTGCGCCGCCGTCAGTCCGTGTCTTCGGATGCCGCGCCGAGCAGGTGCTCGGCATCGTCGGCACGGCCGTGGCGCTGCAGTTCCTCGCGCAGCCCTTCCTCGGACAGGTCGATCGGCCGCGAGTGGCTCCAGTCGTGCAGCGCCGTCAGCTGCAGCGCCTTGACGACGGCGGCATCGTCGGTCTCGATCGCCAGCTCGCGCCGCCGGTCCAGGCTGGCGGGGCTGAAGTTGACCGAACCGACCATCGCGCGTGCGCCGTCGGCCAGCAGCATGTTGCCGTGCAGCCGCTGGTGCTTCAGGCGCCGCACCTGCACGCCCAGGTCGTCCAGCATGCGCAGCCCGCCCACATCGGTGGTGATCTCCTTGGCTTCCATGCGGTGCACCGCATGCGCGATCAGCTGAAGCGCCACGCCGCGGCGCTGCGCGCGCACCAGGCGCTCGATCATCACCGGGTCCTGGTAGCGCGCGTTCTGCACCACCAGCGTGTGGCGCGCGGCATCGATGAACTCGGCCATGCGCTCGCGCGCGTTCAGCGGCCCCCACACCAGCCGCAGCCTGCCGTGCGGCTTGAAGTGCAGGTGCTGCCAGTCGGCGTCGAAGCAGGCGGCGATCTCGTCGACCTCGTGCCGGTGCGTGGTGTGCACCGCGAAGTCGCGCGCTTCGGCCAGGCTGGCGCCAGCCCAGTCGCAGGACATCACCAGCGCACTCGCGTCATCGATCACCAGCGACTTCTCGTGCACCACCGACAACTTGTGCGGCGCATCGGCCACGTCGACGCCGGCCGCCTGAAATGCCGTGCGCGCCGCGGCATTGGCGGACGCGCCGCCGCGCCCGGCGGCGTTGAACATCACCCTGGCCTTCACGCCGCGCCGGCCGGCGGCCGCCACCGCCTCGATGAGCTCGGGTGCGTCGAAGTCCATCATCTTCAGCCGCAGCGAGGCCTTGGCCGAGGCCAGCAGGGCGACGAGCGGCACCACGCCGGCGTCGGGCAGGACGAAGGCGCTGCGCGACATCGGCTCAGGCCTGCTGGGGCGGCGACGCCGGCGGGTCGCTGCACAGCGTGCCGGCCACCGCCCAGTCGTGCTTCTCGATGTCGTAGAACAGCACCTCGACGGCGCTGGCCGGCACGCCCAGCGCGCGCACGGTGGCGTCGGTCAGCTCGCGCGCCAGCGCGCGCTTCTGATCCAGCGTGCGGCCGGCGAACATCTCCACTCTCAAGGTCGGCATGTGCGGCTCCGGTTCAGGCGGTGGGCAGCTTGTGGTCCTTGAACATCTCGCGCAGCTTGATCTTCTGCATCTTGCCGGTGGCGCCCAGCGGGATGGCGTCGACGAAGACCACGTCGTCCGGCGTCCACCACTTGGCGATCTTGCCGTCGAAGAACTTCAGCATCTCGTCGCGCGTGAGCTCGACGCCGGGCTTCTTCACCACCACCAGCAGCGGGCGCTCGTCCCACTTGGGGTGGAAGGCGGCGATGCAGGCCGCCATCGCCACCGCCGGGTGCGCCATGGCGATGTTCTCGATGTCGATCGAGCCGATCCATTCGCCGCCGGACTTGATGACGTCCTTGCTGCGGTCGGTGATGATCATGTAGCCGTCGACGTCGATCCTGGCCACGTCGCCGGTGGGGAACCAGCCGTCGCGCAGCGGGTTGCCGCCCTCGCCCTTGAAGTACTGCGCCAGGATCCACGGGCCGCGCACCAGCAGGTCGCCGGACTTGTCGCTGCCGAAGGGGATCTCGGCGCCGTCCTCGTCGACGATCTTCATGTCCACGCCGTAGACCGCGCGGCCCTGCTTGGCCATGACCGCGAAGCGCTCCTCCTGCGACTGCGCCAGGTGCTTGGCCTTGAAGGTGCACACCGTGCCGATCGGGCTCATCTCGGTCATGCCCCAGGCATGGATCACCTGCACGCCGTAGTCGTCGTGGAACTTCTGGATCATCGCCGGCGGGCAGGCCGAGCCGCCGATGGCGCTGCGCCGCATGGTGCTGAACTTCAGCTTGTTGGCGTCGACATAGGCCAGCAGGCCCTGCCACACCGTGGGCACGCCGGCCGACAGCGTGACCTGCTCGCTTTCGAACAGCTCGTACAGCGACTTGCCGTCCAGCGCCGCACCGGGCAGCACCAGCTTGGCGCCGGTCATCGGCGCCACGTACACCAGGCCCCAGCTGTTGACGTGGAACATCGGCACCACCGGCAGGATCGTGTCGCGCGCCGAGCAGCCCAGCACGTCGGGCATCGCACCGGCCATCGTGTGCAGCACGGTCGAGCGGTGGCTGTACAGCGCGCCCTTCGGGTTGCCGGTGGTGCCCGAGGTGTAGCACAGCGAGCTGGCGGTGTTCTCGTCGAAGCTGGGCCATTCGTACCGGTCGTCCTGCGCCTCGACCAGCTCCTCATAACACAGCAGGTTGGGCACCTTGCTGTTGGCCGGCATGTGCGCGCGGTCAGTCATGGCGACGAAGTGGCGGATCGTCTTCACGCGCGAGGCCACGGCCTCGATCAGCGGCAGGAAGCTCAGGTCGAAGAACAGCACCTGGTCCTCGGCATGGTCGGCGATGTAGACCACCTGGTCGGGATGCAGCCTCGGGTTCAGCGTGTGCAGCACCGCGCCGCTGCCCGACACCGCGTAGTACAGCTCCATGTGGCGGTAACCGTTCCAGGCCAGCGTGCCCACCGCCTGGCCCGGCTTGACGCCCAGCGCACCCAGCGCCTTGGCCAGGCGCCGCGAACGTGCGGCCAGCTCGCGGTAGGTGCTGCGGTGGATGTCTCCTTCGACGCGGCGCGACACCACTTCCTGGTCGCCGTGGTGGCGCTCGGCGTGCACGAGGAGGGAGGAGATCAGCAGCGGCTGCTGTTGCATCAGTCCAAGCATGTTCGGTCCTTCGGGTTGGTCTGGATAGGCGCCGTTGTCGTGCGGCGCGCGAGCAGGAGTTTGCCTCAGCTGCGGAGTCCGCAGGCGCCGCGCACGTGCGCGGCCAGCGCGGCCATCATCGCCTCCAGCGCGCGCTGCACGCGTGCAAAGCCTTCGTTCGGCTCGTGCCGCGCGACATCGGCGTAACACGAGCGCTTGACCTCGATCTGCAGCGAGTGCCGCCTCTCGGCCGGCCGCCCGTTGCGGGCGATGATCTCGACGCCCTTGAACGGGTCGTTGCGCGCCACGCTGTAGCCATGCTCGCGCAGCACCGTTTCGATCAGCGTCACCACCTCGTCGCCGGCGGTGCGGCCGTCCAGGTCGCCCAGCACGAAGTCCGCCAGCGGCTTGACCGGCAACTTCAGCCGCTCGTAGGAATCGTCGGGCATTGAATGCACGTTCAGGTGCCAAACCGCGCCGAATCGCCGGTACGCACCGTCGATGGCTTCGTCCAGCGCGGCGTGGTACGGCCTGTAGCAGCGCTCGATGCGCTGCTGCACCTCGGCCACGCTCAGCTTGCGCTGGTACACCGGCACCTCGCCCAGCAGCCGCCAGATCAGCCCGATGCCGAGCTGGGTCTTCGGCCCGGCCGCCACCTCGCCCGGCCAGCGCGCGTCGAGCAGCGCCTCGTCGATGTCGGTGGGCAGGCGGTTCGGGTCGATGTAGGCCCGCGGGAAGTGGGCCGCCACGAAGGTGGCGCCGAACTCCGGCGCGTTTTCGTACAGCCGGTCGACGTACAGGTCTTCGCCGCGCCGCAGCAGCTCGAAGGGTGCGCTGTAGCCGAAGTCGGCCGGATAGTGCGTGCCGCTGTGCGGCGAATCGATGACGATCGGCAGCGCGCCGCCGGCAGGACGCAGCACGCTGACGGGCGGGGCGGGTTGGGCTTGGCTTGGGCTCATGGCGCCCAATCTTACGCAGCCCGGCGCGGCGGGCCTGCGCTACATTCCGCGGCGCGCCGCCTTCAGGCGCGCCACCGCGTCCCCACCCCATGCGTCTCGCCCTCGCCACCGCATTGCTGTGCCTGGGCCTGCACGCGCCCGCGCCGCGGGCCGCTGCGGCCAGCGTGTTCCTGCAGGAGCTCAGCAGCGCCGACGTGCGCGAGGCGTTGCGCGGCGGCCAGCGCACGGCCATCATCCCGGTGGGCGGCGTCGAGCAGAACGGGCCGCACATGGCGCTGGGCAAGCACAACTTCCGCGTGCACGTGCAGGCCGGGCGCATCGCCGCCGAACTGGGCAACGCGCTGGTAGCGCCAGTGGTGGCCTACGTGCCCGAAGGCCGCGTCCACCCGCCCACCGAGCACATGCGCTACGCCGGCACGCTGAGCATCCCCGACGAGGCCTTCAAGGGGTTGCTCGACGGAGCGGCGCGCAGCCTGGCGCAGCACGGCTTCACCGAAATCGTGTTCATCGGCGACAGCGGCAACTACCAGGACCAGCTGCAGGCGGTGGCCGCGGCACTGAACCGCCGCTGGAAGGGCGGCCCGGCGCGTGCCCACTTCATCGCCGCGTACTACGACAGCGTGCAGGCGCCCTATGCCCGGCAGCTGCGCGAGCGCGGCCTCGGCGACGCGCAGATCGGCAGCCACGCCGGCGCCGCCGACACGGCCTTGATGCTGGCCGTGGACCCGGCGCGCGTGTGGCCTGAGAAAATGGCGGCCGACGCCGGCGGCGTGCACGGCGACCCGCGCCGCGCCACGGCCGAGCTGGGCCGGCTCGGCGCCGACCTGCAGGTGCAGCAGACGGTGGCCGCCATCCGCAAGGCCACCGCCGCGCCGCGCTGACGCGGCCCTTGTGTCAACCCTCGCCCGCGCCGCACCGTTCAACTTCGAAGCTCGATCATCCACCCCCCGATGCAACACCAAGCCCTCACTGCCCTGATCCTGGCCCTGGCCCCACTCGCCGTGACGGCGCCCCCCGCGCTGGCGCAGGCCCCGGCCGCCTCGGCCCCTGCCGCCGCGATCAGCGTGCCGCCCGGCGTGATGCCGGTGCCCGACCCGAAGAACCTGTACAGCGAGACGGCGGCCGGCAAGTTCAGCCCCAATGTCGCCGGCGCGCTGGAGCGCGTCTACGTGCCCAACCACATGGCGCACACGGTGTCGGTCATCGACCCGGCCACGCTGAAGGTGACGCACACCTTCAAGGTCGGGCTGTACCCGCAGCACGTGGTGCCGAGCTGGGACCTGAAGACGCTGTACGTGGCCAACAACGCCGAGAACAGCGACAAGGGCAGCCTGACGGTCATCGACCCGAAGACCGGCAAGCCGGGCAAGACCATTCCCGTCGATGACCCATACAACATGTACTGGACGCCCGACGGCCGCTACGCGATCGTTGTCGCCGAAGCCTTCAAGCGGCTGGACTTCCGCGATGCGCAGACCAAGAAGCTCGAGTTCAGCATCAACACGCCCGACTGCGACGGCATCAACCATGCCGACTTCAGCATCGACAGCCGCAGCGCCTTCTTCACCTGCGAGTTCAACGGTTCGATCACCAAGATCGACCTGGTCGAGCGCAAGGTGCTGGGCACCCTCAGGCTGAGCCAGTACTTCGACCGCCCGGACGCGCTGGCCAAGGTGCAGCCGGGCCTGAAGACGCCGAAGTTCGTGCCCGACCCGGCGCAGATCGGCGGCGAGATCTGCGTCACGCCCGGCATGCCGCAGGACGTGCGCTTCTCGCCCGACGGCAAGACGCTGTACGTGGCCGACATGATGGCCGACGGCGTGCACGTGGTCGACCCGGTGGCCCTCAAGCAGACCGGCTTCGTCAAGACCGGCGTCGGCGCGCACGGCCTGTACCCGAGCCGCGACGGCAAGCTGCTGTACGTGGCCAACCGCGGCAGCAACTACGTGCACGGCAAGCCCAAGGGCAAGGGCAGCGTGACGGTGCTCGACTTCGCCAGCGGCAGGGTGCTGAAGACCTGGCCGGTGCCGGGTGGCGGCAGCCCCGACATGGGCAACGTCAGTGCCGACGGCAAGCACCTGTGGCTGTCCGGACGCTACGACGATGTGGTCTACCGCTTCGACACGACCACCGGCGCGGTCGACTTCGTCGCCGTGGGCAAGCAGCCGCACGGCCTGGCGGTTTGGCCGCAGCCCGGGCGCTACAACCTGGGCCACACCGGCAACTTGCGCTGAGGCGGCGCTCGGCGGTCCGAAGGTCGCTTCAGGGCCCGGCGCCGCGCCGCGCCGCAGTGGGCGTCAGCCCGTGCTGGCGCCGGAAGGCGCGCGTGAAGGCCGCCGGCTCCGAGTAGCCGAGGATCTCGGCGATCTGTGCCGCCTGCAGGCTCGACTGGCGCAGGTACTTCAGCGCGATGTCGGCGCGCACGCGGTCGCGCAGTTCCTGGAAGCTGGTGCCGGCCTCGGCCAGGCGGCGCTGCAGCGTGCGCTGCGACAGGTGCGTCAGGCGCGCCACCTGCTCGCGGCCGCAGTCGGCGAAGGGCATCAGCGCCCGCATCGCGCCCTCCACCTTGGACGCGACCGCCTGCGCGCCGTCGACCCGGCTGACCAGCAGCTTCCTCAGCATCGCGTGCGTGGCCATCGAGCGGCCCGACAACCCGGTGTCGAGGCAGGCGCGGTCCACCCAGACGGCGTTGCGCTCCTGCTCGAAGTGCAGCCTGGGGCCGAAGACGCGGCGGTGGCTGGCCAGGCTCTGCGGCCGGCCATGCGCGAACAGCGCTGCGCGCGGTAACCAGGCCGCCCCGCAGTGCAGGCGCAGTTCGTTGCACAACAAGGCCAGACCGAGCTCGAGGGTCTGCCGGTCGCGCGGGCTGACGCCGGCGCTGAGCGCGTAGCTGACGAGGGCGCCGCCCTCGGCGTGCGGCTCGAAGCCGACCATCGCGGCGCGGGTGTGCACGACGAAGAACTGCACCAGCACTTTCAGCGCGTCGCGCACCGTCTGCGCGCTGCGCATCGTCATCCACAGCGGGCCCAGCACGGACAGGTCCTGCCTTGCCGCGAGGCGGATGCCGAAGTCCTCGATGCCGCTGCGCTCGGCCGCGGTCTCAAAGAAGCCCGCCACCGCTTCGCCACGCACCGGCAGGTCGGGCTGGCCCAGGGCCATCGGGTCCAGCCCGCACTCGGCCGCCAGCGCATCGGCGTCGACGCCGAGTTCGGCGAGCAGCGGCGCGGCGCCGGCCAGCACCCCGCTACGCACCCAGACCCGGCGCTCTGTCGCAGCACTTTCCATTGGCGCCGAATGTCAAGCGAGTGGCACGCAAAGTCAAGTGCCACGGTGGGCGGATTCCTACGATCACGCACCTTCCACGAAACACGGAGACATCGAATGCAGACCACTGGATTCCAGGCCAACGACCTGCGCCGCTTCAGCCAGGTGCAGAAGCTCGCCTACGAAGTCGTCGAGGCGGTGCAGGCCCGCCTCGAGACCGGCATGACCGAGAAGGACGCGGTGCGCATGCTGCGCGCCGAACTCGAATCGCGCGGCGTGACGAGCATGTTCCACGACCCCTTCGCCTGGTTCGGCGACCGCGCGGCCTTCAAGGGCTTCTGGATCAACCTGGAGTTCCTGCCCTCGAAGACGCGCCTGCAGCCGGGCATGCCGGTGATCCTGGACATCGCGCCCATCGTCGACGGCTATTCGGCCGACATCGGCTACTGCTTCGTGCACGGCGGCGACCCAATGGTCGAAGCGATGGACCGCACGCTGCTGAAGGTGCGCGACCACATCCTGCAGGCGGTGCGCGCCGGCAAGACGATGCGCGCGATCTACCAGGAGGTGGACGCCCTCGTCGACGCCGCCGGCTTCGTCAACGTGCACCGCTACTACCCGCACCGCGTGATCGGCCACCGCCTGGGCCGCATCCAGGTCGGCGCGCTGCACAAGCTGCGCTGGCTGGGCTTCGGCCTGCCGACCTACGTGACGCTGACGAGCCGCACCTGGTTGTCGAAAGTCTTCCCGAAGCTGATCGAGTCGCCGCTGTGGAACGACGGCCGCGAGTGCGACCACCCGGTGCGCGAAGGCGTGTGGGCGCTGGAGCCGCACATCGCCACGCCCGACCAGCGCCTGGGCAGTAAGTGGGAGGAGATCCTGGTCGTGACGAAGGACAGCGCCTACTGGCTGAACGACGACGCCACCCATTGCCGCCGCGCCGCCGCAGCCGGCTGGTGGCAAAGCGCCCACCGCCCGGCCGTCGAAGCGCTGGCGGTCGCATGACCCGCCCACACGTCTGCGGCGCTCTAGAAAGCAGGCCCGGCTTTGCCATAGCATCGCGCCCGTTCACTCGGGATTGCTCGAAGCTCCATCCGCCACAACCACCCACGGGGATCGCATGAAAAGACCGAAGCGTCTCGCGCCG
>Ga0316627_100000347_pt1 | contig 12173 bp, 9 predicted proteins | sample OWC_Aug_M2_C1_D1_FD_207653 | JGI IMG/M metagenome (GOLD analysis project Ga0316627, IMG submission 207653) | Wetland soil microbial communities from Old Woman Creek delta, Ohio, United States - OWC_Aug_M2_C1_D1_C | ecosystem: Environmental > Terrestrial > Soil > Wetlands | place: USA: Ohio...
CGTCCTGGTCGTCACCGGGACGGCATCCGGGAAGAGTCTGGCGTATCAGCTTCCCGTCCTGGAGCACCTGCTCTGCCACCCCGAGGCCCGCGCCCTCTTCTTGTTTCCCACCAAGGCGCTCGAGCAGGACCAGCTCAAGTCCCTCCGGCAGCTCCTCCCGCGCGGGTCCGGCATCCGGGCCGAGATCCTGGACGGAGACACACCGGCCAACCGCCGGGCGCAACTCAAGGCCGATCCGCCCCAGATTCTCATCAGCAACCCCGATCTCCTGCACCTGTCGCTTCTCCCGCACCACGGAGCCTGGAAACCGTTCTGGGAGCAACTGCGGTTCGTCGTCCTGGATGAGTTGCATACCTATAAAGGGATCTTCGGCTCGCACATTGCCCACGTCCTGCGGCGACTGCACCGCGTGGCAGCCTTCTATGGAAGCCGGCCGAGCTTCGTGGCCTCCTCCGCGACGATCAGCAATCCGGCCGATTTCGCCCGCGGGCTTGTCGGCCGAGAATTCACGCTGGTGGACACGGATGGCTCCCCCGCCCGGGGGAAGCGATTCGTCTTCGTGAACCCGACCGGCAGCCCGTACGGAGAGGCCACGGACCTCCTCCTGGCCTGCATCCAGGCCGGCTACAAGACCATCGCCTTCGCCAAGGCGCGGAAGATCGCCGAACTGATCACGATGTGGGTGCACCAGGCGGCGCCGCAGGTCGCCTCCTCGGTGCGGGCGTATCGGGCGGGTTACCGCCCCGAGGAGCGACGCGCGATCGAGCAGGGCCTCGTCCAGGAACGTCTCCTGGGAGTGGTCTCCACTTCGGCGCTGGAGCTGGGCATCGACATCGGCGGCCTGGACGCGTGCCTCCTGGTGGGGTATCCGGGCAGCATCGCCAGCACCTGGCAACGCGGCGGCCGGGTGGGGCGGGCGGGCCAAGAGGCGCTGATCATCCTCATCGCGCTCCCCGACGCGCTGGACCAGTATTTCATGCGCCACCCCGAGGACTTCTTCGTCCGGCGACCCGAGGCGGCGGTCATCGATCCCGGCAATCGCCGGATCCTGCGGGACCACCTGGTGGCCGCCGCCGCCGAGCTGCCATTGCGGCCGGCCGATGCGGCCATCTACGGGGAGGAGCTGGCCCACCGGATTCGCGAATTAGCCGCCGACCATCGGCTGGTCCAGAGCGCCGACGGGACCGAGTGGTACGCGCGCCGGCGCAACCCGGCGCGGGAGATCAGCATCCGCTCGGTGGGAGAGTCGTTCGCCATCCTGAACCCGGCGGGAAAGACCATCGGCAGCGTGGACGGCTTTCGGGCCATCCACGAATGTCATCCCGGCGCCGTGTACCTGCACCAGGGCCAGCAGTTCGAGGTGACGGGCCTCGACCTGGCCCAGCGGAAGGTGCAGGCGCGGCCCGTGGAAGTGGACTACTACACCCAGACCTCCGGCGAGAAAGAGACCGAGATCCTGCAGTGTCAGGAGGTACGAGAGGTCAAGCGGACCGTGGCGCGACTCGGGCGCCTGAAGGTGACCGAGCGGATCACCGGGTACGAGAAGCGCCGGATCTTCGGTCAGGACCGGATCGGGAGCTACCCGCTGGACCTGCCGCCGCACACTTTCGAGACCCAGGGGCTGTGGTTCGAGGTGCCCGAGGCGATCCGGGATTACGTGAAGCAGGCGCCGCCCGGCGGGCTCCATTTCATGGGGGGCATCCACGCCATCGAACATGCTGCCATTAGCCTATTCCCGCTCTTCGCCCTGTGCGACCGCGGTGACGTGGGCGGCATCTCGCACACCTTTCATCCGCAGGTCGGGCGGCCGGCCATCTTCATCTACGACGGCTATCCGGAGGGGATCGGCCTGGCGGAGCGGTGCTACCGCGTCCTGGAGGATCTGTTGGCCGACACGCTCGCGCTCCTCCGGGACTGCCCGTGCGAAACGGGGTGCCCCTCGTGCGTCCACTCGCCCAAGTGCGGATCGGGAAACAAGCCCCTGGACAAGGCCGCGGCGATCCTCACCCTGGAAGGGCTGCTTGGGCTGATCGAGGTCCCGGCGGCGATCCAAACGGTCTCCGTCGGGATGCTCCCCGCCGCGACCGCCTCGGCGCGGCCGACGGGGCCGCCGGCACGGGCCTCGCTCCCTGCGGCGCCCCGCGCCCTGGTGCTGGACGTCGAAACGCAGCGGAGCGCCGACGAGGTCGGCGGCTGGGACCACGCCGATCGGATGGGGTTGGCGGTGGCCGTGACCCAGGACCTTGCCACCGGCGAGGTGCGGGTCTATCCCGAGAACCGGGTCGAGGAGCTCCTGGATGATCTCGCCGCCGCGGCGCTCATCATCGGCTTCAACATACGCCGATTCGACTACTCCGTCCTGCGCGGCTACCGCGCACTGGACTACGCGGCGCTGCCCACGTTGGACTTGCTGGAAGAGATCCACGCCACCCTCGGCTTTCGTCTGAGCCTGAACCATCTGGCCCAGGAGACGCTGGGGGCGCCGAAATCGGCCGACGGCCTGCAGAGCCTGGCGTGGTGGAAAGCGGGGGAGCGGGACAAGGTCATCGAGTACTGCAAGGCCGATGTGGACCTGACTCGTCGGCTTTTCGAGTTCGGCCGAGACCGCGGCTATCTCTTGTACCGGGACTACCAGGGGCGTCCGGCGAGGCTCCCGGTGCGGTTCGGGGAAAAAAACCTGTTGCGCGCGGGCGTATTTGGATATAATCCACCGGCGTGACTATCTAGGCCTCCGGAAACCTCCGGGGGAATGACTTCACCGCGTAACAAGGAGACAGGTAACGCAGAATGATGGACTACAAGACGATAGAACGGGCCTACGCCATCCTGTCGCCGGTTTACGATTTCCTCTTCGATAAGGTTTTTTATCCGGGACGGGTGGCCGCCATCAAGATCTTGGAGGCCAAGCCGGGCGATCGCATTCTGGAGGTCGGTGTCGGAACCGGGCTCAACCTTCCGCTGTATCCTCGGGATTGCGATGTGACGGGGGTGGATATCTCGGAAGGGATGCTCCGGAAGGCCGAGGAGCGGGTCCGGACCCTCGGGATGCATCACGCCAAGCTGATGGTGATGGATGGCTCCCGGCTGGAATTTCCGGATAACAGCTTCGATCGGGTCATCGCCACCTATGTCATCAGCGCCGTGCCGGACCCGGTCAAGACGCTCCTGGAGATGCGGCGGGTCTGCAAGCCGAGCGGCCACCTGGTGATCCTCAACCACTTCAAGAGCGAGAACCCGATCATCGGGATGTTCGAGAAGATCCTGGCGCCGGTCTGCACCAAGATCGGCTTCGACACCGAGTTGAAGTTGATGCCGCTGCTGGAACGCGTGGCCCTGGCACCGGAGCAAATGCACCGGGTCAATCTGATGAATGGGTGGCGGCTGGTCCGCTGCATCAATCCCCAGTAGCCGCCGCGGATTCGCCAGACCCCGGACGTCCTGAGGGCGAGCGGGGTCTGGCGCCGACCGATTCCGCCCCAGGCGTCAACGCCCGGGGCATTTCTGTCTGTGGAGTCCCGACATGGCCATGAAACCCATGAAGGCGCTGATCTCCCTCGAGGAGGGAATGCGGATCCTGATGGAGAACGTCCAGCCGATCGCCCGGACCGAGCGGGTCGGGCTGCTGGAGGCGTCCGGTCGCGTCCTGGCGGAACGGGTCGTGGCAACCGCCGACGTCCCGCCTTTTGCACGGGCCGCCATGGACGGCTACGCCGTGATCGCCCAGGACACGTTCGGAGCCGGCAATTTCAATCCCGCCCAGCTGCGCCTGCTGGAGGTCGTGCACGCGGCCGACATCGCCGCCAGCACGGTCGAGCCGGGGGCATGCATCCAGGTGGCCACGGGCGCACCCGTTCCGGCCGGCGCCGATGCCGTCGTGCAGGTCGAGGATACCGAGCTCACGGGAGACGTGGGTCTGGTGAAGATCTATCAGCCGGTCTATCCGCGTCAGAACATCTCGCCCCAGGGGAGGGACATCCGGGCCGGCCACGAGGTCCTGGCCGCCGGGACGCGGCTGGACCCGAGCAAGATCGGCGTCTTGGCCGCCCTGGGACTCATCCAGGTCGCGGTGGTGGCGAAGCCGACCGTCGCGGTCGTCCCCTCGGGAAACGAGATCGTCGCGCCGGGAGAGCCGCTCGTCCCCGGCAAGATCTACGACATCAACTCCTACACCCTGGCATCCCTGATCCAGGCCGTGGGCGGCCTTCCCCGGCTGTTCCCGATCATGCGGGACACGCTGGAGGACGTACGCCGGACCCTGCGGGAGGCGCTGGCATGTGACCTGGTGGTCCTGTCGGGGGGAAGCTCGGTCGGCGAGCGGGACGTGATGGTGGAGGCGGTGGAATCGCTGGGGGAGGTGAAGTTCCACGGCATCGCAGTGAAACCGGGGAAGCCGACGCTGTGCGGCGTCATCGAGGGAACGCTCGTCCTGGGGATGCCGGGCTACCCGACCTCGTGTCTCACCAACGGGTACGGTCTGCTGGCGCCGGCGCTTCGCAGGCTGGCGCATCTTCCGGAACCGAGGACCGGGGGCATCGAGCTCCCCATGGCGAGACGCTACACCTCGACGACCGGCCGCCATCAGTACCTTCCGGTCCGCATCGAGGGTGGCGAGGTGGCGCCCGCCTTCAAAGAATCGGGCTCGATCACGTCCATGGCCGATGCCGAGGGGTATATCGAGATTCCGGCCAACGTCGATCTGGTGGAAAAGGGGGAGCGGGTCCTGGTCAAGTTCTTTTGAGCGGACCCGAAGGGGAAGATCCATGCGATGCGGACAGGCGATGCGGGCGGTTCTCGCCACGGTGACGGTGATGATGGCCGCCTCCATGGCGCCGGCAGCGGAGCGGCCGCCGTCGGAAAACGCGACCTACGAGATGGAGGTCATGGGCGTCCAGGCGGACCCGCAGTCCGGCGCCCCCATGGTGTTCCTGCGGGGCAAACAGGACAAGCGGGAGCTCGCCATGTTCATCGGCCCGTTCGAGGCCCAGGCGATCGCCCTCCCCCTGCAAGGGGTGCGACCGCCCCGACCGTACACCCACGACCTGATGCTGGAGGCGCTGCACCGCCTCAAGGCCAAGGTGAAACGCGTCGCGATCACGGGCATCCGCGAGAACACGTACTTCGCGAGCCTGGTCCTGGACGTCCAGGGGCAAGAACTGGTCCTGGATGCCCGCCCCAGCGACGCCATCGCCCTCGCGCTCCGCGAGGACGCGCCCATCCTGGCGGCAGAGGCGGCCTTCGCCCGGTCGCCCCGGCCCGCCCAGGGGGCGGGGGAGCGAGGGGCGCCATGAGGCATTGGGTGCTGCCGCTGGTGCTCGGCCTGGCCCTGGCAGCCGCCGCTCCGGCGGCTGAGCCCCCGAAGGATGTGCGGACGCAAGAGGCGGTGCAGCGCTACAACGCCGGCGTCGGCGCGCTGGCGCGGCGAGACCTGGAGCACGCCCTCTACCAGTTCCGGCAGGCGATCCGGCTGGACCCCAATCTGGTCGAGGCTCATCACAACCTGGGCATCACGTTGCTCGACCTCCGTCAGCCCGGGCAAGCGGCCGAGGCCTTCAGCAAGGTGCTCGAGCTCCAGCCGGACCACCTGGAGGCACGCCTCGGGCTCGGGCTGGCCTTCCGCGCACAGGGAGACAACGCCAAGGCCATCGCGGAAATGTCGCAGGTCTTACCGAAGAAAGGCGACGACCCCCAGTTGCAGCTCGCCCTGGGAGACCTCTATCGTCGGGAGCGACAGCCGGACCTCGCCGTCACTCACCTCAAAGAGGCGGCACGACTCGCGCCCACGGACCCGGCGGTCCAGTTCCAGCTCGGCTTGGCCTATACGGACGCCGGCAACCTGGATGCCGCCCTGGACGCTTTCCGGCGGACCGTCGAGCTGCGGCCGGACGACGCGGATGGGCACTACAATCTGGGCGTGATCGTGGGAGAAAAGATCCGGGTGCTGGTGGATGAAAAAGTGACCGCGTACCGCAAAGCCGCCGAGCTCCGGCCGGGGCAGGCGGACGCGCACTACTACCTCGGCGTGGCGTACATACAGCAGGCGCAACTCAGCCGCGTGGAGGAAAAGCACGCCCTACTCCAGCGCGCCCTGGAACAATTCCGGCTGTTCCACCAATCGGCGCCGCAGGACCCCAAGGCCCCCGCAGCCGTCCACAACATCCGGGTGCTGGAGCCCCAAGTGAAATAGGCGCGGCCGAGTCGCGACGTGCCGAGATGGCGGCTACGAAGGCGCACGCCTTTGTGGCCGAGCGGCGGCTGACACGTTCCGGGTGCCCCTGCCTCAGGACTTCAACCCCACACCCTGCCTGCCGTTTGAGACTCTGACGCCGACAACAGTTTGCGGGCCGTCGCACTTTGTGTGACCTCGGATGCCACAGGGCGACGGTACCCTGGGCGCGTCGTCAACCCACTCACCAGGAGGCACGCCATGGCTGTCCGAGCGGAACTCCAGGATCGTCCCACGACGAAGGGCTTCGGCGGTAACGGGGACGGCTCCCCCTGGACCGGCCTGCTTGAGGTCGCCCAGGCCTTCTATCGGTGGCAGAACACCTACAGCCCGGCCGGCACCCTGGAGCAGGAGTTCTTCGCATGCCCCGTGCCGGAGCTCTGCACCGTGCATCAGGATTTCCCGAGTCACCAGCACTACCTGCTCCAGCAGGCCCTCCCGGCGTGCCTCCCGGGCTGGGACCTCCGCGTGACGGCGAGCTTCCGGAGCGAGGAAGTGGGCACCTTGCCCCTGCGCCGGATCGTGGTCCCGAGCGGGCCAGGTGGCGTCGGGGAGGTGGATAGACTTCGAGCACATCGGTGAGGCGGACGAGATCGTGGCCCTGTGATGCCAGGACGGGCCGGATTCCAGGGACTATCTCATGGGCGTCAGAAGGAGACGGCAGCGATGAAGACCTCTGGGGAGAACGACAGCATTCTCTACACACTTGTGGCGGGGTTCCTGCGCGGGTTCATCAAGGGGTTGGTCCTGACGACGACGTTCTTCGTGGTTCGCGATGTGCGGGAACACCGAAGATCGAATCGCGGTGAGCTGTTCTAGCCCCAATCCGACATTGTCCAACCGCCAAGATGCCAAGGTTACCAAGGAGAACAGGGTTCTTCCCCGGGATCGAAGTGCTGCGGGCCCGAAAGAGCGTAACCAACTGAAATGACATGGTGAGCACGGACAGTGAGAAGCAATGGAATCTCGCCCATTCGAGGGGACCCGCTGAATCTTCACCGACCAGTGGGCTGGTAGATTCGGGGGGATGCGCGCGTGGCTTCGAAATAGCAAAAGGGTCCGGACAGGGGGATGGTTTCGCCCTGCCCATGGCCCATCGTCCGTGAGATGCAGCGTCTTGGTGAAGCCCTGGAGAGCCGACAGGGCATCCGGCCACACGCCGCTTCCTCCGCATCACACGTTCACACACCTTGACATATATACGTCTTTGGCGTATATAATGTCATGCTCAGCTTTATCGAGTTGCCCTCTTTCGCCGCCGTTCGGGATAAGTATCTGGACGACGACGAGTTCATGGCCCTCCAGCATCATCTGGCCGAGCATCCGAGTGCGGGGGAGGTTATTCCACGCTCCGGGGGCTGCCGGAAATTGCGATGGGGTGCGGCAGGTCGAGGCAGGCGGGGAGGCACGCGGGTGATCTACTTCTTACGGCTTGCTACCGGGCAGATCGTGCTGGTGACGATGTACGCTAAGAACGTCCGCGAAGATATCGATCCGAGGCTTCTCAGGCGCATCAAGGAGGACTTCGACCGTGGGTAAGCTGTCAGAGAAGGAATTGACGAACTGGGAGAAGACGCGAGACCTGAACGCAGAGCTGATGCGGGGTCTGCGCGAGATGAAACGCGCCGGATGGGCGCGGAAGACGAAGTTCTTGCCCCGGCGGGACGGCTCCATTCGACGTGTCATCTTCCGGCGCGACGGGACGGTTGAGAAGGACCACATCATTCCCGCGGAGCGAGCGCTGGTTGCGCGAGCGCGGGCGGTGACGGGCCTGTCGCAGGCGGCATTTGCCGGGCTCCTGGGTGTCTCGGTCCGGACGCTGCAGGAGTGGGAACAGGGGCGAAAGACCCCCTCGGGGGCCGCGGCCACACTGCTGAAGGTGGCAGCCAAGCATCCCAACGTCTTGAAGGAGTTGGCGGCGTAACATTGACACCAAGCGCTTCCTGGGAGCAATGCCGGCGCATCACCGGTAATCCAGCGCGCGGTGGAAAATGACTCCTTGTGCCTCTTGTGCGTTTTGTGGCGAAATGTCTCGGTTTATGCCTTCTCGGTCAGGGAGTCCTTGTAGCGCGGGAAGGCGCGGTGCAGGGATCCCGAGTCCAGGCCAACGACGAATCGCGGCAGCATGACCTTGGTGAAGGCGCGGCTGCCGGCGAACTCGACCTCGGCGGCGGCGACCGGCTTCCAATCGGCCGTGACGATCAGCGCCTGGGTCTGCCAAAACCGGCCTTTCGGGTCCGTCGTCCGCACGGACGCTCGAGGCCCGACCGCCAAGAGCCGTGTGCCGTGCGGGACCGCCTCTCCCAGCGTCACGGCCAGTTTGCTCGACAATCCGCATTCCCCCTGCCGTAGCGCTCCCATCCACCAGCCCAGCTCGTCTCCGACGACGATGTGGTAGCCGGGGAAGAGGCTGCCATCCTCACAGCGGAAGTGCGGCTGGGGCTCAAGCCATTTCCACACGAACTGGTCGTCGCACTCGAAACGGACCTGGGCGCCCCGGGGGTTCCGGAACCCGCACCCCAAGCAGAACTCGTAACCCGGAACCGTGAACGCCTCCTCGCGCGCGCCGTCCCAGAGGCGACGGAGGTCCTCCGAGAAAGCCGCCAGCGGACCCGCCGCGGGGCGAATCCACGCTTCCACGATCGGCCGGTCGTACCGAACGATGCGGCTGTACCAGGCACCGCCCTCCGGTGTCACCTCGGCCCTAAGTGGCGTGTCCAGCGGGATCTCGCGGTGGAGCACGACCTCGACCCGAACCGGGCGAGGCAGCACCGCCTCGCCACCCCGCTCACCGACGACCATCCGGACCATCTCGAACAGGAGAGCGGCCGCGCCGCCGCCGTGCCCGGCCTCTGGGGGACCCTGGAGGTCGGGGGGGAAGACCGCCGTGGCCCGTAGCCGGTCCAGCTTGAGCAGCTCGACCTTGAGTCGGCTGCGGAGATAGGCTTCCATGGATTCAGAAATCATAACAGCCTCGCGTGAGGAGCGGGTACCCCGTTCCGGCCCCGAAAGGAGAAAAGCCAATGTAAAACCGACAACCGACAATAGGAAACCGGTCAACCAGGTCCGTCATTGATCGGTTCTCGATTCTCGGTTCTCGGTTTAAAATTGTCCCCTGGCTTCACTAGAACCGCGCTCCCAGTTCATGCAGCTCCTCCCAGGCACGGGTGTTGGCGGAATCCATCGCCAGGACCTCGCGGAGCCGCTGCTCCGCCTCTGCGCGCTCGTCCGGCCCGGACGCCGCCAGCGAGATCCCCAGATTCAGGCGCCAGGTGATGTTCTCCACGTTGGTCCGGAGGGCCTGGCGGTACGCCGCCGCGGCGTCCCGATACCGCTGGAGGCGGATGAGCGTCTCGCCGCGCCGCGCGTGGAGCTCCCCGCTGATCTCGCCCAGTTTGGCGGCGGCATCGAGCGCGTCCAGGGCCGCAGCGTAGTCGCCCAGGGACAACAGCACACGTCCGAGACCAAAATGCACCCGCGGGTCTGTGGGAAGGCCGCGGACGAGATCGCGGTATTCGGCCTCAGCCTCGTGGTATTGGCCTGCCTGCTGCAACGCATCTGCCAGCGCCACCTGCGCCTCCACCAGTCGGGGATCTTGCTGGCTGATTTTCCGCAGGACGCGAACGGCCTCGCCCGCTTCCAGGGTCTTCGCCACCTCGATCGCCTCATCCGGCAATCGGACCGGTCCGCCCACCGCGCGCAACAGATCCTCTGCGGCCGCATGGTACTGGCTGTCCTCGGCCGCGAGGCGCGCCCGCAGCACGTGCGCCTCCGCATCCATGGGCAATCGCTGCAACGCCCGATCGACCCACTCGCGGGCTCGCGCCCGGTCGCGCACCGCCCGGTATCCGTGGGCCAGAGCCAACGCCAGTCGCCCGTCGGGGTCCCGCTCCACGTCGGCGTCCTCGACAACGGGGGGAACCGCAAAGGTCCGGGTCAGGCGAGCGTTCAGCGTGGTGGTGTCTCGCCCCAGGTTGCGCGGAGCCAGGAACTCCAACCGCGGGAAGTCATCCAGGTTGTACTCCGCGTCGCCCGCCATCTTGAGCAGGGCCGCCTTGGGCATCAGATACATGGCCAGCAGGCCGTAGCCATCCACAAACCCTAACTCGCGCAGGTCCTTCCGGGCGACCGGGTGTGCGGCCATGGCCGCGTGCAGGTCGGCGCGGCGCAGCCGCTGCGGCCGGGCCGTCCCGATGAGCAGCATGTCGCTGTCGTTGACGGACCAGAGCGACACGTCGGGGAACACGTCAGCAAACGTCCGATACACCATCCGCAGGTCCTCGGGGGCCATCCCGTAAGTCTGCATCCACTGGCCGAAGACCCCGCCCTCGGCGAGCTTCGACAGCGCTTCCTGGTAGTACTCCCGGGTGAACAGGTTGCCGATCCCGGCAATCCACGGATTCGAGGGCTCCGAGATGATGACGTCGTACCGCCTGCGAGCCGCCAGGAGATAGTTCCGACCGTCGGCGTGGACGAACCGGACGCGAGGGTCGTCGTGGATCCGTCCGTTCTTGTCGGCGAAGAAGCGGGCGCTCTCGATCACCGCCGGCTCGATCTCCGCCACCTCCAGGCGCTCCACCGGGAACGCCGCGGCCGCCTTGGCGGTCATCCCGCTCCCCATCCCGATCACCAAGACCGTCTTCGCCCCGGGATTCAGGAGCATGGGCAGGTATCCCACCATGAGCTGGGTCGGCGCGTCGCCGACCGACGCATCCACCTTGCCGTTGGTTTTTTCGTACAGGTAGTTGGAGCCGGCGGAGCGGTGGACACTGATGGTCGCGGTCAGGCCTTCGCGGTAATAGACCAGGTCGTCCCGCTCCATCCACTCGCGCCGCAGGGCGTCGGTGGGGAGCGTGGAATAGTTGTGGGCGTAGATCGTGACGCCGCTGGTCATGATCCGCTTGTCCCAGGTCCGGAAGGACAAGACCGCCGCGATGGCGACGGCGAACATGACCCCCGCGGTCACGAGTCGGCGTCCGGTGCGAACCCGGGAATCGAGGACGACCAGCAGGACCCCGGCGGCCGCGCTGATGGTGACGGCGAGGCCGATGCTGTTCTGCACGCCGAGGGTCGGGATCAAGACAAAGCCGCCGAGAAAGGCCCCCACGATGGCCCCGAGGGTGTTGCTGGCGTAGGCGGTGCCGATGCTGCTCCCGATCCGGTACAGGCTCTGGGTGTAGATTCGGGCCACGACCGGAAAGGTCGTTCCCAGGAGCAGCGTGGGCACGATCATGACCAGGGCGGAGAGGACGACCTGGATGATGAGGAACTGCTGGAACGAGTCGCCGAAGCCGTGGCGCAGGCGAAGAAACAGGAAGGGAAGCCGCTCGAAGAGCGGGACGGTAGCCAGCGCCGACAGGGCGATGAGGAGCTGGAGCAGGCCGAATCCCGCCACGCCCACGTCCCGGGTCCCCCACCAGCGGGCATAGAGGAGGCTCCCCAGCCCCAGGCCAACCAGGAACGTGGTGAGCATGACGGTGAAGGAGTAGGTGGACATCCCGATGACCAGGGTCAGCGCCCGCGTCCAGGCGTTCTCGTACACCATGGCGGCTGCCCCCGAGAGAGCGAAGGCCGAGAGGAGCGCGATGTCCAGGAACGATCGAGATCCGGCGGGCGCCGGGCCGTCCGCGGGGCCCGCCTCGACCTCCTCTGCGACGGGGTCGCCGCCCCGGAGCCAGAACACCGCAAGGATGACCAGGGCCGCGATGCAGAGGTTCAAGACGGCCGCCAGCCGGGCGCTCCCGCGCAGACCCAGCACCGGGATCAAGTAGAACCCGCTGAGCGCGCACCCCAGTACCGCCCCCAGGGTGTTGATGGCGTAGAGGTGCCCGATGCGCCGGCCCAGCGAGGCGAACTGGGTGACGCAGAACCGGCTCAACATGGGCAAGGTGGCGCCCATCAGCGCCGTCGGGACCAGGATGACCGCGAAACAGAGGCAGAAGAGCACCAG
>Ga0316627_100000349_pt1 | contig 12143 bp, 24 predicted proteins | sample OWC_Aug_M2_C1_D1_FD_207653 | JGI IMG/M metagenome (GOLD analysis project Ga0316627, IMG submission 207653) | Wetland soil microbial communities from Old Woman Creek delta, Ohio, United States - OWC_Aug_M2_C1_D1_C | ecosystem: Environmental > Terrestrial > Soil > Wetlands | place: USA: Ohio...
TCCCCGAGAAAGGTAGGGAGCCCTCAATAAGGAGATTGAAAGGATTCCTGAATAATATGGGGCCTCACCCTTCGAAAGTCAAGCCCCGGCCGTCGGGGCCATCGCCTCGATGAAGCGGACGATGTGCTTGCACTGCCCGCGGCCGTGCGCCTTCCGGAACATGAAATCCGGACAGGAGCAGACGTACTGGCCCGTCGCCCGGCTGACCGAGATCGTATACCCGAGCTCGGGCGAGCTGTCCGACGGCTGCCGGCCGCGGTCGAACCACTCGACCCGCTCCACCGGAGTCAGCCCCTCGGCCTTTTCCACGACCGCCCTGAGCCCCTCGTAGGCGTCCATCAGCCCCAGCCATTCGACCCGGGCCTTCTCCGCCAACCGCGGCTCGCCGTGCTTCTGGTAGAATACTTCGGCCGCGGCAACCTTCTCCGCGATCCCGGAAACCGTTTCCATCGCCGTTTTCAATCCGGCGATTTTTTCCGTGTCCGTCATTTCGCCCTCCTATATCTCCAACGTGATGTCGCCTTCGACGCAATAACCGTGCTCGACCCGGGTATGAAGCGTTTCCCGGACGAAAACCTCCGCGGCCGAACGGGAAAAAAACGACTTCGTTTTCGTCTGCTTCCCGTTCCCGATTCTCCCCCAGGCCAGCCGGACGACATACCGCCCGAATTCCTGGGAGAAGGTGATGATATATTCCTTGTAATGGCCCGGCTGTTTGTTCGTCAGCCTCGCCCGGCCCAGGCTCGTGATTTGATCCGGCATCTCGATTCTCCTTCACCCCTTTTATGTCCAGAAGCTCCGATTTTTCACGCCTTCAACCCGCCGACCCCGACGGATTTCCTCGACCCTTCGACGAGCGTTCCATCGGCGAGGAAAACACCAACAAGATCAGACACAGAAACCCCCGTCATGAGCGTCGCCGACTCCGATTTCCCGGGCGAAGCGATCAGGACGAGGAGCGCCTTTCCCGTTTTCGTCTCCACGTCGACGAACGTGAATTCGATCGTCTCGAGCAGCCCGGAGCTCAGGGTGTCCGCCGTCCACCTCTCGGCCCTGACCGGGAACACGCCCCACGGCGGAACATAACAAGCCTCGCCGTCCTCGAGCTTGAAATAGGCCTGCTTGACCGGCTTCATCACTTTCTCCTTACGCCCTCGAACCACTCCCGGCTCCCACCCTTGATCTTCCCGCAGTCGTCGAGAATCATGGAAAAATCAATGGTCGGCTCGGCCATCAAAATATAACCCTTCTCGAGCATCTTGGTGAGGACGGCATACGCCAGCAAGAGGGTGGTCTTCAACTCCCCGACCCTACGGCGCCGGAAATGCCTCACTTCCTTATCCAGGCTGTAATCGAACCACCCGTAAAGGACAACGATCTCATACCCGGTCGTTTCCGTGATCCCCCTCCCCGCTGGTTTCTCCTTCCTGAGAAGGTGGATGGAATAGAGCCTCGAGGCGCGGCCACGCTGCCGGAACTCGAGCTCTATTTTCCCGCAGCGCTCCGTAATCACAACGTCGGCTCCCCGTGAACGTAATACCCGAGCTCGATGAGGAGCTGAATCTTTCTCGCGATGAAATGCCGCGCCGCGACCTCGCTCGCCTTTTCCTCGAACGTTCTCCGGCACATGGGCCGCGGGTAATTCTTCCCGAAATAGCACTCGACCCGCCAGACATTGGAACTCTGAATTTTCCAGAGGCTCAGGCAATAGAACCTCGCCCGCTCCTTCGACCTGTCCCCAGTCACCATCGTTATCCCGCCCTCAAAATCAAAGGACAGGGCGGAAAGCCTCACATCCTCGATCTCGGCTTCGATGGGATAAAACTCCCGGCCACCCTGCCGCCTCTGTTTCCTTCCGGAAGCAGGAACTGGCGCCTGAAGTATGCGGTCAACTTGTTCTGGTGTCATATCCATCTCCGCCCCTTATATGTCCAACCATCCCGGTTTTTCCCGTCTTTATTCCTGCCACCCAAACTTTCATTCGGGCTTCTCCCCTTTATATACTTCGTATATAAAGGGGAGACAAAAACGCCTTTCTTCATCATTTTACTGGGGTCACGCTCCACCCGCTGAGCCGAATGGCTTCGGCGGCGGCCTCCTGGCCGCCGGCCGGCGCTTCGCCGGCCCTCAAAAACCCCTCGGGCCCCAGAGTTCAACAAGGTTGAACTCTGATGAAGTCACTCTATCTCTTTCCCTTAAATCTTAATTCTTTCTCTTTTTCTTTCTCTTTATCTTCGCGCGCGCGCGACCCCCCCCGAAACCCCCTCTCCGCCAGAACCAGGAAATTTCAGACCTCAATCAAATAAAAGGCCCTTTTTTTGCCCGCTGTTGCGTCACCCCTACCATACCCCTACCCTACCCCACTCCCAAGGGTTACAGGCCCCTCCAGAGGCCTCTTTTGCGTAAATTCAGGCATCCTACGGAACGCCCCAACCACTAAAATGTGAAAACCGGAGGAGTTTGGACATATAACTCCCGGAAGGAGAAAAAAGTGCATGGACTCATCTAAGCCAAAATTCACCGTCGTTCCGGGCCCGACGCAATTCGAGCCCCACGACGAGAGGCGCCTGAAATACGTCCGCAAGGTCGAGACCAGGCTGGTCGAGGACGGGAACCTCGAGTGGTTCGGCGGCTCCCTCCTCAACTCCAAGGAATTCGACCGCCTCTTCCGGAGGCTGCGGGAGCACGACCGGGAGAAGGCGATCGTCCTTTTCATGGACAGGCTCAACGTCCCGATCGGCTACGACGAATGGACGGGCGGAATCGATTTCGTGGCCCTCGACATCCGGCAGATTTTCAAGGTCGCTTCGATGCTGAACGCCTCGAAGATCGTGATGGCCCACAACCATCCGGAAGGAAACCCGGCACCGTCCAAGGGCGACGAGCTCATGTGCCTCCAGCTCTGCCAGCTGGCGCGGCTGATGGATTGGGAAATCTACGATTTCCTCGTCCTCGGCTCGAACTCCTACGTTTCCTTCCGCGACTCGAACAACCCGAACCTGCTCCGGCCGGCCGGGATTTCAGGGAGGACCTTTGCCTAAACAACAGGACGACAAAAAAACCCGCACTCCGAAAGCCTACTGCTGCGAGTGCCAGGCCCCGATCTACGACAACGTGGACGAGAGGCGGCGGCGCATCGTCTGCTGGAAATGCACGGCGAACCTCGTCTTCGGCTGGGCCAAGAAACGGGACACCCAGGACAAGGAAGCGATGAGGTTCCTGAAAGGGAACCAGAAGAAGAAGAAATGAGCGCGATCTCGAAGCCGGTCAAGCGCGAGGTCAACCTCAAGGGGTGGAGAAACCCGCTCATCGTCACCATCCACCCCAACGGCGTCCTCGAGCTCCGCGAGAAGCGCACCCCGCGGTCCTACTTCGCGAACCTCGAAGGCATCTACGCCCGGGCCTGCATGGGAGTAAAGGAAAAATGAAAAGGAAAGAGTATATCGGGGTGCGGGAGGCCATCGCGAATCAGTTTATTCTCCGCAATCGCGTCTACATCCGGGAAGTGAACGAAAACAGAAGCACCTGCGGCATTTATGCTCTTCCCCACGTCAACCGCCATTCCCCGGACGGATTCGGCTGGGGCTACAACGGAAGCGGCCCCTCCGATCTCGCTCTTTCCATCCTCACCGACCTCATCGGCCTCGAGAGGGCCGAAGCCCGTTACATGGAATTTAGGAATTCAGTCATCGCCCTCCTTCCGGAAGACGGCTTCCGGATTCCGGAGGAATCGATAAGGATTTGGCTCGGAGAATGAAAATGAAAACGGAAAAACCGAAAATTAAAATCTGGCTCGACGATTGGCGCCCCTGCCCCCACGACGGCAAGGAATGGGTTTGGGTCAAGACGATCGCCGAAGCCAAGAAGCTCTTCAAAACCAAAACGGTCGTCTACATCGACTTCGACCACGACCTCGAGGACTGGGACACCGGCCACGACCTCGCCCTCTGGATCAAGCTCCAGGTCTTCGACCACGGCCTCGACGCCCCCCTCTTCTCGGTCCACTCCATCAATCCCGGCGGAGGCGCCAACATCATCCGCACGATGCGGTCCACCCAGGAGTGGTGGCTCCAGAAAAACGGCCGCGGCCACGAGATGGCGAACACCATCCCCGAGGCCGGAAAACTGAAACTTTTCACCGATTGGACATAAACAAAACGAAAGGAATGAGCACATGAGACTTCTGACCTGCACGAAAAAAGTCTGGTCCGCGAAAATCAAGAAATTTCCGACGGACATCCCGGAAAACTGGTCCCATCACCTCGTCAACCCGAGCTATCGGGAGCTGCTCCGGACCTACGGCCTGCCCGAGGAGGGCGACGCCCGGCACGCGATCTGGTACTTTCTCGTCCCCGTTCCCGGACTCGACGACAAGAACCCGCTCGTCCCCGCCAGGCTCATGAACGTCTTCCCCCACCGGAGGACGAAAATCCGGAGCTGGCTCTTCTCCTTCCCGGTCATCTTCAAAAAGGTCGAAACCCCGACCCTCACATGGGAATTCCAGCCGCTCGACCACAAGCCCGTCCTGGAATGGATGCGGCAGGACATCATCGAGGAAAACGCCAAGCCGAAGAAATAACCGAAAATATCGCTTGACTTTTCAATATGACTTATTGTATACTTCCCTACGGATAAGGAGAAGAACAATGAGCGGCCACCCCAAGCACGTCGAACGAAAGCTCGCCCGGCTCGACCGCAGAGAAGCGCGAAGAGAGCGGAGAGAGGAACGGCGTGAACGGAGGGAGTTCCGGAGGTTCCCCGCGGAAGTCTCCTGGCTCCCCGGCTCAAAGGCTTCGGCTCTTCTCCGCCTTCTCCAGCCCTGGTCCTGGAAGGTCCGGGTCCTCGGGCTCCAGCCCGCGACCGGAACCCGGGACGAGAAGCTCGAGGGGCGGCGGAAGGTCGTCGTCCGGCTCGCCAACAGGCGGACCGGAGACTTCATGCTCGTCAAGCTCTGAGGAGAAGAAAATGGACTTGGACAAAGCGATCGCCATCGCGGTGAAGGCCCACGCAGGACAGAAAGACCTCGTGGGCCTTCCCTTCATCCTTCACCCGCTCCGGGTGATGCTCGCCATGGACTCCCTCCACGACAAAATCGTGGCGGTCCTCCACGACGTCCTCGAGGATTCCTCCGTCACGGCCGCCGATCTCCTGGAGGCCGGATTTTCAACGGAAGCCGTCCTCGCCGTCAGCGTCCTGACCCGGAGCAAAGACATGACCTACAAGGCCTATATCGAGCTCGTCAAGACAAACCCACAGGCCCGGCGGGTCAAGATCGCAGACCTTCGGGACAACATCAACCGGTCCTGGGCCCTCCCGAACGACAAAGCCCGGTCCCTCGGCCGGCGGTACGGAGATGCCCTTGCAACCCTTGAAAGGCTTTGAAAATCCTTGAAAAGAAAATCCTTGAAAGGCATTGAAAGGCTTTGAAAAGAAATGAAAATCTTCTGGAAAAACAATCGCTGGTCCAGCCCGCTCTACGGGCTGGCCCTCATCTTCGACGGCCTCGTCATTCTTCTTTCGCTCGGGTTTTACGACGGCAACCTCTCGTTCGAATACTCCTACCGCCGGCTCAAACGCGACGTGGAAAGAAGGAAAAGGCTCAGACAAGCATCGACATCATCTTCGCCCAAGGAAACTTCCCTCCCGGACACTCCGTATTCTCGAAATCCGAGTGCCGGAAAATCCTGTCTGGGGGGACTCTGAAGAGGCGCATCCACATCCGGATGACCTTCACCCCGGCAACAAGCTGCGCCTGAGGCAGCTCGTCCTCCGCGGTGTTCCCGACGAAACAGAGCCCGAGCGCGTGGGTGTTATGCCCTTTGCAGTGGGCCCCGGTAAAATCCCACGGCCGGCCGATCAACATTTCGAACCCCGACCCATAGGCCTCGACCCCGGCGTGATAGCCGATATCGAGCCACGGGCCGCCGACCGGCCCCCCTTGATTTTGCGGGGTCATGTGGTACGTCCGGATTCCCGGCCACTGAAGGTCGGGAAAATCATCGGCCGCGGAATGATGGATGATGATCTCGTCGGGGACCATGGTCAACCTCCAGGGGGCGGCGAAACTGTATCCGGCTCCGGAACGGCCGGCGGGCACGGGGTTTTTGTCCCGGCCCACTGGACGAGAGAATCCGTCGCCGTGATTCCGGCGATGATGATGCCGGAAATCCAAGCCGACTTTTCGAGGAAGATTTTCAAGAGCTCGCTATCGAGCTTAAAATGGGGCTGGAGCGCGATGAGGCCGATGTTGCAGAAAAACCACAGGCTGGCCGAAATCATCCGCCTTCCCCATATTTTCTGTTCCCGCCCGTTTGCCATTCTACCCTCCTCGCAGGGAAGTCCCTACCCCACCCTTCCTCTCCTCCCGGCTGCTCACCCCGGGCTGGTGATTCCACTAAATATATGGGCCGCTCTTTCGGAGCGGGGACCAAACTAAAGATTCAACTTCGGAATGAGAAACGACAGCGCCTTCCCCAAGATATAGATCGCGGCTCCGGCGGCAGCCGTGATTTTGATGACCTTCCTCCACAGCGTCTCGAGGTTGCCCTCGATTTTATCGAGCCTCGCGGTCACGGTCACGCTCATCTTCGCCACCTCGGAAGCGGCATAATCGCGGAGCGACCGGTCGTACTCGACGATGAGGTTCCTGTTCTCCTCGATTTTTTCCTGAATCGTCTCGGAAGCCCTTTGAAGGGCCAGCGCATGGTCCTTCATCTCCCGATCAAGTTTTTCAAATTGCTTCTTCAGCTCTTCCTCGTTTTTTATCTGGCAGCGGCCCAACCGATCGATCTCCCGGAGGATGAACTTCGACCAGACCTTCCACGGCTCTACGCCATTTCCGCTTTCGACATCATCATCGCCGACCATCGGGATATCCTTTAGCGGCCGGGATCGTGACCCCGATCAGCCACGACTTCTCGAGCCCTTCCAAGCCATGGACTTCCCCGGACTCTGCCCGGTAAAAATCTCCGACCCCAAGCTCGACCGGAGGCTTGTCCAGAAAAACAACCCTCACCCGCCCGGAATAGACGATGAGGTACTCGACCTCTTCATGGATATGGTTCGGGAAAATCCCGCCTGGGGTGATGAAGCAGTCCTGGACCGCAACCTTCCCGTTGTTGAGGAGGTTCATGCCGACGCACTCGGCGCCTTCTCCGCCTTTGATGGAATACTCGACGAAGTTGTTATTCCGGACGAGAAGGGAATTCAGGGGAGGAAGCTTTTCCGTCAGCTCCTTGAGAAATTCTATGTGGGAATCCTTGCACTTTTCATCTTCCATCGGCCTCTTCTCCTACAACGGGATTCGCAATCCAAGTTGTAGGATAGGGAAATCACGCTGTCAAGTTTTTCCTTTTAGGACATGAGCCAATCGAGCTCCTCCTGCAACTCACGCCTTATCTTTTTTTCCTGGGGGAGCCCGGCGAGCTCCTCGGCCAACCGGCGCCTCTGCCGCGTGAGAAGGTACGTCTTCCTGCCGCCTTCGCTCGTCCTCCAGGCTTCAAAAATCCAAAAACTGACAACCCGGCCGCCTTCGATGTCATCGGCCTCGGCGACGACCTTATAAGAGGCGCCGTCGTACTTGAACCGGACCATCGTTCTGACCTTGCTCGGGTCGGGATAGCGCTTTCTCATTTCTTTCTCCTTATCCTCACCCATATCATACAATAGTCAAATATGAAAGTCAAGCAATATTTTCAACTATTTTTGGCCCTAAAAATAATTTAACTTTTCGCTTGACTTTTACATTTAACTATGGTACTATATAGGTGTAAGGAGAAAGGAGAACAGAATGAGAAAGAACGGGCAGCCCACCCAGGAAGAGATGAAGAAAGCCATTCAAACGGCTATCCTCACCTCGGACACCTCTCTCATCAAGGCGATCAAGGTCGTGTACGGAAACCAGACCGCTTACGAGAAAACCCTCGGCATCACCGAGACCTTCAACAAGGTCGGGTTCTCCGGCTTCCACGCCCAGATCATGACAAGCTTCGCCAAACAGATCGCCCGCTGGGAAGCCGAGAAGGCCCATGCCTTCAACTCCCCGCTCTCCCCCCGGCAGAAGGAAATCGCCCGCAAGATCATGGTCCATTACTGGAAGCAGCTCGTCCCCGGATTCCTCGCCCGGCTCGCGGAACAGAAGGCCGCGGAAGCCGACATGTTCGCCGACTGCCAGGCAGCCTACGAAGCCGAGCGCCCCAAAAACCTCTGCTTCCTCAACGAGACAACCGTCCCCCTCCCCGCCCCGAAGCCCAAGGCGCCGGCCAACCTTTGCGGCAAGACCCGGCCCGCCTCGAACCCCTACGAAATCTGGACCAGCTTCGACGGCGCCTGGGTCTGGAAGGTCCTCAAGAAGTACCAGAGCCCGGAAGCCGAGGCCAAAAACTTCTATGCCCGCTGGTACTGCCTCGTGTCCTCCCCCTGCACCATGGGCGACGGCGACTTCGGCGACGTCTACGTCCGGGAGATCAAACAGAGCGCCGTCCGGACGGCGTGAAAAACGAACCCGTTTGGACATAAAAGAAGCGAGAAAAAAATGAGCCAACCAACCGCACCGAAACTCAAGGACGTCCGCGGAACCGTTTCCTTCACCTTCGACGGACGGAAATACCGCGTCGACGCCGTGGCCGCCGGAGTCGCCGGAGAAGAGGAAAACGCCTACATCGACATCTGGGACTTCGAAAAGGTTTTCGAAATCCGGCCCGGCCGCAACCGCGAAATCGTCGGCGAAGAGCTCCTGAAGCTCGAGGGCGAATTCGCCTGCCACGATTACATCAACGACCTCATTTCCGGCGTCCTCACGGAACGCTGGATGGAACTTTCATAAGGAGAATCAAATGACAGGCCAAAACGCCGACCGCGCCTACTCTCTCATCAACTCCATGACCGAGGCCGAGCTCATCGAGCTCAACAAGATCGTCGTCCGGAAGCTCAACGCCATGCACCGGCTCAAATCCCGCGACCTGGCGCTGAAATGGAACGTCGGGATGAAAGTCTCCTTCTCCGGCCCCCGCGGAACAACAATCACGGGGACGATCGTCAAGACCAACCCGACCTCGGCCTCCATCCAACCCGACACCATCGGAGGCTTCCGTGATTACAGGCGGTGGAGGGTCGGCTACTCCCTTCTGAGCCCCGCCTGAAACGGAAACGTTATCCCGACCGCTCCCGGGGGGCAACCCCCGGGAATTCTTCCTTCAAGCCTGACCCGGTAGTATTCCGAGGTCGGAACCGATTCCGTTTCGATATAAAAATACGGGGTTTTGACCAGGGCAATTCCGTTCCTGACGCTCCACTCCATCGGCAGCCGCAAAAGCACCCTCACGTCCGCGGCCGCTTCCGGCGCCATGAGCCCCAGCCTTTCTTCGGCGATCTCCATCGTCTCCCGGCAAGAAAAACTGTGGGGGATATGGAACGCCCCCCTGATTCCGATATAGCGGAGCATCGCGTTCGAAAGCCCTGCCCCTAAAATCGAATCCTCGAGATCGACAAAAGTTTTCCCGCCCCTGTTCCAGATCGTCCCCCCGTTTTCCCTTATCGAGTTTACGGCCGCCTGCCAGATCGGGTCGATGAATCCTTCCCGCCAATTCTCGCTGAAGAATTGGCTGCAGCATCTCGGGTATCCGAGAAGCCTCCCCTGCTCGGAATTATCCCCAGCAGCCTCGGCCGCCAGAAAAGCGTTGATCTCCATGTCGGACCTGGCCGCGACGACGCAAAAGAATTTCCTCTGCCCCGGCGCGGGCGGGTAATGCCTGTGGGCGAACCCGGAAAACGCGGCCACGGCCTTGAACCCCCGCGACACAAGCCCATGATCCCGGAGCAGCCGGTCCTGGAAATAAAAAACATCCTCCTCGGAAACAGTCTGCCACGTCACGTCCCGCTGCCCCGAAACAACACTCAAGATCTCCGCGTTCGACGCCTCAAAGGCGATTCTCTCAATCCTCGTCTTCCAATACGTCTTGAACTCCGGATTGGGCCAGATTATCCGATGCGGCCTCGACTGCTGGAAGAGCGGCGTGAATAATCTCATCTCCCATCTCCATGAGGCCGGTCGCCGTGGGGCCTGTCTCCATGCTCCCTGTCGCCATGCCCCTCGCCCGGCGGACGTTGGGCGGCCGGCTCCTGGACCCGCGCCGCCGCAAGGATTTGCTCCGGGGTCTTCCGGAACTGCTGCTCCCAAGTGCTCCCTTCAATCGAGCTCCGAACATGGGCATGGTTGGCTGGGAACCCGGAAAAACTTCCGGCAGAAAGAAAATTCGGAAGCATCTCTTTGAACTGGCCCTCGATCGTCTGGAACAACCCCCAAATCGCCAGGCAGAACCGCGTCTTGTTCCTGTAATCCCCATCCGCTCCTTCCCCCGGACACCCGCCGCGGCAGAGCGCCCAATACTTGCAGTTCCTGCACCCCCCGTCCTCCAAAGGAACGGAGGCCAGCATCGCCTCCCGGATATCACTCCCCTGCTCCGCCCGCATCGAGAAAATCCCATCCTCCGCGGCGCCGAGCTTGAGGCAGTTCCCGACATAGCCCCCGGAAACGTTTATCGGCTCCTCGGCCGACGTCCTCCAGACATCGCAGCCTCCGAAATGGCAGGTCGCGTGGGAAAATCCGAAGAGGAGGTCCACCATGTCCCTGAACGGCAGCCAGGCCCGCTCCTCGGACTTGAAACAATGCCCCAGCAACTGCCTCCAAACAGCGAGAAGCTCGGACGGCGGCAGCTCGTCGCTCCCCAAATCCTCATTCGGAGAAAAATCGATCAGGGGATTGAACCGGAAATTCCTCACCCCCATCTTCCTCTCCGCCTCAAGAACAAAAGCCACGAACCGGCGGCGCCTGTCCAAAGTCCCGGCATTCTGCTTGCTCAGGACCGTGATGATGCTTCTCGGGACTTCGGCCGCCGCAAGCCTCCCGAGGTTGTTCCACGTCCTCTCCGTCGCATCTTTGACGAACTGCTCGGTCGTGTTCCCATTATAGTTCCACCGGCCCCAGTTGAGGAGAGCCGTGTTCCCGTTAAGGCTCACCCCGACGGAAGTGCCGCACCTCCGGAAAAGCTCGATATGCCGGTCCTCGAGGTTTAAAAGGTTCGTCTGGATCGAGCTCCTCCCCCAATGCCGATGGACAAGGGTAAGGAGGCTGGAAAGGATTTCGAACGGAAGGATGAGCGGCTCCCCCCCGTGAATCGACGGCGCCCGGCCGCGCTCATGAGTCGGCTTCTCCGCCTCGGCGAGGATTATCCTCTCCACCGCCGCAAGGTCGAACTCCCCGTTGTCTGCGCCGGCGTCCCTCAGGCGATTTTCATAACAATCCCGGCACCCTCCGTTGCAGGAAAGAGATTTTACGGCTAACCCCATACGGCCTCCGCCATCGCCCGCCTCTCCGCGCGCCCGGTTTCAATGGCATCATAAATTCTCGGAAGGACCTGCCGCTGGCATCCCGCCGCCGAAAGTTGCTCGTACCCACGGCCGCGGAAAGTCGAACCCTGGAATTCCTTCACCCCTGTCATCCAGGCCGTAATGGCCCGGAGCTGCGGGACGTTCGGCCTCCTGAACTCCACGTTCCCGGCCTGCTCGAGCTCGAACCAGTTGAGGCCGAGCGATTTTCTCATCACGTCCTCCCCATCATTCGAGCCTATCAGGCCGTTCAGCATGAGCCCCATCGTCCCCGGAGACCCTTCCCACGGATGCTCGGCCTCGAGGATTGTCTCCATCGACCCGACCCAATGAAGGGACCCGAGCCCCTTGCCCTGGAGCTTCTGGACAAGGAGATCGGCGAACATCCCGCAATCCGCGAAGGGAACCATAATGTTCCTCGGCGGAATTCCTTCCGAAAGGAATATGTCCACCATCATCTCCGACCACCGTGTTTTGTCCTCTTCCCCCTCCGTCCCATCTCCCGGCTCGTTCCAGGTCTCGTAAACGATATAGGGCAGAAGCGGCTTCGTCCGGCGGACGAAATTCCGGACATAGGCCGGAAAATCAGGCCGGCCACGGAGGTGGTATCCGGAATACGGCCCGACCGTCACAACCTCCGTCAGCTTCCTGGCCGCGGCGAGCCTCATCCTCCCGAGCGCCTGGGCGTAATAAGCCTCGTTGACCGAAGCCAGATCATCCCCGTTCCAGGGAATCAACCCTCTCCACAAATCGTCGGT
>Ga0316627_100000351_pt1 | contig 12135 bp, 15 predicted proteins | sample OWC_Aug_M2_C1_D1_FD_207653 | JGI IMG/M metagenome (GOLD analysis project Ga0316627, IMG submission 207653) | Wetland soil microbial communities from Old Woman Creek delta, Ohio, United States - OWC_Aug_M2_C1_D1_C | ecosystem: Environmental > Terrestrial > Soil > Wetlands | place: USA: Ohio...
ATCATCGAGGAACTCAAGCGGCGCGGGGCATCGATCCTGCTCGTCGAGCAGAACGCCCGCGCCGCGCTGAAGGTGGCCGACTTCGCCTACGTCCTGGAGACCGGCGAGATCGCGCTCGAAGGGCCGGCGCGCGAACTGGCGTCCGATCAGCGGGTGATCGACAGCTATCTCGGCGGCGGCAGGCGCGGCTGAAGGCGCACCGAAGCGGCCCGAGCGCAACCGGGGGTGCCGCGCCGGGCTTCGCCTTCACCTGGGCGAGCCCTCGGCGTCCTCGACGACGGTCACGATCTCGCGCACGAAGCCTCCCTCTTTGACGCCTCCGGCCACGGTGCCGTCGCCGCGCACCATACGTTCGCACATCGGCTTTTCCGCGACGGGACGGACCGCGCAGCGCGCAGACGAGTTGGCGGCAAGGCGATCGGAATCTTCGTGACCCGGTCGACCTCGTCGCGCCTCGGCGTCGGCGGCGCGCGTCTGCGGCTTCGATGTCACTGCGCGCTGCCAGGACAAGGACACGGCTGGGACGATCATGCCAAACACGCCGACGTCGCCGCAACGGACGGACGGAACGATCCTGGGCATGCCAGCAGCGCTGCCTGACAGTCAACCGGCGTTCAGGCGCGAAGCGGAGGACTTTCTTCTCAGCCGGCGATCACGCACCGCACGGGCCGCGAATTGAACGCGGTGCGCAGGTGGAGGCGGCCGGCCGTGATCGATGCGCGTGCGCTTGCCGACGCCAAACCCGCAGCAACCTGCCGCCGGCAGCGCATCGACTACACCGGCGGTCGGCGTCCGAGAACGAAGAAGACGAGGGCCAGGACCAGTCCGACGACGAACAGAATCCAGGCGATGTTCACCGCGGTGCCGGCGATGCCGGCGAAGCCCAACAGCCCGGCGATCAGACCGATCACCAGAAAAACGGCGGCCCAGTAAAGCATGACAACTCTCCATTGAGGATTCATCGATACGCTCATGAGCTTTCTTGACCAGCGATGAACATGAGCAACCTTTGCATTCCGAACGGCGGCAGCTGCCTGAGGCGTCATTCCCCGGAAGCGGGAATCCAATACGGCGACAGCCCTTGGCCCGCTGCAGCCGCCGAGTGCCCTTGTCGGCGCGGGGACGAAACGGCAGCCTGCATGAACGGTCCTCCAAAGTTGCGGAGTCTCGTCACTGATCGGGTGAGCGCTTGACGGTGCCACGGACGGACGGTATCCGTGGGCATCGTTCCCTTGCCATCGGCGCAAGGCCGATTCGACTGTCGGAAGCGACCGACACGATCCGGTATCGCCGCGTTTGGGATCAGGCGGCATTGCTGGCACTCGCGACCCGGTGGCGGGAAAAGACGACATCGACTCACTTGGGTTTGGCTGCGTACAGGGTGCACCAGCCGGACGGACTGACCTTGCCCTCGACGAGCTTGCAGCCGTCCGGGGTAACGAAATGCACGCAGCCATCGCACCGTTGCCCGTCCTTGGGTTTGTCCTGGTATTTGGCCTGGGCCTTGGAAATCTTCGCCTGCGCCGCGGCGCGCATGCAGATGGCGCCGCCGGCCACGGCCAGTCCGACGCCGAGGACTGCCCGGCGCCTCGCAAGGCATTGCTCTTCCATCGCTTTGACTCCTCGTTGCTGGTGGGTCCGAGAGCCGTCTGATCGATGCCGCGTCCACGATGTGGCAACACGCACGACCTCGAACAGTGCAGCCCGCGGGCGAACGAGGCAGGAGCGCAGTCACGGCTGCGCTCCTGCCCCTGCACAGCCTGCGATCACGACCGCTTCATCTGCCCTTCGGCGATTCGGAACTCGGCCTTGTTCAGCTTGCCGTCGCGATCGGCATCCGCCTTGTCGAAGGCGGCAAGGAGGCCGGGAACCGCGCTGGCCTCCTGCTTGTCGATGCCGCCGTCCTTGTTGGCGTCGACCTGATCGAAGTTGACGTTGCCTTTGTCCTGTCGCGCGGCTTGAGCGGCCGGCACCTGCCCTGGTCCCGTCGCCGTCCCTTGCGCGAGAGTCGGAACGCTGAAGAAGGCCGCACTGACGGCGAGCACGCGGGCGATACTCCGATTCATCGTGTCCATCATCGAACTCCATCGCGGGGACCATCCCCGGAAACACAAGGTAGTCCGCGCGATCGTGCCGATGCCATCGGCGCACGGCCGATTCGCGCGTCGGAAAAGACCGACAAACTCGGGCGAGAATGCGGCGGGTCAGGCCGCAGAAACGTAGCGGGCACACCTCCCGGTTTGCGCTGCCGTCAGTGCAACCGCCCGCCGGCCGTCGACAAGCACCGAGAACCGATGTCGCGATTTCTACCCTGGCGAATCGCCGCACCGCTGGTCGTCGGTGTTGCCGTTTCGGTCACCATCCTCAGCCTGTCCGAGATTGCCTACAGGCGCCTCGACAATGCGCATCTGCAGATGAGCGCCGCGCTGCAGGCGCAAACACTGATCACGGAACTGTTCGCGGCGGCCGTCGACGCCGAAACCAGCCTGCGCGGCTTTCTCCTCACCCGGCGCGACGACTACCTCGACCCCTACAAGCGGGCGTTCCCGCGCATCGACGAGGCACGGCTGCGGCTGCAGGAACTGCTCGTGCAATACGGCGACGCCAGGGTGCGCGCCCTGAATGACCGCCTGTTCCAACTCATCGGCAAGCGGCTTGCCGAACTCGAGGCAATGCTCAAGCTCGACCTCGAGGCGGGCCGCGCCGCCGCGCTGGACTTGCTGCGGACCAACATCGGCAAGGAAGCGATGGACGACGTGCGGCTGGCAACCGAGGCGCTGTCGCTGGAACTGACGACGCGCGTGGTCGAGGGCAGGGCACAGTGGTACGGCGACCTCGACAAGGCGCGCATCGGCATGCGGATGATGAGCGCCGTCGCGGTGGTGCTGCTGGTTGCAGTGATGATTCAGGCCTGGCGCGAACTGAAGCAGCGCGAGGCGCGCGAAGCCGACGCGCTCGACGAGCAGCATCGCCTCGAAGCGCTGGTCGACGAGCGGACCGCGGAACTATCCGAGCTGTCGAACTACCTGCAGTCGCTGCGCGAGGAGGAGAAGTCGAAGCTGGCACGCGAACTGCACGACGAACTCGGCGGCATCCTCGTGTCCGCGAAGATGGACGTTGCGTGGGTCCGCGAACAACTCGAAGCGCGCGACCAGGAGGCCGCGAAGCGACTCGGTCGGACGATGGCGCTGCTCGACGAAGGCGTCACCATCAAGCGCCGCATCATCGAAGAACTCCGCCCGACGCTGCTCGACAACCTTGGCTTGGCCGCGGCACTCGAGTGGCTGGCCGCCGACGTGTGCCGGCGGGCTGGACTTACCTATGAGCTGAATGTTCCCGATGGTGACGAACTGCCGCCCAAGGTTTCGCTGGCGCTGTTCCGCATCGTTCAGGAGGCGCTGACCAATGCGGTCAGGCACGCGCAGGCGAAGCACCTCACGATCGAGATCATTCGCGATCAGCAGGTGGCAACGCTGCTGGTTTCCGACGACGGCACCGGCATCAAGCCGCAGTCGCTGCACAGCGCGCTGTCGCACGGCATTCTGGGCATGCGGCAGCGGGTGCGCGCGCTCGCCGGCGAGTTCTCGATCCGCGGCCGGCCCGGGCGCGGCACGACGATAGAGGTGCGTCTGCCGCTGGCGGCGGACGCGCCGGGCGACACCGGCCCGGCATCAACGCCGCTACAGTCGTAGGCCCGCGTTCGTCAGGCGTTGCCTCCGCCGCCGTCGCAGCGCTGTTCACAACGCGCCATTGCCGCCAGCACTTCGCGCACGCGTCGCGAATCGTGCATCTTGTCGAACACGAAATCGGCACCGAGCGCCAGCGACGCGTCGCGCATCGGCGCCACCGTGTAGTTGGTCAGTACGATGACCTTCGCGCCCCGCGGGCGCTGCGGGCCGATGGCCTTTAGCACGCCGAATCCGTTGCCCTGCTTCAACTCGAGATCGAGGATCAGAGCGTCCCACGGCGTGGCGCGCAACGCGGCAACCGCTTCGGCCTCGCCCTCGGCCTGGCCGATCACCTCAACAGTGCCGGGAACGGTCAGCGACTCGACGAGGCGTTCGCGCACGAACGGCGAGTCCTCGACCAGAAACACGCGGATGGGCGTCGCAGCGGCAGACATGTTCCCGTGACCCGCCGAGACGCGGCGGATGTTCGGATGAACTTAGCATCTGCCGGCACGAAATGCTGTCCGCAGGCGTCCTACACGCACGTCGTGTCGGCGCAGTCCTACACGGCGATGGACCGTCGGCCGATACCTGGGGCGGGTCCACGCTCGTTAGCCTGTGTTCCTTCTGGACTCTGCGGAACGGACACCCACCGTGCCTGGCCCGACGATGCAACTGCGCGCACTGCGACTCCATATGGCGACCGAGGACCGGCCGACGACGACGAGCGCCCGCCACCGAGCCGATCGCGGCGACAGGGCGCTGAAGGGGCTGCTCGCCCTTGCCGTTCTCTACACGGCCTATTTCGCCCAGGTCATCCTGCTGCCGCTGTCGCTGGCGGTGCTGCTGACGTTTTTGTTGTCGCCCGCGGTGCGGGCGATGAAGCGGTGGCGACTGCCGGAGCCTGCCGGCGCGGCGATCCTGGTCCTCGGGCTGGCGGGAGCGTTCGTCTGCGCGGTCTATTTGCTGTTCGATCCCGGCAAGCGGTGGATCGAGAGCGCCCCGCAGGTCCTGCGCCAGGCGGAGTACAAGCTGAACGGCGTCAAGAAGTCGGTTCAGCAGGTGACGGAGGCGGCGGCCAAGGTCGAAGAGATCGCCAGCGTCGACGGCAGAAAACCGAACGGAACACAGATCGTGACGACCGAACCGAGGCTGGCGAGCCGGGTGCTGGCCGGAACGCAGAGCGTACTGCCCTCGGTTGCGGCGACGATCGTGCTGCTGTATTTCCTGCTCGCCTCCGGCGACATGTTCCTGCGCAAGCTGGTGCGCGTGACACCGGGCCTCGACCGGAGAAAACGAACCGTTTGCATCACCCGCGCGATCCAGACGAACCTCGGGCGCTATCTCATCACAGTCTCCTGCATCAACGCCGGGCTCGGACTGGTCACCGGAGTCATGCTGCATCTGCTCGGCATGCCCAATCCGCTGCTTTGGGGCGTGATGGTCGCCACGCTGAACTTCATGCCGTACGTCGGCGCGGCAGTCAGCCTGGTCGTCCTGACCGTCGTTGCGTTCCTCACTTTCGACGGTCTCGGCCAGATCGTGGCCGTTCCGGCAACTTTCTTTATCCTGACCGCGGTAGAGGGACAGCTCTTGACGCCGGTGCTCACGGGCCGGCGGCTGATGCTGAACCCGGTCGCCATTTTCCTGTCGATGCTGTTCTGGGGATGGCTTTGGGGCGTCGTCGGGGCGCTCATCGCGGTGCCGATCCTGATGGTCGTCAAGGTGCTCTGCGATCACGTCAAATCGCTGGCGCCGATCGGCGAGTTCCTCGGCGGCAAGGAGCCATCCCAGGCACGCGCTGGGCGCGGACGATCCGAAACCCTGGTGGCCTTACGATGAAGGTGACGCCACGGCCGGGGCCGGCCGCGACGCCTGTCGGCGACGCGAACGGAGAGCGCGCCATGATCCGTATCCTGATTGCCGATGATCACGCGATCGTCCGCGCGGGCCTGAAGCAGTTCATCGCCCGCGAAGGCGACCTTCAGGTCGCCGGCGAGGCGGCGAGCGGCGCCGAAACCATTGAACTCGTTCGCAACGGCGAGTTCGACATCGTGCTGCTCGATATCCGCATGCCGGACGGCAGCGGCATCGACACGCTTCGAAAGCTCAAGACGCTGTGTCCCGACCTGCCGGTGCTGATGCTGTCGGGATTCGCCGAAGAACAATATGCACTGAACCTGCTGCGCGCCGGTGCGGCCGGGTACGTCAACAAGGAGGCGGCGCCGGCGGAACTGGTCAAGGCAATCCGCACCGTGATGGTCGGGCGGAAGTACGTGGGCCCGGAACTGGCGCAGATCCTGGCCGCCGGAGTGAGCGGCGATTCGGACAAGCCGCTGCATGCACAGCTGTCGCAGCGCGAGTTCCAGATCTTCTGCAAGCTCGCCGCGGGCGAGAGCGTCTCGAAGATTGCCGACGAGTTGCTGATCTCGGTGAAGACCGTCAGCACGTACCGCACGCGCATTCTGCAGAAGATGAATCTGAACACGAATGCCGATATCACCTACTACGCGATCAAGAACGACCTGATCCAGTAGGAAGCGCGGCCAACGTTCCGGCGCCCGGCGCGCGCTGTTGGTCGCAGCCGACAGAACTTCGCGCCGTTGGCCGATGTTCCGAGCGTAGGCCTCGGGCCCACTCCGGCCTCGTGCGGTGCCGTGTCTCGCCGCAGCGGCGGTGCATGTGAAAATCTGCGTTCTCTCTGGGTGCCCACGGTGCTGCTCATGGTCGCAGCCGGCGCTCGCGCCATCGCGGTCAATGACTCGCCCGCGCTGTTCGTTGCCGGGCTCGATATGGGCGGCTTCTGCCGCCAGACGGTGCTGCTGGTGCGTCCGGCAGGCGGCGGCCGGCACGTCGGGCGCATCGTCAATCGGGGCCCACGCCCATCGGCGTGGCGGAGAGCGTCGGTGAGCGACGCTCGCCGGAGCGCGACAGGCGCGTGTTGTTCGGCGGACCGCTGTATACGAACGTCGTGTATCTGCTCACAAATCGATCCGAAGCACCGCCGGATCGCGTGATCGCATTGGCCCGCGACAACTGTCTGGCCGTCGATGCCGAGGCAATCGAGCGGGCGCTCGAGGCCGATGGTCACGGCAAGCGGCTGTTCGCTGGCCGTGTTCTGTTGCAGTCGGGCGGGCTCGAGTACGAGGTGGCGCCTGGCCTCTGGTGCGTGACGAGCCACGATCCCGACAGCTTCTCTTCCGCGGCAGCCGAGAGCTTGTGGGAGAAACTCGCCCGCGGCATCCGGATTTTCTGAACGCCGAACGCCCGCATCACGTGCCTCGGAGCACGCACCGCCAGTCGCGTCCGGCGGTGGTCGCGCGTCCGCCTGCGCCATGGCAGACGATCGCGTGCGTTCCGTCGACGCAGTTCCGCCAGCCGCGGCGGCTGCTTCGAAGCTGAGCGGCGGCAACGACTGGCCGATCGAGGCTCACCTCGTGATCCCACGGTGCGGCCACGCGTATCACGGCATCTACATCGGCCGAAACGTGGCCGCGCACTACGGCGGATTCTTCGCCAGACTGCATCGTCGAGCTTTGGAGCAAGTATCCCCGTGCCGTTTTGCCTGCGGTCGACCAGTTCGGGTGAGATCTCACGGGCGGGCCGGGTATTCGCCGATGGAAGTCGTGGTCTGAGCCAAGCCGCGCCTGGGCGAGGACCTCTATCGACTGACGATCAACAACTGCGAGCACTTCTGCGAATGGTGTATTGGCGGGGTGGCGCGCAGTGCGCAGATTGAAAGGCTCCGCGGCGGGCCGCGCGTCGCCGCCGCCCCGGCGCGTTGGCTGCAGGTGTGCGTCGTCGCGCGACGGAACACGCCGACCGCTGCCGGCAACTGCCGATGCGGCAACCTTGCGACGACGGACCGTCCCGAGCTCAGGCCGGCCGGTCTGATCGGTGGTCGCTGCGCATCGATCGCAACTTGGGCCGGAACCGGCCTAGCAGTGGTTTGACGCTGGTGCCGTGAACGACGATGGACATCGTCACGACGATCAGCGTCAAATGGGTCAGTTCAAGCGCCAGATCCTTCGGCAGACCGTGCTGAATCGCGTACATCAGGTAGTAGAGCGAACCAATGCCGCGGACGCCGAACCATGCGGCCAGCCCTCGCAGCCGCCAGGGCGTGCGTGTGCCGAGCAGTGCGATCAGCACGCTGATCGGACGGGCGACGATGAAAAGGAACAGTGCGCCCGCAACGGCACGCCAGCTCCAGGAGTCGGTGAACAGCGTGCCGCCGAGCAGCAGGATCAGCAGCAGCTCGGACAGCCGCTCCAGATGCTCCTTGAAGACAAGCGAGCCGTCACTGAACGTCCGAGGGCAGGCGGGAAGTCGCGTCTCGCGGCCGCCGCCGTGCGGCCACTCGGCCGCCCCGGTGTTGGCGCGGCTCAGCCCGCGCTCGGTCTGCCGGACGGCGACTGCAGCGAAGAACACGGCGAGGAATCCCCACGCGCTGGCCAGCACGCTCAGGCCATAAACGACGCCGATCAGGCCAAGGCCGAGGAAGTCGTCGAGCAGACCGTGTTTCGCGTCGGCGGCACGCAGACGGTGAACGACCTGCGCCAGCGCCGAGCCGCTGAACACACCGATCGCGATACCGGCCGTCGTCGCCCAAAGGACGTCGAGCAAAGCCCAGCGCCATCCGAACTGCCCGATCTCGTGCAGGCCGAGCAGACCCATGCCGAGCATCACGAACGGAAATGCGCTGCCGTCGTTCATCCCGGCTTCGCAGGTCAGGGCGAGCCGCAGGCGATCGCGGTCCCCGGGATGGCGGATCTGCACGTCGGTTGCCAGTACCGGATCGGTCGGGGCAACGATGGCGCCGAGCAGGACCGCTGCGCCGACCGGCAGCCCGAGCGCGAAGTGCGCGGACGCGGCCACCAGGGCGACGGTGAACGCCATCGAAACCGTCGCCAGCAGTATCGGCGTCCGCCAGCGCGCTAGGCGGACCGGCACCGGCATCTTCACGCCTGCTGCGTACAGCGAGATCAGCACGGCCGCTTCGGTCAGCCACTCGAGCAGCGCCGACTCCTCCAGGGGATTGAAGTGAAACAGATTCAATCCCGTTGGTCCGATGAGCAGGCCGACGACGAGATAGACGATCGCCGTCGTGACCGGCAGGCTGTGCATCAGCGGCGTGGTCAGTCCGCGAACGAGCAGCACTCCGCCAATCAGCAGGAACCACTGCGCATTCGTCAGTACGTTGACCATGCTTCGCGTACGCCCGCGTTCAGGGCGAAGCGCCTCCTCCGATTGCGTCCGGCGGCGTCGCCGGCGTCCGTCAACGAATTCCAGGTCTCGGTGCGCCCACGTCGAGGCGACGGTTCGACGTCGGCCGGGAATGAGTAGATGGATGCTTCGGGCGCTCGAAAGCGGGAGGCAACTGCGGCCCGTCTTCCGGCACTGCTCACAACGTCCGGATCACGTCACCGCCACAGTGCTCGAGAACGCTCACGGCGCGGCTTGCCTGTTCCCGGTTCGTCGGGTGAACGACAACACTCCACTGACCGTTGCCGAGTCCGCCCCTGACCCGGTCGACGAGCGAGGCGTGATCGCGCCGCGGCGCCACCTGTCCGCCCAGTGTCAGGCCCAGGATCATTCCGAATGTGCCCATCAGGCTGAACGTGTAGTAGGGGCCCGCAGCGGCGATTCCGACCCCGGCGAGACTCAGGGTCAAGCCGGACAGCAGACCAAGCAGGAGTCCCGCCGTTCCCAGGCTGACACGGGACCTGAGCGGCGTCGAAAGGAGTTCCCGGGCTTCGGGTTCGAGGTCGTCCCCGAGTGCCGGATCGGCGGGAGCCACGACCAGCACCCGCTTCAGCGGGAGCCGGCCGACGCGGACGACGCGTTCGGCTGCCACCCCGGCGTCAATGGCCTGATTGAAGAGCGCCGCCACCCTGGTCTGGGATCGTTCTCCCAAGAGCGTGGCCATCATTTCACCGCTCCCTCTGCGTGGATGCCACCGTCGGCGTGCGCTTCTGCGTCGCTCCGATCAGTCAGCGCCGCGCGGTGACCGCACGCCTCGGATCAATGGTCCGTCCGCGTTGCCCATCAGCCGGGGCCGCAGGCCACCCGGTGTCGGCGCTGTCGACGGGCGCGCATGAGGTCATCGCTCAGCGCTTCTGTTCCTTGCCGACCTCGTGACCGATGATGCCGCCGGCGGCCGCGCCGCCGATCGTCCCGAGCGTGCCGCCGCCGGTGATGATGTTGCCCACCGCTGCGCCGGCACCGGCGCCGATCGCGGCGCCTTTCGCCTCGGGCGACCAGGATGCACAGGCGCTGAGATACAGCGCAGAGGCGGCCAGCAGACTGGCAAGAACCATCCGTTGCATCGTCTTTCCTCCGTCGTTTCAGTGAACGGGCGTGCGGCAAGCCGACGGCGTCGCGTCACTATCTGAGGCGAATGTCGTTCTTGACCTGCTTGACGCCGGCGATCGCGGCGGCCAGTTGTTCGGCCTTCCGGCGCTCGCTTTCCGAATGCGCAAAGCCACTGAGCTGAACGACACCCTTGAAGGTCTCGACGTTGACGGCGGCGGCGCTGACATCCTCGCTTTCGACGAACTTGGCTTTCACCTTTGACGTGATCAACGTGCCGTCGATGTATTCGCCGGTGCTTTCACGCGTCGGTGTTCCGGCGCAGGCGGCAAGCGCCGAAGCCGTCAGTCCGATCATCAACAATCGTGCCATCCTGGATCGAGTCGGCATCTTCTCTCTCCTTTCATGGGGCTGCGGAAGGGGCGATCAGCCCTGCTTCCGTTGCTTTTCGTTGTCCTCGAAGGACTGCCTCAGTTCCTGCATCTCCTCCGTGAAGCTCGCTTTCGCTTCGCGCCATCGTTCGGCGCCGGCGGCCTTCAGTTCGGCCAGCTTGGCTTCGGCCTTTTTCCACTGCGCTTCGAGCCTGGCCACCTTTGCATTGAGGTTTGCTCTCGCTTCACCGCTCGTGGCCTGCGCCTGGCTGTTGAGCAACGCAAGCTGATCCTTCAGCCGATCGAGCTGCTCTTGCGAAGTGCGTACGAACTCGTCCTTCTCCTGCTCGACGTACTGCGCGGCGGTGCCCGCCGCCTCCTTGGCCTGTTGGCGGACATCGGCGGCCGAGACTTCCGCTTTCGCGGGTGGTTCCTCCTTGCTGCAGCCGACGGCCGCCAGCGAGGTGCCGAGCAACACGGCGATCATCAGTCGGTTCATGGGGCTTCCTTTCTCGTGCATGGCAATGCCAGAGTACGGGCCGCAGCAGGCTGCCGCTATCGGCTGGAACCTACTTGCCTCGTCAGAAAGCGCCGACACGCGGTAACGCGGCAGGGGAGCTGGCGCCGGATAGCGTGCGCGCCACCGATGGCGCCAGCGAGGAGATCCTTCAACCCGCGCGGCGGGCACCTTGGATGCGTCGAGGCTGCGGTAAGGAGCTGTCCCGACGTCAGAGATCCAGGCCGAGGAAGATCGCCCCGTCGATCGGATTGAAGATATACGGCTCGATCGGTCGGAAGCCCAGCGACGAATAGAGCCGCACCGCCTCGCCCATCTGCGGCAGCGTGTCGAGGCAGATGCGCCGGTAGCCGCCGGCGCGCGCCTCGGCGCAGATGCGTTGCGCGAGGCGGCGCCCAAGGTGCTGCCCGCGCGCCGAAGGCCGCACATAGAGTCGCTTCATCTCGCACGCGCTGTCTCCGATCGGCCGCAGCGCCACGCAGCCGGTCGCCTGCCCGTCGCTGAAGGCGAGCAGCAATCGGCCGCCGGGCGGCGCGTACTTGCCGGGCAGGGACGCGAGTTCTTCCTCGAAGCCCTGGAAGCACAGGTCGATGCCGAGTTCATCCGCGTACTCGCGGAACAGTGCCCGCACGAGTGGCAACTCGCGAGGAAACACGGCAGGGCGGATCTCGGTCACCGACTCATCGCTGCGTGCAGGCAATTGCGGCAACAAACGGCTGGCGCAAACCTTCGGGTGCGGCCCAGGCTGCCGAAGTCACGACGCGAAAGCGGTAACGTGCGGCTATGTGCGCACGATCTTGCCCGGGTTCAGGATGTTCAGCGGATCGAAGGCGCGCTTGATGCGGGCCATCAGCTCGACCGCGTCGCCACCGTGCTCATCGATGAGGAAGCCCATCTTGTGCAGGCCGACGCCGTGTTCTCCGGTGCAGGTGCCGTCCATGCGCAGCGCACGCTCGACGATGCGCTGGTTCAGGCGCTCGGCCTCCTCCAGCTCTTCCGGGTTCTCCGGGTCGACCAGGATGGCACAGTGGAAATTGCCGTCGCCGACGTGGCCGAGGATCGGCGCCGGCAGGCTGCCGGCCTCAGTGTCCCGGATGGTCTCGGCGATGCACTCGGCCAGGCGCGAGATCGGCACGCAGACGTCAGTGGTGCTGGAGCGGCAGCCCGGCTTCAGCTGCAGGCAGGCGAAGTAGGCGTTGTGCCGCGCCGCCCACAGGCGGGTGCGCTCCTCGGGGGTCGTCGCCCATTGGAAGTCATGGCCGCCGTG
>Ga0316627_100000354_pt1 | contig 12112 bp, 9 predicted proteins | sample OWC_Aug_M2_C1_D1_FD_207653 | JGI IMG/M metagenome (GOLD analysis project Ga0316627, IMG submission 207653) | Wetland soil microbial communities from Old Woman Creek delta, Ohio, United States - OWC_Aug_M2_C1_D1_C | ecosystem: Environmental > Terrestrial > Soil > Wetlands | place: USA: Ohio...
GACAGAGGGGGAGCCGGAACTCCTCGGCGATCTTCCCCATGAGCGCAAGCGACGTCTTCACCGGAATGGGGTTCGTCTCGATGAACATCGGTCCGTGGAGCGGCTCGAGCTTGAAGTGGTACTTGAGCGCCTCTTCCCTCTTCCCGGCAAAGAACGCATCGAACATGGCCGCGGCGTCCGCGGGCGCGATGTTTGCCGTCACCGAGATTGCCCCCACGCCGCCCAGGCACAGGAGCGGGAGTGTGGTGAAATCGTCGCCGGAGATGACATCGAAGTCCGTTCCGCAGAGCCGGATAAGCTCGCTCACCTGCTTCATATCGCCGGTGGCCTCCTTGATGCCCACGATGTTCTTGAACGTCCTGAGCCGCGCCACCGTGGACGGTAGCATGTTCACGCTGGTCCTGCCCGGCACGTTGTACAGGATGATAGGGATGTCCACGGATTCCGTCACCTTCTTGAAATGAAGGAACAGGCCCTCCTGTGTGGGCTTGTTGTAATAGGGCGTGATGAGCAGAACGCCGTCGGCGCCCGCCTTCTTAGCATAATTGGCAAGTTCGAGAGTCTCCGTGGTCGAGTTCGATCCGGCGCCGGCCACGACCGGGACACGTTTGTTCACGGCCTTGACCGTGAACTCCACCACGCGGTGGTGCTCCTCATGAGAGAGCGTGGCCGACTCGCCCGTGGTCCCGCAGGGGACGATCACATCCGTGCCGTTCTTGATCTGGAACTCGATAAGGTCACCGAGGGCCTTTTCATCCACTTTGCCGTTCCTGAACGGCGTCACGATCGCAACCATTGAACCCTTGAACATAACAGCCTCCTTGTGTTGATCCGTGCCGGGACGATGTTTCTCCGCTAACAGTACAGTGTCCCTTCGCACACGACCGTTGCTTCACCCTCGAGATACAGGTCGATGAACTCTTCGCCTTCGCGCGTAAAGGTAGCGACGAGCCGGTCACCGCCCCGCGTGGTGACCGTGACCGGCGATGCAGCCCTTCTGAGGGATGCAGCGATAAGCGCAGCAGCCACCGCACCGGTCCCGCATGCGAGGGTCTCTCCCTCGACGCCGCGCTCATAGGTCCGGATGCGCAGCTTGTGCTGACCGTCGATCTGGACGAAGTTCACGTTCGTGCCTGCGGGCTTGAAGAGCTCATGCCAGCGCGTAGCACTGCCCACGGCCTGGACGTCCTCGCCGTCGAGGTGGTCGGAAAAATAGACCAAGTGCGGCACGCCGGTATTGATGAAGTGTCCGGTGCGCGTCCCACCCGCCACCGGGACGGCGATGTTCTGCCGCAGGCCGCCGGCGCCCGTCATCTGCACCCGGACCGTCCCCTTCTTCACCTCGGCGTGGATGATGCCCGCCATGGTCTCGAAGGACATCTTCTTCGGGGCGATCTTCCTGAGAACGGCAAACCGTGCGGCGCAGCGCGAGCCGTTGCCGCACATCTCGGCCTCGCTCCCGTCAGCATTGAAGAACCGCCACTTGAAGTCAGCCTTCTTCGACGGCACGATCACAATGAGCCCGTCGGCGCCCACGGAACGGTTCCGGTGACAGACCGTCTTCGCCAGTCCGCTTAGGCCCTTCCCCTTCAGGATGCCCCGGCGGTTGTCGATCAGGATGAAATCGTTGCCGTTCCCCTGGATCTTATAAAAAGGAATCTTTTTCATGTTCGTCTCTGATGCGGGGCTCCCTGTCTCCCCGTCTCCGCGTCGACCTGTCCGTCGCTACCCTTCCAGCCATCGCGGGAGCTTCTCGCCTTTCACCAGGTCATTGTAGGTCTCGCGTTCGCGCACGACGTAATAATCATTTCCCCGCACCAGCACTTCGGCCACCCGGGGACGGGAGTTGTAGTTGGACGCCATGGAGAATCCGTAGGCGCCGGCGCCCATGACCGCCAGAAGCTCGCCTTGCTTCACCGCCGGCATCTCGCGGTCCTTGGCGAGAAAGTCGCCGGACTCGCAGATGGGCCCCACCACGTCCACCACGACGTTCGCCGGCTGTTCCTGCCTGGCAACGGGCCGGATATCGTGATAGGCCTCGTACAGGCTCGGGCGGATGAGATCGTTCATACCCGCATCCACGATCACGAACTTCTTTTCGCCGCTTTTCTTGTGATAGAGCACCCTGGTGACCAGGATCCCTGCGTTGCCCACAATGGCCCTGCCGGGCTCCATGACGATCGTGCAGCCGCACTCCTTGAGGAGCGGCTGGACGGCCTGGGCCACGTCCTTCGGCAGCGGCGGCGTCTCGTCCTTGTACGTGATGCCGAGGCCGCCACCCATGTTGATGTACTTGATGCCGATGCCCGCCGTTCGGAGCTCTTTCACAAAGCCCGTGACCTTGGTGAGCGCGTCGACGAACGGCTGGATCTCGGTGATCTGCGAACCGATGTGCTGGTGAATGCCGACGACCTCGATGTTCGTAAGGCCTTTCGCGACCTGGTAATGCTCCAGCGCCTGCTCGAGGGGAATGCCGAACTTGTTCTCCTTGAGCCCCGTGGAGATATACGCGTGGGTACGGGGATCGATGTCCGGGTTCACGCGCAGGGCGATCCGCGCATTCGTATGCATGTCCTTGGCCGCACGGTCGATAGCCTGCAGCTCGTCGCCCGACTCGACATTGAACATGAGGATGTCCATCTTGAGCGCGTACTCGATCTCGTCGCGCCGCTTGCCCACGCCGGCGTACACGATCTTCTTGGGATCGATCCCGGCCCGGAGCGCGCGGAAGAGCTCTCCTCCGGAAACGATGTCGGCGCCCGCACCCTCTCGACCCAGCACCCGGAGGACCGCCGCGCCGGGATTCGACTTCACGGCAAAACAGACGAGATGCGGCACCCCGGCGAAGGCCCGGTCAAAGGCGCGGAAATGGCTGGACAGCGTGTTGCTGCTGTAGCAATAGAACGGCGTCCCCACGCGCTGGGCGATGGTCCGGAGCGGAACCCCCTCGCAATGAAGCTCCCCGTTCTTGTATTCGAAATCGTGCATGGCGTTACCTGATCTTTTCCGTGTAGGTCTTCTGCTCTTTTGAGCGGCGGCTCTCGTTCCCGCTCTTGTCCACGGCGGTGATGACGTAGTAGTACGTTGTGCCCTGTTTCACCGTCTCGTCGGAGAAGGTCGACCGGTTGAGCGGCTTGGCCGTGAGCCGCTCGTAGCCGGCACCGCTCTTGACCGACCGGTAGACATGGTATCCAGCCAGATCGCTCTCCTTGTTCTCGCTCCAGGTGAGGAACACGCGTCCGATGCCCGGGACCACCGTGATGTTCGTCGGCGGCCCGGGAGGGGTCGTGTCCCGCGGCGTGGCCGAGACCTCGAGTGAGTCGAGGCTCTCCTGCCACGGTTTCACCGGGCTGTCCACGGTGCGGACACTATAATAATATTGTTTGCCGTTGGCGACAGTTGTGTCACGGTACATGGCAGCCGCTACCGGCTCCCTGTTCAGCGGCGCTTCGTCATACTTGCCCGGTCCCGTCCCACGGTAGATGACGTACCCCACGAATCCCTGATGCAGGCTGCCGTCGGACTTCGTGGTGACGGCGTCCCACGTGAGCGTCACGACGGTGTCCCCGCTCTCCGCGGCGAGATTCTTCGGCGGGGAAAGCGACAGGAGCGGCGCTGCCCGCACCTCGTCCGAATACCCGCTCACGCCACCCTTCATGCTGTACGCCCTGACGCGGTACACGTACACCCTGCCGTACTGCAGGCCGGTGTCGCTCCAGTTCACGATGCCGTTCCGCACCTCCGCGGGCGCGGGATTCGCCATGCTGATCTCGGCTACCTGCCGGTAGAGCGGCCGCTTCCGGTCGCGGCCTGCTTCTGCCCGATAGACCCGGAAGCCCCTGATCTCCGCGGGGTCCAAGTTCTTGCCCTCCACGTTCTTCGCAGGAAACGGCCAGGAGAGATAGGCCACCGCGTCCCGCACGGCGACCCTGATGCCGGTCACGGCAGCGGGCCGCGGGCTGTCGGGCGTGATGGGGTCAGTCTTCCTTCCGCAGGAGACCGCCGACACAAGAAGAAGGACCGCGGCCGCTGCAAGAACTGCTCTGCGCGGTCCGGTGTTCATTGCACCAGCTTCTTGAGCGCTGCGAGTCGCTTTTTGAGGTTTGCCGGGGCGGTGCCGCCGTAGGAGATCCGCCTGCCGACCGACGCATCGACGGACAGCGACCGGTACACATCGTTGGTGATGAGCGCCGAGAGCTTCTTATACTCGGCGAGCGGCAGGTCCTTGAGGCCGCAGGTCAGTTCGAGCGCCTTGAGCACCGCCCTGCCCACGACTTCGTGGGCCTGGCGGAACGGCAGCCCTTTCCGGACCAGATAGTCTGCAAGGTCCGTTGCGGTGATGAATCCGTCCTCGGCGGCATGCCGCATCGCGTCCCGGTGGACGGTGATGCTGTCCAGCATCGCCGCCATCACCGCCAGCGCCTGGCTCACCGTGTCGGCGGTGTCGAAGACCGGTTCCTTGTCCTCCTGCATGTCCCGGTTGTACGACAGGGGAAGCCCCTTCATGATCGCAAGAAGGGCCATCAGGTTCCCGAAGACCCTGCCCGCCTTGCCGCGCGACAGCTCGGCCACGTCGGGATTCTTCTTCTGCGGCATGATGGACGAGCCGGTGGTGAAGGCATCGGCGATCGTGATGAAGCCGAACTCTGCCGACGACCACAGCACAAGCTCCTCGGCAAGCCGGGAGAGATGAACCATGATCTGGCTGCACGCGGACACGAACTCGACAGCAAAGTCTCGGTCCGACACGGCGTCCATGCTGTTCTCTGCGATGCCGCCGAACCCGAGCAGGTCTCCCACCATCTTTCGGTTGATGGGCAGCACCGTTCCCGCTAGTGCGCCGGCACCAAGCGGCATGATATTCACCCGGCGGTAGCAGTCCGCCAGGCGGTCGCGGTCCCGCTCGAACATCTCATAGTAGGCGAGCAAATGGTGACCGAACAGCACCGGCTGTGCCCGCTGGAGATGGGTATAGCCCGGCATCACGGCGTCCTGGTTCCGATCGGCGAGGCCGATGACCGTCTTCTGCAGCCCCCGAAGGAGCCGCCGGATCTCCATGATCTCGTCCCGGAGATACATGCGGAGGTCCAGGGCCACCTGGTCGTTCCTGCTCCGTGCCGTATGGAGCTTGCCGCCCACCGGCCCGATCTTCCGGACCAGCCTGTTCTCGATGTTCATGTGGATGTCTTCCAGCTCCATGCTGAACTCGAGCTTGCCGTCGGTGATCTCCTGGAGGATGCCCTTGAGCCCGTTGATGATCTTCCGGGCTTCTCTCTCCGTGATGATCCCGGTCTTGCCCAGCATGGCTGCATGGGCGACGCTGCCGGCGATATCGTAGGGGAAGAGGCGCCAGTCATACTGGATCGACGCGGTATACTCCTCCACGAGCGCGTTCGTCGCTTCGGTGAACCGGCCGCCCCAGGGCTTCCGTACCTTTTCCTTCTTGGCGCCTTTTTTCTTTTTAGCTGTTCGTTGTGCCATGGTTTTTCTTCGTGCTGAAGGTACGAAGTTGAGAAGGTGGGACTCGGCAATAGCCTTGTCCCCGCCTTGTTGCCTCCCCCTCTTACCCTCTCGCCTTTGCTCCCACCCTCAGCCGCAGGGCGTTCAAGCGGATGAAGCCTTCGGCGTCCTTCTGATCGTACACCGTGTCGGCCTCGAAGGTCGCGAGGTCCGGACGGTAGAGCGAGACGGCTGATTTCCGTCCGACGACGTCGCAGTTCCCTTTGTACAGCTTAATGCGCGCCGTGCCGGTCACGTTCTTCTGTGCCTCGTCGATGGCGGTCTGGAGCATGGCACGCTCGGGCGAGAACCAGTACCCGTAGTACACGAGCTCGGCATACCGGGTGATCAGGCTGTCCCGGAGGTGCAGCACCTCACGGTCCATGGTGATGGATTCGACCGCCCGGTGCGCGGCATGGAGCAGCGTGCCGCCCGGCGTTTCGTACACGCCGCGTGACTTCATGCCCACATAGCGGTTCTCGACGAGGTCCACGCGGCCTACACCGTGGGCTCCGGCAATGCGGTTCGCCTCTGTCAGGAGCGCCGCCGGCGCAAGTCTCCTGCCGTTGATCGCCACGGGATTCCCAACCGCGTATTCCACCTCGGCATACTCGGCCTTGTCCGGCGCCTTTTCCACCGGAACTGCCATGGTATACATGTCCGCTGTGGATTCCTCCCACGGATCCTCGAGCACGCCGCCTTCGTAGCTGATGTGCAGGAGGTTCCGGTCCGTCGAGAACGGCTTGGACTTGGTCGCCGTCACCGGGATCTTGTGTTTTGCCGCATAGTCGATCAATTCCTCGCGGCCTTTCATGGTCCATTCGCGCCAGGGCGCGATGATCTTCACACCGGGCTTGAGCGCGAAGTAGGTCAGCTCGAACCGGACCTGGTCGTTCCCCTTGCCCGTGGCGCCGTGGCAAACCGCGTCGGCGCCCTCTTTCTCGGCGATCTCGATCTGGCGCTTGGCAATGAGCGGCCGGGCAATGGAAGTGCCGAGGAGGTAGCGGCCTTCGTAAACGGCATTCGCCCGGAGCAGGGGAAACACGAAGTCCCGAACGAACTCCTCGCGGAGGTCGTCGATGTAGATCTTCGAGGCGCCGGTCCTGATCGCCTTGTCGCGGAGCGGCTCCAGTTCTTCACCCTGGCCGATATCGGCCGTGAAGGCGATGACCTCGCAGCCGTAGGTCTCCTTGAGCCACGTGATGATGACCGAGGTGTCCAGGCCGCCGGAATAGGCGACGACGATCTTCTTGATGTTCTGTTTCAATTGGGTCCTTTGAAGCTCCCTGCAGCAGGTTGCAGGGAATCTTCGATCCTTAAGGAAAGCTGTTTATCCTAATCGTTCGCTAACCCCGCAGCAAGCTGCGGGGATTGCGCTCACTCCTGGATTCAGGACATCAAAGCCAACGACAGCGTTCTGGTAACCGGAGGGGTCGCAGGAGAATACAGAATCTCACGATACTGAGACGCAGCCATTTTTTTATCCCCCTCTCTCCGCGTCCCCCTTCCCCGTGTCGGCCTTACGGATTCTTCGGCTCTATGATCTTGATCTTCATCTCGATGCGGTCGTTCGGGTTATCGTTGGCGTCCCGCGGCTGCGAGACGATCTTGTCGGCAACCTCGATGCCGCTCTCCACCTCGCCGAACGCCGTGTACTGCCGGTCCAGGAAATTCGAATCCTTCACGCAGATGAAGAACTGCGAGCCGGCACTGTCCGGGCTCTGCGACCGGGCCATGGAAAGGACACCGCGCTTGTGCGGCTTGTTGTTGAACTCAGCCTTGATGGTATAGCCCGGGCCGCCGGTGCCGTATGCCCGCCGCTTGGCCGGGTCCTTGGAGGTCGGGTCGCCGCCCTGGATCATGAATCCCGGGATGACCCGGTGGAACACCGTGTTGTCATAGACACCCTGCTTCGCGAGGTCGATGAAATTCTTCACATGGCCCGGCGCGACATCAGGATAGAATTTCAGCGTAATGTTCCCGAACTTCGTTTCAATGACCGCTTTCGTCTCCGACATTTTTTTGATCTCCTCTTTCGTTGCCGTAATGGTCTTTTGCGCCGGCATGCCATACTGGGCATAAGCGGCGAAACTCAAACAGATGCCGATGATCGCTGCGAAAAATATCCTACCGGTTCTCATCCTGTGCGTTCCTCCTTGCATTGGTTGCGTGATTGCGCTCGTGAAGGGACAAAGATATACACTTTTACCAGAAACCCGGGGGGAAGTCAAACAAAACATGGAATTACATGGATTTACAGGGCAGGGACCGCGGTATTGCTCCGTCTGGTTTGACGATGGATGATGATGTTGCTATACTGAAGGCAGGACCGTGAACCATGACAACACCTGCCAATGAACGACGAGAGTTCATCCGCGTTCCCTTCCGTACGGAGATCGAGATCCATACGCCCGCCCGCACGATCCGCTCCCGCAGCAGCCTGGATATCAGCATGAACGGGCTCCGCACGGAAACGGATGGGCCTGCTCCGGAACCCGGCACCCCCTGCCACGTCAGGATCACCCTCTCGCTTGAAGAACCCCGGATAAGCATCACGGTAAAGGGCTTGATCGTCCGCGCTGAGCCGGGCACCCTCGCCGTCCACTTTACCGAGATCGACATCGACAGCTATGAGCACCTGCAGCAGCTTATTCTGAACAACGCGAAGGACCCCGAGCGGGCGGAGCAGGAGATCAGCACGCATTGGGGCATCCGTAAGCCTCTGGACCCTTGAAGCTCCCTGCAGCCCGCCGCAGGGAATCTTCGATCCTCACCGCGCATTCGTAATCCTCATCGCTCGCTCGTGGATCCATCTGCGGAGCGAACTGCCGGATAACGGCACATCCGCCGTTAGCCGGCACATATCCGATCTGATCAGCGCCACATGCAGTTCTTTAGGATACGAGGGTCTCTCCAGATCAGAGAGCCTGCAGGAATATCGTGAAGGAGGGGAGTTACGAAGCGCCCGGCACACGGCTACCGTCCGTGCAATGCCTTTTTATTATCGATGATCTTCCTGACCAGGGCAAGCAGCTCGCCGGCCTCGAAGGGCTTCTGCAGGAAATAGTCCGGCTTGACGTCATCACTCTTTTCGCTGTACCTGCTATACCCGGAAACCGTCATGAACCGGGTCTGAGGATCGATCTCGGCGATCCGCTTCATCATTTCTCTTCCGTCGAGCAGCGGCATGACCACGTCCGTGATAACGAGCGATATCTCGCGATGCATCTTCGTGAACGCATCGATAGCGCTCATCGGGTTCGTCGTCGCGATGACCTTGTATCCGTTCTTCTCCAGCGCCTCTTTGATGAAGTTCAGCACGCTCTCATCGTCGTCCACCAGCAGGACCATTTCGCTACCGCGAGCCGAGAGGACGGCCTGCTTCCTGGGCATCGATGTGACCTTTGCACTGACCGGCAGATACACGGTAAAGGTCGTTCCCTGGTTGATCTTGCTCTTGACCGTGACGAATCCCTTGTGCTCCGTGACCACACCGTAGACCATGGCGAGCCCCAGGCCCGTTCCCTTGCCCCGCTCTTTGGTCGTGAAGAACGGCTCGAAGATCTTGCGCTGGATCTCTTCCGGGATCCCGACGCCGGTGTCGGCGATCGAAAGCATCACATAGTTGCCTGCGGGAACATACGGAGGAACGCCGTCCACGCCGGGGCGGGCATCGATGGCCGACGACGTGACCGTAATGATGCCGCCGTACGGCATCGCGTCCCGGGCATTGACCATGAAATTCATGAGCACCTGTTCGACCTGGTTCATGTCGCCCACAATGGGAGGAAGACGCTCTCCGAGCGCCAGACGGATCACGATCCGCTTGTCGATCACCCGCTCGAGCAGCTTGACGGTATCGCGCACGACGTCGTTGACATCGAACGGCACCCGTTCGATCTCGCTCTTCCGGGAGAAGCCCAGAAGCTGGGACACCATGGTGCCAGCCTTGCGCGAGGCGTTCTCGATGACACTCAGCCTGCTGAGCACCTTTTCGTTCGCACCGACGTCCCGCCGGATGAGGTCCGTGTATCCCAGGATCGCCGTGAGCACATTGTTGAAGTCGTGGGCGATCCCGCCGGCCAGCATGCCGATGGAGTCCATTTTCTGCGCCTGGAAGAGATGCTCCTGGATCTTCTTTTTCTCGGTAATATCCCGCTGGAATGACTGGATGAACACCTCATCATGAATGGGGATCGCTTTCGAGCTGACCTCAAGAAAAATGCGGGTGCCGTCCTTCTTGAAGTGTTCGGTTTCGTATACGAGCGATTCTCCTTTCAAGATCCGCTGTAAACGCTCTGCCGCTTCACCGCGCCGTTCGTCCACTTCCAGCAGGCCGCTATGGGAACCTACCAGTGCTTCTTTACTGAAACCGTGCATCTCGGAGGCGCGTTCGTTCGCGTTCATGATGATGCCGTTCTGGTCAAGGACCATGATGCCGTCGGTCGCGTTATCGAAGAGCGCCTGATGCCACTGGTTGGACTTGCTCAGCTCCTTGGTCCTGTCCTCGACCATGGATTTCAGCTGGAGGGAGTAGACTTCCAGATGTTTTTTCTGCTCTTCGAGGTCGTATTGGAGAGAAAGTTTCTTGATAATAAGATTTTGATTTATATATCGCCATGCAAGACTACCGAATGCTGCCGCTATGAGAAAAATGTTATTGCTTAAAAAAATTCTGCTGTCCGTTATGTTGTCGACAATAAGTGTTGGCAGAATATAGATGAGATAAATAGTACAATTGATCAGAAGCGTTATGTTTATCGATATTGGCAGAAAACCAAAAACAAAGATCATCAAAATCATGAATCCCGCGTAATACGGTGATCGATGGCCACCGAATTGCAGAACCATCAGTTCTATCATTGTAGCAGTGACCACCGTTGCCAATAACAAAACAAAAAGGGATGAGCGATATGAAATATTTTTTTTGAATTTAGCAAAAGATGCGAGAAAAAGCGTAATTATTGCGGCTGTGACTCTAAAGACTGCAAATAATCCGACCTTTTCCGGCACAACAAAATAATCTAGGATAATCAGAGACATGTCCACTACTGCGCCGGCAAAAAGAAGAATTGGCAGGTAGGTGCGGAACAGGGCAATAAGCTCCCGTTGAATGAATTCTTTTTGACTTATCATGGCATTAGTTTAACATTTTTTGACAACTATGTGCGTTTTTTCTCAGCACCATCTTGGCGGTATCGTAACCGACGTAGGCAACACCGGGAATGCCGAGACCGTGAGTTGTCCAATGTCCCGTTAAGTAAAGACCGCGTATAAAAGAAGGTTTCCTAAAGTCTGGATCCGCAAGTTGAAATGGAGTACTTTCCCATCCATAAGCTGACCCCGCATAGTTTAAAGTATATCGCTGCAATGTGCGCGGCGTTGCGGTTTCCTTGTAAATAATATATTTAGATAACTCGGGAATTGTATTCGCTTCAACAACCTTAATTAATTTATCAGAAAGCATCGTTCTGTTTGTTTCCCAATATTTCTTGCTTTTATAAGGGGCATTCATAAAGGCAATGACCGTTGACCGATCAGGTGATACATGTACCAAGTATCTTCCCATATCACGAAAATCGCCCTTCTTTGCAGAAAGATAGGTATTCAATAAATCGTACTGAGATAGATACCAATAGTTTACACCTGAAACAGGCAGTGTTTTTGCGGATTGGTCCACACCTAAGTACACAATGAACGTCGACAAAGAAGGAACCATGTGAGCCATTCTGTCTTTAAACTCTTGCTCAACATTGTTTTTTCCTAACATCGTCAAAAAAGTCTGGCGCGCATCAGAGTTAGATATCACATATCGCGATGGAACAAAATCGTCTTTTTCCAACACAACTCCTGCAACCTCATTATTTTTTAAGTTGATCTTTTTAACCGTTGTGGATAACTGCAATTCGCCTCCAGCCTCCTTGAATATCAATGCCAAGGCATCTGCTAACATCTGCATTCCGCCTGCCGGATGGTACCCTCCATCAAGAAGAAATTCTTTGAAAATCCTTGCTCCAATGAAGGCGGACATACGTGATGGTGGCAATGCACCATTGCCATAGAGAGGAAAAGAGAGCATGGCCTGAATCCGGTCATTTGTAAAATAATTATCCAGCAAGTCTTTAAACGTCCATCTCCTTATTCGCGCAAAGGACATGGAATCAGGCTCTGTTAGAAAATGAAAGAATCTTTTTATATTTTCGGCATCCTTCGGAAAAGCGGACTGAAAACTATCTATTGTTTTATCTACGTCAGTCCAAAAAGATACCGTATGGTCCGGCGATGTGATGACATTTGAAGGATCATACTTCTTTATTATTATTTTATTATCTATCCCGAGGTCTCTAAAAATCTTTCCGAGATTTCCATACGTATACCCTCCAAATGAATGGGCCGCAGCGTCAAACGTAAAGCGTCCTCTTTGGAAGGATGTACAGTAACCTCCCGGCTTATGGTGTTGTTCGGCGATGAGCACCCTCAGTCCGGCCTTCGCAAGATAGCACCCGCAGACCAGTCCGCTCATACCCGCACCGATAATGATAACATCGTACGTTTCTTTATCGGGTTTTGCCATCTCAGGTCTTTTTTTGCTCAATTAATTTGCTGACCAGAT
>Ga0316627_100000356_pt1 | contig 12096 bp, 20 predicted proteins | sample OWC_Aug_M2_C1_D1_FD_207653 | JGI IMG/M metagenome (GOLD analysis project Ga0316627, IMG submission 207653) | Wetland soil microbial communities from Old Woman Creek delta, Ohio, United States - OWC_Aug_M2_C1_D1_C | ecosystem: Environmental > Terrestrial > Soil > Wetlands | place: USA: Ohio...
ATCTTCCTGCGCAACCCGGTTGCCACATGTAGCAAGTTCCCGCACGAGAACGCCACGGCGACAGGCCTACCGTGAGTAGCAGCGTGGATCGTCGTTCCTGTCGCCAGGCCTTCGCAAATGTAGACACGTGGCCCCGTCTCGTGGCCTCGGCGAACCCAGGTGAAGCAACCCTCGATGGCGCCACCACGCAGGAACCGCTTCACACCTTCGGCCGTGATGCATTGGAGCGAACGCATCGCTCCTGAATCGTCGAGAATCGGGACTAGAAGTAGCTTCCCTAGAACACGCGTACCGTTCTGGCAGATCCCCTTTCTGTCCAGGTACGGATGCCTGTTCTCCTTGGCAGAACCCCACATCTTGACCGCTTTCTCGCGCGCGGCCTGCGCGTCCCGCTTGCGCTCTGCTGCGAGTTTCGCACTCCCGTCGGCAACGATAGCCGCCATCCTTCGTCGCTCGTCTGGTGTCATCTGGCGCTGTTCTAGGCGCCACTTCTCCCATCCTCCAGATGTCCAGTTCTGGAACCCTCCCCCAAGCATGTCAGGGAAAAGCTGGTATGAACCGCCTCGCTTTCCCTTTTTTCCCTGGACGTCGCAGCGATGGATTCGCCCGTCCGCCAGGATGTTCCCTGGCGGGACCAGCCCTGCCGCAAGCATGGCCTCTCGGAATTCGCTGTCAGCGCGCATCTGCTACCATGCGAATAGCTTCCGACCACAGAGAGACCCAGGCCTTGATCTTCGCTGAAACGCCTCCAGGCCCGCCCTTTGTCCACTCGATAGAAGCGGCCTCAGCTTCCCGTTCTGCATCGGAAATTCTGGCAGACATTCCATGCGCGTGCGACTCCACTACATCAAACAGGCTCTCGCTCGTTTCTCGTAGTCCACAGCCGACGACCGCAACGTTGATCTCGTCGTAGGCAGCAGCCCATGCTGAGCGAACGCGAGCAACCCGATCAGAAGTCGTCGTCGTCATGGAATAGGCTTGGCGTTTGCGTGGTAGGTTGCGGCGCAGAAACTGGGACGGAATGCTCTGCTGGGCGATCGTCGCCGTGCCCGAGTAGCGAATCGAGCTGGCGGAATGGGAGTGGCTTCCACCGATTTCTAGCCAATGCGTCGATGATCGACGATGCCCGTTGGAAGCTGATGTTGATGGCGTTGATCCCTGCCTTCTGCAAAACCTTGAGCTGCTTGAAGCTGGCCAGCCCCTTCTGTCTACGCGTGATCGCCGTGCTGATGAGCTTCGATGCAAGTTGGCTTGTCATGCCTGGCTCGATGGTCATGCCCATGTTTTCAAGACATGAAAGCTGCTTGTCGCTTGCCACCTTGCCACCGAAACGTTCTGCCATCTCGCGTTCGTGTTGCACATCAAGGTGCAGAACGCTGAATGGATCGACGGTCTGCTTGGTGTAGATTGCCTTGGCCTTGATTGCTGCGCGTCGAGCTGCTTCATCGCGCTTTTGCTTCTCAATGTCAGCGAGCACCTTGGCCTGGTCCAGCGCTTCGCGCGCCTTCATTCCGGGATTCTTGGCGACGATTTCCTGTGCGATTTCCTCTTCTTCGTCGGTGTATCGACCACCAAGGACATCCAAAGCGCACGCCAGCTTGTGCTTACCGCTATTCCCTACGAAGTCCAGGATCAAGCAATCCGGCTTGCCAGTCGAGATCCTAAGCCCGCGGCCGACCATCTGCGTATAGAGCGCTCGCGACTTAGTCGGACGGGCGACGGCAACGCATGAGATCGTCGGATCGTCGTAGCCCTCAGTCGCGATCCCGACGTTGCAAAGGAACTGATACTTGTCTTCCTGATGGGCAGCAAGCAGGCCGCGCCGCTCATCGATCTCCGTCTTGCCGTCAACGGCTCTTGCACAGTCTGGCCGATGGCGGTTCATAATCTCGGCCAGGCGATGAGCGTTCTCCACCGACGTCGTGAAAATCAGCGTCTTCCGTTCTCCAGCCTCTCGCATGGTAGCGTCGGCTACGCCGAGAAGGACCTCTTCTGCAGCCATCACAGCATCAAGCTCGCCTTGATTCAAATCACCAGCAACGGTGTGTACCGACGACAGATCGATCCCTGCGATCTGGATTCGAGAGCAAGACACCTCGCATAGCCATCCGTCCCGGATCGCATCTTCGATCTCGTATAGGAACGCGACAGACTCGAAGATCTGCCCCATCGCCTTTTCGTCTGCTCGGTCTGGCGTCGCCGTCACGCCAAGCACCTTGGCGCTTGAGAAGTAGTCCAGCACCCGCTTGTATGTCGTGGCCGGCGAGTGGTGAGCTTCGTCAACCATGATCAAGTCAAAGCGATCGGTCGCGAATCTCTCAAGCCGATTCTCTCGCGACACCGTCTGGATTGAGCCGACGACGATCCGTTCGTCACCTGCGAACGTCTGTGCTTGGTCTAGCCCGACCATCTCTGAGCAGTCGTGAGCGAACCTTGCGCGGGCCTGCTGCAACAATTCGTCCCGATGGGCAAGCACAAGAATCCGATCGCTCTTCCTCCGCTGTGCAACTTCGGTCATCACGCGCGTCTTGCCCGACCCTGTAGGCATCACGATGAGAGTCGATCGGCTCTCTGCTAGCTTCTCTTGCGCACCGGAAACAGCCGATTCCTGGTAAGGCCTCAGCCCATGCACTGGCTTTGCCTGCGTCGGCATCTCCGAGAACAGCGGGACCTGTGCAGCCATCAGAAATCGTCCCCGGTCATGCTGGCGTAGCTGCGCCACTGGCCATTTACCCAGACCCCAGAATCGTCACCTTCTGCCAGGAGCACCTTTTCGACGTGCTCAAGGTCCGATTCACAGATCACGCCAGACCCGCGACAAGCTGCGCACGTTGGCGTCAACTCTGGGAGCAGCTTGCAGTACGGACACACCGACGCTGGCCGTTTCCCGCGAATCAGGTTGAACTCGTTGAAGGCGGTCCTGAGAGCGCTGGACACGTGCCCGCGCTTCCCGAGTTGCTCCACACCGGTGAGAGCTTCGTAGGCGGTGAAGGTCCGTTTCAACTCGGACAGCAGTCCGCTCATCTTGTCGATCAGCGCTTGCTCCTTCTCGGCTCGCGCCTGAATTTCGACGGGCACCTTGATCCCAAGCGTCTTGAGCGCAGGCTCCTTCTCCGCGGTGAGCTTCGCGGCGATTTCCCGCGCAGCCTTCTTCCCGCCATCGACTGCCGCTCGCTGGGTTTCCTTCGGGGCGTCGGCTAGCTTCGCTGCGACGTGTGGTTCGATCCGGCCGGTTGCAACAGCGTCCTGTAGTTGCTTCGTACCCTTGTCCAAAACTATCCGAACGCGTTGCATCGTTTTCTTGCTGGCATCTGTGATTTTTGAAGCATCATCACGACTTACAGGACTCAAGAGGCCACGTGGCCTCTTGCTGCGCACGCCTCCGTGTGTAGTCGTGACGATCTTTTCCGCTACCATCGCCCTCTGCCCAGGGGTGAGGTGCCGTCGCGACAGATTCAGCGACACCACGTACCCAAGAGGATCGTCTCCATCGTATTCTGTCGTTACAGGCTTGATCCCAAGCTTCTCACATGCCTTCCACCTGTTGCGCCCGTCAAGGATCTGGCCGTCCAACGTCACGATCGGCGTAAGCATTCCATGCTCTTTTACGTCCTCGACGAACGCCAAGAAGTCTTCACCCTCCATCGGAGGGAAAATTTCAGCAAGCGGGTGTGTTTTCATCGAACCTTTGCCTTTAGAGAATGGACGATGGCCTCCATCTGTTGAATTCTCGTCCTCGCGCTCATGAGCCTTGCGCCCATCATTGCGCGCTGGCTAGGGCTCAATTCAGACCGAGCAATTGCAAGAAGCTTCTCGATGATTCCGTCTCGACTGTCCACGTTAGCACTCCTCGCCCCAAGGCGCGCGTCGTCTGCCTGGCCCCATGCCTGCCAGCAACGAGGAGGGCGGGACAACGCGCGGCTTGGTTCGATGAATGCTGGCAGGCATCGTCGGTCACTATTGCACATCACGGCCGCGCGGTCAACGGATTTCGCCATGCCCGACGACGGCGAGCATGCGTCGCGCGCGGTCGAGCAACTCTGGCGTTCGTTCCACCCGGCGCACGCCGTGGATTGCCGAGGTGTGATTCGTGAGACCGACGGCCCTCGCCGCCGCGGGGTAGCTGTAGCCGAGCTGGCGGAGCGCCCACAGGGCCAGGTGCCGTTCGTTGGACGTCCCTCTCCGGCCATTGCGAAACTGATCCACCGGCAAGTCGAGGTAGTCGGCAATTCGTCGCACGATCGGCGGGGCCACGTCCTGGCGAGAACCGCGGATCGACTTGGCTGCGTCCGCTCCAGCCCTGGCCACGGCATCGATCGCGGCCTCCAGCCCTCGCTCCTCGGCGACGAAAAAGAACGTGGCTTGGATCTCGGCGCGAAGGCGTGGGCTCATGTGCATACCTCAACTTCAGCCCTGGCGAAATCGTGGAAGCCCTTCACCATTTGCACGACCGACACAGTTACCTTTGCATCTCCCGGCCACTTCATCGATGTGGTGGCGTCGTAGATGGTCCAGCCGAAGTTGGTCAGGTAAAGCAGGCCCATGTAGCGCGTGTCCCCCTGTGCGATCGTGTTGGTGCAAATGAAGCTCATGGTGGTCACGCCGTGGCCGCTGAGGCCGGCGCACCGTCGGAGAAAGTGCGCGCACAGGTCCGCGTTTCCGTGATAGGCGATCTCGTGGATTGAGCGCAGGTGCTCCTGGTACGCCTTGCCCAGCGTGCCCCAGATCTTGTGCCCGCCCAAGAACGGAGGGTTGCCGATCCAGCAGGTGATCGTCGGCCACCTACGCCAGTCGTGCGGCGTGACCGTTCCGCCGAGCGTCCAGTCGGGGCCGAAAAGCTCGCCGTGGGGCAGGTCGTTTGCCGAGGGGCCGACGAGGGCGTCACCGACGGCGAAGTGGTCCTGGTTGACTCGCGTCTCGCACTCGGCGGACAGTGCCTCGATCGCCGCCTCTACTGCCCCGGGGTCCTTGTCGACTCCAAATAGCACGTCGTTAGCGATCGTCTGTTTCGCCGCAATCTCCGTGATGCCGCCAGCCTCGGCAAGCATGGGGGCCAAGAACCGCAGCGCCTCGACGAGGAAGACGCCGTCACCCATGGCCGGGTCGCAGATGCGCAGCGACGCTACGGAGGCGGACGCCAGCAGGTGGGGCTCGATCGCGCGGGGGACGATCTGACGGGCCAGCTCTGGCGGCGTGTAGTGGGCGCCGAGGGAGCGGCGCTCTGCTGCTGGAAGGGACAGGTCACGCCTCACGCTTGCCCTCGCGTCGTTCACGGAAAAAGCGATTCTTGTGCTGCTGCCCGCAGAATTTGCGCCGGTACCACCGCGGCCCCAACTTCGGCACGGGCCTGTGGCAATACCGGCAACGCGGTTGATGCTCGTCCCAATGCTTCCGCGCTGACTGGCTCCGTCGCGCTACCACCCCGCGCACGATGCATGCCTTGGTTGCGAAGCGCTTCCTCCCCGGGTACCTGACGTTGCCAAGGGATCGACCGCATCCGCACTCGCACAGTTTGGCTGCGGCATCCTTGCGTCTGGAGTGCGTCTCGTGGATGCGAGCTGCGATCTTCGGTTGCGCCCATCCTCGCAGCGCGCGAGACATCATTGAGCGCTCACTGGATTCCATGCGCACGAACAGCTCGCGACGGACCTGCGCTTCGTATGCGGCCGCCTCCTGCGCCTCTCGAAAGATCTCCTCCACCTCGTGGTGGATGTCGTCGTAGGCGCCGATCACGCCCTCGACGGCGCGGCGAAGTTGGAATCCGTATAGCTCGCGGCCATCGAAACGGAAGCGGTCGACATCTACCCAGTGAATGACGAGCCGATGAAGCGGCATAACGGAAATGCTCAGCCCGTTGCCATCGTGGCAGACCATGACATCGTCGGCAACGTTGAGGAGAAATTCCTTCCCGAGGTTGCGCGCGATGGCGGTTGCGCCTGCGCCCATCACGCCGCCTCACCCACCAGGCACCGCCGCAGCTTTCGCCGCAGCCTGCACTCCTCGCATGCCTGCTCGCCAGCGGGGACGGGATTCTTCCTGCACCGGACGCACAGGCCGGCGAGTCGGCAGGCCTTCGCACGTCGGCGCCAGTAGCGGAGCATGCGGGCTCGGCACTTGTCGCGGTTCACGGCTTCACCCGTCGGAAGGTGATTGCCCATACCCACGGATTCGACGCCCACGGCGCGCGCTTGCCGTTGATCGCGTCCCATGCTCGCGCGAACATTCCGCACGCGGTGTCCACCGTTCTTCTTGGTTTCTCGACGACAGCTACCAGATCGCGGCGCATCTCTTCATCAGGTTCCACACCGACATCGAACGCGCTGCCATCTTTTCGCATGCATGACCACCACGGGCCGTCTAGCCAAGGCTCGACGCCCTCGGCGCGCGCTTCGTCCTCGGTGATGTCCTGCAGCCGTTGCACGCGCACGTCGGTGATCTCCAGGTGCAGTCGAGCGGCGCCGCGAGGGAGGAAAATCGGCGAAAGGCGGTTCGTCTTCCAGCACCAGTTGTCGATCACGCAGGGAGCGCCGTCGGCGTCGTAGGTGCATTCGTAGCGGGACGGTGACCACGTCACGCCCTCGCGCACCCAAAGCCGATCTCCGACGGAACCGTGCGGGCAGTGGAATCCGGCGGCGCCTGGGTAGATCCTGCGAGTCATTTTTGCGGAGATTGGATTCGGCCACCACGAGATCCACCCGGTTCCGGCCCCGTCGGGATGGACGGAGGCGGCGGATACCCCATGTACGACTGCCTGCTTGCACAGCCGCCGCGTCTGCGTCTTCCTGCCCGCGAGGATGGCACGGACAGATTCGCCAGAGAAAATGATCGGTCGTTCTTTCACGCTTCGTACCTCCTGTGAATCGGCAGCGCTGCGGCTGCCTTCCGTTTCTTTCGCTTTGCCGCCAGCATGGCGTCGAAGGCCTCTCCGCGGATTTGATTGCGCATCGTCTGGTGTGCTGGCAGGTAGACGTCCGACGGGTGCGGCTCGTCCCCGGTGCGCAGTCCTGCAGCGAGCAGCGCCTGGCACGTCGGGCACGACGCCAGGAACGTCTTGGGCTTGCGGATGTCAACCCCGTAGATGTGCGGCCTGCAGAACTTCGAGCGGATGCTTGCCATCAGAACAGCCTCCTCCCCTGCGCCACGCCGATGGGGCAGGTTGTGCGGTAGGGGACGGTGGTCATCGTTCCTCCAGAGCAGGCACTTCGTCGCCGAGTGCGTCCCACCCAGGCCGGCGGCATCGCGCGAACATCTCGACGCGTGGGCCTGGCGCAAGCTGCTCGACGATACGGAAGAACTCTGCCGGCTTCTCGGAATGCTTTCCTACTGGCGCCGAGAACGTGCTACGCACAGAATGGGACAGCACCTTCGGGGATCCGCGGACGGCTACGATGCATGTTTCGTGGGCAGCCCTCACGTAGTGCCCCATCCCGAAGTGCTGCTTCCCAGATGCCGTGACCTTGTTCCACACGATCTCCGACTTGGGAGTGAACCCCCATGCGCGCGCGACTCCGTACGCGTCCTCGGCCATCGCAGCCGTTCGCCACATGAACAGCCACGCGTCGTCGGCGATGAGAGGGAACGCTGGCTGTCCTTGGAGCGGGAAAAGCTCAAGGCCCTTGGTGGGCAGAACGTGGTAGTGCTTGACCGCGCCTCTGCCTTCCCCTGGCAGTGAATCGCGAAACGCCCACGGTGGGTCCGCGACGATGCACTTGTACTCGGTTCCGAACAGGCTCACCGCACCACCTCCACCGGCCGGCCGAGGATTATCACCATGCCACGCTCTCGTCCCATCCCAGGCGACAGCTTGCCGCCGTCGCTCAAGTCCAGCGCGATCCCGTCGTGCCACGGCAGCGCTATTCCGACCCTCCGCCAGGCCTCGTCCTCTGGGATGCCCGCTTCGGCCCAGTCGAGCCACGGGGCGGACAGCACGATGCCGCGGGAACGGAAGGACGGCTCCAGGTACGCCATGCGAGCGCGGGCGCGGATCAGGTTCGCGGCCTGCACCTCCGGGTCGTCGTCGGTGAATCGGTGGGAAAACCAGTAGAGTCTGCTCTGCATGATACCTCCGCGGTGAGCCTGGGAGTCGAACACAGGGCGAGCGCCGTTAGTTGAGCGACGTCCGCAAACCGATCTCACCCGCGTGTTGATGAGCGCCGAACCGGCAAGGGGGATGGTTCGGCCACGCGCCAACGTTCCACGGGATTACGCTGGGAACCCCTAGAGAAGTGCCGCCCGCTCCGTTGGGGTGACGAGCCCCACCGCGACGACAGCGGCGACGGCGGAGCGGGCGGCGTGAATCACTTGGCGTTCTCCGGCAGTGGCGGGAATTCCTCGTCGAACTTGGCTCCGCCGCTGATGGCCTTCCCCGCGACGGTAAGGCCTGCGTCGGTGAGCTTGCGTGCGAGAATTCGCGCTTCGGCTTCGGCTGGGGCGACGCCAACCGCGAGTTCAACCAGTCGGGCAACGAGCTTGTTGACGGGTGGCTTCGTCGCTGGCGCTGCTGCCGAGTCGCCGGCAGCCCACTTGGCCAACGATTCGCCGATCCCCTCATCAAGCGACTTCCCGCCTGACAGCATAGAACGGAATTGCTCAGGGATTCTTGTCCACTCCCGCTCGCCAGGCTCGTCGGTGTTCAGGCATGGCTTCCCGTCGCTTTGTGGCTTGAGCAAGCATCGAGTCGGAAACTCGAAGATCATCTCGTCGCCAGTGATTGGCATGTATCCGAGGTGGATTGGGTCCTGACCGCGCTGCATCTTCAGCTTGTCCTTCGTGCGGAAACACCCGATGATCGAGATCGGCAATTGGAGCATGCCGTTCAACATCCTTCGCCGGTTCATCTTCGGCACCTTCCAGGCGAGCATCTTCATTCGCTCAGCCCTGCCCGGATCACCCTTTGACATCCGCTCCAGCTCTTCCTCGAACTGTTCAAGCACCCCGCCAATCGATTCGTGTTCGTGCGAGAACGAATCAACGATCACGACGGTGACCCCGTTGTCCGCGCATTGCTTGATTGCGGCAAGGTAGTCAAGGCTCCCGAACGGGGCGCCGAACGGGACGTGGACAAAGTCGAAAGTCCTGGGGGGATCTGCTTTGGCGCCATGGATAGGGGCGTAGTGGCTTGCTCTCTCGGCCTCAGTGTCGATGACGCCGATCTTCCCGCCGAACACCCGCGTGATTCCAGTTGCAAGCCTGAGCGCACTCAGCGTCTTGCCGCCTCCGCTTGGCCCGGCAAGAGCTATCCAAAGCGGCGTCTTGCTCCTGACTGCCTTCCGCATCTCGAACGTCCTAGCCGATGCCATCTAGTCTCCCTCCGTACGATCTAGCACGACGGTCCCGTCGCGCTCGTCGAATTTGGCGCTGCCGCATCGGCCAAAGCAGTCGCATCCTGCGCAGTAGCAGATGGCACCGCCATGACCTTGCGCTTGCAGGTTTTGAAGTTCCACGATCAGCTTGTCCACCGTCAACGCCGCTGCGTCGCGCTTCCGCTTGTACTCATCGTAATCAAAACCCGATGCCATCAGAACCTCCTTCGATTGCCTTGAGTTGCTGTTCCATGTCTTGGGCCGTAGCCCACGGTGGGGCCTCGATGCGCGTGATCTGCGGGCCTGGCCAGTTATTCGCCGCCAGGCACTGCGCCCACAGTGCTTTCGCGCGCTTCCACTTGCGTCTGCCTAGTTCCAGCAACTCGCCCGAAAGCTCGGGAGTGCACGGCTTGATTCCCGGCTCGACGAAGTGGAACTTGAATTGTACTCGGCCTGCAATATCCGGCAAGCACGTTTCGATTCCCTCGATGTACGCGGCGGCCTGGATGTCGTAGCCGTAGCGGATGCACTGGGTACCGCTCGCCGAGCGCACGACGTCTTCGCAGTTCTTCAGATCGTAGATCGTATCGCTGGGCGCGTGCCACGAATCGATGCGGGCGCGGCACCAGATGCCGAATTCAGCATCGAACCAGACGACGGTCAGCTCGACGTCGCACTCGTTGATCGGCACCGGGAATCCGTCGATGATGACGGCGGCCTCCTGCTCGGCCTCGCGCAGCTTGTGGGAAAGCACCGCGATTGCCCCGCGCTCTCGCGCTTCCTTGCGCGAGGTCTGCGCCGCCTTCGTCTTCCAGTCGACGGCGTCCACCTCGACAGTCTCTGGCCCGACGCCATAGATGAGCTTGTGGCGAATGGAGCCCGCGTCCTTCGCGTCGCTGTCCTTGCTCTTGGACTTGTTGCCCAATCGCGGGTGGGCTCTCCACGCGTGCTGTGGCGACTTGCCGAGCAGCACGCCTGCCATGTGGCTTGACAGCGACGGAGACTCGCACGGGTCAGCGTGGTAGTCATCGTGAGAGATGCCTCGGTGGATTCCAGCGAGCAGCGTCGTCATGCCGTCCACTCCTGGCAGATGACGCTCACGGCGTTGGCGGCCGCCGGCTTCACGACGATACCGTGGTGTCCGCTGCTAACTCTGATGCCTCCTGGGCACCTGCATACCTCGATGTAGTTGCCGATTCTGTCCGCCGGCCCAACGTCGAATTGGATCGGTTCGCCGGTATCCGGGATGTAGACCTGTGGTCTGTCGAACGCGTGCCCAAGGCGAATCCCCGTCGGTTCCCCTGCGCGCACGGTGGCCAGGTTGATCGCCTCGTCGCGCTGGCGCTGGATTCTCTCCACCTTCTCGCGCGCCCACTTCGGCAGCTTGGCCAGTTCCTCGGGAGTGAATGTCGTCGTCACTTCACCCTCACGTTTTTCGGCCCGGTGTACGTGCCGGCGTCGATCTGCGCGCAGATCTCGCTGGCCTTCCGGTATACGTCGTGCGGTCTCGACAACGGCCCTGCCACGCGCACCTTGACCTTACCTCGCTTGGTTCCTTCCCCGGACTTCCGCGGTACCAGCTCGTAGCAGCCGACCGAGAACGTCTCAATTCCCAGAAATCCCTTCGTCTTCTCTGGCTCGAAGTGCCCGTCAAATTTGTGTTTCATGTCGTCTCGTCTCCTTTCGTTTCGGTTTCGGCGTAGTCCCATGACACAAATTTCCACCCGTGCCAGCCGAGCAGATTCAGGACCAGCCGCATGGACTGCACGCCTGGGATGAATCCGTTTGGCGTCTCGACGGTGGCCTCGACCAGCTCATCGCCGCGCGAGAGCGTGACCGTGACCTTCACTTCGACACCTCGGCGGTTCCTGGGAAGAGCACGCTCTCAATCACCCAATCGTCCGGCCTGTAGAGCAGCTTCGGCAACTCGCGCTGGACGTCTGCGGTGATTAGCAACACGTCGCCTCGGATCTCCATCGTCGTCCTGTCACCGTTGATCCTGTTGCGGATACTAGCATACGCCGTGGCCATGTCACTTTCCTTTCAGCGCGTCGGTGAGTGGGTGGAGCGTGCCGCCGACCAACTCGCCGGCCTCCAACAGCGTAGATACGCAACCCAAGCACAGCCTCACGAACGAAGCCGTGCGGAGGAAGATCGGCCGCTCCTGGTCCCACTTGAGCGCGGAGTGCGTGGCGGCATTGGTGGCGCCGCACTCCATGCACTTGCCCAGGCACGTCCGGCAAATGAACTCTTCATCGAGCGCGTCTGGGAAGCTGTGAACCCCGTCGCCGAGCGGCACCCAGTCAACACACGAAGTGCAGCGAACCATTTCTCCACCGCCGTTGCATCGAACGCAACCGTCACCGTCGCACGGAGTGCAGATTCCAGTGGTCAGCATTGAGTGCCCTCCTTCCCTTGGGCGGGTTTCGCGAACTTCAGGCCGGCCTTGTCCAGTGCCACTTTGAGCGCCTCCGAGCTAGTGGCGCACTCGTGGACGACTTCGGCCGTCGGGACGTGGACAACCTGAAAAACCTTGTCGACGAACTTGATCTTGTACTTGCCGATGTAGATGTTGCCGATGTGCTCGGCGACGTGTTCGATTGTCATGTGTACGCCTCCTCGGAACAATCCCAGTGGATTGGGATGGCGACGGCGTTGTACGCCAGTCCCTTGCTCGCGCACCACCGGCGATTTTCGTCCGCGCCCGGGCCGAGAGTGACCAGCGTGAGAGAGTCGCCGGCAGCGAATGGCGCCCCGCAGGCCGGGCACGGCGTGCCGATCGTGCAGGTGTTTT
>Ga0316627_100000358_pt1 | contig 12094 bp, 10 predicted proteins | sample OWC_Aug_M2_C1_D1_FD_207653 | JGI IMG/M metagenome (GOLD analysis project Ga0316627, IMG submission 207653) | Wetland soil microbial communities from Old Woman Creek delta, Ohio, United States - OWC_Aug_M2_C1_D1_C | ecosystem: Environmental > Terrestrial > Soil > Wetlands | place: USA: Ohio...
GACGCTGCTCGAAATTTATATTCAAGGATTTAGGGCTGATGCAAAATCTCTTTAATCAAAAATTCCCACTGAGATCCTCTTGTTGTCTTATTGAAATAACTCCAACAAAGCACTAAAATAAGTGTGAGACCAACACCGATGAAGCGCTCAAGAATCATCAATCACCGTGTCTATCAATCTAAATTAGTAAAAAAATTTAAAGTTCTATCACATCAAATATTGGAATACTCAAATAGGGGTGACTTAAGGGGTGACTTCCAACGAGAAGTCTCGAAAATGCTTCTTGGCTTCTCTCGGTGCAACGCTATCGAATTTTGGTTAAAGGGCCATGGTAAATATTTCCGAAGTGAAATGATTCGTCTCCTCGGAAAACCCTCTCTTTTTGATATTAAACCTTATACACAAAATGAAAATGGAGAGATTATTCCAGGGCCAAATGACCATCCAGACCTTATCGATTTATACAATGCCATCATCCAGGGCCTGATTGACTTTTCTCAGCCCATGGTAACAGAAAACGGAAGTTTCTGGATAAGGAATTTAAAAAAACCTTTCTCCCTTCGTTTAAAGGTTAATAAAAAATTACAAACCCGATATTACGACATCGGTGGGGACTACTCATCCCTTCTCCTGATCCCTCTTTCTGTGAATCGAAAAAATATCGGGCTATTAGGATTGAAAAGTAAGCATTCTCATGATCTCAAGAAGGAGGAAATATCCCTCTACGAAGACCTCTCTCGGGATTTGGAAATTGCCGTCACCCATCGAGATGCCCAAGTAGATTTACGGGAGCGGATCAAAGAACTGACTTGCCTATATGGCATTGCCCGACTTGCTACACAATCCAATTTGTTAATGGAGGAGATTTTACAAGGCATTGTTGGGGTTCTTCCTCCAGCTTGGTTATATCCCGAGATAGCCCATGCCAGGGTCATATTGGATGGGAATTCCTTTACAACCCCGGGCTTCCGGGAGGGAAAATATCAGCAGGTGGCGGATATCCTTGTTAGCGGGGATCGCCGAGGGAGTGTTGAAGTTATTTATTTGGAGGAGAGGCCAGAGTTGGATGAAGGCCCCTTTCTCCAGGAGGAGCGGGCCCTTCTGGATACCGTAGCGAAAGAGACGGCAAATATCGTTATCCGGAGACAAACTGAACAGGATAAATTAAACCTTGAGGGGCAATTAAGACACGCTGACCGATTGGCCACTATCGGGCAACTTGCTGCAGGCGTCGCCCACGAACTGAATGAACCGTTAGGGAGCATCTTGGGTTTTTCTCAACTTGTTAAAAAATGCCCGGGACTTCCTCACCGTGCGGAGCTGGATATTGAGAAGATACTGAATGCTTCCCTCCATGCCAGAGACATTGTTAAAAAACTTCTGATCTTTGCTCGACAGATGCCGCCTCAAAAGATAAAGGTCAATCTGAATCGTTTGATCGAAGAGGGGCTCCACTTTTTCAAATCTCGATTTAGCAAAGAAGGAATTAAACTGGTCTCCTCCTTCTCTGCTGATCTTCCAGAGGTTGAGGCAGATCCTTCACAACTCAATCAAGTCGTCGTCAATCTCATCGTGAATGCCCTGCAAGCAATGCCTGAAGGAGGAGAGATGAAGGTGCAGACCCTCCATGAGGGCAACCAAGTCTCACTCATCATCGAGGACACGGGAGTGGGGATGAGTGAGGAGGTTCTTAAAAAAATATTTACTCCTTTTTTTACAACGAAAGAGGTTGGGAAGGGGACGGGATTGGGATTGCCCGTCATCCATGGAATCATTACCTCCCATGGAGGTTCTATTAAAGTCGAGAGCAAGGTGAACCAGGGTACAAGGTTTGAAATTCAACTTCCATTGGCAAGATCGAATGAGAACAGAGGTTAATCAAGATGGTCCCCTCAGCAAAAAAAGACTCCATCTTAGTGGTTGACGATGCTCCGGATACTCTGGAACTGCTACAGAGAAATCTTGAATCCCGGGGGTATCAGATTTTTACGGCTTCCAATGTAATGGAAGCCATCAAGATCCTCGAAACGACCGCGATCGATTTGGTGGTCACTGATCTCAAGATGCCCGGGGCCAGCGGCATTGACTTGATCAGACATGTCCGAGAAAACTTCAGAGACACGGAGGTCATGATGATCACGGGCTATCCCACAATCGAAACTGCTGTCAAGGCCGTAAAGTTCGGAGCTGAGGAATATCTGAGCAAGCCCTTTACGGACACTGAACTCTTCTCCGCCGTGGAGAAAGTGTTTGAGAAAGTACATCACCACAGAATGACCCGCCCCACCTGGCATCGATCCCAAAAATCTCTCCATGGGTTTATCGGCGAGTCGGGAGCGATGCAGAATGTTTTTGATGCCATTGCCAAAGCCGCCTCAACCTCTGTAACCACACTGATCACCGGGGAGAGTGGGACAGGCAAAGAACTGGTTGCAAGGGCCATTCACTACAATAGCCCACGGAGTTCTGCCCCCTTTGTTCCTGTCAACTGCGGAGCCATCCCGGGAGAATTACTCGAAAGTGAACTCTTCGGACACATCAAGGGAGCCTTTACCGGAGCAACCGAAACCCGGGCAGGCTTCTTCCAAACAGCAGATGGGGGGACGATCTTTCTTGATGAAATCAGTGAGACCAGCCTTTCCATGCAGGTGAAACTTCTCCGTGTATTACAGGACAAGGAGGTCTATATGGTCGGATCCACAAGGCCACGAAAAGTAGACATCAGGATCCTGGCCTCAACGAATAAAGACCCTCTCCATTTAGTGAACAAGGGACTATTCCGCGAAGACCTTTTTTTCCGTTTGAACGTGATTACGATCGACATCCCTCCTCTGCGGGAAAGGGGTGAAGACATTTTTCTATTAACGCAATACTTCTTAACCAAATTTGCAGAAGAATTGGGGAAACCGAAACTCCGTTTTTCTGAGAATGCAATATCTGTTCTAAGAAATTACCACTGGCCAGGAAATGTAAGAGAATTGGAAAACGTCGTTCAGCGTCTTGTCGTCATGACAGAAGGGGATCTCATCGAGGTCCCAGACCTCCCCTCCCTGATGCGTTTCTCAGCTCTGCAAAAAACGGGTTTAAATCGTACTCTCTCTGAGGTGGAGGCAGAATATATTAGAAACGTCCTCACAAGCGTAGGAGGCAATAAGACGAGGGCCGCAGAGATCCTCGGGATCGATCGAAAGACACTGCGAGAGAAACTGAGTAAGATAGGGAAAAGATCCCAATCATAATTGAAGGAACCGGGGAAATTCACCCCGATGATTCAAATCTCTCCAACAAAATCACAGACTCTTTTTTCCCTTTCTTTCCATAACCCTGCTCTTTTCTATATTTCCTATTCTCATAATTAGCCGATTTTTTTCAAGTATTTCTCTACTTGCTAACATTCACAAATAACCTATAGGGCAGTCCTAAATAAAATGGCAGGAAGATTGCTTTAAGGTTTATTGGTTCCATATTAAATAAACCAAGGGGGTCGAACATGAAAAAGGTATCCTATCCTTTAAAGGCAAAAATGGAAGAGAACACTTATATCGATAAAAACAGATATCTGGGACTCTGTTCGTATTGTAAATCAGCACCGAATTGCACCTTTGTCAGGGATCCCAACCGTCCTGTTTGTCAATGTGAGGAGTTTGACGAAATGACTTATGCTTATGTTGGGATACCGAAGCAAAAGGATATTTCCCTAAAATATTTGTCTAAAAATCCATTAACCAGTGAGGATCCATTTCATCACTATAAAGGTTTATGCAGTAATTGTGAGGAAAGGGCCACCTGTATCTATCCGAAACCCGAGGGAGGAGTTTGGCATTGCGACGAATTCCGATAGGGAATGGGAAGCGACCTTTCCCACTCCATCTACTTTTCAAGGATAGATCATCATGAATCCAAAGCAGATAGAAAAAATCATAGACGATCACCATAACGGAAACCAGACAGGGCTTATCTCGCTTCTCGAAGAAATCCAGGCCAAATACAGTTATCTTCCTGAAGAGGCCTTGAGGATTGTTGCCCAAAAGATGGGATGCTCTTTGGTTGACCTCTATGGAGTCGCGACATTCTATAGGGCATTCAGTTTAAAACCAAGAGGGAAACATCTCATCTCCGTGTGCCTGGGAACGGCCTGCCATGTCCGCGGAGGCGAAATCATCGCCTCTGAATTTCAGCGCCAACTTGCCATTAAACCAGGAGAAACAACTTCGGATAAGGAGATTTCACTGGAAACCGTCAACTGCCTCGGCGCCTGCGCTCTCGGGCCGATCGTTGTGGTGGATGGGCATTACTTTTCGAATGTGACCGTGCAAAAGGTAAAGGAAATCATCTATAAGGCCAGGGCCGGACTCGATCGCATCGATATCCGATCGGATGAACGCATTTTCCCTATCGAGGTCAGTTGCTCACGCTGCAATCACAGCCTCATGGACAAGAGTCGATATATCGATGGTTATCCATCGATTCGAGTGACCGTCTCTTTCAATTTAAAACATGGATGGCTCAGATTGTCGTGCCTCTACGGTAGCTTCTCTGCCGATTATGAATATGAAGTTCCTCTGGAGGAGGTGGTGAACTTTTTCTGTCCTTATTGTCATGCAGAGTTAAGGAGCTCCTCCATTTGCGGGGACTGCGGGGCTCCAATGGTGCCCCTGCTCGTGCGCGCGGGAGGCATGGTGCAAATCTGTTCTCGTCGGGGATGCAAGGGGCACATGTTGGATCTGACAGGGGTTAATGTTTAAGGAAAAAGCCCATCCGAAGGAAAACCAGAGTCATAAGGAACGTTTATGGAGAAAGTTAAATCGGTCGATGAATTCTTGTCGCTTCATGATCGGCTGACGGCTGAAAGAAATATCGATCTTCTTACCCTCATTATCCCAGCCGGAACATGTGGTCAGGCAAGCGGTGCAAATGATCTGATCCGCATGACGAAAAGAGAGCTTCTGAACAAAAAATTGACGGAAAAGATCCGGCTTCGAATCACGGGCTGTCATGGATTCTGTGAAATGGAGCCATCGATTCTCATTGAGCCTTGGGGAGTTTACTACCCAAAAGTAGACCCAAAGAAGATCGTTGACATGGTTGGGGCCGTGGCAAAAGGAGAGGTGCTTAAAGACTTACTTTTTAAAGATCCAACCACTGGAAACCCGATAGAGAGGCAGACGGATATTCCCTTCTTCAAGAAACAAGTTCGAACCCTTCTCTCTCGCAATGAGAAGGTCGATCCCATCCGTATTTATAATTATATCGAGAACAACGGCTATTTAGCGATGGCCAAGACGCTTTCCTCCGGCCATCCCCGTCGGGTGATTGAAGAGGTCAAGGCGTCTGGCTTGAGGGGTCGAGGGGGAGCCGGTTTCCCAACGGGTTTGAAGTGGGAGAGATTGGCCGATCAGACGAATGGGAAAGGAAAGTTCATCGTCTGCAATGCGGACGAAGGAGACCCCGGCGCCTATATGGATCGCAGTCTTCTCGAAGGAAATCCCCACAGCATCATCGAGGGGATGATCATCGGCGCCTATGGAACAGGGGCGACAAAAGGGATCATTTATGTCCGCAATGAATATCCTCTTGCCATCAAACATTTGCTGATTGCCCTTCGGCAGGCCAATCAATTAGGGCTTTTGGGTGAGAATATTTTAGGAACCGGATTCTCCCTCGATATCAAGATGGTGCGAGGAGCCGGCGCATTTGTCTGCGGTGAAGAGACCGCCCTCATCAAATCGATTGAGGGAAGGATGGGGGAACCGAGGCAACGTCCTCCCTTTCCCGTTGAGAAAGGGATCCATGGTCAACCCACATTGATCAATAACGTGGAGACCTGGGCCAATATTCCGATCATCATGGGGTTTGGAGCTCAGGAGTTTGCAAAAGTCGGGACAAAGGAGAGCGCTGGCACCAAGATCTTTAGCCTTGTGGGGAGAATCAAGAATACAGGACTGGTCGAGGTGCCCATGGGCATTTCAATTGAGGAGATCGTAAATAAAATTGGAGGCGGACCGATCCATCAGACGAAGATCAAAGCCGTTCAGACCGGAGGACCGTCGGGTGGATGCATCCCCGCTGAGATGTTCCGTCTCCCTGTCGATTATGAAAGCTTGACCAGGGCAGGCTCCATTATGGGTTCGGGCGGAATGATCGTGATGGATGAGCATACCTGCATGGTTGACTTGGCCAAGTACTTTACAAAATTCTTGAAGGAGGAGTCATGCGGTAAATGTTTCATCTGCCGTAAAGGGACTCAGAGAATGTATGAGATCCTTGATGACATCTCCGCTGGTAGGGGGACACTGGAACACCTCAGCCTTCTTGAAGAATTAGGTCCCATCGTCAAATATGCTTCGCTATGTGGCCTGGGGCAGACTTCACCGAATCCGGTGCTCTCCACCCTTCGATACTTCCGTGAAGAATACATAGAGCATATTGAGAAGAAACGATGCCCTGCAGGGGTCTGTAAAGACCTGATCACTTACACCATCAACGAAAACTGTACCGGATGCGGGCTCTGTTTAAAATCTTGCTCTGCAGAGGCGATTCGTGGAGAGAAGAAAGAACAACATGTAATTGATCCAAAGAGATGTATCAAATGCGGGGCCTGTCAAAGCGTCTGTAAATTTAATGCCGTGGAAACCAGGTAAAAGATGGAATGGATTCGTTGATGGATGAGGAGGACGGAGGAGATGATCACCCTTTATATCAATGGATTGCCTGTTTCGGTTGAACCAGGGACCACCCTCCTTGAAGCCGCCCAATTCATGGGATTTCCGATTCCCACGCTCTGCCATAAAGACGGCCTTTCACCTTATGGAGCTTGTCGCCTTTGTTTGGTGGAAATCGGAGAAGGGCCCAAGGCTAAGTTGGTTTCCTCCTGCATCTATCCTGTTGAGGAAGGGCTCCAGGTCCGGACAGCCTCCTCGCGGGTCATTGAGGCGAGGAGAATGATCCTCGAACTTCTCCTGGCCTCATGCCCCCAGTCAAAGACGATTCAGGATCTTGCCTCGGCTTATGGAATCCAGCGGCAACGATTCAAACAGGAATACGAAAATTGCATCCTTTGTGGTCTGTGCGTCCGAATGTGCGAAGAACAGATGATGGCCAAGGCCATCGGCTTTCGGAACCGAGGGGAAAAGAGGAGCATTGGGACTCCTTTTGACATTCAATCGGAGGACTGCAGGCGATGCGGGGCTTGTCTCTATATCTGCCCTGCCTGTGAGCTTCGATGCACCTATACGGAACCCGAGAGGGCGATCTGCGGAGGCTGTGCCAACCTCAGGCCGCCCTGCCTTGAGAAAGAGGGGTTTGACGATATGATGTGTTACATGGCGCCCTGTGTGGCCTGTGAGATCAAAAAAGATTGAAAAAAGGAAAGGAGCATCACCCATGTCTTTATCTCGAATCAATGCCTCAGCTGCAACGCTTACAAAAAATAGAACCGAGAGCTCTGTGGTTTCTGCCTCGGGCATGTGCGTCACCTGTGTGGATGGCTGCATCGGCATGTGCGAGATCGGCAAATCCGCCTACCGAGGCCATGAGGTGATTTACCCGCAACCCTTTGGCGTCATCACCACCGCCGGTGAAAAAATTTACCCGGTGGATTATTCCCATTTCAACATCATGGGCACGGCGGCCGGAGCCTACGGAATCGAGCCGGATAGTGACAAAGCGATCTTTCCATCCGTCAATCTTGAGGTGTCCATCGGCTCTGACCGGGGAATAAAATTCCGTTATCCCTGGATCATCTCCGGAATCGGATCGACGGACATCGCTAAAAATAACTGGGAGGGGTTAGCCATCGGTTCCGCCCTTTCAGGAACAGGTCTCACCATCGGTGAAAATGTTGTCGGGATGGACCCCGAGGCGGTGATTGAGAACGGTCGGGTCATCGATACCGCAGACCTCAAACATCGCGTCAAACTTTATAAAGACCACCAACGCGACCATTACGGAGCGATTATTGTACAGGCAAACATTGAAGATACCCGTCTCGGCGTCCATGAATATGCCATTGAAAAGCTTGGGGTTGAATGCGTTGAGCTCAAATGGGGGCAAGGGGCAAAGGATATTGGGGGAGAAGTGAAGATAAGAGATCTTAAAAAGGCCCAGATGCTTTATGAAAGGGGTTATATTGTCCTTCCCGATCCAACCGACCCCAATGTGATGAAAGCCTTTGAACGCGGGGCTTTTAAGGAATTTGAACGACATTCCAGAGTAGGGATGGTAACCGAGGATTCTTTCGCAAAAAGGGTTGAAGCGCTAAGGAAAGCGGGCGCTAAATATATCTTTCTCAAAACGGGCGCCTATCGGCCGGTTGACCTTGCGAGGGCAATCTCTTTTGCCTCCAAATATAAACTCGATCTTCTCACCGTAGACGCCGCAGGAGGCGGAACAGGGATGAGCCCCTGGCGAATGATGAATGAATGGGGCATTCCTCCGGTGGAACTCCATTCCCTTCTTTATCAGTATGCGACATCTCTTGCTCAAAAGGGGAAATATGTTCCTCCATTAGCCGTCGGGGGAGGATTTACTTTTGAGGATGGAATTTTCAAGGCCCTGGCCCTGGGCGCTCCTTTTGTGAAGCTCGTGGGAATGGCCCGTGGGCCTATTGCAGCCGCCATGGTGGGGAAGACGATCGGCCGGGCCATTGATCATCACCAAATTCCTGTTTACATCGAGCGTTTCGGCAATTCAAAGGACGAGATTTTTGTGACGGCGAGTGCCTTGCGCAAAGAATTAGGGGACATGGAGTTTGAGGGAATACCGACCGGCGCTCTCGGTCTCTATACTTACTACGAACGATTGGCCCAGGGGTTTCGTCAGTTGATGGCTGGGAGCAGAAAATTCTCAATGGAACATCTATCGAGGGAAGATATTGCCGCCCTGACGCCTGAAGTAGCCCAAATCAGTGGGATCCCCTACATCATGGATATTGATAAAACAGAGGTAGAGAAAATTTTATAGGACAGGGGAAATTCGTTAGTGTCATAAACAAAATTTGCATTTTAAGGAGAAATTTGGGGGTGGTTGGAGCTGTAATCATTGCCCATTCTTTCATCGGAAAAGAATTGATTGCAACCGCTGAGTATTTCGTTGGTCCAATGAATGGCATCGCCGCAGTTTCCATAAACTGTAAAATGGAAGCTTTTGAAGCGAGACAGATCATTTCGGAAACAATGAAACAAGTTGACAAAGGAGACGGTGTTCTAATGTTAAAGGACCTCTTCGGAGGCTCCTCCTCAAACCTTGCCTTCTCCTTCTTAAACAAAGAAAAGGTCGAAGTCATTACTGGGATAAATCTGCCGATGATCCTAACTTTTTGGAACAAGAGAGAAAGCATGGGCCTCAGGGAGTTAGCCAAAAACGTCCAATTGTCAGGGAGAAGAAGCATTGTCAGGGCAAAGGATTTATTGGACACAAAAGGTGATGCTGGGGGAAAACCCTTCACAAGGGTCAGACAGGTTTCTTAAAGATAAAAGACCTTTGGGTAGGAAGGTAATCAACGGTATTGGGTTTTGAACAAATCTTTGGATGGCTCACCCAATATAGAAAGGGGAAAAAATGGAATGCCCAATATGCAAAACTGTTTTCCCTGGGTACAAAGAGATTTTAGTGATGATCGATAGGAGCTTTTACTGTCATCATTGCTGGAACCGACTTATTTCTTTTCACCACGGAAAGGGGAAGTGGAGAGTGGAAGAAGACCGGTTGGGTGAGAAATGGAAGAAATTAAAAAGAGCCTCCCTCACTCCTCGAAATTTATATTCAAGGGTCTAAGTGATTTTAGAAGGTAGAATGTGGATTGGGGATTTAAATTCCAAATTCCGAAATCCACATTCCGCAATTTAGAGATTGGGGGCCTCTACAATTTCGACTTTAAACTCTTTGGCTTCGCTAGGGGGGTCCTTGAAAATGACCATGAAAGGAGTGGCCTTGCCCGAAGGGGTAACCATCTCTTGCTCCGTTGAAGGTTGAATGACCATATCCCCCTGAAAAAAATCGATAGGTTGCTTCTTCAACTCTCCACGACCGATGGTACGACCGCAGACCGCCCCCTTCTCAGCCACTTTGAGTTTGTCCTGATTAAAAATAACAACCTTTATCTTAATATACTTCTTTGTGGATCTGGATTCATTTTTCACTTTTCCTTCGATGACAAAGAGGGGGGTCTCTCCTATCTTTTCGTCATATCCACTTAGATCTCCAACGGTCAGATCTCCTTTCCCAATTCCCCAAATTTCGTTCCAAAGCTCCGTGACTTTTTTAACGGGATTTTCCAAATAGGGAGAGAGTCTACCACCCGAACTCAATTCCGACCATACATAGAAGATACCGAAGACCACGAGGGTCAAAACGATCAGAAGAGCAAAAAATCGGGAGGGACCTCTTCTCTCCGCACGCCTCATACTCTTGGGTCTGGTGGGTTTGCCCTCTACCCTATGATCTTTTACCGGTTCTTCAAGGGTGAACCCCTCTAATTTCTCTGGAGGAGTTAATGCCTCTGCTTTTTCCGGGGGGGCAATCTTTTCTACTTTTTCTAAGGGAGCCAATTTCTCCTCTTTTTTGATAGGGGCTTTTTCAGAAAAGAGAAAGGTTTCTTCCTCCCCTTCCTCTGGAACTACTTCTTTCTTTTCGACTTTCGTCTCTGGAGGGGCTTCTGCTTTTTTCTCGCCCGGCTCTATCAATTCTTCATGATATTTGGCAAAGGATTCGAAATTCTCTATGATTTCTTCTTTGGTCTCAGGAGGAGGAACCACATAGAAGATATGCTTGCACCGTGAACAACGAACTTTCACTCCCTTGGGCTGAATTCGGGAATCATCCAAATTGAATTTGGTTAAACAGGAGGAACAGGTAACAATCATAAAACACCCCTTTTAATAATTATCTGCCATTATGAGGAAAGAAATAGAAAAAATCAAGAATAAAAAAGAGAGGGTATTAGAAGATCAGGATACCAGGGTATCAGGAAACCCAAATACCAGTAAAAATTTATCAAATTTCAAACCTGATATCCCGATTTCCTGATTTCCTGCAGAGGGTCTACCGTCCTAATCTTTTTTTAAATTCCTGAGTCAGCATCGGAATGACAGTAAAAAGGTCCCCCACAATGCCATAGGTGGCTATCTTAAAAATGGGAGCCTCCCCATCTTTGTTGATGGCAACAATGATATCCGATGTCTTCATCCCAGCTTGATGTTGAATGGAACCTGAGATCCCACAGGCAATATAGATTTTAGCCCTAACCGTCCGACCGGTTTGCCCAACTTGATGTTCGTAAGGGATCCAGCCTGAATCAACGGCTGCACGAGAGGAACCCACCGCCGCATTTAAAACCTCAGCCAGCGCCCGAATCGGCTTAAAACCCTCTGGCCCTCCCACACCTCTTCCCCCTGAGACGATGATCTCTGCATCGGCTAGATTGACCGTTTCTGCCCCTTTGATGAATTCGACAATCTTGGTCCTGACCTGATCTTCTGTCATCTGGAGAGTCTCCCGGATGACCTCCCCTTTTCTCGAATCATCCCTCGGAGGCATGGCGAATACCTTGGGTCGGACCGTGGACATTTGGGGTCGGTAGTTGGGGTAGTCGAGAATCGTTGCCATGATATTTCCACCAAAAGCCGGTCGAGTCTGCTTAAGATATTTTGTTTCTGGATCGATATCGAGACCGGTACAGTCTGCTGTCAATCCTGCCTCGATGGTGGTCGCTACCGTTCCTGCAAAATCCCGACCCTGTGTGGTGGCTCCGAAGAGAACGATCTCAGGCTTATATTTCCGAATGAGATCAATCGCTGCCTTCGCATAAGGGTCGGTTCGATATTCTTTGAGCAGAGGGCTTTCCATCACATAGACCTTCTCCGCCCCATAGGCAATGGTTTCTTTTGCAAATTTATCCACGGCCTCCTTATCCCCAAAAAGCATCCCGCATAATTTGCACCCGATGGCATCGGCTAACTTCCTCCCCTCGCCCAGAAGCTCAAAGGAGACACTCCCGACCTTACCAAATTCGTGTTCAATAAAAATCCAGACATCTTTATAAGCCGTGATATCGATCGTGACGGCTTTCTCTTCTTTTTCCAGAGTAATTGCGGTC
>Ga0316627_100000359_pt1 | contig 12090 bp, 7 predicted proteins | sample OWC_Aug_M2_C1_D1_FD_207653 | JGI IMG/M metagenome (GOLD analysis project Ga0316627, IMG submission 207653) | Wetland soil microbial communities from Old Woman Creek delta, Ohio, United States - OWC_Aug_M2_C1_D1_C | ecosystem: Environmental > Terrestrial > Soil > Wetlands | place: USA: Ohio...
GCTCGTCGGTGACGATGACGATCCGGCGCACGCCTTCGGCGTAGACCTGCTGCGTGATCGCCGGTGCGGTGAGCTGGCCGTCGGTGGGCTGCCCGCCGGTCATCGCCACCGCGTCGTTGAACAGGATTTTGTAGGTGATCGGCACGTTGGCCGCCACCGCGGCGCGGATCGCCAGCACGCCGGAGTGGAAGTAGGTGCCGTCGCCGAGGTTGGCGAAGATGTGCTTCTCGCTCGTGAACGGCGCCTGGCCGATCCACGGCACGCCTTCGCCGCCCATCTGCGTGAAGGTGGACGTGTTGCGGCCCATCCAGATCGCCATGTAGTGGCAGCCGATGCCGGCCACGGCGCGCGAGCCCTCGGGCACCACGGTCGAGGTGTTGTGCGGGCAGCCGGAGCAGAAGTACGGGATCCGCTCGGCGACCCGTCGCGGCGTGGCGAGCGCCTTCTCCTTGGCCGCGATCAGCGCCACCCGGGACTCGATCCGTGCCCGGACGTCCGACGGCAGCTGCAGCCGGCCGATGCGCGCGGCGATCGCCCTGGCCACGATCGCCGGAGAAAACTCGTAATGCGCCGGCAGCACCCAGCTGCCCTGCGGCACCGACCACTCGCCCCCGTCCTTCTCGTCGAACTTGCCGATCACGCGCGGCACGCGCCTGCCGGTGCCGATCCACGAGTACAGGTCTTCCTTGATCTGGTACTCGATCAGTTGCCGCTTCTCCTCGACGACGAGGATCTCCTCCAGCCCCTCGGCGAAGGCACGCACCGCCTGAGCCTCGAGCGGCCAGACCATGCCGACCTTGAAGACGCGGATGCCGACGCGCGCGCAGGTCGCCTCGTCGAGGCCGAGGTCGGCCAGCGCCTGGCGCATGTCCAGGTACGCCTTGCCGCTGGCGACAATGCCGAAGCGCGCCTGCGGCGAGTCGATCACCGTGGTGTTCAGCCGGTTGGCGCGGCAGTAGGCCAGCGCCGCGTACAGCTTGTGGTCGAGCAGCCGCGCCTCCTGCGCCAGCGGCGTGTCGGGCCAGCGGATGTTCAGCCCGTCCGGCGGCATCGTGAAGTCGGAAGGCAGCACGATGTTCACGCGCTCGGGATCGACCATCACCGAGGCGGAGGCCTCGACCACCTCGGTCACCGTCTTCACGGCAACCCACACTCCGGCGTAGCGGCTCATCGCGAAGCCGTGCAGACCCAGGTCCAGGTACTCCTGTACCGAGGCCGGATACAGCACCGGAATCATGCAGGCCTTGAAGATGTGGTCCGACTGGTGCGGCAGCGTCGAACTCTTGGCACCGTGATCGTCGCCGGCCAGCGCCAGCACGCCGCCGTGCGGGCTGGTGCCGGCCGCGTTGGCATGCTTGAAGACGTCGCCGCAACGGTCCACCCCCGGCCCCTTGCCGTACCACATGGCAAACACGCCGTCGTACTTCGCGCCCGGCGTCATGCCCAGCTGCTGCGTGCCCCAGACGCTGGTGGCGGCCATGTCCTCGTTCAGCCCGGAGTGGAACCTGACGTGGTGCCGCTCCAGGTGCTTCCTGGCCCGCCAGGCGGTCTGGTCGACCGAACCGAGCGGGCTGCCGCGGTATCCGGTGATGAACCCGGCCGTGTTCAGTCCCGACGCGACGTCGCGTTGCCGCTGCAGCATCGACAGCCGCAGCAGCGCCTGGGTGCCGCTCATGTACGCGCGGCCGCGGTCCAGCGTCCAGCGGTCGTCGAGGGTGACTTCCGCCATCGCGCGGCGGACGGATTCGGTCAGGGGGGCGTTCATCGGGGTTCCTTGTCGCGGTGCCCGAAGGATTCGCCAGGGAGGCGGCGGGTCAGGCTCATGCAGGTTCCTCGGCCAAAAATCGTGTTCCTGGGAGCGCGTCGTCGAACTGGGGCTGCCAGTTGCGCGCGGCCGCGCGTCGCCTTGTGGGCGCCGGCGGCGGAGTCGGGGCCGTGGCGACCCCGGGGAGCGGGGCAGGCTAGCAGAGGCGCCGCGGGGGCTCAATCGGCGCCAGCGTGATCTCCGATGCCGAGATCGTGCCTTCCCCGACTAGGTGTTTGCCCGCGCCGGCCTACACGAACGAACCGCCCGGCCGCATCTTCGTCACCGGCCGATGGCGGAACCGGCAAGTCGAATTTTGCGGACACCCCGCCGCCGGCTCGACGGCGGCACTGCGCCGGACCTGACTTCACTGAAGGAGTTTCTCGATGATCGTTACCACGACCCCGAGTGTGGACGGCAAGCGGATCAGCCGCTACTGCGGCGTCGTCGCCGGCGAGGCCATCCTCGGCGCCAATCTGTTCAAGGACCTGTTTGCCGGCATCCGCGATCTGGTCGGCGGGCGTTCGGCCACCTACGAGCGCGAACTGCAGCGGGCGCGGGACCTCGCCATGCAGGAACTGCAGCAGCGCGCGCAGGAACTGGGCGCCAACGCGGTCGTCGGCGTCGACCTCGACTACGAGGTGCTGGGCCAGGGCAATGGCATGCTGATGGTCTCGGCGAGCGGAACGGCGGTCGTCGTCGATTGAGTCCGGCCGCAAGCGCCCGGCGTGCGCAAACCGCCGCGGCCGCAGGCCCGGCGTTCGCTTCGTCGTGAGAATGCAGCCGATACCCGGCGTGCCGGAGGTGCCGCGGCGGCCGCGGTGAGGCGTACGCAGCCGCGGCGCGGCCGCGGGTCATGATTCCTGATCCCGCGTCGCGGGTAGAGTCGACGGCGCGCGCCGCCGTACCCCGGAGTGGCGGCGCTGCCCGCGGCCGGTTCCGCCGCTTGAACCGTGTCACCAGGACACGCTGCCTGCCAGAGGTCCTTCACGCGATGAACGCCGACAACCCGTTGCTGCAACCCTGGGCCGACGACCTCGGTCTGCCACCGTACCCAGCAATCGACGCGGCGCACTTCGAGCCGGCGATCGAGGCGGCGCTCGCCGCACACCGAGCGGAGATCGAACGGATCGCCACGCAGGCCGAGCCGCCCACCTTCGACAACACGGCCGCGGCGCTCGATCGCAGCGGCCGCCTGCTCGCACGCATCGAGCCGGTATTCCGCGGACTCGCCACCGCGAACACCTCCGCGAAGCTGCAGGAGGCGGAGCGGCGGTTGTCGCCGAAACTCGCGTCGCACTGGGCATCGATCGCTCGCGATCCGCGGCTGTTCGCGCGGCTCGACGCGCTGGTGCGGCAGGGCGACGCGTTGCCGATCGACGCCGAGAGCCGCCGGCTCCTGTGGCGCTTGCACCGCGACGCTATGCGGGCCGGGGCGCCGCTCGACGGCGCCGCGCGCGAACGCCTCGGCCGGATCGTCGAGCGGCAGGCGGCGCTGATGACCCAGTTCGCGCAGAACGTGCTGGCGGAGGAACAGCAGTGCCTCTGGCTGGAGCGTGACGCCGATCTCGCCGGGCTGCCGGCCGACCTGCGCGAGTCAGCGCGCGCCGCCGCCGCCAGTCGTGGCCGGCCGCAGGCGTGGGCGATCGCGCTGTCTCGCTCGGCGGTCGTGCCGTTCCTTGTGTTCTCCGAGCGGCGCGACCTGCGCGAACGTGCATTCCGGCTGTGGAAGGGCCGAGGCGGGCAGCCGGGCGACATGGACAACCGGCCGATTGTCCGCGAGCTGCTGGCGTTGCGCGCCGAGCAGGCGCGTCTGCTCGGTGAGGCGAACTACGCTGCCTACGCGCTCGCCGACCGCATGGCCGGCTCAGTGGCGGCGGTATTCGAACTGCTGCACGCGGTGTGGGCGCCTGCCAAGCAGCGCGCGGCCCAGGAGGAGGCGCAACTCGAGGCGATTGCCCGCGCCGAAGGCGGGCCGGAGCGGCTCGAGCCATGGGACTGGCGCTTCTACGCCGAGAGGCTGCGGCGGCAGCACTTCGCCATCGACGACGGCGAGATCCGGCCGTACTTCGCGCTGGAGAACATGCTGTCCGCCCTGTTCGACTGCGCACAGCGCCTGTTCGGCGTGCGCTTCGTCGAACGGCACGAGGCGCCTCGCTACAGCGCGGACCTGCGCGTGTTCGAGGCGCTGCGCGAGGACGGTTCGCGCGTCGGGACCTTCGTCTTCGACAACTTCGCGCGGCCGGGCAAGCGAAGCGGCGCGTGGATGAGCGCGCTGCGCTGGCAGTCACGCGGCGGCGGCAGCGTGCGGCCGGTGGTCTTCAACAACAGCAACTTTCCCCGCGCCGCGCCCGGCGAGCCCGTGCTGCTGTCGCTCGACGACGTGCGCACGCTGTTCCACGAGTTCGGCCACGGCCTGCACGGGCTGCTGTCGGACGTGACCTGGGAGCGGCTGTCCGGCACGCGGGTGCTGCGCGATTTCGTCGAACTGCCGTCGCAGCTTTTCGAACACTGGGCGCTGGAACCGTCCGTGCTGGCGCGACATGCGCGGCACGTCCGCACCGGTGAACCGATGCCGGCGGCGCTCGTCGAGCGGCTGCTGCGCGCGCGCCGCTTCAACCAGGGCTTCGAGACGGTCGGCTTCGTCGCCGCCGCGCTGGTCGACATGCACGTGCACCTGCTGACCGACCTGGCGGATCTGGACGTTGCCGCTTTCGAGCGGCAGACACTGCGGATGCTCGGCATGCCCGATGCGATCGCGCCCTACCACCACCTGGCGCATTTCCAGCACCTGTTTGCCGGCAGCTATGCCGCCGGCTACTACGTCTACCTCTGGGCGGAGGTGCTCGATGCGGACGGACACGGCGCCTTCGTCGAAGCCGGCGATCCCTTCGATGCCGCCACCGCCGGGAGACTGCTGCGCCACATCTACTCGCGCGGCGACTCGGTCGATCCGGCCGAGGCCTACCGTTCCTTCCGCGGCCGCGATCCGACGGTAGCGCCGCTGCTGGCCCAGCGCGGGCTGGTCGCCGAGGCCCGGTCGTCGCCGTCCGGATCCGCCGACTCCGACCGGAACCTCAGTTCGGCAGTGGCATCGCCCGCCGCTCCTTGAGCGCCAGCCAGCCACGGGCGATGCGGTAGATCGCCCAGATGCCGAGCGCGAACAGGCCCACGCCCCAGATGGCGATGCCGATCAGCACGACCGCCAGCGCCGCGCCGACGAGACCGATCAGGACCACCCACGCCAGCGCGAACCAGAAGGTGCGGATCTGCCAGCGGAAGTGCGACTCGAGCCAGGTGCCGCGCACGTCGCTCTTCTTCACGTAGTTGATGATCACGGCGATGATCGAAGGCCAGCCGAACACGAACGCGCCGACCACGGTCGAGGCGCCGAACGCCCCGATGGCTAGCCCGAGCGCGTGCAGCGCGTAGGTGACGTGCGTCAGCGTGACCAGCGAACCGGCGGGCTCGACGGTGTTGGTTTGGGTGCTCATCGCTCCTCCCTGCCGCGACGCGGCCAGCGCCCAGCAACTGCGGCCAGCGCCGTGGAAATCAATGCCGCCCCCGTGTCATCGGAGAAAGCGCGCCAGCCGCGCGACACCGTCGTCGATCAGGTGCCGCCGTGCGGCGAAGCACCAGCGCAGATAACCTTCGCCCTCGCCGCCGAAGGCCACGCCCGGCGCCAGCCCCAGCCCGACCGTGGCGACCAGCCGCTTGGCGCAGTCGAGCGAATCGTCGCTCCTTCCCGCGATGCGGAAGAACAGGTACATTGCACCGTCGGGGGCGGCGCACTCGACGCCGGCAAGGCGCGAAAGTTGCCCGACCAGCGCGTCGCGCGATTCCTGCAGGCGGGCGCGTGTCTCGGCGATCAGCGAGTCGCCGTGCTCGATGGCGGCGACGCCGGCGCGCTGGATGAAGGTCGGCGCGCACGACGTGTTGAACTCGACCATCTTGGCGAAGTCGGCGATGAAGCCGCGCGGCGCCACCACCCAGCCGAGGCGCCAGCCGGTCATGGTCCACGTCTTGGAAAAGGTGTTGGCGCTGATGAAGCGCTCGTCGGGATCGATGCCGGCGAGCACGCCGGGCGCGTGCGCTCGGCCGTCGAAGACCAGCCGTTCGTAGGCGTCGTCGGCGATCAGCCAGATGCCGTGCCGGCGGCAGTGCGCCAGCAAGGCGTTCCAGTCCGCCTGCGGCATCACCCAGCCGGTCGGGTTGTTCGGCGAATTGACGATCACTGCCCGCGTGCCGGGCGGTGCGGCATCCAGCAGCCGCTGCAGGTCGAGCGTCCAGCGGCCGGCTTCGCATTCAAGCGCTACGCGAAGCACTTCGGCCCCCATGATGCGCGGCTGCGCGGTGACGTTCGGCCACACCGGCGTGACGATCGCCACGCGGTCGCCGGGTTCGAACAGCGACTGGGCAACCAGCGACAGTGCGCTGACCCCGGCGCTGGTCACGGCGATGCGGCCGGCGTCGAGCGCCACGGTCGGCGCGTGCACCCGGTTGACGTAGCCGGCGATCGCCTCGCGCAGTTCGGCGATGCCGAGGTTGTGGTTGTAGAAAGTCTCCCCGGCATCCAGCCCCGCCTTGGCGGCGTCGCAGATGAACTGCGGCGTCGGCAGATCGCCCTCGCCGAACCAGAACTTCAGAACATCGTCTCGGCCCAGGGCCGCGTTGGCGACTTCGCGGATGCGCGAGGCGGGCAGGGGAGCAAGGGAGGGCCGAAGCATGGGCGCGGATGTTACCGGCCGGCCCCGGGGCGGTCCGGCGCCTTGCGGCGCGGCACCCGGAGGTCAGCGCGCGAGCTGATTGATCTCGATGATCGGCAGCAGCACCGCGAGCACGATCAGCATCACCACGACGCCCATGGCAAGGATCAGGATTGGCTCCAGCAGCGAGGTGAAGAACATCGCCCGGCGCTCGGCCTCGCGGGCGTGGATGTCGGCGGCGCGCCCCAGCATCTCGGGCAGCTTGCCGGTGGCCTCCCCGGAGGCGATCAGGTGGATCAGCACGGGCGGGAACAGCCGGGTCGCGCCGGGACGCTTGTCCTCGTCGCCGCCGGCGCGCAGCGCCCTCGCCAGTGAAAAACCCTCGCGGACGCGCTGCGTGGCATCGAGCACGCGCGCCCGCATGGCGAGGTTGCTCACCGTTTCGCCCGCGGCCTGCAGCGCGCGCAGCATCGGCACGCCGCCGCCAGCAAGGATGGCCAGCGTGCTGGCGAAGCGCGCGGTGTTCAGCGAGCGGGTGAGCACGCCGACGACCGGCATCCGCAGCAGCCGCTGGTGCCAGGCGAGCCGGATGGTCTCCACCTTGAGCAGCCGGCGGACGACGAAGAAGCCGATCACCAGCAGCACGGCGACGATCCAGCCGTAGCTGCGGACGAAGTCCGACAGCGCGATCAGTGCCCGCGTCAGCCACGGCAGCGCCTGCTTCGTGTTGGCGAAGACCTGCACCACCTGAGGCACGACGTAGGTCAGCAGGCCGATGACCACCGCCAGCGCGACGAGGGTGACGATCACCGGGTAGACGAAGGCGAGCGTGATCTTCTGCTGCAGCTTGGCGCGCTCCTCGACGTAGTCGGCGAGGCTGCCGAGCACCGAGCCGAGCTTGCCCGATTCCTCGCCGGCGGCGATCAGCGCGCGGTAGATGCCGGGGAACTGCCGCGGATGCCGGGCCAGCGCGCTGGACAGCGAACTGCCGGCGAGCACGTCGGTGCGAATGGCGGCCATCAGCTCTCGGATCTGCGGCTTCTCGCTCTGCTCGACCATCACGGTGAGCGCGTCGGCGACCGGCAGCTGCGCGCCGAGCAGGCTCGCCAGCTGGCGCGTGAGCACCGCCAGCTCGGTCTGCGACAGCCGGCGGCCGAGCGAGAGCTGCAGTGCCGACTTCTGGCTTTCGGCGACGACCGGCTCGACGGTCAGCGGCAACAGGCCTCGGCCGCGCAGCAGCTGGCGGGCGAGCCGGGCGCTGTCGGCCTCGATCACCCCCGACTGTTCCTTGCCCGCCTCGTCGGCGGCCTCGTACTTGAAGGCGGTCAAGGTCGGACTCGCTGCAGTGGCGCTCGCGCGGTCTCGCGGTCCGCCGGGACCGCCCCGCGCCGGCGTGTCCGCCGGGGCTGCACGCGCGACCGCAACGTCGTCGCGTCCACGCTTGCCGCTACTCGCGGGTGACTCGCACCACTTCCTCGTGCGAGGTCACGCCGGATGCGACCCAGCGCAGGCCGTCGGCGCGCATCGAGGTCATGCCGGCACGCTCGGCGGCGCGGCGGATGTGGGTGTCGTTGGCGCCCTCGTGGATCAGGCCGCGCAGCGTTTCGTCGACCCGCAGCAGCTCGTAGATGCCGGTGCGGCCGACATACCCGGTGAAAGTGCACCGGTCACAGCCCGCCGGCACGAAGCCGTTGCCCTCGGCCTCCGCCTTCTTGCAGTGCGGACACAGCTTGCGCACCAGGCGCTGGCCGAGCACGCCGAGCAGCGACGACGACAGCAGGAACGGCTCGATGCCCATGTCGATCAGCCGGGTGACGGCGCTGGCGGCGTCGTTGGTGTGCAGCGTGGCCAGCACGAGGTGGCCGGTCAGCGACGCCTGCACGGCGATTTGCGCGGTTTCGAGATCGCGGATCTCGCCGACCATCACCACGTCCGGATCCTGGCGCAGGATCGAGCGCAGCGCCCGGGCAAAGGTCATCTCGATCTTCGGGTTGACCTGCGTCTGGCCGATGCCCTCGAGGTCGTACTCGATCGGGTCCTCGACGGTCATGATGTTCGTGGTCGAGTGGTCGAGCCGGCGGATCGCGCCGTACAGCGTGGTGGTCTTGCCCGAGCCGGTCGGCCCGGTGACCAGCAGGATGCCGTGCGGCTGGTGGATCAGCTCGTCGAAGGTGCCGCGCGTGGTCTCGGCCATGCCCAGCGACTCGAGGTTCAGCCGCGACAGGTCCTTCTCCAGCAGCCGCAGCACCGCGCGCTCGCCGTGGCCGGTGGGCAGCGTCGATACCCGGACGTCGACGGCGCGGCCGCCGACGCGCAGCGTGATGCGGCCGTCCTGCGGCAGCCGTTTCTCGGCGATGTCGAGCTGCGCCATGATCTTGATGCGCGACACCAGCGCCGCGTGCAGCGCGCGTTTGGGACGCACGATGTCGCGCAGCGTGCCGTCGACGCGGAAGCGCACCAGCGAGTAGGTCTCGAACGGCTCGATGTGGATGTCGGAAGCGCCGTCGCGCGCCGCCTGCGTCAGCAGCGCGTTGATCATGCGGATGATCGGCGCGTCGTCTTCGGTCTCCAGCAGGTCCTCGATGTCCGGGACCTCGGCCAGCATGCGCGAGATGTCGAACTCGCCCTCGATGTCGCCGACGATCTGCTGCGCCGAGCCTTCGCCGGCCGCATAGATCTGGGCGATCGCTTCGCGCAGCGCGGCCGGCTCGACCATCACCGGGGTCACGCGACCGGGAAAGACGCGCATCACTTCGTTGAGCGCCGCCAGCGGCGTGGCTTCCGTCACCCAGGCCTCCGCGTCGCGCTCGGTCTGCGGCCGCAGCAGGATGCCGTTGTCGCGCGCGAAAGCGTACGGAACGTAGCGCTGCGTCGTGCTCATCGGTCGGCAGCTCCGGCGCTATCGCTGGATGGGAAAGGGGTGGTAGCCGAGCTTCTTCAGCTCGGCCACCGTGTCGGCCACCGAGCGCCTGGAGCTGTCGACCGCGATGCGGACGCGGAAGATCTCGCCGGTCGACGTCCGCACGGGCTCCAGGTAGGCATCGAAGCCGGCATTGCGCAGGTCCTGCTGGATGCGGCGTCCGCTGGCCAGGTCGGGCATGGCCGTCACCTGCAGCACCGACGCCACCGGAGCCGTCGCCGCGGCTGCGGGAGCACCTCCTGCCGGCGGCGGGGGCGGCGAGTCGACGGCGCCCGGTCGCGCGGGCGGCAGGGGCGGCGTCGACCCGGATGCCGGAGCGGCCGGTGGAGACGCCGGTGGCGACTGCCTCGGCTCGGGCGCCGGTGCGATCGGCGTGATGTTCAGCTCGCGGAAGATCAGCGAGTCGGGCGCGCGGGCGTCGATCATCTGCGTGCGCATGTAGTCGTAGCGTTCCGCGGCGAGCGCTGCCGAGGTGTTCTCGTCGCGGACGATGATCGGCCGCAGGAAGACCATCGTATTGGTCCGGGTGCGGTCGCGGTTCTCGTAGCGGAACAGGGCGCCGAGGAAGGGGATGTCGCCGAGCAGCGGCACCTTCTGCACCGAAACGTTGGTCCGGTCCTCAATCAGCCCGGACAGCACCACGTAGTTGCCGTCCTCGACCAGCACCATCGACTCGAAGCTGCGCTTGTTGGTGATCAGCTGGCCGGCGACCAGCGACGAGGGCGCGATCGACGACACCTCGAGGTACAGCGCCAGCCGCACCACGCCTCCCTCGGAGATCTGCGGCTTGACGCGCAGCTGCAGCCCGATGTCCTGCCGCTCGAAAGTCTGGAACGGGTTGATCTGGCTGCTGCCGGCCGTGGTGTAGGAGCCGGTCACGAACGGCACGTTCTGGCCGACCAGGAACTTTGCCTCTTCGTTGTCGAGCGTCTGGATGTTCGGCTGCGACAGGATGTTGGCGTTGGCCTTCGTCTCCAGCGCCCGCGCCAGGAACGCGAGGTTGGCGACCTCGCCGATGCCGGGCAGGGTGATCTTGCCCTTGACCACGCCGATGTTCAGGCCGCGGCCGGCGGTGCTGGGATCGGCGGCGACGCCGACGATGTTGGTGCCGATGCCGCCGAAGTTGGTGCCGCCGATGACCCGCGTGTCGTTGGAGTCGAGCCCGGACAGGTCCTGCCACTGGATGCCGAACTCCGCCGACTTGTCGGCATTGACCTCGACGATCAGCGACTCGATCACCACCTGCGCGCGCCGGACGTCGAGCTTCTCGATGATCGCGCGGATGTTCCGGTACAGCGGTTCGGGTGCCGTGACGATCAGCGAGTTGGTGGCTGCGTCCGGCTGGATCATGCCGGCCAGGCTGCTGCCGCCCTGGCTGCCGCCTGTCGGGGAAGGCGTCGCCGGCTGCTGCGACTGTTGTTGTTGCTGCTGCTGCTGCAACTGCTGCCCGAGCATGCCCGCCTGCTGGCCGGTGGTGACGCTGGTGCCCGACAGCGCCCGCCCGCCGGCCGTCGGCATGAAGGCCGGGTCGTTGGCAAGCACCGCGCGCAGCAGCGGCGCCAGCTTCGTCGCCTCGGCATTGCGCAGATAGACGACGTTGATGTCGCCGGCGGTGAGGCTGGGCCTGTCGAGCCGGTCGATCAGCTGCTTGGCCAGGGCCAGCCGCGCCGGACTGGCGGCGCGCAGGATCAGCGAATTGGTGCGCGGTTCGGCCAGGATCTGTATCCGTTGGCCGGAGTCGGTGGCCTGGCCGGCAGCGCGCGCACCCTCGTCGAGTACGCGATTGGCGATCGTGGCCACATCGGTCGCCAGGGCGTGCTTCAATTGCACGATCTCGCTTTCGGCCGCCGCGGGGGCATCGATTGCCTCGATGATGCGCCCGATGCGGCGCAGGTTCTCGGCGTAGTCGGTGATCACCAGCGAGTTGTTCGCCGGGTAGGCGGAGATCGTGTTGTTCGGCGCGATCAGCGGGCGCAGCACGGGCACCAGGTTGGTCGCCGACTCGTAGCGCAGCTTGAAGACCTGGGTGACGACCTGGTCGCCGCGCGGTGCGGACGTGCTCGGGATGATTACCGGCCCGCCCTGCAGCTTGGCGTCGGCCTCGGGCACGATGCGTGCGATGCCGTCCGGTCGCGCCGGTTCGACGATCGTGAATCCCTGCAGGCGGAGAGCGGCGAGCAACTGCTCGTAGGCCTGCTGCTTGGTCACCGGACGCTCCGTCACCAGCGTCAGAGTGCCGCGCACGCGCGGGTCGATCACGAACTGCCGTCCGGTGTACTGGCCGATCGCCCGGACCGCCGCCTCGAGGTCGGCGTTGACGAAGTTCAGCATTACCGGATCGGCGCCCGCCGGCGTGCGGGCCGCTGGCGCTGCCGCGTTCTGCGCCGAGGTCGCGACCGGCAGCAGCGCCGCCATCGCCCAAACGACCAGCGACCGAAGCAGCCGCGCCGGCGCGGTGCGCTCGGCGTTGGGCGCATCTCTGCGCGTTACGGTCATTTCATTGTCCAAAACTGAGGATTGCCGAGTCGCCATCACGCCGGCCGAGCAGCAGGATCAGCCCGGCCAATTGCGCGCGTGTCGGTGGGTCGACGCCCGGCACGGGACGGGCGCGGCCGCTGAATCGCAGGCTTCCGGTCGCGTCGATTGTGCCATCGCCGGTC
>Ga0316627_100000361_pt1 | contig 12067 bp, 11 predicted proteins | sample OWC_Aug_M2_C1_D1_FD_207653 | JGI IMG/M metagenome (GOLD analysis project Ga0316627, IMG submission 207653) | Wetland soil microbial communities from Old Woman Creek delta, Ohio, United States - OWC_Aug_M2_C1_D1_C | ecosystem: Environmental > Terrestrial > Soil > Wetlands | place: USA: Ohio...
CGCCTTCACTTCATCGGCCTTGGCCCGGGCCGCCGCGGACACCGGCGCGCCGTAGGGCGACATCTTCACGTAGCCCTCCTTCAGGCCGCCGCGCAGCAGGTTGGGCATCGGCGTGCCGGCCTGCGCCGCCTTGATCTGCGCCGCGTAGGGCGTGCTCCAGTCCCACTCGGCGCCGGTCAGGTAGCCCTTGGGCGCCAGCGCGGCCTGGCTGGCGTGGTAGCCGCTGGAGAAGATGCCGCGCTTTTCGGCCGTCTCGACGATGACCTTCGGGCTGTCGACGTGGCAGGTGAGCACGTCCACGCCCTGGTCGATCAGGCTGTTGGCGGCTTCGGCCTCCTTGACCGGCATCGACCATTCGCCGGTGAAGATGACGCGCGTGGTGATGCTCGGGTCGACGCTGCGTGCACCCATCGTGAAGGCATTGATGTTGCGCAGCACCTGCGGAATCGGCTTGGCGGCGATGAAGCCGAGCTTCTTGGTCTTGCTCGTATAGCCGGCGACGATGCCCGCCAGGTACTGGCATTCGTCGATGTAGCCGAAATAGCTGCTGGCGTTCTTCGGGTGCTTGCCTTCGGTCCACATGCCGCCGCAATGCGCGAAGCGCACCTTCGGGTACTTCTCGGCCACCTTCAGCATGTGCGGGTCGAAGTAGCCGAAGCTGGTGGCGAAGATCAACGCGGCCTTGTCCTGGTTGATCATCGCTTCCATCGTCTTCTGCACCGCGGCGGTCTCGGGCACGTTCTCTTCTTCGACCACCTTCACGCCGGGCAGCTTCTTCACCGCCGCGGCGGCCTGCGCCTGCGCCTGGTTGTAGCCAAAGTCGCCGCGCGGGCCGACGTAGATCACGCCCATCGTCAGCGGTGCCTGCGCGAAGGCGCTGCGGATCGCGCCGGGCAGGGCCAGCGTAGCGCCAGCGAGGGCGCCGCCGGCCAGCAGGCGGCGGCGGGGCAGGATCAGGGGGTCTTGGCTCATGGTCTGGGCTCCTTCTGTGGAAGTGGCGAGGGACTTGGGAGACGCCGCCTCTACGGCGGCAGCGGAATCAGGCTGACGTGCGCGGCCACCACCTGCCAGCGGCCGTCGATGCGGCACCAGGTCTGGCTCTGGCGGCCGAGCTTGTCGCCGCCTTGGCGGCGGAACTCGGTCATCGCGGTGCCGAAGTCGTCGCCGAAGGTGGTGATCACGGTGTGCTGCAGCGTGCGAGCCAGGCCCACCGCCGGGCGCGCGTTGCGGAAGTCGCGGATGGCGTCGATGCCGTACAGGTTCTCGGCGATGCCGAAGCGCACGGTCTGCGCGCTGTCCCAGAACAGCTCGTCGAGAACCTCGACGCGGTTGTGGACCAGCGCGTCTTCGTAGCGCGCGAATGCGGCCTGCAGCTCGGCCAGCACCTCGGGGCGGTTGAAGTCCATGTCCATCACAGCCCCTGCGCCACCGGCGCGCTGCACAGGCCGCTGGCCTGGAGTTGAGCCGCCACGCGCAGCGCGTGGTCCTCGCGCCAGGGCGCGGCGATCAGCTGCACGCCGATCGGCAGCTGCGGCTGTGCCGCGCTCATGCCCCACAGCGGCACCGTCACCACCGGCAGGCCGATGCAGGAGATCGGCTGGGTCAGCAGCCCCATGCTGGCGCGCGCCGGCAGGCGCCTGTCGCCGATCTGCAGCCATTCGGTGCCGAGGGTCGGCGCGACGCAGGGCGTGGCCGGCGCCAGCAGCACATCCACCGTCTCGAAGACGCGCGCCACGTGGCGCGCGAACCAGTGGCGCACGCGCTGGGCCTGCACGACCCAGGCGGCGGGCACCAGCGCGTTGGCAAGGAAGCGGTCGCGGGTCAAGGGGTCGAAGTCCTGGGCGCGCGTCTTCAGGTCGGGCAGGTGCAGCGCGCCGCCTTCGCCGCAGGTGACGACGAAGGCCGCGGCGCGCGCGCGCTCCACTTCCGGCAGCTCGACCAGCCGCGTGGTGGCCAAGGCCTGCGCCACCGCGTCCACAGCGTCGGTAGCCTCGGCCAGCGCCATCTCGCGGAACCAGCCGCCGAGCACGGCGATGCGCAGGCCCTGCGCGCCCTGGGACAGCATCTGCAGCGTCGGCTGGGGGGGCCGCTGCGCGCAGGCCGGGTCGTCGCTGGGCGGGCCGCTCAGCGGGCCCTGCATCGCGTCGTAGGCCAGCGCCAGGTCCTGCACGCTGCGCGCGAAGGGGCCCAGCGTGTCGAGGCTGGCGACGAAGGGGTAGCTGCCCACGCGCGGCAGCCGGCCGAAGGTGGGTTTCAGGCCGAAAACGCCGCACAGCGACGACGGCACGCGGATCGAACCGTTGGTGTCCGAGCCCAGGCTGAGGGGCACCTGGCCGGCGGCCACCGACGCGGCCGAGCCGCCGCTGGAGCCGCCGCTGATGCGCGAAAGATCGTGCGGGTTGCGCGTCGGACCGTAGTGCGTGTTCTCGGTGCTGAAGCCGTAGGCGTATTCGTCCATGTGCAGCGCGCCGACCAGCACCGCCCCCTGCGCCTCCAGGCGGCGCACGAGCAAGGCGTCGCGCCGCGCCGGTGCGGCGTCGCGCTCGATCTTCGAGCCGGCCAGCGTCGGCAGCCCGGCCACGTCGAACAGGTTCTTCACCGCGAAGGGCACGCCGGCCAGCGGCATCTTGTGGCGCTGCGGGTGCACGTCGATCAGCTCGGCGCGCTTCAGGGCGCGCTCGGCCAGCCTGGCGCTGAAGGCATTGATGCGCGCGTCGGTGGCCTCGATGCGCGCCAGCGAGCGCTGTGCCGCCGCACGCGCGCTGAGCGCGCCGTCGCGCACCTGGGCCGCGATCGACGTGGCGTCGGCGGCGTTCATGTGTCGGGCCCGCCCTGTGGCGGCACCGGCAGGAAGACGTTGCCCGATTCGTCGTGCGGCTGCAGCGGCAGGCCCTGCAGCAGCTCGGCCATGCCCGCGGCGAGCGCGAAGAACTGCAACACGCCGGGGCGCTGCTCGGCGCTGATCTTCAGCCCGAGCGTGGCCGCGGCGGCGTCGACATAGGCGCTGTGGTCCATGGCCCAGCGCCTCAGGCCTTGTACAGCTGGCGGTAGTCCGGCTGCAGGTGGAACCAGTACATGTAGCCCATCACGTCCTTCTGCATCGCCACGTCCATCGACGGCTGGAACAACGGCACGCGTGGCACCTCGTCGTAGGCGAGCTGGATCATTTCGCGCACCGAGGCTTCGTAGATCGGCTTGCTTTCGGCGAAGCGCGCGTTGGTGATCAGCTTGTCGAGCTTCGGGTTCTGGTAGCTCATGGTGTTGAACACCGCGTTCTGCCCGTGGTAGCACCAGAAGAAGAAGTACTCCGGGTAGTCCAGCCAGCCGCCGAAGCGGTTGAGGATCATCGGCATGTCCTTCTTCAACAGGGCCGCGCGCCAGGTGGCGCCGGGGATCTTGTTGATCTGCGCCTTGATGCCGATGGCCCCCAGCGCCTCCTGCGTCAGCACCGCCGCCGGCTCGCCGACGGTGGCGCCGCCCAGGTCGAAGCTGAGCGTGGTCTCGAAGCCGTTGGGTACGCCGGCCTCGGCCATCAGCGCCTTGGCCTTGGCGATGTCGGTGCGGTAGGCGGTGGGCTGCGGCCAGGCGATGGTCTTGACCGGCCCGTTGGCGCCGTAGAGCTTGGCGGCGCGGCCGTAGAAGGCGTTTTCGTAGATCTTGTCGTAGGGCAGCGCATAGGCCACCGCCTGACGCACCTTGAGGTTGTCGAAGGGCGGCTTGGTGGTGTTCATGCCCAGATACAGCATGGCGTTCTCGATCGGCATCGACGCCACCTTGATGCCGGCCTTGTCCTCGCTGAGTTCGGCAAAGTCCTTCGGCGGCAGGTCGAAGCTCATGTCGATGTCGCCCTTGACCAACAACGCGCGGCGGTTGCCGGCGTTGGGCACGTCGCGCTGCACGATGCGGCGCAGTTTCGGCATCGGCCCGTTCTTCCAATCGTCGTTGCGCACGTAGATGATTTCCTGCCCCGGGCGGAAGGCCTCGACCTTGAAGGCGCCTCCGCCGGCGGTGTTGTTGCGCGTCCAGGCCAGGCCCCAGGGGTCGGCCGGCGTGGCGTTCTTCTTCACCAGCTCGCTGTTGAAGATGCAGGGCACCGGCACGGCCATGTCGTTCATCGTCAGCTTGTCCTTGCGGATGAACTTGACGCGGAAGGTGTGCTCGTCCACCACCTCGAACTGCTCGGGCTTTTCGAGCGAGCCGGCGGCCATCTGGAAGGTGGGGAAGCCGCCGACGGTGACCGCGCGGTCGAAGCTCCACTTCACGTCCTTGGCAGTCACCGGCGTGCCGTCGTGGAACTTGGCGCCTCTGCGCAGCTTGAAGGTCACCGAGTTGCCGTCGGGCGCCATCTGCCAGCTCTCGGCCAGCTCGGGTTCGAGCTTGTTGCGGTCGTAGCTGACGCGCCCGTCGGGCAGCGTCTTCTTGCCGTAGGTCATCAGCCGGTCGTAGACCAGCCAGCTGACGCCGTAGCTGGGCCGGTTGGCGCCGACGGTGTGGATGTCCAGCGAGTTGGGGCCGAACTCGTTGGCGACGATCAGCACGTCCTTGGGGCGCGCCTGGGCCTGGGCAGCCAATGGCAGCGCGCCGATGGCGGCGGTGCTGGTGATGAAATCGCGTCGGTCCATGCAGGCTCCTTGGGTTCAGAGGGAATCGAGGTAGGCGCGCCAACCGCCGAAACCGCTGATGTCTCGCGCGCCGGACAGCGCATGCGCCTCGCACAGGAAGCCGTGCACGTACCGGCCGTCGGCCAGCTGCACCGAACCCAGGCCCAGCGGCGGCGGGATCAGCGCAAGAAACGAGCCCAGCTGGACCTGCGGCATGTCCCAGACCTCGAGTTCAATGGCTGCGCCGCCGCTTTCGCAGCGCTGCAGGCCGGGCTTGGGCGGGCGTGTGTCCGGCAGCGCATAGAGGCGGTAATGCGGCGCGGTACGCGTGGCCTCGCGCAGCACGGCGCCGCGTTCGAGCAGCTGGCCATTCAGCGGCAGACCGGACAGGTGCGCGCCGACCACGGCGATCGGCAGCGTCGGCTCGGCGGCGGGCAGGGGCTGCGGCCGCTCGGCCAGTGCGGCGCCCATCCAGCGTCGGCCGAAGTCGACCAGTGCCGCGTCGTGCCGGCCCGGGGCGATGAAGGTCACGCCGAAAGGCAGCTTGGCCGCAGTGCTGCCTGCCGGCAATGCCAGCGCACTCCAGCCCAGCAGGTTGACGAAGTTGGTGTAGGTGCCCAGACGCGCGTTGACGCCGATCGGATCGGCATCGACTTCGTCGAAGTGCGGATGTCCGGGCGTCGTCGGCACCATCAGCACATCCACCTGCTGCCACAGCGACTGCAGCTCACGCTGCAGGGTGCGCAGCCGGTATTGCGCCTCGAAGGTCGCGGTGGCGCTGAAGGCCGCCGCGCGGCCGATGATCTGCCGCACCGTCGGGTCGAAGGCCTCGGGTTGCGCAGCCAGCAGCTCGCGCACGACGCTGTGCCGCTCGGCCACCCACGGGCCGTCATAGAGCAGCGCTGCCACGGCAAAGAGCGGCTCGAAGTCCAGATGTACCACTGTCTGGCCGAGCGTTCGGGCGCGCTCGATGGCGGCGGCGAACATCGGCTCGTAACCGGCGTCGCCGAAGAAGGTGGGCGACTTCGGCACGCCGATGCGCGAGCGGGCCGGCAGCCGGGCCGGGCCGGCGACGAAGTGACTGTAGATGTCCTGGGCGTCGTCGCCCTCGATCAGCGCCAGCACCAGCGCGGCATCGTCGACCGTGTGCGCGAACACCGACACGCAGTCCAGGCTGCGGCAGGCCGGCACCACGCCGGACGTGCCGACACGACCCGGCGTCGGCTTGAGCCCGACCAGGCCGTTGAATCCGGCCGGCACACGGCCCGAGCCGGCCGTGTCGGTGCCGAGCGCAAAAGCCACCTGGCCGCGCGCCACGGCCACGGCCGAACCCGAACTGGAGCCTCCGCTGATGCGCGTCGGGTCGAAGGCGCTGGCTGGCCGGCCGTAGGGCGAACGCGTGCCCACCAGCCCGGTGGCGAACTGGTCGAGGTTGGTCTTGCCCAGCCACAGCGCACCAGCGTCCAGCAGGCGCTGCACCGCGCCGGCGCTGCGCGAAGGCGTGTACGCAAAGGCCGGGCAGCCGGCCGTGGTGACGGCTCCTGCAATGTCGAAGTTGTCCTTGACCGCGAAGGGCACGCCCAGCAGCGGGTAGCGACGCACCAGTTCGGCGCGAGGCAGCGGTTCGGCCAGGCGCTTGGCCAGCAGCGCCAACTGGGCCTGCCATTGCGCGTCGCTGGGCAAGCTGATCCACAGGCACAACTCGGCGCTGGCCCGCGATGCCACCCGGCATTCGGTCAGCCAGGGCAGCGGATCAGCACCGCCGGCCGCAAGCTCGCGCCACCGCGCCACGGTGCGCAACGGCAGGCTGGGGACCGACGAAGGAGACATATTGGTGCACGTACTGGTATACCAGTTGGCACAAAGCAGGACACGTGCCAGCGTCGAGGCAGACGCCGTGGCGCGCCGAGGCGCGCCGCTGGGTCAGTCGCCGTCGCGAGCCAGGCGCTCGCTGTGCCAGTAGACGTCGTCGCCGCCCAGGCCGTCCAGGTTGGCGCGGTTGAGCACGCGCGCCAGCACGAACATCAGGTCGCTCAGGCGGTTCAGGTACTGGCGCGGCGCGTCGTTCACCGGCTCGTGGCTGCTCAAGGCCACCAGCGAGCGCTCGGCACGCCGCGCCACGGTGCGGCTGACATGCGCCAGCGCGGCGCTGCGCGTACCGGCCGGCAGGATGAATTCCTTCAACCGCGGCAGCTGGGCGTTGTAGTGTTCCAGCGCTTCGTCCAGCCGCCGCACGGCCGCCGGCTTGAGCAGCTGGTAGCCGGGGATCGACAACTCGCCGCCCAGGTTGAACAGCTCGTGCTGAATCGTCACCAGCAGCTCGCGCACGTCGTCAGGCAGCGGCTCGGCCAGCAGCACGCCGAGCCCGGAATTCAGCTCGTCCACGTCCCCCATGGCCACGACGCGCAGATGGTCCTTGGGCACACGGGTGCCGTCGCCCAGCCCGGTGCTGCCGTCGTCGCCGGTGCGGGTGGCGATCTGTGTGAGGCGTTGTCCCATAGCGCAGCGATTGTGCCCGCTGGGCATGGGCATTGACGCGCATCAGGTCGGCCGGGGCGCCGGCTGGTTAGGCTTGGCGCCCGCGAACTCGAGGCCCTGCCATGCGACACGAAGTCTTTGTCAAGTTCTTCGGCTGCGACGACATCGCGCTGCGCCCCGCCGAGCCGATGCCGCTGGAGGCGGCCCGAAGCTGGCTGGACGCCGAGTTCCTGCGGCTGGATGCGAGCATCAGCCGCCCGACCGGCAAGGTGCTGCTGGCCGACAAGGTGCTGGCCATCGCCGAGGCCGCAGGCAGCCAGGGTTTTGCCGATGCCGCCTGGGCCGACAGTTACGCACGGGCAACGGCCGGCGCCTTGCGCCGGAGCTTGATCCGTGTCGACGTGCCGAACCGAAGCGTCGGCTTCTGAATCGCCGCGTCAGCCGGCGAGCCGCACCGCCAGCCGCTGCAGCAGGGGCCGCTGGCGCCAGTTTTCGCAGGCCCGGTCGGCGAAGTCGCGGCCATGCTCGCTGAGGCGGTAGTAGCGCACGTTCGGAAATCCCTGCGGGTTGTCGAATTCGCGGATCAGCCCGTAGGCGATGAGCGTGCGGTGCGCGCTGTACAGCGGCGCACCGTCGAGCACACAGCCGCCGCTGATGTCGCTGACGCGCACCAGCACGCGGCCCTTGCGCAGCACGCGCAGCGCGTCGATGAACTCGCCACGGTCGGGGATGATGCGTGCGGCTGCCACGGGTGCGGTGGGGTGATCAGGCGTGCGCACATCATCGTACCGCCCGCTGCATCGCCAAGACCGGAAAAGCGGGCCGGCGCACCCGCAGTTCGCGCCCGCCACGGCGCTTGCGCGGCGGCGCTGCAGCCGGCACCGGCGCTGCCTAGAATCGGTGATCCCCGCCGCCAAAGGAAAGCGCAGCATGAACGCCCCTGTTCCCACCCAGGTGTGGCCCGCTTTCGAGCCGCGGCGGGTGCCGAAGCCGATGCTGGACGCGCTGCAGCAACGCTTCGGCCCGCGCTGCTCCACCGCCACGGCGGTGCGCGAACAGCACGGCCGCGACGAATCGCCGTATCCGGTCACGCCACCGGAGGTGGTCGTGTTCTGCGAAAGCACCGAAGACGTGGCGGCCGTGCTGTACCTGGCCGACGAGCATGCGGTGCCGGTCATCCCTTACGGCACCGGTTCGTCGCTGGAGGGCCACCTGCTGGCGGTGCAGGGCGGCGTCAGCGTCGACGTGTCGGCGATGACGAAGATCGTGCGCCTGAACCCCGAGGATCTGACCGTCACGGTGCAGGCCGGCGTGACGCGCGAGCAGCTGAACCGCGAGATCAAGGACACGGGCCTGTTCTTCCCGATCGACCCGGGCGCCAACGCCAGCCTGGGTGGCATGGCCGCCACCCGCGCCAGCGGCACCAACGCCGTGCGCTACGGCACGATGCGCGAGAACGTGCTCGGGCTGACGGTCGTCACGGCCAGCGGCGAGGTCATCCGCACCGGCACGCGTGCGAAGAAATCCTCGGCCGGCTACGACCTGACGCGTTTGTTCGTCGGCAGCGAAGGCACGCTCGGCGTGATCACCGAGGTGACGCTGAAGCTGTACCCGTTGCCCGAGGCCGTGAGCGCCGCGATCTGCCACTTCAAGGACATTGCCGGCGCGGTCAACGCCACCATCCAGCTGACGCAGGTGGGCGTGCCGATCGCGCGTTGCGAGTTGCTGGACGTGAATGCGGTGCGCGCCGTCAACGCGCAGAGCAAGCTCGGGCTGCGCGAATCACCGATGCTGCTGATGGAGTTCCATGGCAGCGCGGCCAGCGTCAAGGAGCAGGCTGAAGCCGTGCAGGCCATCGCCTCCGAGATGGGCGGCGAGGACTTCGCTTGGGCCAGCACGCCGGAGGAGCGCACCCGGCTGTGGACCGCGCGGCACAAGGCCTACTTTGCCGGCATGCAGACCAACCCGGGCTGCCGCACGGTGACCACCGACACCTGCGTGCCGATCTCGCGCCTGGCCGAGATCATCGACGCGTCGGTGGCCGAAGCCGATGCCTCGGGGCTGCCGTACTACATCGTCGGCCATGTCGGCGACGGCAACTTCCACCTGGCCTACCTGGTGAAGGACGGCGACCCGGCGCAGCGCGCGCTGGCCGAGGGCATGAGCCTGCGCATGGTGCAGCGCGCGATCGCGCTCGAAGGCACCTGCACCGGCGAGCACGGCATCGGCCTGCACAAGATGGGCTTCCTGGTCGAAGAGGCGGGCGCCGGCGCGGTGGAGATGATGCGCCAGATCAAGCGCTCGCTCGACCCGAAGAACATCATGAACCCGGGCAAGATCTTCGCGCTGTGATGGCCAGCCGGCGTGCTGTCATCGGTGGCCTTGCGGCGCTGAGCCTGCTGGGCGCGCTGCCCGTCCGTGCGCAGCTGGAGGATCTGATCGTCGCGGCCAAGCCCTCGGTGGTGGCCGTGGGCCTGTTCAACCCGACCAGCAGCCCGCGCTTCGGCTTTCGCGGCAGCGGCTTCGTGGTGGGCGCGGGCAACCTCGTGATCACCAACGCCCATGTGCTGCCCGACGTCATCCCCGCCGGTGGCACCGAGGGGGCACTGGCCGTCGTCGCGCCGAAGCTGGGCGTCAGCGAAAACGCCACGATGCGCGGCGCGAAGCTGCTCGGGCTCGATCGCGAGCACGACCTGGCGCTGCTGCAGATCGACGGTGCGCCGCTGCCAGCCCTGGCCTTGGCCGGGTCCGAAGCGGCGCGCGAAGGCTCGGCGGTGGCGATCATCGGCTTCCCGATCGGCGGCGCGCTGGGCTTCACGCCGGTCACGCATCGCGGCATCGTCTCGTCGATCACCGGCATCGTGCTGCCCGCGCCGACTTCGCAAGGCCTCAGTTCCCAGGCCATCAACCGGCTGCGCCAGGGCAGCTTCGACATCTACCAGCTGGACGCGACGGCGTATCCGGGCAACAGCGGCGGGCCGGTGCTCGACCTGCGCAGCGGCAAGGTCATCGCCGTCATCAACATGGTGCTGGTCAAGGGCAGCAAGGAGAGCGCGATCTCCCACCCGTCGGGCATCAGCTACGCGATACCGGTGCGCTTCGTCAACGAGCTGCTGAAGGGGCGCTGAGCGCGCTGCCTCAGGAAGGCTGTGTCGGCAGGCTCCAGCGCTTGCTGACGTCGCCCTTGGCGTTGACGCTTTCCAGCTGCACGCCGAAGCCCCACAGCCGTGCCACGTGCTTGAGCACCTCTTGCGCGGTGTCGTGCAGCGGCCGGTCGTTGTGCTGGAAATGGCGCAGCGTCAACGAGCGATCGCCGCGCAGGTTGACGTTCCAGACCTGGATGTTGGGCTCGCGCGAGCCCAGGTCGTACTGGCGCGACAGCGCTTCGCGCACGCGCTTGTAGCCGGCATCGTCGTGGATGGCCGAGACTTCCAGCTCCTGTTGCCGCTCGTCGTCGACGATCGAGAACAGGCGCAACTCGCGCATCAGCTTGGGGCTGAGGAACTGGCCGACGAAGCTTTCGTCCTTGTAGTTGCGCATCGCCTGGTCCAGCACCGGCAGCCAGGGCGTGCCGGCGATCTCGGGGAACCACTGTCGGTCTTCGTCGGTCGGCGCGTCGCAGATGCGCTTCAGGTCGGTGTACATCGCAAAGCCCAGCGCATAGGGGTTGATGCCGCTGTAGGCCTTGTGCCCGACCGGCGGCTGGTAGACCACGTTGGTGTGCGACTTCAGCCACTCGATCATCACGCCGTCGGTCAGGAAGCCGTCGTCGTACATCTGGTTCAGCAGCTTGTGGTGCCAGAAGGTGGCCCAGCCTTCGTTCATGACCTGCGTCTGGCGCTGCGGGTAGAAGTACTGCGCCACCTTGCGCACGATGCGCACGACCTCGCGCTGCCAGGGTTCGAGCAGCGGCGCGTTCTTCTCGATGAAGTACAGCAGGTTCTCCTGCGGCTCTTCGGGGAAGCGCCGGGTGCCGCTGGCCTCCTCGGCACGCTCAGCGCGCTTGGGCAGCGTGCGCCACATGTCGTTGACCTGCGCCTGCGCGTAGGCCTCGCGGTCTTTGCGCTCGGCCAGCTCTTCGGCCAGCGACTTGCGGCTGGGCCGCCGGTAGCGATCGACGCCGTGGTTCTGCAGCGCGTGACAGCTGTCGAGGAAGCTCTCCACGGCGTCCAGGCCATGCCGCTCCTCGCATTCGGCGACGTAGTTCTTGGCATAGACCAGGTAGTCGATGATCGACGCCGCGTCGGTCCACATGCGGAACAGGTAGTTGCCCTTGAAGAAGCTGTTGTGGCCGTAGGCGGCATGCGCGATGACCAGCGCCTGCATGGCCATCGTGTTCTCCTCCATCAGGTAGCTGATGCAGGGGTTGCTGTTGATGACGATCTCGTAGGCCAGGCCCATGTGGCCGCGCTTGTAGTTCTTTTCGGTGGCGATGAACTCCTTGCCGTAGCTCCAGTGGCGGTAGTTCACCGGCATGCCCACACTGGCGTAGGCGTCCATCATCTGCTCGGCGGTGATGATCTCCAGCTGGTTCGGGTAAGTGTCCAGGCCGAAGCGCTCGGCCGTGTCGCGGATGACCTTGTGGTACTGCTCGATCAGCTCGAACGACCAGTCGCTGGGCCCGAGCAGCGGCACGGCCGGCCGCTCGCGCAGCGGCAACGGTTCGGTCAGCGGGTTTCTGGCCGGTAGGTTCATGCCGCCTTGGCCCCTTCCTTCTTGAACAGGTCGCGGAACACCGGGTAGATCTGGTCGGCGCTGGTGGCCTTGCGCATCGCAAACTGCGGGTGCAGCGGCGGCAGCTGCGCGTATTCGTCCCACAGGTTCTGCTCTTCCTCGGCCACCTGCACATAGGCGTAGTAGCGGCACAGCGGCAGCAGCTTGTCGCTGAGCAACTCGCGGCAGCGGCCACTGTCGTGGTGCCAGTTGTCGCCGTCGCTGGCCTGCGCGCCGTAGATGTTCCATTCGCTGGGCGAATAGCGCTCGCGGAT
>Ga0316627_100000362_pt1 | contig 12062 bp, 11 predicted proteins | sample OWC_Aug_M2_C1_D1_FD_207653 | JGI IMG/M metagenome (GOLD analysis project Ga0316627, IMG submission 207653) | Wetland soil microbial communities from Old Woman Creek delta, Ohio, United States - OWC_Aug_M2_C1_D1_C | ecosystem: Environmental > Terrestrial > Soil > Wetlands | place: USA: Ohio...
CGTGCTATACCGCCTGTCCGATCGGTGCGGTAAAAGTGGATAAACAGACAAGGCGTGCTGCGAAGCAGGAGGTCGTATGAGCGAAACCCCCAGGACAGAAGAAACGCCCAAGAAAGACATGAAGGACGTGTTGGCCGCTGTACAGGATATCAAGTGTCCTATCCAGAGATCCCTGGTATTCGTTGAGGAATTTCTTTCAGAGCCGATGTGCGGAAAATGTCACCCCTGTGCCCTCGGCAGCTATGAGGCGCTGGTTCGGTTAAAAAGGATCGCCGCCGGCAGTGGCTTGCAGGCGGATGTTGACGCAATCCAGAGGATCGCGGACCAGATGCTCGAAGGCTCGCGGTGCATCAAAGGCAAGGATACCGCCAAGTTCCTCCTGACGGCGCTGGAGACAGGAGCTTTCCGGGAGCATCTCGAAGGCCACTGTGAAGAACAGGAATGCACGCAGTACGTCATCTATCGGGTAATTCCGGAGAAGTGCGTTCTCTGCGGTCTGTGTCAGGAGGCCTGCAAGTATAATGCGATAGTGGGCGAAAAGAAGGTGTCGTACCGTTCAGGATATCTGCCCTTTGAGATCAGACAGAAGCGGTGCGTAAAATGCGGCGATTGCTATACGGCATGCACATATGGCGCAATAGAAAAAATTGAAGAAAATAAAGCGGCTCTCGTATAAAGAGGAGGAAGGTATGGCAAATATGGTGAATCTGAAAATAGACGGAAAAGACGTTACGGTCGAAGAGGGAACAAACCTTATAGACGCGGCGGAAACGGTTGGCATTCATATACCGAATCTCTGCTATCTGAAGGGCCTGAAGGGGATCGGCGCCTGCCGGCTCTGCGTGGTCGAGGCTGAAGGCGGGAAGGCACCGCTGATCGCCTGTAACACCAGGGTTAAGGAGGGCATGAGCATATCCACCCGTACCGAGAAGGTTCAGGAGATCAGGAAATTTGTCATTGATCTTATCCTCTCCATGCATCCTCTCGACTGCATGACCTGCACAAAGGCAGGGGTATGCAACCTCCAGCAATATGCGTATGACTTCGGGATAAAAGAGTCAAGCTTCACCAGAAAAAAGTTCGGTTATGCCACGGATGAGGCGAACCCCTTTGTCAAGCGTGACCCCGAATACTGCGTGCTCTGCAGCCGATGCATCAGAGTATGCAAGGGGCAGGGGACCGATGTCCTTGAGTTCTCCGGGAGAGGGGTTGGGGCAAAGGTGGTAACGGCCAAGGACAGGCCGCTCCAGGAATCGGGCTGCACATTCTGTGGCAGCTGCATTGATGCATGCCCGGTAAACGCCCTTCTCGAGGCTGACCGCTGGAGAAAAGGCCGTGAATGGGAGTATGAGAAAACAGAGACCGTCTGCCTCGCCTGTGGCGATGCCTGCAGTATTACCGTTTCGACGAAAGACGGCATGGCTGCAAAGGTTGTTGCCGGTGCACCTGAGGGGAGCGTCGAACGGTATATCTGCGCAATCGGGAGGTTCGGCTTTGACAGTAACTACAGCGACATGAGGGTTAAAACCCCGCTGAAGAAGGTCGGCGGCGAGCTGAAGGAGACGACCTGGGAGGACGCCATCTCCCTTGTAGCCAAGAACCTCAAGTCCGCGGGTGCAGATGCAGCATTTGTGACCAGTGGCACTATTCTGAACGAAGATGCATTGCTTTTGAAAAAGTTTGCTACAGAAGTCGTGAAAACGAAGAAGATTGATTCGACCGTGAGCCTGTATTCCGATGAGGAAGCCATGACGGGAGATGCCGCCGACCTTGACGCGGCAGACCTTTTCGTCGTCGCAGGAACCGCTCCTGATCAATGGAAGCGGGTGCTGCCTGCGCTTGATGCCATTGTCAGAAAAAAGATGAACAACGATGGAACAAAGCTCGTCGTCATCAACTCGGGTGAGCCGAGGATAGCTTCTGCGGCCTCGGTATTCCTGAAGGGGGATGAGGTCAAGATGCTGATGGAACTCGGGCAGGCGATGATTGCCAAGGGAGCCAAAGCCCCGAAGGAAATGGTTTCAGCCCTTGCTGCGGTGAATCCTTCGGACGAGGCAATGAGCGCTGCCGATATTTTTTTGGCTTCAAAGAAACCGGTCATTCTCGCCAGCCCGTCCCTGTTCAAGGCAGCAGCGAACCTCGCACTCGTGAAGGGAGACGCCGTGGCGGTGCCTCTGGAGGCAAATGCAAAAGGTGTTGTTTCCATGGGCTTGTCATCCAGCGGAACGAAATTTCGCGATATCGTATCTTCATCGTCAAAGGCATTATATGTCGTTGGTGAACTGCCGGTCAGCAAGAGACCCGAAACAGGATTTCTTGTCGTCCAGGCACCTCACATGACAGAGCTTGCGTCACACGCAGATGTCGTGCTGCCGGCGACTTCCGCACTTGAATCTGAAGGTTCAATCATTGATCTTCTCGGCAGGATCAAAAAGGTCAATAGAGTGTGTGGACCTTCCGGAGAAGCCAGGCAGAATGGCGATATCTTCATTGCCGTTGCAGAAGCAATGGGCGGGGCGCTGAAGCCCGTTAAGGACGCTGACGTTAAGAAGGCAGCGAAGATGAAGACAAAAACCGCTTTTCATGCCTTTAAGAAGGACGCCGGGTACGATATCGACGCTGAGGCCTTTGCAGGTGATACGACCGGGTCGATCATACAGGGATCAAGACTTCTCTGGCTGAGGCAAGTTGAAGCTGCTTCCGTGACAGCCTGAAGAAGGCGATTTTTCCAAGGCGCATCCTGAGGGATGCGCCTTTTTTTTTGACTGCCCCGAGAGCATTCCTCGTGAGGCAATACGGAGGGAGCATAATTATCTCCACCTCCCGCGTCGAGATACGATTGCCTTCGCCCTGGGGTGCTGGTACAGTAATAAATGCGCGATCGGTGAGCGCGAGCCTGATTTTCATGGCCTGCGCGGGCGAATTTCGGGTACAATGTAGGGCATGTTCCGCACGGCACTCAGGAATACCTCATGATCAGATATCTTGCCCTTGTCTGCGTGGTGCTGCTTTGTTTCATCAACTCGGCCGGGCACGCATATGATGAGACCTATGAGAAAGCGGCCAGTTACTTTAAAGACAGGCAATACCGGAATGCTATCCCCTATCTTGAGAAGTATGTTTCCCGCACGCCTGATCCTGCCGGCTATTATATGCTCGGATACTCCTTTTATCAGCTCAGGGACTATGAGAGATCCCGTACATATTTTGATGAGGCATATCTGATCGACCCTGATTTCAGTTTGGATAAGGTCCCTGCGCATGCCGGCCTCTCGGATGAAGAAGAGCGGCTTATTCATGAAGCACTTGCACTTTCCGGGACCAGGCAGCAGATGGCATATTATGTCGATATCGTGGTCGGCAGCGTCCCTGATGTCCAGGGGGTCATGAGCAAGGAAAAGACAAAGCAGGACCTTCATGCCATAATCAGAGACTCTTTCGGGCAGGGCAGGCTCTATCCCTCCCTGATCAGTTCCTTCAGTGCCCAATTCAACAGGACACATATGCGTGCTGTTATCCAGTGGCTGAAATCTCCGCTCGGAAGGAAGATGGCAACCCTTGAGGTTAGGACAACCCCCGCGGAAAAGGTACCGCAATCCGTGGCGTTTGACGATATGTACGAGAAATTGCCGGAACGGCGGCAGCAGATCATAAAAGATATGGAAAAGACCTTCTGTATGACAGATCAAAACATCAACGTCGTTTCCCTGTCCCTGTACGAGATGCTCAAGGGTATGCAGTCTCAGCTAGCTGAGCGCAGCTCCATGAGCTCTTCAGAGATCGATGCATTTGTAGGAAACATACGGAGCACGCCGCGTGAGCACGTAACAAGGTATATCCTGAATTCACTTGCATACCGGTATCGGGATTTTACGGACGAGGAGATTAGGGCCGTTATGCAGTTCTCTGCAACCCCTGCCGGAAGGTGGTTCCATGAAACAAGCAGCGACGCTATACGGGGAGCCATAGGAAAGGCTTCCCGGGAGACGGGAGAGAAGATCGGCAGAACACTTGTCCTGAAACGTCTTGCTGTCTGAAGCGCTATCGCTGTTTTTTTTCGCTTTGTTTCTGTGAATCCGGCGCTGTTACTTCCTTGCTTTTTTTCTCGTACTGATCCAGTTTTTCCTGGATTTGCATGATTGTTTCTTTGCCGATGCGCGCTGTTTCATCTTTCACATACCGCTCGATGAGCTTTTCTGCGTCCTCTTCCTGTTCCGCATTAAGCATGAGATAGGCAATTTCTCCCATGCGCCGGATGATGTTCTCCCGGGTGTCATCCTTGACGATCTTTACCCTGCCGTGTTCAGATTCAAGAAGCCCGGTAATATAGTTTTTCCAAAGGTCTTTTTCAATATCATTGAGAGACGAGTCATCCGTGAGCACGGGAAGCGTAACCGTGATGTCATAGGAAAGCGCAATATCATGGATGAGGATATCACCATGCAGTTTATCGTTTTCTTCATCGTACTCCGTGGCATAGGACAGCTGATAGCTCCAGCCCAATGACCAGGCAAAGGCCGATGTCTGGCGCTTCCGGGTCTTCTTATTGAGCGGGCCGTTCTCCTCTGCCGATTTGACGATCTCGGCAAAGGTTTTGCCAAAAACAGGATAGAACTCATACCGGACGTCAGGCCGAAGGCCCAGGCTCTGGGCAACTGAGTATTTCTGCGTTTTGTGTGCCAGGGTCGATAAGGATTTTTGTGTTGCGGGGGCAAGATTTCCCGCCGTATCAAAATGCTGTATGATCTCTCCCCGGGAATTGCCGGGAAGCAGAAAAAAAAGGAGAAGTGAGAGCAGCGAAGCGTATCGCCTCATGGTGTAAGCATACTATTCTTTTCCGATGAAAGCAAATCAAAGAGAGGCCAAATTCCGATTTAATCTGTTACAATATCCACGCGAAAGGAACCATTAGAACAAACCATGGAAGATGTCTATAAGGTAAAACTACCGGTCTTCGAAGGTCCGCTTGATCTCCTTCTTCATCTCATCAGGGAGAACAAGGTGGACATCTATGATATTCCCATCTCCCTCATCACGGGACAGTACCTCACATATATCGAGATGATGAAAGAATTGGATCTGGAGATCGCCGGAGAGTTCCTGGTCATGGCGGCAACCTTGATCCATATCAAGTCCCGGATGCTGCTGCCTCCTGACGAAGAGGCTCCGTTGGAGGAGATGGAAGACCCGCGTCTTGAACTCGTGCAGCGCCTTCTCGAGTATCAGGCATACAAGGATGCCGCCTCGATCCTGAAGGAAAAGGAAGATGAGGCACTCAAGATCTTTGGCCGTCAAAAGACAGAGTTTGATGCCCAGAGGGCAGACGAGCAGCAGGAGCTCTATCTGTTCGACATCAATCTCTTCGACCTGCTCGGCGCATTCAAAAGGATCCTTGACACCGCACCACCTGAGCTCAGGACTATTACCAAGGAAACGCTCACCGTCAAGGACCGCATGATGCATATAGCCGAAAGACTTGAGAATATCGATGCAGTGCGGTTCGACGAGCTCTTTTCGCACGTCGGGGGGCGGGTGCAGCTTATTGTTACGTTTCTGGCGCTCCTTGAGCTTCTCAGGCTCGGTATGGCACGTGTTTACCAGGAGCAGGACTTCGGCAGTATCTGGGTGATCAATCCGAACAGACAGACGGCCGGTGCTGCGGGACGTTCTGCAAAAACGGGGGCAGGGCTGACGGAGGGACAACATGCAGAATATCCTGCGGAGCATGCAGCAGTGCACCATGCAGCACAGGACCAGACCGGTCCTCTAAACAATGACAAGGTGGTAACAAAGACGGCTATGACAAGAGACTTCAAGGATACGCTAAACCTTCCCAGGACAGATTTCCCGATGAAGGCTAACCTCTCCCAGCGAGAACCCGAAATGCTCCGGGAGTGGGAAGACAGGAATATCTATGCGCGGATGCAGGAGAAGAACCGCGGTGTGGCGGCATACATCCTTCATGACGGCCCGCCGTATGCGAACGGGCACATTCATATGGGGCATGCTCTGAATAAGATACTGAAGGACGTGATCGTCAAGTACAAGACTATGAAGGGATTTTCCGCTCCGTATATTCCCGGGTGGGACTGTCATGGCCTGCCGATAGAGCTCCAGGTGGACAAGAACCTGGGAGACAGAAAGAATACCGTCGCGATCCTCGAGAAGCGTCAGCTCTGCAGGGAGTATGCGGCGAAGTTCGTTGACATCCAGAGGGATGAGTTCAAGCGGCTCGGAGTCTTTGGCGACTGGTCGCGGCCATACCTTACCATGACCTTTGACTATGAGGCCTCGATCGTACGGGAGTTCCAGACGTTCGTCAGGAAGGGATATGTGCATAAGAGGAACAAACCCGTCCACTGGTGTCCCTCATGCATAACAGCTCTTGCAGAGGCTGAGGTAGAATATACGGATAAGGAATCCCCTTCGGTATTCGTCAAGTTCCTGCTGGACGATGAGAATATCAAAAAGTACATCCCTGAACTCAGCGGCAAGAAGGTCTCGGTCGTCATCTGGACGACGACGCCGTGGACGCTGCCGGCTAACCTTGCCATCGCATTTCATCCCGACCTGGAATATACCGCTGTTGAGCAGGACGGCGAAGTCTTCATCGTAGCTGAAGGTCGGCGGGACGCCCTGAAGGAACGGCTCGGACTTTCCGGAAAGGTTCTTGCGAAGCGGACGGGGAGGGATCTTGAGGGGATCGAGGCAGGACATCCGTTCATCGAAAGAAGATCACGGGGGGTCCTGGGAGAATTTATTTCCCTTGAGGAGGGCACCGGTATCGTGCATATTGCCCCCGGTCATGGCGAGGACGACTATGAAATCGGCCTGAAATACGGCCTTGATATCTATGCGCCGGTTGATGACGGCGGAAAATTCACGAAGCAGGCAGGAGATCTTCAGGGACAGTTTGTATTTAAGGCGAATGGCGCGATTATAGATACCTTAAAGGCAAACAACGCACTGATCCGGGAAGATAAGATATCGCATTCCTATCCTCATTGCTGGCGCTGCAAGAAGCCGGTCATCTTCCGCGCTACGGAGCAGTGGTTCATTTCCGTGGAGCATGATGGACTGCGCACGAAGTGCCTTGCCGAGATCGACCGGGTAGCGTGGGTCCCGAAATGGGGCAGAGACCGGATTCATGCCATGGTCTCGAACCGGCCTGACTGGTGTGTTTCGCGGCAGCGGAGTTGGGGCGTGCCGATCACGATTATCAGATGCAGTGATTGCGGGGAGTTCATAAAGGACGAGGCCGTACTGAACACTATCGTACGCTTCGTCGAAAAGGACGGGGCCGATGTCTGGTTCGTCAAAGAGGTCACGGAGTTCCTGCCGGAGGGCTACGCGTGTCACGCATGCGGTTCAGCGGAGTTTCGCAAGGAGACGGACATCCTTGATGTCTGGTTCGATTCCGGGGTAAGCCATGCCGCTGTTGTCGAGAACGATCCGCGGCTCACCTGGCCTGCAGACCTCTACCTCGAGGGAAGTGACCAGCACCGGGGCTGGTTCCAGAGCTCACTCCTTGCTTCGGTCGGTACACGGGGGACCGCACCCTACCGGACCGTTCTCACGCATGGATTTGTTGTTGACGGGGCAGGAAAAAAGATGTCAAAGTCGCTCGGGAATGTCATTGCCCCACAGGAGATTATCAAGAATTACGGCGCAGAGATACTCCGCATATGGGTTTCGGCCGAGGACTACCGCGATGATATCAGGATATCCAAGGAGATACTGAACAGGCTCACCGAGGCCTACCGCAAGATCAGGAATACCTGCCGGTTCCTTCTTGGCAACCTTTCCGACTTCGACCATGCGGATTATTCCGGCAGCCTCCAGGAGATCGACCGCTGGGCAATGAGCCGGCTGCAGGGCCTTACCCGGAAGGTAACACGGGCTTACGAAAAATTCGATTTCCATGAGGTATTTCATGCGATTCACAACTTCTGCGTCGTCGATATGAGCGCGATCTATCTCGATATCCTCAAGGACAGGCTGTACACCGCAAAGACGGATGCCCCGGAACGGCGCGCGAGCCAGTGGGTCCTTGCCGAGATCCTTTCCGTGCTGACCCGTCTCATGGCCCCGGTACTTTCCTTTACTGCCGAGGAGGTGTGGGGACATGTCACCATGAAGGGCAGCGGGACCGGGGCCGCAGGCGGTGATTCGGTTTTTTTCGCTTCTTTTCCCGAGGTACAGGAGCAGTTCACCGACGCTGAACTTGAACAGAGATGGAAAGAACTTCTCACGCTGCGCGATGAGGTGAACAAGGCGCTGGAGATCAAACGTGCGGAGAAGTTCATCGGCAACTCTCTTGAGGCGCGGCTCATGCTCTTCCTGCCGGATGAGTACCGGAAGCTCGCAGCGGGTTATGTATCATTTCTTCCCATGTTCTTCCTGGTGTCATCGGTGCAGCTCAGCGATGAAAGCCTCCCTGATGCCTATGAAGGCGTTGTTGTCAAAGGTCTCCGGATACGGGTGGAGCGTGCAGCAGGCGGCAAATGCCAGAGGTGCTGGAACTGGAGTGAAAGCGTCGGGACTTTCAGCGGTATCCCTGAAGTCTGCGATAAGTGCTACGACGTCGTTGCATGAAGAAACGGGTACTGCTGTCGCTCCTTATCGCCGCAGGAACGGTGCTCCTTGACCAGCTAACGAAGTACCTGGCAAGGACCCATATTCAGCCGCATGAAATGATCAGCGTTTTTCCGTTGCTTGATCTCGTGAATGTCCGCAATCAGGGTGCTGCGTTCGGTATCTTCAGCAGCTTCGGCAATAGCTTCTTCATCTCCATCTCGATCATCGCGATCATCTTTATGGCCTGGGTCATACTGAAAGACAAGGAGGACTATCGGATATTTGCCCTTCTTGCCGGCGGAGCTGCAGGGAACCTCATTGACAGGATCACGCTCGGATATGTCGTCGACTTTATTTATTTCGGCAGCGGAGGGTATCGCTGGCCTGCATTCAATGTTGCCGATTCCGCACTCTCCATCGGCATGGTCCTCATGGCGATCAATCTCCTGAGGGGCAGGCATTAATGTTCCCTGTCCTTATCAGAATAGGTCCGATCACGATCCACACTTACGGCTTCCTGATCGCCACTGCTTTTCTCCTCGGCTTGTGGCTTGCCCTCAGACAGGCAGCCCGTGAAGGACTTTCGAAGGAGAAGGTAACGGACATCGGCTTCTATGCGCTTTTTGCCGGTATAATCGGTTCCCGGATCTTTTTTATTGCAACGGAATGGGAGCATTTTTCCTCACATCCCGCTGATATGCTCAAGATATGGGAAGGCGGCCTTGTCTTTTACGGCGGAGTGATCTTTGCCATTCCGGTTGCTGTGTGGTATGCACGGAGGCAGGGATTGTTGTTATGGCAGACTGCCGATATCTGGGCGCCGTCCATTGCTGTTGGTCATGCTATCGGCAGGCTGGGCTGTTTCTGCGCGGGCTGCTGTTACGGCCTTCCGACAGACCTGCCGTGGGGCGTTACCTTCAACAATCCCGAAACCCTTGCCATACGGGGTGTTCCTCTTCATCCGACGCAGTTGTATGAATCCGCGGCCGAGCTTCTGAACTTCGTGATCCTTCTTGCCATCCGGCGCAGAAAGGCCTTCCATGGTCAGCTCTTCTGGGTGTACGTCCTGAACTACGCCGTGATCCGGGCGCTGATCGAGCTCTTCAGGGGAGATAGGGAAAGAGGGTTCATCCTGCCCGGCATATCAGTTTCCCAGGGCATCAGCGCAGTGATGCTGGTAACGGCATGCGCGTTTCTCATGAAACTCAGGCAGCGGCGGACTTGATATGAGATATGCGACAGCAGGGATATGCCTTGTACTTACCCTTACCTGGGGCATCCTGGCCTGCTCATCCAGCAGTGAAAAGAAAAAGTTCGATGGAGCGCTGAAGGCTGCGCAGGCAGTACAGGGGTCCCTTGACAACCTCGACGATTATGAGACCTTCACCAGGGTCTTCGATACCTTTGCGAACGAGGTGATAGCTCTCAGGGATAAGGTTTCGAACGAAAAGGAGCAGCAGCTGCTCAGAGAATATACTGACCTTCTCATGACGTACCAGGACGGTCTTCAGCTTTGGGAATATAAGGTTGAATCAGCGCAGTATTCCTGGATCCCTGAGGGAAGGATATACCTCGAGCCCAAGATCAAACCCCTTGCCCTGAAATATCATCTGCCGGTCGAGTCGCATGTCGTCGAGCTGACGCGGCATCCATGGAAGAGCGTAGCGGCTGATTCGCTCCAGATCATCTGGGAGCGGGCCAGGCTTCAGTACGGGAAGCTCAGATCATAGGGAGAGCAGCTTTGCCCTGACCTGGGAGCATACATCCTCAAGCATTGTCTTCCTGTCTTCGGCCGTGACATACGGGACGGAAGCGTAATAGATATGATCAATGACCTCCATGCCGCTGAAACGGAATACGCCTGAGTCAATGGTCTGCTCGAAGCTTCTGTACATGTCCAGCTGTTCATAGTCTTCCCGTGACGCTCCTGTGGTCGTGACGAGAAAGACCTTTTTGCCGGTGAGCAGGCCAACACCACCGGTCTCATTGATCTCATAGGCAAACCCATAGGAAAAGACACGGTCGATATACCCCTTCAGCATGGCAGGCATTCCCGACCACCAGAGGGGATAGACCACGATCAGGACATCAGCTGCCCGTATCAGTTCCTGCTCTGCCGCTACATCGTTGCCTACTGAACCGTTCTGGATCGCCGAAAAATCAGTGGCAGTGAGCACAGGACTGAAATTCATGGCGTACAAATCTCTGAGCGGCAGTTCCTTCCCTGTTTTCCTGAATTCCTCGAGGATGGTCTGTACGATGGCATGGTTGAAGCTCTTTGGGTTAGGGTGTGCATAGATAAGCAGATGGTTCATGATGCTCTCCTTTCTCGTGAATGTCCGGTGACGTTCCGCCGGCAATACATCGCCTCTGGTAGAAACTCACAGGGACAGATACGCCTTCGGGTTGAGGTCAGGGCCGGCAAACTCTTTCTTCAGAAACCGATGAAAACCGGCGGCGGCGATCATCGCGGCATTGTCCGTGCAGAGCGAAACAGGAGGAATGAACACCTCTGCCTGCAGTTCCTCTCCCATCTTCGTCATCTTCTCCCGGAGGACACTGTTCGCGGATACGCCGCCCGAAAGCGTGACCCTTCCGATCTTCTCTTTATGCATCGCCCATTTCGTCTTCCTGACGAGTACGTCTGTAACCGCCGCCTGGAACGACGCAGCGATATCCCGCAGACGTTCAATGGTCAGTGTTCCCGGTTCAATGCCCGAGGCTATCGGCTCCCTTCTCGTTGCGCTCGGCTCTTTATTCTTCAATTCCGACTTCACATAGTTCAGTACTGCAGTCTTAAGCCCGCTGAAACTGAAATCATGCGTTTCCGGGAGGTAGGCCCGCGGGAAGGATATTGCCTTGGGATTCCCCTCCCGCGCGAGGCGGTCAATCAGCGGCCCGCCGGGATATCCCAGGCCGAGGAGCTTTGAGACCTTGTCATAGGCCTCTCCGGCTGCGTCATCACGGGTTCTGCCGAGCATGGTATAGTTGCCGTAATCTTCTGCGACGTAAAGGCTGGTGTGCCCGCCCGATACGATGAGCGCTATGAACGGGAAGTCCGGGGCATGTGCTTCGAGGAAGGGCGAGAGGAGATGCCCTTCCAGATGGTTTACTGCTACCAGGGGGATATCCCGTGAATAGCAGACCGCCTTTGCAAAAGAGCAGCCGACAAGCAGGGAACCGATGAGCCCGGGACCATGGCAGACTGTAATCGCGGAGATGTCGGAGAGCGTGACAGCAGCCTGCCGGAGAGCCTCTTCAACCACAGGCAGAATCATCTCAATATGCCTTCTGGAGGCAAGCTCCGGTACAATGCCGCCGTATTTCGTATGGATATCAGACTGGCTTGATACGATATTGGAAACGATCTTCCTGCCATCCTCCACGATCGCAGCGGAGGTATCGTCACATGAGGTATCTATCCCGAGGATCAGCATGAGCGGACACTACCGGTGTGTCAACGAAGTCCTGTAAAGCGTACCCGG
>Ga0316627_100000368_pt1 | contig 12017 bp, 7 predicted proteins | sample OWC_Aug_M2_C1_D1_FD_207653 | JGI IMG/M metagenome (GOLD analysis project Ga0316627, IMG submission 207653) | Wetland soil microbial communities from Old Woman Creek delta, Ohio, United States - OWC_Aug_M2_C1_D1_C | ecosystem: Environmental > Terrestrial > Soil > Wetlands | place: USA: Ohio...
GGCCGGGTCCACCCTCGGCCTTAAACTGCCCTTCGCCGTTTACTGCGTGGGGCTCTGCGCGGCCTTTTTCGGCCTCGCGGCACCTTTCGGGCGGCGGTTTGTCCTGGCTTTCATCTTCGGCCTGGGCGTGCTGGCCGGGGCGGCCCTGACCGGTGGGTTCTGGCTGCTGGAGATGTGGCAGCGCTTCCAAAACCCGCTCTTTCCCTACTTCAACGAGTTTTTCAAATCCCCGTGGGGTGCGATCGGCTCCTACCGCGACGAACGCTTCATCCCCAAGAACCTGGCGATGTGGCTGCTCTTCCCCTTCTGGTTCAACGTCGACCCGACCCAGGTAAGCGAGGTGGGCTTCCGCGACCTGCGTTTCCCGCTGCTGTATGTCCTGCTGCTGGCGCTGCTGGTCCTTGCCATCCGGCGAATGCTGCAGCGGCGCAGCGGCGCGAACGCCCCTGCCGGCGACGGCGACGCCCGGGCCATGACCCGGTTCTTCGTCATCTTCATGGTGGTCTCGTTCTTCCTTTGGATGAAGATGTTCGCCGTGTATCGCTATGCGGTCGTGTGCGAGTTCCTGGTGCCACTCACCATTTTCATGGCACTGGGAACACTCCTGCACAGCCCGCGCCGCCGGCTGCAGGCCGCCTTGGCCTGCATGCTCTTGCTGCTCGTCACGCTCGATCCCGGCCACTGGGGACGGCGGCCCTGGACCTCGGACTATTTCGACGTGCGCCTGCCCGCGCTGGCCGGCGAACGGGACGCGATCGTGCTGGTGACCGGCCACGACCCCATCGCCTACATGATCCCGTATTTCCCGCCGCAAGTGCGGTTTCTGCGCATCCAGGGCTACATGACCGGCCCCTCGCCGACCCTGAACGAAACCGACCGCCTGATGATGCGGGCCCTGGTCGACCACACCGGTCCGGTGCTGATCCTGTTTCGAGTCTACGAGGAGTGGCACGCCTTGAACGCCCTTGAGTTCTACGGTCTGGAGATCGACCGCGCCGGCTGCCAAAGCTTCGTGCCGGGGATCGAGCCCCAGCAGGAGCACCTGTTCTACCTGTGCCGGGTGACCCCGAAACCTTCCCATTGAGAGGGAACGCCCCATGACGACCGTGAACACCCAGAGCTATCGCGTGGCGGTGATTCTGCCCTGCTACAACGAGGAGGCGGCCATCGCCGGCGTCGTGCGCGACTTCCGCGCGGCGCTCCCGCAGGCCGTGGTTTACGCCTACGACAACAACTCCAAAGATCGAACGGTCGAAATCGCCCGCACGGCCGGAGCCGTCGTGCGCCGTGAAACCCGCCAGGGCAAGGGGCATGTGGTGCGCCGCATGTTCGCCGACGTGGAAGCCGACATCTACGTGCTGGCCGACGGCGACGGCACTTACGACGCCGCCAGCGCGCCGGCCATGGTGGAAAAGCTCGTCGGGGAACAGCTGGACATGGTAGTCGGCTCGCGGCTCACGACCTACGAGGGCGAGGCTTTCCGCCGCGGCCACCGCTTCGGCAACGACCTGCTCACCGGGTTTCTCGGGATGTGCTTCGGACGCACCTTCACCGACATCCTCTCCGGCTACCGCGTGTTCTCGCGGCGGTTCGTGAAATCGTTCCCGGCGCTTTCCGCGGGGTTCGAGACCGAGACCGAACTTTCGGTGCACGCGCTCGAGCTGCGCATGCCCATCGCCGAGGTCGTCACCTCCTACAAAGCCCGGCCGGCGGGCTCGGCGAGCAAGCTGCGCACCTACCGCGACGGCTTCCGCATCCTGATGATGATCCTCAACCTCTTCAAGGAGGAGCGGCCCTTGGCCTTCTTCTCCATCATTGCCGGGGTTCTGGCCCTGGCCGCCGTGGTCCTTTCCTACCCGGTCTTCGTCACCTACATCGAAACCGGCCTCGTGCCGCGCTTCCCCACGGCGATCCTGTCCACCGGGCTCATGATCCTGGCCTCTCTGAGCCTCACCTGCGGTTTCGTGCTGGACACGGTCACCCACGGCCGGCGCGAGATGAAGCGTCTGGCCTACCTGGCTATCCCCCCGATCGGGAACTGAGCCGCGGCACCCGGCCCGCCGGCGCAATCCGGCCGGGAACAACGCCTGTTTGACAGCCTGGGGGCGCGGTCCTAAATTACTCCTTATGAATAAGGCCTGTTACCGGGCCCTATCCACCTCAGCGGATTGAACCCGATTGAACGCACTGCGTTCCTATTCTTCCAAATCCAAGCAGGGAGGCGTCGACGATGAAAAGGGTCATTTCAATGTGGGCCGCCGTATTTTCTCTTGCGACCGCAGCCATGGCGGCCGCAGAAGAGCCGGTGCTGCGGGTGGAGCCGCTGGTGCAGGAGGCCATCGCAAAGAACCCGAAAATCCTCGCCGCCCGCGAAAGACACTCCGCGCTGAAAGAGAAAATCCCGCAGGCCGGCGCCCTGGATGACCCCATGCTGGGTTTCGGCGTGGTCAACCTGCCCAACAACTTCGATTTCAACGAAGAAGACATGACCGCCAAGGAGGTTTCCGTATCCCAGAAATTCCCGTTCCCCGGCAAGAGGGGCCTGAGCGAGGAGGCCGCTGCCAAGGAGGCCGACGCGGGTGCGGCCGAGGCCGACGACGTCGCCAACCAAGTGGCCAAAGAGGTCAAGACCGCATACTACGATCTCTCGCACGTTTACCGCACCTTGGAGGTTACGCAGCGCAGCAAGAGCCTGCTGGAGGAGCTCGCCAGGATCGCCCAGACCCGCTACTCCCTGGGGCAGGCCATCCAGGAGGACGTCATCCGCAACCAGGTGGAGATCTCCAAGATGGTGGACGACCTGGTCATGCTCGAGCAGAAGAAACGGGCGCTGACGGCCAGGCTGAACTACCTCATCAACCGGCCGCCGAACAGCCCGCTCGGGCGGCCCGCGGAGGTCGATTTCCGGCCGGTTGCCTTTTCCATCGAGGAGCTCCAGCAGCAGGCTGCCGCCAATAACCCCATGCTCAGGGCCCTGAAGCAGGACATCGCCGCCCGGGGCAAGAGCGTGGATTTGGCGCGGCGGGATTATTTTCCGGACTTCAGCCTGAAGTTTGCCTACGGCCAGCGGGATGACCGCTTGGACATGTACACCGGCATGGTCGAAATGAACCTGCCCATATTCTACAAATCCAAGCAGGAGCGCAAGGTGGCGGAGGCTTATGCGGAGGTCCGTTCCTCCCAGGCCAAATTCGACGGCGCCCAAAACGAAATTTTCTACATGATCGCCGACATGGGGTCGATGGCCCAGCGCCTGGAGCGCAAGATCGAGCTCTACCGCACGGGGATCATCCCCCAGTCCCGGCTGCAGATCGACACCGCCCTGAGCGCCTACATGGTCAACAAGGCCGACTTCATGACGCTGCTCGACAGCCGCATGCGCCTTTACCGCTACGAGCTGGACTACCACGACGCCTTGACCGAGTACGAGAAGAGCCTGGCGGCCTTGGAGGCCGCCGTGGGGACGACATTCTCCCGGGAGGTGCTGAGATGAATCGCCTGGTGGGGGCCATCCTGCTGCTGGCCGCGCTGGCGGCCGGGGCTGCGTCCGGCCAGGCCCAGCACCCGCCCGGTCACGGCGCGAGTGCTCCCCCGGCGGCGCAGAAGGCGGACGACCTCGATGAACTGAAGGGGCTCACCATGGAGTCCATCCGAAAGGAGGGCAAGGTCCAGGAGATCGCTCCGGGCACCGTTCAGATCTCTCCGGAACGCCAGCAGCTCATCGGGGTGCGCTTCGGGACGGTGGAGAAGCGCGCGCTTACGAAAGTCATCCGCACCGTGGGCCGGATCGACTACGACGAAAAGCGCATCGGCATCGTTTCGCCCAAAATCAGCGGCTGGATCGAGGAGCTCTACGTGGATTTCACGGGGCAGTTCGTCCGCAAGGGGGCGCCGCTGCTCACCATCTACAGCCCGGAGCTCGTCTCCACCCAGGAAGAATACCTCCTGGCCCTCAAGGCCAGGCAGGACTGGTCGAAAAGCCCGTTTTCCGAAGTGACCGAGGGCGGCAACCTGCTGGCCGAATCCGCACGCCGGCGCCTGAAGCTCTGGGACATCAGCGATGCCCAGATCAAGGCGCTCGAGGAAAACCGCGAGCCGAAAAAGACCCTGACGCTTTACAGCCCTTTCACGGGCCACGTGCTTGAGAAAATGGTCAACAAGGGCCAGTTTGTGGATGCCGGGATGGCGCTTTACAAGATCGCCGATCTCTCGGTCGTCTGGCTCATCGCCGACATCTACGAATCCGAGCTGTCGGCCATCCGCGTGGGGCAGCAGGCGGCCATCCAGATGTCCTACTACCCCGGCGAAACCTTCACCGGCAAAGCCATATACATTTACCCTTACATGGACGCTCAGACCCGGACCGCCAAGGTGAGGTATGAGTTCGCCAACCCCCACGGCAAGCTCAAGCCGGGAATGTTCGCCGACGTGGAGATCACCGTGCGCCTCGGCGACAAACTGGCGGTGCCGGAGGGCGCGGTCATCGACACCGGGGTCCGCAAGGTGGTCATCGTCGACCGGGGTTCCGGCTATTTCGAGCCGCGCGAAGTCCGGCTGGGGGCGAAGGCGGGCGACGTCTTTGAAGTCCTCGACGGCCTCAAGGCCGGGGAGCGGGTGGTCACCAGCGCCAACTTCCTCATCGACTCGGAATCCAAGCTCAAAGAGGCCGTCGGCGGCATGGGCATGTAGAACGAAGGTCTCTTGCAGGGTCGCCGATTGGGCAGTTCCTCTCCGCGCAAGCCAAAGGACGCGAACATGATCGAGAAAATCATCGCCAGCTGCGCCCGGAATCGTTTCCTGGTGTTCGCGGCAGTGCTGCTGCTGACCCTGGGCGGCGTGTACGCGCTGCAGCACATCCCCCTCGACGCCTTGCCGGACATTTCCGATGTGCAGGTCATCGTCTACACACCGTGGGAAGGCCGCAGCCCGGACCTGATCGAGGATCAGGTCACCTATCCCATCGTCACCGCCCTCATCTCGGCCCCCCGGGTCAAGACCGTGCGCGGGTTTTCGGATTTCGGCTTTTCCTACGTCTACGCCATCTTCGAAGACGGAACCGACATCTACTGGGCGCGGTCGCGCGTGCTGGAGTACCTGCAGCAGATATCGGGGCGACTGCCAGGGGGGGCGGCGCCCGTGCTCGGTCCGGACGCAACGGGCGTAGGCTGGGTGTTCACTTACGCCCTGGTGGATGAAAGCGGCAAGCATGATCTCGCTTTTTTGCGCACCCTGCAGGACTGGTACATCCGCTACGCCCTGGCGAGCGTCGAGGGGGTGGCCGAGGTTGCCAGCGTGGGCGGTTTCGTCAAGCAGTACCAGGTCAACATCGACCCCAATAGCCTGTCGGCTTACGGGCTGTCCATCCGCGAGGTGATGGACCGCATCAAGATGTCCAACAACGACGTGGAAGGCCGCCTGATAGAGATGTCGGGCCGGGAATACATGGTGCGCGGCCGGGGCTATATCAAGTCGCCGGCGGACATCCAGTCGATCGTGGTGGGCAGCAAGGCCGGGACGCCGGTGCTGCTGCGCGACATAGCCAACGTCGCCTTCGGGCCCGATATCCGCCGCGGCATCATTGAGCTGGACGGACAGGGGGAGGTGGCCGGCGGCATCGTGGTCATGCGCTACGGCGAGAATGCCCTCAATGTGATCAACGCCGTCAAGGCCAAGATCGCGGAAATTTCACCGGGCCTGCCGGAGGGCGTCAAGATCGTCCCGACCTACGACCGTTCCGAACTGATCCACCTGTCCATCGAAAACCTGCAGAGGACGCTCATCGAAGAAATCGTGGTGGTCAGCCTGGTGGTCATCGTCTTTCTCCTGCATTTCCGCTCCGCCCTCGTGCCGATCATCGGTCTGCCGATCGCCGTGGTGATCTCGTTCATTCCAATGTACTTTTTGCAGCTCACCTCCAACGTCATGTCCCTGGGAGGCATCGCCCTGTCCATCGGGGTTGTGGTGGACGCCGCCATCGTCATGGTGGAAAACGGTTATCGTCATCTTTCCGAAGGGAGCGAGGAGGACCGCAGGGATACCACCGCCACCGTTATCCGCTCTTGTCAGCAGGTCGGGCGAGGCGTTTTCTTCGCCCTGGTCATCATCATCATCTCCTTTATACCGGTCTTCATGCTGGAAGCCCAGGAGGGCCGGCTGTTCCGGCCGCTCGCCTTCACCAAGACCTTTGCCATGGCCGCCTCCTCTCTTCTGGCCATCACGCTGGTGCCGGTGTTGATGACGATTTTTCTCAAAAGCAAGGCTCTCAAGCCGGAATCGGCCAATCCGATTTCACGTTTCATGCGATGGATCTATGAACCGCTCATCCACTGGGCGCTGCGGTACAAGAAAACCGCCCTGTTCATAAACTTCTTACTGATCCCTCTCAGCATCGTTTTGGTGCTTGAGATCGGCAGCGAGTTCATGCCGCCGCTCTATGAGGGCACCATTTTTTACATGCCCGTCACCAGCCCCGGCATCTCCGTGACTGAGGCCGGCAGGATCATGGCCATGCAGGACAAGATCCTGAAAAGCTTTCCCGAGGTCCATACGGTGCTGGGAAAAGCCGGCCGAGCCGAAACCGCCACGGATCCGGCACCGTTCAGCATGTTCGAAACCACGGTCCACCTTAAGCCCAAGGGCGAGTGGCGAAAGGTTAAGAAAGATTACTCCCACCTTCCCGAGTGGCTGCGCCCCGTAGCTGAAAAGATTTTCGGGGCCGAGCGCAGCCTGACCTACGACGAGTTGGTGGAACAGATGGATCGGCAAATGCAGTTCCCGGGGTTTCAAAATGCCTGGACGATGCCGATCCGCGCCCGGATCGACATGCTCAGCACCGGCATCCGCACCCCCGTCGGGATCAAACTCTTCGGCCCCAACCTGAACACCATACAGGACCTGGGGGTCCAGATAGAAGGCATTCTCAAGCAAGTGCCCGGTACGCGCAGTGTTTATGCCGAACGGGTGGCCGGAGGCTACTTCGTCGACATAGACATTCAGCGCGACGCCATCGCCCGCTATGGCCTGACGGTGGGCGAAGTCCAGGAGGTGATCCAGTCGGCGATCGGCGGCATGAACATCACCCGCACCGTCGAGGGGCGTGAGCGCTTCCCCGTCAACGTGCGGTACCCCCGGGAGCTGCGCGATGATGTCGAAAAACTCAAACGCATCCAGGTTCCGGCACGGATGGGAGGGGCGGCCAGGATGGAAGCGGGCGGCGCTTCAGGAACCGGGATGGCTCAGATCCCTTTGGCCCAACTGGCCGACATCCGGGTTACCACCGGGCCGGCCATGATCCGGGACGAGGACGCCATGCTTGCCGGTTATGTGTTTATCGACGTCACCGCCAAGGACATCGGAGGCTATGTGGAGGAAGCCAAACGGGTTATCCAAGAAAACCTGAAGCTCCCGCCCGGATACTTTCTGTCCTGGAGCGGACAATATGAGTTCCAGTTGCGGGCCAAGGAACGGCTGAAAATCATGATGCCGGTCGTGTTTCTGGTGATCTTCATCCTGTTGTACATGACGTTTCATTCCATAGCCGAGTCCGCCGTCCTGATGATCGCCGTCCTGTATGCCATGACCGGGGGAGTGATCCTGCAGTATCTGCTAGGCTACAACTTCAGCGTGGCGGTCTGGGTCGGTTACATCGCCCTTTACGGGATTGCTGTGCAAACCGGTGTGGTGATGATCATCTATCTCCACGAGGCTCTCGACCATCGCCTGGCTAGGGGAGGGCCGATCAACGCGCAGGACATTACCGAAGCCACTATCGAGGGGTCGGTGCTGCGACTGCGGCCGAAGATCATGACGGTGGGCACGTCCCTGATCGGCTTGGTTCCGATCATGTGGTCGTCCGGTGTCGGCGCGGACGTCATGAAGCCGATCGCCGCCCCCATCATCGGCGGGGTCATCACCTCGACCATTCACGTGCTCGTCATCACCCCGGTGATCTTCGCCATGGTGAAGGAACGGGCGCTCAAGCGAGGACGGCTGCAACCATCAGGGAAGAAACATTAACTGCGGCCCAAAGCAGATCGCACCAGGCCAGAAGACAGGAGGATAGCGCATGAAAAGAAACAAATGGTTGACCCTATCCGTTGCCATCGTTTCTCTGCTGGTCCCTGCCCTTTCATCGGCTCAGCATGCCCATGGCCAAGGAGCAGGCGGAAGCAGCATGAAGATGGACACCCGCGAGGTGCTGGTAGAGGGCCTCAAGGTCACCTTCCAGATCATGGCCAACGCCGAGCACCTCAAAATGCTCAAGGACATGAAAATGAAGGATGACATCGAGGCGGGTACCACCCACAACGTGACGGTGATACTGACCGATCAGGCCACCCAAAAGCAAATCTCCGATGCGGCGGTCAGCATGAAAGTGGTCGATCCCAAGGGCAAGGACCAGATCAAAAACCTCAAATATGAGAGCTCGATGAAAAGCTATGACGGCTACTTCAACCTGCCAGAGAAAGGCAAATACGAACTGCTGGTCCTCATCAAGGCCGGCGATCAGAGAAAAACAGCCGGGATTTACTATGAACTGAATTGAGGTTTCGTCTGCTCCGGCGGACGGAAAACGCCTCGCGGGCCGCTTCGATCGACACGCTGCGGCGGCCCGCGTAAGTTGGCGCCACTTCGCGTGCCACGGCAGGCAGCAGGGGGTTGAACGATGACGCAGGGACTGCTGGAAATTTTAAAAACCAGGACCGTGATCTTCGACGGCGGCATGGGCAGCATGCTGATCGAACGGGGCCTCGGGCCCGGCGAGAGCCCCGAAACCTGGAACCTGGAGAAACCCGACGCCGTGGCCGAGGTCCAGCGCCTGTATTACGAGGCCGGCTCCGACGTGGTGCACACCAACTCCTTCGGCGGAAGCCCGGTCAAGCTCGCCGACCGCGGGCTTGCGGATCGGGCCGATCGCATCAACCACCGAGCGGCGGAGATCACCAAAAGCGTCTGCCCGGCCGGAAAACTGGTGGCCGGCGACATGGGGCCGACCGGAAAATTTTTAAAACCCCTGGGGGACCTCGAGCCCCGGGATGCCGAGGATTCCTACCGGCGCCAGGCCGAGGCGCTGCTGGCCGGCGGGGCCGACCTGATCAGCATCGAGACCATGTACTCGCTGGAGGAGACGCTTGCAGCGCTGCGCGGGGCGAAGTCTCTTGGGAACGTGTTTGTGATCGCCGCTCTCACTTACAACCGCACGAAGAACGGGTTTTTCACCATGATGGGCGACGGCGTGGCGAAGGCGGTCGAGGCGCTGGAAGCCTCCGGCGCCGACGCCATCGGAAGCAACTGCAGCCTGGGCTCCGCCGACATGGTCGAGGTGGCGGCCGCCATCCGGGCGGCCACGCCCAGGCCCATCCTGATCCAGCCCAACGCCGGCAAGCCCCTCGCGTTGGACGACGCGGTGGTGTACCGGCAAACCGCGGCCGAGTTCGCCGCTGACGGCCTCAGGATCAAGGCCGCCGGCGCCGACATGCTCGGCGGCTGCTGCGGCACCACGCCGGCATTCATCAGGGAGCTGGCCCGGGCGGTCCGCTGACGAACCGCCCGGGCGGCTGGTTGATTCCGATCTCCTGCTGAATCGACCGGAAAAATGCATCAGAAGGTCCGGGAAACAGCGAAAACAACCCGCTCGTCCGCAATGCTGCGACCCAGGAAGTTCGCGTTATCGGTGTCCTGATAGCTCAGATCCAGGACGAAGCCGAGAAGGGGGCGGGATACCCCGATGCGCCAATGGGTGTAGTCGTAGCCGTCATCCCCATTATCGCCGTTGCCGTTGCCGGTGCTCTGGTCGCCCTCCACCCACTGGTAACCGACCAGGCCATAGAGGGTGAATTCAAACGGCAGAGAGAGGTCCAGGCGCCCGCTGAAATAGTGGCCATCGCCGTCCTCGCCGAAAAAGTCAGGCGAGTAATTGTACCCGCCGGCGATCTTCGGGCCGAGAGGAAGGTCCTTGAACGTGTAGTCCAGGCCCAGGTGACCCTCAACATAATCTTTTTCCGGGTCGCTTCCGCCACCGGGGTAATAGTAGTAGATGACGGAGGCATCCAGATTCAGGCTGGGAAGCAGCTCAACGCCGTAGCCGCCGTAGAAATCAAGTTCGATGTTCCCCTTGGAAACGTAGTCGTCCACATTCGAGCCCCAAATGCCTGCATAGAGGCCGATCGGGTGTTTGTAGTCGAAGCTGCCCTGCACGGCCGGCTTGTTGTCCGTCTGCGAAATGCCCCTGAAGACATAATCCGTTGCGAAGGTCACCGTGGCGCTGAAATTCTTGAGATCGCTTGTCTCGGCCCACCAATCCTCTGAAAATGCGTTCGCGCTACCCAGCAGCATAATCGCCAAACCTGCAACCCACCCACCCACCGAGCGTTTCAGTCTCTTCAACATTCTCCTTTTCCTTTCATTTTTACGAATCTGTTAACCAACTGTCAGACTTCCCGGTATCCAACGTTTTAAGACGGCATCTTTTACGATTTCGAGAATTTCCGGCAGGACCTTTGGAAGAGCATCCCGCCGGTTGTTTGAATCTACGGTCATCGCGGAGTATTGCGGATATGAAAATCCGGATAGGCGATGACCGCTACTTCGTACTGATCGAGACCTTCGAACTCCTGTTCGGGGTCGACCCGCAGGCCCATCGTCATATCCAGAAGCTTGAAGACGACATAACCGATCACTCCGACATAAGCGATGTTGGTCAGCATGCCGATGCACTGCGCCGCCAACTGGCCGACATCGCCGTAAAGGAGGCCGGTCACTGTTCCTTTCACGCTGTTCCAGCCTTCGCCGTAGGTCCCATCGGCAAAAAGCCCCAGCGAAAGGACCCCCCAGGCGCCGTTGAAACCGTGGACGGAAATGGCGCCCACAGGGTCATCGATCTTCAGTGTGCGCTCCACGAACACCACTGCCCAACTTAAAAGCACTCCGGCGATGAGGCCGATCAGGACAGCGGCCGGTGCAGTCACGAAGGCACAGGGCGCGGTGATCGCCACCAGTCCGGCCAGCAACCCGTTGGCGGACATGCTGATGTCCGGTTTGCCGTACCGCAGCCATGTGTAGATCATGGAGGAAAAAGCGCCGGCGGAGCCGGCGAGCATGGTGTTTACAGCCACCACGCCGATCCGCAGGTCGGTGCCCGCCAGGGTGGATCCTGCATTGAACCCGAACCAGCCGAAGGCGAGGATGAAGCACCCCACAACCGCCATGGGAAGATGATGGCCGGGGATCGCGTTCGGCGTACCGTCTTTGGCAAACTTGCCTTGACGCGGTCCTAGAAGCTTCGCGCCCACCAACGCCAGCACTCCGCCCGTAAGATGAACCACCGACGAACCGGCAAAATCCACGTGTCCGTGGCCGAGGCCGAAATTGCTGCCCAGCTTGGACAGCCAACCGCCGCCCCACACCCAGTTGGCATAAAGGGGATAGATAACCGCACCCACGACGATGCCGTAGACCACAAAGGACTTGAAGCTCCAGCGCTCGGCCATGGACCCCGTGGGGATGGTGGCGGTGGTGTCCATGAAGACCATCTGGAAGAGGAACATGGTAAAGACCGCGACGTCATAACTGTCGCCGGAAAGGAAGAACCCCTTGGTGCCGAAGAGGCCGAACTCCTTGCCGAAAAGCGAGATCGTGAACTCCGAATCCAGTACCCCGCCGCCACCCAGGGTGGCGAAAGGCCCGGCGCCACCCATCTGCAACGCAAAGCCGCACAACCAGTAGCCGAGCATGCCGAGAACGTAGACCATAAAGTTCATGGCCATCGTGTGGCCGGCGTTCTTGGCCCGGGTAAAACCGGTCTCAGCCATCGCGAAGCCGGCCTGCATGAACATGACCAGAAAGCCGCAGACCAGCGTCCAGACGATGTTGATGGCGATACGATTTTTACCCACCACGTCGGCCACTTTGGCCGCCAGAGGCTCGGAGGCTTCCATCGCCTTGATCTCATCTGCCGTCGGCGCGCCGGCCGAGGCGCCGACGATGTCGGCGATGCCGCCCGTGTTGCCGCCGGACGG
>Ga0316627_100000369_pt1 | contig 12008 bp, 12 predicted proteins | sample OWC_Aug_M2_C1_D1_FD_207653 | JGI IMG/M metagenome (GOLD analysis project Ga0316627, IMG submission 207653) | Wetland soil microbial communities from Old Woman Creek delta, Ohio, United States - OWC_Aug_M2_C1_D1_C | ecosystem: Environmental > Terrestrial > Soil > Wetlands | place: USA: Ohio...
GGAGGGCCAAGCTCTGCGTTCCGCTTCGCCCCGCCTTCACTGCGGCGTACGGAGAGTACGCCTCGCGAGGCGGGGCTCGCGCGCCTTGATCTTGGCCCTCCGGCGACGCCATCCGGTCAACTGAGGCAGCTATCAATCTGGATTTTGCTTGAACCCTAGACCCCTCGATCCTTTGAACCCTTTCGTGGAGGCAGCGATGGACATTAAAATCGTGAAGCTCGAAAACCCGAACCAGCTGAACCTGATTCTGGGGCAGTCGCACTTCATCAAGACCGTGGAGGACATGCACGAAGCCATGGTCTCCACCGTACCGGGCGCCAAGTTCGGCCTGGCCTTCTGCGAGGCCTCGGATGTCTGCCTGGTCCGCCACACCGGGACCGACCCCGAGCTCGTCGAGCTCGCCAAGAAGAACGCCTTCGCCCTGGCGGCCGGCCACAGCTTCATCGTCTTCATGCGGGACATGTTCCCCATCAACGTGCTGAACACCGTGAAGAACCTGCCCGAGGTGTGCCGCATTTTCTGCGCCACGGCCAACCCGGTCGAGGTGGTCGTCGGCGAGACCGAACAGGGCCGCGGCATCCTGGGCGTGATCGACGGGTTCAAATCCAAGGGGATCGAAACCGAGGCCGACATCCGGAAGCGCAAGGAACTGCTGCGCAAAATCGGCTACAAGCACTGACCCCGTCGCCGCCGAAACGGTTGGGTCGGCCCGGCCGTCTTCAATTTTGCGCCTGTCCAGTCATCGACAGCCCGAGGAGGGAGATTATGGCGAATTTGCAGGAGCTTCTTAAAATCTCAGCCAAGCGGCTGGATGAAATCAATGCCATTCTGGTCGACCCCAAGAACGAGACGGTCACCGGGCTTCTGAAGGTGATCGAGCGCTACGGCGGGCCGCAGGAGATCAACCGCAAGGCGGCCGAGGCCGCCAGCCTGGAGAGCCTCATGGCCCGCCTGGAGAAAGCGAAGTCTCCCTATGTCAAGGACCTCATGTGGCTGGCCGGGCAGCGCGACAAAAAAGCATTCATTTCCATCCAGGACTACGTGCAAAAGGTCGCCGGGGCGCCGGTCGCGCTGAACCGGAAGAACGCCGTGACGCTGGAGATCAGCGCCCTGCAGTACTTCCCCTGGCTGATCACCGAGGCCAAGCATTGCATCCAGCAGGGTGAACTCATGCCGGGCCGGTTCATCCGGGTGCGCCGGATGGTCGAGCAGGAGGCCGACAACGGCGACATCCTGGCGGTGGCGGCGGCCATGCAGATCATCGGCGCCAGCTACGTGGAGACGCTCGACACCAAGGGCACCGACGGCTCCAACGTCCACCTGGGCGGGCCCGAGACCATCACCGGCTACTTCGGCGGCATCGGCCAGCCCAACCACTACCCGCTCAAGTGGGCCGACGAGTACCTGAAATACTACACCACCTACGGCGTGCGCCAGGTGCTGAACATCAACCCGGGCACGGTGCTCGTGGGGTACCTGATGCACCGCCTCGGCATCGACAACGAGTTCAAGATCTCGGTCTTCATGGGCAACGACAACCCCTTTGCCATCCTGTGGACCCTCCTGGCGGCGCGGCTGTTCTCGCGCGAGGACGGCCGGACCTCGCTGATCGGCTTCAACCTCTCCAACTCCGCCGACAACGAAACCCTGCGGCAGGCGTCCTACCTGCGCCGGGCCCTGGGCCTGGAGGAGGTCGTGCGCTTCGAGCACCACATCACCGAAACCTGGAAATCCATCGTGCGCCAACCCTACAACCGCCGCGCCGAACTGGTGGAAATCGCGAAGGAGGTCCCCAACATCTCCGCCAAACACGAGGGCGGCGAACCGGAGATCGAGCAGACGCTCCCGCACCCCTCGGACATCCTCGACTACTTCCTCGCCCAGGCCGATGCGGAGAAGGCCGGTCTGATGCCCGCCCTCGAGAAAAACTACATGGAGAAGCACCGCTCGGTGGACCTGACCGCCCAGGCGCTGGTCCAGGCCGGCATCGGCGTGGTCTGCGCCTCCAAACTGCACGCCTGAGCCTCCGGCATCGGACGTTGCAAATTTCGGCGCTCGGCGGTTGCCGGCGGCTTTCCGTTTCGTCGGGCAGCGGAGCCGATCCACCCGCCGCGCGATGAATGCGGCCGGAGAATCGCGAAGCTTTTGCTTCGGAAGGGATTTCAACCCTTCACCGCAAAAAAAACCTTGACAGATTTTTCCAAACTCTATACCAGTGTTTCATATTAGGCAACTTAAGACCCAATCCATATAATTTCGGAAATTCAAAACCCGCTGGAACACAAAGCCCCATATTTTCTAATATGAAACAAAACCCCGTGATCGTCGAATCGGAGATCGGGAAAAGAATTAAAGCGTTGCGGGCTGAGAAGCGCGTCACCTTAGAGCAACTCGCCAGGCAGACCGGGTTCACCAAGGGTTATCTTTCCAAAGTAGAAAAATCCAAAAAAGCCCCCCCCGTTTCCACGCTCGGAAACATCGCACGCGCGTTCAAAACGACCATCTCGGCCCTCTTGGGCGAAGAGACCCAGCGAACCTCTTTCTGCCTGGTGCGCAAGGGGGAAGGCCCACTCATCGCAAGGGATGGGACGGCCTTCGAGTACTCCTACGAAGCTATGGCCTATAAGTACCCCAACAAGATCATGGAACCGTTCATCCTGACCCTTCCCTTGCAACCGAAGAAGAAGACCATCTACCAGCATGCAGGCGAAGAGATCCTCTTTGTCATCCAGGGGACAATGAAGTTCCTCCACGGCGCCGAGGAGTACATCGTGAAGGAAGGGGACTGCATCTATTTCGACTCCAGCATCCCCCATTTCGGGGAGTCGATCGGCCGCACAAAGGTCAAGTGTTTCATGGTCATCTGCAACCCCACCAACGGCCGGGAAAGGGCAACCTATGGAACTTAAGGATATCACGTGCATCGGCGTGCTCGGCGCCGGGTTGATGGGGCACGGCATCGCTCAGGTTTTCGCGTCGGCGGGGTACCACGTGAACATCTACGACATGGACCCGGCCACGCTTCAGGCGGTCAAAGACCGGGTCGTCCGCAACTTCAAGGTCTTCATCGAGTTGAACCTCGCCAAACCCGAGGACATCGACCGCTGCCTCGACCGGATCACCCCCTGCTCATCCATCGAAGCGCTTTGCCAGGGCCCTCAGTTCATCATCGAGGCCATCCGGGAGGATTTAAAAATAAAGCAGCAGACCTGCACCGAACTCGAACGTTTTGCTGCGCCGGATACGATTTTTTCCAGCAACACATCCGCCATCAGCATCACCGCGATCAGCGACGCCCTGAAGCTGAAGGGGCGTTTCCTGGGGACTCATTTCTGGAATCCGCCCCACGTCCTTCCCTGCGTGGAGGTGATCAAGGGGGCCGGCACCGACGATGGGGTTTTCGAAACGGTCTATGCCCTCATGGAGAAAGTCGGCAAGGTGCCCGTCCGGGTCCTCAAGGACGTTCCGGGTTTTCTCGGCAACCGCCTGCAACATGCCATGTGGCGCGAGGCCATCTCGCTGCGCGAAAAGAATATCGCCAGCGCCGAAGACATCGACAAGGTGGTGAAGTACGGCTTCGGGGCCCGGATGCCTTTCATCGGCCCCCTCGAAACCGCGGACCTGGCCGGTTTGGGCCTGACGTGTGACATCCACAAATATCTTTTCCCCTATCTCGAATCCTCGCAGAACCCGTCGCCGGCGTTGGAGGAGCTGGTTGCCGCAGGCGCCACCGGCGTCAGGACCGGGCGGGGTTTCTACGAATGGACACCGGAAAAGGTCCAGCAGGTCATTCAGCAGCGCGACGCCGTTCTTTTGCGGATCATCCATGAGATCGTTTCGCCGGCAACCACCCTGGACCGGAAAGATTCCGGCAGGAACGGATAACCCCGTTTCCGTCGTCGGTACGCGAGGGGGTAGATGCAGATGAGTGAGGTGCCCGTTTTCTTTCTCCACGGCCTGGCCTACGCCGGGCTCCTCTTCCTGGTTTCCGCCGGCCTGACCCTCGTTTTCGGGATGATGAACGTCCTGAACTTCGCCCATGCCGCCATGTACATGCTGGGGGCCTATTTCTCCTTCACCTTGCTGCAGGCCACCGGCCGGTTCTGGCTCTGCCTGTTGATCTGCCCCCTGCTGCTCTTCATCATCGGGGCTCTCGTGGAGCGGTTCCTGCTGCGCCGTGTCCACGCCTACGGGCACCTGCACGAGCTCTTGCTGACGTTCGGGCTGGCTTACATCATCACGGAGTTGGTGAAGCTGATCTGGGGCAACTTCCCGCTGGCCACGAATATCGGCGGGTTTCTCGGCGGGACGGTCGAGATCTTCGGGATGATTTACCCCATCTACCGGATCTTCATCTTCGTTTGCGCCGTGGTCGTCGGGCTGACGATGGCCGCTATTCTTTACAAGACCCGTTTGGGGATCATTCTGCGGGCCGCCGTCAACGACAGCGAGATGGTAAACGCCCTGGGATTCAACGTGCCGCTCGTCTTTACCGGCGTTTTCGCCTTCGGCGCCGCCCTCTCGGGTCTTGCCGGCGTCATCGCGGGACCGCTCCTCACCACATACCCCGGAATGGCGCACGAAATCCTCATCGACGCCTTCGTCGTTATCGTCGTCGGCGGGTTCGGCAGCCTCGGGGGGGCCGTGGTGGCCTCGCTGCTCATCGGCGAGCTGCAATCCTTCGGAGTGCTGCTTTTCCCGAAACTGTCGCTGGCCCTGGTGTACATGCTCATGGCCGCTGTTTTGATCATCAAACCTTCCGGGCTCTTCGGTGAAAAGCAATGATCTCCCAGAAAAAGGCACCCTACCTGGTTATCGCGGCCCTTTTCGCACTCGGGATCTTGATGCCCTTTGTCATCAAGAAATACCATCTGAACATGCTGACGGAGATCATCGTGTTTGCCCTGTACGCCGTCAGCTACAATCTCCTGCTGGGATACGCCGGCTTGCTCTCCTTCGGCCACGCCATGTTCTTCGGAATGGGGGCCTTTACGGTCGCCGTCTCCCTGATCCACATCCCCGGCCTCTCCATCTGGAATGCGGTTCTGATAGCGCTCGTGCTGACGACGGCCGTCGGTTTCATTACGGGGGGCTTCCTGCTCCGGCACAAGGGCGCCTATTTCGCGCTGCTGACCCTTGCCTTCAACTCGCTTTTTTACGCCGTGGCGACCAAGTGGCACAAAATCACGGGCGGCGACGACGGCCTCAGCATCACACGGCCCGATCTCCACCTGGGCTTCACGACGATCAAGATGGCCGCACTGACGAATTTCTATTATGTGACGCTCGTGGTCCTCGGGGCGGCCATCGTGTTCTGCTGGTACTTCACCAAAACGGCCATGGGGCAGACGGTGCTTCTCATGCGCGAAAACGAGGAGCGGATGAAGTTCCTGGGGTACAACACGAACATCAGCCGCCTCATCCTTTTTACATTCACGGGAGCCCTGGCAGGGCTGGCGGGTGCGTTCTACACGCTGCACTTCCAGTTCGTCTCCCAGTCGGCCATCAGCGTCGACATGACCACGACGGTGCTCTTGATGACCTTTGTCGGCGGCACGGGGACTTTCTGGGGGCCGATCCTGGGGGCCTTTGTCTACATCATCGTCCAGAATTACCTGAGCGACATCACCGACCGCTGGCCGCTCTTCATGGGGCTGATCTTCATCCTGATGGTCCTGCTGATCCCCGGGGGGCTTTCGCAGATCATCCTGTCGATTCGAGACCTGTTTTCCGGGAAACGCCGCGCGGGCAAACAGGCAGCGGCGGAGGAACCGTCATCATGACCGAATACCTGCAGGTCCAGGACATCCACAAGGACTTCTCGGGGCTCAAGGTTCTCACCGGGGTCAATTTCGCGGTGAGGGAGAAGAAGCGGCACGCCATCATCGGCCCCAACGGGGCGGGCAAGACGACCCTCTTCAACATCATCAGCGGCAGGTTCAGGGCCTCCTCGGGCTCCATCCTGTTCAGGGGCCAGGACATCTCCGCCAAGCCCGCCCATGTCCTCAACCGGCAAGGTGTTTCGCGCTCCTTCCAGATCACCAATGTTTTCCAAGAGCTGACCGTCTTGGAGAATATCCGCTCCGGCGTCCGGTCCCGCAACGGCATGCGATATAACTTTTTCAGAAAACCGGGCAACCATCCCCGGATCTCCGAGCGCACCGAGGCCATCGCCGAGGAGGTCGGCCTCAAAGAAGTCATGCATATGCCGGTCAACGCCCTGTCCTACGGGCAGCAGCGGGCGCTGGAGATTGCCATCACGCTTTCCACGGAGCCGGAGTTGATACTGCTGGACGAACCCACGGCCGGGATGACCCGCGAAGAGACGAGCCAGGCGATCCGGATGATCGATCGCGTCACAGCCGGGCGCACGCTGGTCATCATTGAACATGACATGGATGTCGTATTTTCGCTCGCCGACACCATATCGGTGCTTCACTACGGCAAAATACTGGTATCCGACACCCCCGACTTGATCCGCAACGACCAGCGGGTAAAGGACGCTTATTTGGGAGAAGAATAGCAATGCTGGAGGTCAAGGGCATCCACAGCTATTATGGAAAAAGCCACATTCTGCAGGGGGTGTCTCTTGAACTGAAGCAGGGAGAACTGGTCTGCCTCCTCGGGAGGAACGGGGTCGGCAAGTCGACGACGCTGAAAAGCATCATGGGCATCGTTCGCCCTACCCAGGGCAGCATTCTGTTCGACGGACGGGAGTTGGTCGGCAGCCAGCCCTATCAGATCGCCCGACGCGGCGTGGGGTATGTCCCCGAAGACCGCCGGATCTTCAGAAGTCTCACGGTTCACGAAAACCTCCTGATGGGGGTCCAACGGGCGAAAAACAGCGGCTCATCCGAAAGAGTTTGGACCATCGACAAGATCTATGGGATATTCCCGAAGCTGAGGGAGCGCTCCGGCAACAAAGGCAGCCACCTCTCGGGGGGCGAACAGCAGATGCTCACCGTGGCGCGGACCCTCATGGGGAACCCGAAGCTCATCCTCGTCGATGAGCCCACCGAAGGGTTGGCGCCGCTGATCGTGAAGGACGTTCTGGAGATGCTTTCCGCTGTCCGGAGCTCCGGGGTGACGGTGCTCATGGTGGAGCAGAACTTCAAGGCCGCCATCAAAGTGGCCGACCGGTTCTACATTATGGCCAAGGGGACGTTGGTTTTCGAAGGGGATACGGCCGCCCTGCTGGCGGCGGAGGACGTGCGGAAGAACTACCTGGAAGTCTGAACTCGTTTTTAACTCAACACAAGGGAGGGTAACGATGAAAACGAAAAAGTGCGGTTGTGGATTTCTGGCAGTTGCTCTGATGCTGGCCTTGCCGGTCTTCGCTGCGGCTCAGGACACCATCAAAATCGGCGGTACCGAGCCTCTTTCGGGGACCTTCAAGGACATCGGCGAACGCTACCTTGAAGGAGTTCAGTACGCCGCCAAAGTCATCAATGAGAGCGGCGGACTGCTGGGCAAAAAAGTGGAAGTCATCCCCATCGATTCGGAGCTGAAGCCGGACGTGGCCACCCGCAAGGCCCAGGCGCTGATCCTGAAGGACGATGTAAAGTTTTTCTGCGGCGGAACGGGAAGCTCCGTCGGGGCGGCCATGGCCCAGCTTGCGGAAAAAGAGAACGTCATCATGTTCACCTACGGCATGGACGCCGCCAGCATGACCGGCGAAAAGTGCAACAAGAACTTCTTCCGGCCGGGCGGAAGCACCGACGGGCGTTCGTTCGCGCTGGCCCAGATGGTTGCTCAAAAAGGGTACAAGGCGGTCGGCATCATCGGCCAGGATTACTCCTTCGGGCACGAGGCCGTGGCGGCCTTTAAGAAGAAACTCGCACAGATCAGCCCCTCGACCAAGATCGTCGCCGAGATCTTCCACCCGGCGGGCACCAAGGACTACGCGCCGTACGCGAGCCAGTTGATCGCCGCCAAGCCCGATGTCATTTTCACGCCCAACTGGGGCAATGACCTGACCCTCCTGCTGAAACAGGGGAGGCCCCTGGGGATGAAACAGAAGGTGTTCTCCTATTACATCAACGACGAGGTCATGATCTCCTCCCTTGGGGACGACAGCCTGATCGTGGGGGACATGGGCGCCGAGATCTACATGCTGACCATCCCCACGGCGAAAAACCAGGAGTTCATCGCCAAGTTCCACAAGGACAAAGGGTACTATCCGACCTGGCTGCGCGGCAAGGCCTACACCGCCACTATGTTCTGGGCCGAGGCTGTTAAAAAGGCTGGGACAACGGATGTGGCCGCCGTCATCAAGGCCTGGGAGGGCCTCTCATACGATGGGCCCGCCGGAGTCTGGACGATGCGGGCCTGCGATCACCAGGCCCAGGTTCCCTACTGGGCGGTCGAGATCGTGAAGGAGAACAAGTTCTTCAAGCACGCTTTCGAAGGCCCGGCGACGGAAATCCCGGCCAAGGACGTCGAGGTGCCCTGCGCCGAAACCGGCTGCAAGATGGGCAAGTAGTTCCGCCTCCAGGGTCCATGGTGGAAGCCTGCCGCATGAAATCGCACTCCGGCAGGCTTCCACCAGGACCCGTTTCGGAAGGCTCCATCCGGCTGACCCTCAACGTCACCGGGGCAGCACCGGGAGGAGACCTGGGGAAGCAATCATATGACCACCCTCATCACCGGCGGTGCCGGCTTCATCGGGTCTTATGTCGCACGGCTGTTGATCGAAGCGGGCGAGCGGCCGGTCATCTTCGACATCGCCCCCGTCCAAGGCCCGTTGCTGGAGTTCGACGGACATTTTGACTTCGAACAGGGTTCTCTGGCTCAACCCTACGCCCTCATGGAGTGCGTCGAGAAGCACGCGATCGACCGCATCTTCCATCTCGGCGGGATGCTGTCCCTGCCCTCGGAGAACAACCACCGGGCCGCCTTCGACGCCAACATCGTCGGTACCTACAATGTGCTCGAGGCGGCGCGGATCAGGAAGGTGCCCCACGTCATCTACGGGAGCACCATCGCCACCTACAGCAAGGATATCCCCGGCGACGAGATCGACGACCGCACCATCCAGCGGCCATCGAGCTTTTACGGCGTCTCCAAGACGTTCGGCGAGTTGCTGGGACGATTCTACCACCGCAAATTCGGCCTCGACTTTCGAGGGGTTCGGCTGCCGTCGATCGTCGGCCCCGGAGCCAAGACCGCGCACATGTCCATCTACAACGCGTGGGCCATCGAATATGCCGTCAAGGGGGAGCCTTACGTTTTAAAATGCGACCCTGCAACCCGCTGCCCGGTTCTTTACTTCAAAGACGCCGCCCGGGCCCTCGTTGACCTTGCGGCCGCGGATCCGGCCAGGATCCGGACGAGAATTTACAACATCGGCGGGATTTCGCCGGCTTTTTCTGCGCGCGAACTGGTTGACATCATAAAAAAGCGAGTTCCCGGGGCCCGGCTCACCTTCGAGCCCGACCCCGTGGTCGTGGAACTGCTGCGGGAGCTGGGAGCGCTTAAGATCAACGACGATTGTGCCAGATCCGAGTGGGGGCTGCAGGTGGCATACCCGCTGAAGGAGATGGTCGAGGATTTCATCGCCGAATTCGAAAAACACAGAAACTTCTACCAATAAAAAAACGAGAGACGATCATGGCCAAACGTATCTTTACCGCCGCACTGACCGGTGCCATCCACACCCCCAGCATGTCGCCCTACCTGCCGGTCACGCCGCGGCAGTTGATTGAGGAAGCGGTCCGCGTGCATGAAGCCGGCGGCGCCGTGGCGCATGTCCACGTCAGAGACCCCAAGACGGGGTTGCCCAACGCAGACCAGACGATCTACCGGGAAATCGCCGAAGAGGTGCGACGGCGCTGCAACATCATCCTGTGCTTCACCACCGGGGGGAAACTCGGCGAACCGGTGGAAAACAGGGTCCGGGTTGCGTCGAACCTGAAGCCCGAGCTCACCTCCCTGAACGCCGGGTCGCTCAATTTCGCTCTTTTTCATATCGCAGGCCAGGTTTCGGAATGGAAATACGAATGGGAAAAGGCGTATCTCGAAGGGACAGAAGACTTCATCTTCCCAAACACCTTCAAGACCATGCGCCAGTATCTGGAGATCATTTACGCCAATGGCGCGAAGCCGGAGTTTGAGATCTACGATGCCGGCATGATCAACAACCTGGCTTTCCTGCTCCAGAAAGGCATCGCCAAGAGACCGGTCTACCTCCAATTCGTCATGGGCATTCTGGGTGGAATACCCGCCACTCTTGAAAACCTCGTGTTTCTCGTCGACACCGCCCGGAAGCAGATTGGTGAATTCCAATTTTCCGTCTGCGCGGCCGGACGACACCAAATCCCCATGTGCACAGGCTCCCTCATTCTGGGGGGACACGCCCGTGTCGGTTTAGAGGACAGCCTTTATGTTTCAAGGGGGGTTTTAGCCAAAAGCAGCGCCGACCAAGTTGCCAAGATCATAAGAATCGCCGCTGAACTCGGCATCGAGCCTGCTACGCCGGATGAGGCCAGGCAGATATTGGGTCTAAAAGGGCTTGATCAGGTAAACTTCTAAACCTCCACCTTCCCAAATGATATCGAAAAAATAGCAGTCGCCGGGCCTGCAGGCAAGGCAGGCGTGCGGCACCATTCCACGTTCTGCATACCGAGGAGATCGAATCATGGCTGCACTCAACAAGGTCGCGATGGTCACGGGGGCCGGGAGCGGGATCGGCAAGGCGGTCGCGCTCGCGCTGCTGCGGGACGGATACCGCGTCGCGCTGGCGGGGCGCCGCCGGGAGCCGCTCGAACGAACGGCGGCGGAATCGGACCACGCAAGGCAGGCGCTGGTCGTGCCGACGGACGTGAGCGTCGCGGAATCGGTACAGGGGCTCTTCAACGCCGTGAAGAAGAGTTTCGGCCGGCTGGATCTCCTCTTCAACAACGCCGGAATCTTCATCCCCGGCGCGGAGATCGATGCGCTCAGCGTCGAGCAGTGGCAGGCGGTGGTGGACATCAACCTCACCGGGTCGTTTCTTTGCGCGCGGGAGGCCTTCCGGATGATGAAGGCCCAGGACCCGCGCGGCGGGCGCATCATCAACAACGGCTCGATCTCCGCCCACGCCCCGCGGCCGAACTCCGTGGCGTACACGGCGACCAAACACGCGATCACCGGGCTGACCAAGTCGATCTCGCTCGACGGACGCCGCTACGACATCGCCTGCGGCCAGATCGACATCGGCAACGCCCGCACCGAGATCGCGGCCCCCATGGCCAAGGGGGTGCCGCAGGCGAACGGTCAGACAGCCGTCGAACCGCTGATGGACCTCGAGCACGTGGCGAGCGCCGTTCTCTACATGGCGAACCTGCCGCTCGACGCCAACGTGCAGTTCATGACCATCATGGCAACCAAGATGCCGTTCGTCGGCAGGGGGTGACGATCAAATTCCAAACCCGAAGCGCGAAAGCCGAATTCGGTATCCGAATTTCTGCTGGCCCCATCCGCCCGGGTCGTTGAAATCTCGTATTTCCGCTTGTCTTGTCTTGACGCCAGGCGTCTCTGCCATAGCGTTCACCTTGAAACCCACTCACGCACGAGGAGGCAATCGTGAACACGGGAAATACGGCAAGCGCACGTTCAGGCCGGCTGCTGTTTCGCGACGGCGTCCGGCAGAACTACCCGGACGTGCTGACATCGGAGGCGACCGACGCCCTGGAGGCCCTGGCGGGGTTCAACGGCGAGCGGCAGCGGATCATGCACGAGCGCATCGCGCGCCGGGCCGCGCGATTCCGCGACGGCCGGCGGATCGGCTTCCTCGACCCCGCCGCCGTCATCCCGCGCACCGCGCTCAGCGTGCGGCAGGCGCGCGAGGGGAAGTTCGAGGGCTCGGAGATCCCCCACGACCTGCAACGGCAGTGGGTCCAGGGGACCGGCCCCGCCACCCGGCCGCGCGCGGCGGTGGAGGCGGGCATCCGCAACGTCGCCTACGCCCTGCTCTCCGGCGCCGACGGCTGGATGTTCGACGGCGAGGACGCGCTCGGCCAGGTCGACAC
>Ga0316627_100000370_pt1 | contig 12007 bp, 3 predicted proteins | sample OWC_Aug_M2_C1_D1_FD_207653 | JGI IMG/M metagenome (GOLD analysis project Ga0316627, IMG submission 207653) | Wetland soil microbial communities from Old Woman Creek delta, Ohio, United States - OWC_Aug_M2_C1_D1_C | ecosystem: Environmental > Terrestrial > Soil > Wetlands | place: USA: Ohio...
GCTTGACGAGTTGCGCCAACTGCTGGCTGTCGAGTTGCGCGAGTCGGCTGCCCCCGTTTGGCGAGCTGCGGTCAGCAGGAGCGCAGCGGTCGCGCATGACCGCATCGACTGGGAGACCGTCGCACCAGAACTGCGCGCTGAAATCGAGCGCGCGCTCGACGGGGCGCCGCCCGCCGCTGCGGAGATGGGCGCGCGCGTGGGTACGCGTGTGGCGCGCCGAACGCTGCCGTTTTCCAGCAGTGCGGAGCCCGATTCTGTCCCCGAATGGGCGGCCGGCCGCAAAGTGGAGCGGACGCTCGGTCCCTTCGTCGATCGCGACGGACGCCCCGTCTGGTTCGATATCTTTGCAATCGTCCGGCAAGTGTCGCTCGTTCGGGCGCCGTCCGCGACGCCGCTTCTGACGCTGCCGCTGCGCGGGTTCGCTATAGGCCCTGCAACCAACTACGAGCTCCCTGCCGGAAGCGTGTGGATCCTGAGTCGCTCGCTTACGACGGCCGCACCGGCCGGTGGGTACAGCGGCATCCGCATCAAGAAAGGACGGCTGCGCCTATCGGTGAAGCCCTCGATAGCCGGTTTGACGCTTACCATCCCGAGCGGCACCCGTGTCACGCTGGAGCTGGAACTCGACCCACCGGCGCCTGCGGCACCCGCCCCATCGCCTGGCAAAGACGCGCACGCGTCGAGTGTTGAAGCACCTAAGTCCGCGACATTCGTATTTACCGCTGCGGGGGGTGTGCTCCGCGCTGCCTCAGACGCTGCGCTCAAGGTCTTCGGCGCGGGCTTTGCGCTCCAACGGAAGCCCGCATCCGCCAGCTACGAACCGTCGCTCAACCGGGTCCTGCTTCCATTTACCGTTAAGCCCGGAGACCTCGCCATCGCGGGCACTCAGTCCGATCTCCTCAACGTCAGGGGCACGGCGCGCGTGACGCTGGGCGCGTGGGCGCTCCCGGTGGCCGTCACCGCGGCCGACCCGCTCGGAGAGGCGTCGGGCGCCGGCGCGCTCGTGCTCGCCGCGAGCGCAGGATTGCGGTCGAAGTGGCGTGGACTCGAGACCAGCCCCGGCAGCCCGGTCGACCTCGGACCGTTGTTCTTGCTAGCCGAAACGGATCGCGTTGCAATCGTCGCGAATCAAGCCACCGGCGCCGGCGCCAGCCAGGCGCTCCGGATGTGGGAGATTCCGAACGCGGGGCACGCCGAGATGCAGTTGCGTTTTGAACGCATGCGGTTCCGGTTCGAATCGTTGGCCGGCCAGCTAGACGCCGTTCTGGTGACGAGCACGCTTCAAGCGGCTGTCGATCGCCCAGTGCCCGCAAGCGGCCAGCGGTTCACGCTCCGGAGTTCGGACGCGACGACGGTTTTGTGGGACGATGCGACGGCGTCGCACGCGCTCGGGGTTGCAACGCTCTCGCCGCCGCCCGGGGTTGAGGCCACAGCGCTCGCGATGAGAAATGCCCTCCTCACCGTGGCGCCGCCCACGCTCCTGCTTTTTTACGGTCGACTTGCTGGCGCCGATCAGGTCGAGGGCGGCGCGTTGGCGCTCTTCTTCCGGCTGCTTCACTTCCTGTTCACGCTCCCTGATCCGTACGCGACGAGCCAGCGAACGCCGGCGCGCCTTGCGGGGACGGCGCCACCGACTGTCAGTGCGGCACCCGCCGCGCTCGTGAGGTCGATGGTTGCCTGGACGAAACCCAGCGGACCGCAGCTCAGTTTCGCGCTGCTGATCCCGGGCGGACCGCAAGCGACGGCGCTGCTCGCGCAGCCAGGCGCGCCAACCGCAAGGGCCTCGGGCACCGAGGTCACGTTTTTCTCCCTCGCCGTGCCGGCGCCGGGCGCGAATCTCGACGCGGCTCAGTTGCTGAATCCGCAGCAGGCACGCGAAGAAGATCGACAGGCGCTTCAGCGGCTCCGGGCGATTTTCGAGCGCGCCGCAGGTCCGACGCGCGAATCAGTTGTGCTCATCGACGTGTCCACGAACGTCGATCAATTCGGTGTGGCCTGGGGGCTGCGACGGCGCGACGCTGCCGGCGTTCCGAGCGTGCCCCTCCAGATCGACGGGCTCGACGTTGTCAGTCCCGGGCAGAACAGCCGGCTGTTCTTGCTGCCGCAGTTTCAGTGGGAACCGCTGCGCAACCTGCCGAACCCGAACATCTTGTTTTTCTTTCCCGATCGACTGGCATCCGGCGATGATGGCAGCGCCACGCTGTTCGGATCGAATACGGTCCGCCTCGTGCCCATCCGGCCCGATCGTGTCCTCGATAATTTGGTGGCCGAGTTCAACGATCGCCTGCGCCCCCAGCCCGTCGGTGCGCGCTTCACGCTGCCCTTCGGCATCGAGGCGGCCGCCAGACTGACGCCGCGAATCGACGTGGCCCCCAATACCTGGGCAGGCTTCAACGTGGTCCGTCCGAGGAGCGTCACTGCAAAGTTCACGGGAGGCTTGCAGCTCTCGGTCACCGCGCACTCGTCGGTGACGGGTCCGACGGTGATGAGTCCCTCCCTGCCGGGCGCCGCCTGGCAAACGCGTAACGGCGTCGATCCGGCGACCGGCGCGCCCAATGGCTTCAGCGTGCTGCGCGGCGACATCGCCAACCCGGGCGCCGAGAAGTTCTTCAATGACGAGATGGGGCCGGGCAGCCCGAACGCCAAAGTCCCGGTGGTGCGCGTCGATTTCGCCGGTTACGGCGCCAGCACGTTCAGCCAGTGGTTCAATCCCAATGCCGTCGCCAGCGTCAGCCAGGTGCGCTTTGACGTCTTCGTCGCGCGCACGGCCTACGAAGTCGTGCAGATCGCCAGCGTGCTGTATCCGTGGGCGGTTCCGGTCGTGCGCACGATCACGCTTGAGCGACGGAAGGAGGCGCGGGTCACTCGAGCGGACAGCGGGTGGGTAGCGACCGGGCCAGGCATCTATCGCTATCCCGCGAATGACCCCGCGATCCTGCCACCGCCGCCGCCTGAATGGACCCCCATCGAGACGCATCCCGGTGTCGTCGGCGGCGCGTTCAACGTGCGGCGGATTCGTGAAACCGGCCGCGTCATCACGCGGGTGATCGGCACGGAGACCATCGAGCTGCTCGAGGTCCGTTTCGACGCGGACATGCAGATCGAGGGGGTAACCACCGGGCAGATCCAGGGAACGGATCTGGTGCCCAGCATCGATCAGATCGGGTTCGTCCAGCGCTCACCGAAGGGTCACCCATTGGTGCCGCAGCACCTGGCGGCGATCATGGCCGACGAAGGACCGATGGGCGGGCCCGTAAACTGCGAGATCGAGATCGCTGACTCCGGGCAGATGATGCACGTCGTCCGCGTGGATGTCGCTGCGTCGCAGCCCCTACCGGCTGGCGTGCCCGAGTTTGCCGCGGCGGCGCGTGGATCGCTGGCGCTGCCCGAAGACGGCGCGACCTGGTCGGCGGTGCGGCGATCGGCGACGGCGGACGAGTTCGAGCCGGTCGATCCGATCTCGGGTACGCCGCTCCTTCGCCAAGGCAGGGCGTCGAATCCCCCGGCGGCATCGCCTTTTTACCGCCTGTCGGATCCACGCGATCTGCTCCGCGAGTCAGCGCCCGATTTCGAGTTCGGACTGCTGCAGACCTCGGACGGCCATCAGTTCCTGCTGCCACGGCCGCGCATCCAGCAGGGCGCCACGTCGATCACAACGACCGAGCGGTCGCTGCTGGCCGATGCCTACGCGCGCTCGACGTCCGCGGGCCTCTTCCCCAAGCGCTCGAGTTGTTTCGTTGGACAGGTGACGAACGAACTCCAGATGGTGGGCGGCCGCTACCGGTTGGGACCGGCAACGACCGGCAGCTTCGACACCATCGCCGGCGGTGTGCGCGAGATCATCGACGGCGACGCGCTCGCCATTCGCACGCGCTACGCGGGATCGATTCGCTACACGCTCGATCCGGCGCTGCCGAAGACGTGGGATGTAGCCGTTGACGCCGTCACGACGTCCCTCGATCTTGGACCCTTCCAAGATTTGATGGGCGTCCGGCACGACTATCGAATCGACGCCGGCCAGACCGCGAAACTGCTCAATCCGGAGCCGATCTACGCACCGTTCCTCGATCCGGTCGTTGACATCCTCGAATTTCTCAGCAAGCTGCTCGGCATCGACAACATCTTCGAAGTGCTGGCCGTTCAGAGTTCGTTCAAGTTCCAGGCGACGGCGCAGTACCCGATCGAAGGCCCCGGCAACGACTACATCGATTTCGGAGCCATGAAGATCAAGGGGAAGCTGCAGACCGGCTTCGGCTGGAGCGAGAAGGACCACTGGTTCGGCTTTTTCAAGGTGGATCTCGGGTTGAAAGTGGTCGTACTGCCGCCGATCTTCGCGAACGGCAAGGTGGCGCTGAGCCTGAAGGGTACGGAGCTCACGGGCCAGGAAGTCACGATCCGCGTCATCTGGGGCGCAGCGGTCGAGGCCAAGCTCGGACCGATTGGAGTCTCGGCCGAGTTCAACTACGGCATCGAGGTCATCGTCGTCGAGGGCGGCACGTGGCAGATCGGACTCCTGGTGCAGGTCGTCGGGAAGGCGGACGTCTTCATCGCGAAAGTGACGATCAAGCTCGAGCTGATGGCCGCCATCAAGCGGCTGCCGCCGCCGAACGAGAAGGTCGAAGCGATCGGCCAGGCGAAATTCGCGGCGGAGGTCGAGATCTGCTGGTTCCTGACCATCAGCGTCGAGTACGACATCGAGTACCGCGAGGAACTTTCGATTTGACGCGGCGATCCGGAAAGGAGTGCATGACGTGGCATACGTTGCTCCCGAACGACTGACATTGCTGCCGTTTCCTCAGGCGTGGACGGATGGCGTGCTGTCGCTGCGCGCCGTTGTGCTGCCGCGCGGGACGCCCATGGAGTCGCTGATCACGGGTGTGCCCGGGTTAGACGACGCACCGGCGTTCGCGGACGGCGGGATTCAGCTCGAGGCGAGGTTGATTCCGTCGCTCACCAAGCTCCCCGATCCGGCCGATGTGACCGCGATTCGCGATCTCGGAGTCACGTCCCCGGCTGATCGACGGCCGTTGTTCGAGGCCGTCGAAGCGCAGTTCGTGATCGATCCGGTCTTGGAAGCGGCCACGAAGAATCCGCGGCGCGCGGGACGACAGATCAAAAAACTGCTGACGCCCAGCTACCTCAACGCTTTTCCTTTTGCGGGACCGCGGACGCCGTTCGCCGTGCTCGGCGACGAGTACGCCTGTGCGATGCGGCGAGCCTGTCAGCTCGGCAAGCCGCCCGGCCCGCCGCCATCGAACAAGACCGTCTGGGGACGCGTGATCTCGCAGTGTCTGCGGCAGCCGCTGCTCGCCGAGCAGATGGGGCTGCTGTTCCGCGCGGACCTGACGCCCGATGCGAACTTCTTCGCGAACGGCGGCTGGCTGTTTCTCGGCCTCCGCGCGACCAGCGCGTACGCCGAGCATGCCGCCGCGCAGCCCGAGCTCGTTGCCGCCTACGCCGCCCGCATTCCGGCGTTGTCCGGGAACCGGACGCTGTTCGCGCCCGTGCTCTTCCCGGTCACCTCCACGCCGCCGCCGGGCGACTACGACGAGATCTTCGCAGAGACCGCCGGCTATGATGACGGGTTCGCGAAGATCGTCCATGCCGCGCAGCAGACGACCGGGATGCCGATCGGACTCGAATCGAACCAAACCGCACAAGGACCTGCGCCGCCGCCCGTGCGCGACACCGGCATCCAACTCGGCTGGGATGACGAGCAACTGATCGTGTGGATGAATCGCCAGATCGCCGACCCCGCGAGCGAGCCGCGCCAGAGTCCGATGGCCGTGCGCGGCTTTCGCATTGACGTGCGGGAAGAAGGTGATGCAGAGTTTCATTCCGTCATGCAGGTGGAAGCGGATCTCACCGTAGGCGGGCAGGGCATCGGCCACTTCGAGGGGGAATTGAACGTCGAGGTCGCTCCGCTGCAGCTCGAAAACCAGGAAGACGGAGAATACTGGACCCCCGCCTACTTCACTCAGTGGCAGGGGCGATCGCTCGTAACTGAGGACACGGTGGACCTGAAGCTCTCCGGGCATCCCGGGACGCTCGGAAACTACACCCCGGTGGATGACCGGGCGGTCGCGCTGCGATACGGGCGTACGTATCAGTTCCGCGTCCGCTTCGCCGATCTCTCGGGCGGGGGGCCGCCGCCCGACGCGGTGCCGGTAAACGCGGCGCCGGCGCCCATCGCCACACGGCCGTTTCGTCGCTTCGTGCCGCCGGGACTCCCGCGTGTGGAGGGCGCGGCCGCTGCGCCGGATGCGCTCAATCCGCCCAATCAATTGACGATCACGCGTCCGACCGTGAGTTATCCTACGGCTGTGTTTACCGGGGCTTCGGACGCCGAGAACAGACTACTCGCCGACGCCCAGCGGATCAAAGATGACGGACTGCGCGATGCTCCCGGGATTCCCGATCCTGATGTTGAAACCGCCGAAATCTCCGTCGCCGTCGTCGGGCTCCGATTCGACTCGGCGAACGATGGCACGGGCGTGCCGCCGGTCCGCACCATCTATACGACGAACCGGGCGTTTCCGAACGATCCCGACGAGCCGCTCGTTGTGGAGTTGGATTGGCTCGACGTGGCGGACGTGGCGACGATCATCGCGCCCGCTAACGGCCCGATCCCGGTGCCGCGCGCGCGCGAGGTGATCGTGACCGTGCGCGCCGTCGGCCGATCCGATCCCGGACTCGACTACTTCGGTTCAGAGGCGGCACGGTTCGGCGACGCCGCCTCGGTCCAGATGTTCGCGGCCGGTCTCGATGAACGGGAGTTCTTCGTGCCAGACGCCGCAGCAAGGCAGCTTCGATGCGTGCTGCTCCGGCCGCAGGAAAAGGAAACGCAAGCGCTGCTCGCGCGGCTGCGTGCCAGCGGGCGGGGGACCGAGGCGGACACGAGCCCTTTGCACCTCCTCGCCGAAGAGCTCGGCCTCGAGACCTCGGGGCGCGCATTGTGGGCCGAGCCCGGCCGGCGGGTGATCTTCGCCGGTTCGCGCGATCTGGCCCACGTGCTGTCCCCGGATGGGTCAGCCGTGACGTTTTCATCGGAAGCGGACCTCACCGATCGGTGGATCGCCGTTCTCACCGTCGCCATCCGGCGCGACTGGACGTGGAACGGAAGTGACCGCGTTGCCGTTGAGGTGGCTCGCGCGCACGCGGGGGTGATTGGCCGCATCCGAATGCCGCGCAGCGTGAATCCCGAGGTCTTCCAGACGCCGGAGATTGCCGGAGCGCCGGTCGATCGCGCCGCCACGTATCTCGTGTTCATCGATGTCTTGGATCCGAAGCCGGTGCCGCCGTCACATCCCGGGGAGCTCTCGCTCGCCTACACGCTGACGCCGATCTTCCGGCATCCGCCCGAACAGCAGGATCCACCGCTGGCGCTCGATATCCATCTGCCCATCGCAGCGCCACCCACGCAGACACCGCAGCTCGTCTCTGCAGGCGTCGCACTCTCGCCCTACGAACGAGCCGACGACTACTCGACGACCCGCACACGCACGCGTCTGCTCTGGCTTGAGTTCGCCGCCGCTCCCGATAATCCGGCAGATGCTTACTTCGCACGCGTGCTGGCGTACGCGCCCGATCCGATGCTGACGCAAGAGACACCCGTCTCGCCGCCGCCCGAACCGCCACTGCCGATTTCGCCGGAGTTCATCCGCGTCATCCGGCCCGGACAATCCGACGATCGCGCGGGGCTTGCCGCGATGCAGCGGCTTCTGCCGACGAACTCGCCGAGGCACTTCCTGGTGCCGCTGCCGCCCGGCCGCGAGCAAACGAGCCTTGACCTTCTGGGCTTCTTCGTCTACGAGTTGCGGCTGGGCCACTTTCAAGGATGGTCAACGGCGCGCGCGCGATTCGGCCCGCCACTGAGAGTCAGCGGTGTCCAACATCCGGCGCCGCCGCTGAGCTGCGAAGCATTCCGTACGCCTGCCGGCATTACCGCCTCGGCACCTTACGCGACCCCCGTGTACGAAGGCCGCTCCCTGCTGCCGTCCGTGCCGGCGACGAACATCTGGGTTCTCCTCTACGCACAGGTCACGCAGGCAGACGGAGAGGACCATCGCAACATCCTGCTGTCGTGCCGTCCGGCGCCGCTACGTCGAAAGCACGATCGAGGCCGCGCCGTCTCGCCGAGAGGCGACGCACGCTGGTCGCAGTCGGAGATCGAGGCCGCGCTGGCGTCGCTGGGTTTGCCCAAATCCAGTCCGCTCAGTGTGCTCGCCGTTGAGCTGTTGCCGGAAGTCAACCGTGCGCCGGATCCACTCGGAAGCGATCTCGGGACGACGAGGGTGCTTCGCTCGTCGCGATTGGTATCGGTCCCGCCGGTATGCGTTCAACCGCCGTGTCCGGTTTGATCGGCATCTACGCCAACGGCAGCGACTGCGCAATGCAGTTCGGCGAATCGCTTTGCGGCAGTGGCGTCAAGGCCCTACCCCCCGGCACATCGTTTTCAGTATCCCCAAGATCCTGCGCTGCTGCTTTTTGTATGACCGCAAGCGGCTCACTGATCTGAGCCGTTGCGGCTGGGAGTGTTTGAAGGCCTATTTCACTTCCTGCTCAAGACATAACGATGCGCTGCCCGGCGCTGTGATAAACCCCAACAAAACCGATTACCGCAATCCGCAACCGAAGGTTTTTTTCCTGTTTGTTTCCCGTGCAACACCCTGTATTCGCGATTTTTTCCTTTTTAATAAGTGGTACAGACTCTTGCAGAAATGTGAAAAAACGTGGTAATGGCTGGGGGGATCTTCTCTGGTAATTCAAAAGGCTTAGGACATATTTTTAGGGTCAAGTCCAAGGAACCTTTCAATTGCAATCCCTATTTAGCCCTCCAACAGGAACCATCACCGAAACCATCCGTGGAATCGTCGATCGGGTCACCTACCACAACCCGGACACCGGATGGTCGGTGCTGCGCGTGTTTCCATTCAACAGTCCCAGTCAGCAGGAGACGGTCATTGTCCATCAAACGAAGGTTTTTGCCGGGGCGACGATGGAGTTTCAGGGAGCCTGGACCACCCACCCCAAGTTCGGCCGCCAATTCAAAGCCACCCAGGCAATAGAGAAGAAACCTGCTTCGGCCGCGGCATTGGAAAAATATTTGGGATCAGGCCTCATAAAGGGAGTGGGTCCGAAAACGGCTAAAAAGATCGTTACCTATTTCGGAGAGAAAGCGCTTGAAATATTCGAAGGGGAGATTGAAAGACTCACCGAAATTCCCGGGATTGCTGAAAAGAAACTGGAAATGATCAGCCTGGCCTGGGCTGAGCACAGAGCGATCCGGGACGTGATGATGTTTTTGCAGTCCCATGGAATCAGTACCCTGTTCGCTGTGCGGATTTTCAAAGAATATGGAGACAATGCGATCCCTTACGTAACGGAGGATCCCTACCGGCTGGCCAATGACTTTTACGGGATTGGATTTTTTTCGGCTGACAAGGTGGCGCTCAGTATCGGCCTGGCTGCCGACAGCAATGAAAGGATCATGGCGGCAATCAAACACGTCTTGGCCGCCAGCAGGGAATTTGGCCACTGCTACCTGTCAGAATCACAAATCCGGGTTCAGGTGGATGAACTGTTGCAGATGGACCTCGGCGAACGGTTGCCGGGGTTGCTTAAGCAAATGCAGCAGGATGGCCTTTTGATGGTCCGCGAGCTCGTATCTCCCGAAGGAGCGACTGAACCATGCTTCTACTCCAAGACTCTTTATTTCGACGAGCTTTATGTCGCGCAAAGGGTATCGGGAATGAAAAAGCCTCCTCACGTGGACCGGGAAAGAGTCGAAAACTGGATTCGCCGTTACTGTCAGGCCAAGGGCATTGCCTTGAGCGATGAGCAGGCGGCCGCTGTGAAGGGAATCGCCTGTGAAAAGTTCTCGATTCTGACGGGAGGACCCGGCTGCGGCAAGACCACGGCAACCCAGGTTCTGGTTAAATTGCTGGAAGCGATGAAGGTGAAAGTCCTGCTGGCCGCCCCCACCGGCCGTGCCGCTCAGCGTATGACCGAGGTGATCGGCAACGAAGCCAAGACAATTCACCGTCTGTTGGAATGGCAGGTCGGCAAATTCAAGCGAAACGACGAAAACCCCCTTGATGTAGACTTCCTGGTAGTGGACGAATGCTCCATGTTGGATATCAACCTGACCGCGTCTCTGCTGAAAGCTGTCCCGGATCATAGCCAGGTTCTTTTCATTGGGGATGCGGATCAGTTGCCATCCGTCGGCGCCGGTAACGTTCTGAGGGATTTGATTGCCTCCGGTGCGGTCCCCTGTTTCAGGCTGACGAAGGTTTTCCGGCAAGCGCAGGAATCCCTCATCATCCGTTACGCCCATCAGATCAACCATGGAGAGCTGCCCTACATCGACTCGCCGTTTAACATGCCCGAAATATGGAAACAGTGTGCAGACTGTCTTTTCTTGGACTCGGACGAAGCCACCCAGGAGCAGCTCAGTTTCATTTCAAAGGTCAAGAAATACCATGATCTGAAACTGAGCGGGCCGGATAGTGAATCCGCACCCAATACCCACATGTACGAATTCCGAATACATGAGCCCGTAATCCCCTATGAAACCGAGTTGGCCATCCCGAAGAAATTCCAGCACGTCGATATCGAAAGGGTACTGGCAGCGGAAACCCGGGTCGAGGAACTGTTGGCCATTGTAAAAAAGGTTCATCCGTGGTCGTCGTTGCATTACGGCCTGTCGGCATCCGATGTCGTCCGAAAGCTTTACTTGGAATGGATACCGAAATATTTTGGAAATGGAATTGAAATCCAGATTATCACTCCCATGATTAGGGGAAGCTTGGGCACTTTGAATTTGAACCGCATGATCCAGGAGTCCGCCAATCCGCCCCAGAAAGGAAAAAGCCAATTACTGGTGGGGGAACGGGTCTTTCGGGTAGGCGATCGGGTGATTCACAGGCGGAACAACTACGTTTTAGGCGTGTTCAACGGCGACATCGGGGTTATAAAGGAAATCGACAACGAGGAACTGACATGTATGGTTTCGTTTTTCCCGGAGGGACGGACGGTCGAATACAAACGCGATGACATCCCGGAGTTGGATCTCGCCTACGCCATAACCATCCATAAATCACAGGGAAGCGAGTTCGGGGCGGTGATCATCCCGGTCCTCACCCAGCATTTCAAGATGCTCTTCCGGAACCTGATCTACACCGCTCTGACAAGAGCCAAAGAGCTCGCTGTTTTCGTCGGCACACGCAAGGCCCTGGCGATGGCGGTGAAGAACCACGACACGCGCCAGCGCCAAACCTTTCTCGAAGAGCTCTTGGCCTAATCATGGCCGACCTTTTGACGGTGGCTCAGACCGGGTGAATACAAAGGAGTGAGACTCATGCAGGATAAGACAGTTACGATTTTTAGGCCATATCCATTTCAGGTCGGGCAAAAAATATACATCGAGGACGGCCCCCGCCACGGCGACTGGGAGGTTGTGGGCCTGAGCGACCGGAAAGTGAAATTGCGCTGCCCCCTCTCCGCGCGTGAAGTCGAGTGGGATCGGTTTTGCTATTTCGTTGAAGATACCGATGACATCCCGTGGCCGCATTCCGGCCATTGAAGCGGGTATTATTCGGAAGGAACACATGACAACCGTCGGAGACGCTCCTGAAAGCCAAGCCAACTTGAAGTGCTCATCCTGCGGCGAGGCGGTGAAAATCACGTGGAAGGTCTGTCCGGCCTGCGAGACCCCGCTGGGGCGACGCGTGTGTCCGGGCTGCAGAATGGAGATCCAGGAAAACTGGAAGATCTGCCCGGAATGCGGCCGGCGCCTGATGTGTGCGACCTGCAGCCGGCGCATTCCCGCCGGGAAATCCGAATGCCCGGCATGCCGCAACAACCAAGCGGGAAGGCAGGAGGACACCGGCGTCTACATCGAACCGGTCACAGGCATGGAATTTGTCTTCGTGCCGGCCGGGACGTTTCAAATGGGGGATCTTTACGGCGACGGCTGGGACAACGAATTGCCGCTGAGGGAAGTGCG
>Ga0316627_100000371_pt1 | contig 11983 bp, 9 predicted proteins | sample OWC_Aug_M2_C1_D1_FD_207653 | JGI IMG/M metagenome (GOLD analysis project Ga0316627, IMG submission 207653) | Wetland soil microbial communities from Old Woman Creek delta, Ohio, United States - OWC_Aug_M2_C1_D1_C | ecosystem: Environmental > Terrestrial > Soil > Wetlands | place: USA: Ohio...
CGCGATTCTTCTCCGACCATGCCTGCTGGGGACTCCTGATCTGAGAGGTTGAACCACGCCGCCGCCTACGAGTTTCCCCTTTTGCCTTCCGATCCCTGATGGCCTGGCGACTCACCTCCCGTCTGGACGGCCTGATCCCCTTGGGCGCTTCCCGCGGCGCGATCACGCTCCATCTCAAGGTGGACACAACCGGTCATCCCCCCGCCGATTTTGTCCGGAACGAGGCCGATGCATCCTCGCGAGAACATCCCCGGCCCGTTGGAAACCTTGGCGCAATTCAGAGCGCGCAGCGGGGATGGGCTAGCCGATGAACAGCGCCACGTGCCTTTGGATACAAACGATCCTCACTTGACATCGAGTTCTCCCTGCGGCACGACGCCGACTGCCTTCCGTCATACCAGGTACGAGGTCCCACCGTCAGGTCGTTCACAAAAGGCGCCAACGGGCGCTTCATCCTTGACAGGATACGCGAGTGTGAAGTACTGATACTTGTACGCGAAAGAGGCTGCTCTCTGCGTGCCGAGGTTGCCGCACGACGCTCCGCCCTTCACCCGCAGCGCACGAGCGCGGGCCGCTGGATACAATGGCGTGTTCTGGGGAGAGTAATGAAGTCTATCTTCGTCAACTCCGGACGCTGCGTAGCCTGCAAGAGCTGCGAGATCGCCTGCGCCCTGAATCGGTCCTCCTTGAACAAACGACTCCCCGAAGCGATCTACGAGACCCCCTCGCCGCTATCCCGGGTGCGGGTCGAGGACACGGACACCGATTGCGGCTTTCCTGTGCAGTGCCGCCATTGCGAAGATGCCCCGTGTCTGGATGCCTGTCCTGCAAAGGCGCTCTATCGGGATCCCGAAGGACTGGTCCTCCTCCGCGATGAGCGCTGCATCGGGTGCTGGATGTGCGTCATGGTCTGCCCCTTCGGAGCGCCTCAGCCTTTCAGGCATTTCCGGAAGATGATCAAGTGCGACCGCTGCACCGGCATGGACGCTCCTTTCTGCGTCGAGAGCTGCCCGACCCACGCCCTGCTGTGCCTTGATCCGGAAGAGATCGCGCGGGGCACGGTGAAACTCCAGACGGGACGCCTGACGGGATTGGATTTCGTCGCGGCGAAGACTCTTTGCAAGCCGTAACAAGAGTGGGGATCGGCCGTCGTGCGACCGCTTGAGGGCCGGTGTCTCGATGCGCAATTTTCTGTTGAGACAGCGTCCCGGATTGCGGGCTCAGAGTTATCCTGATTTTGACGAAAGGGCTTGAAACCGATGGACCGAATTCACAAGAAGAGCGCCTTGGCCGAGACGTCCACTCTCTTGCAGGCTGCTCGTGATCTCGGGGCGGAACTGCTCTGGGGGCGCTACGAGCAGCAGTTGCCTCTCTGTGCCTTCACCAGCAATGGGCTCAACTGCCGGAAGTGCTTCCAGGGTCCCTGCCGGATCAATCCCTTCGGGGACGAGCCGAGTCGGGGTGTTTGTGGGGCCGACAGGGACCAGATCGTCATGGAGAACCTGTTCCAGGCCACCTTGGAAGGTGTAATGGAGTCGGCCCGGGCGGTGCAGCTCCTGGGAATCGGTGGATCAGACGACGTGTTTCCGGACATCGGCCGCGGGCTGCGCACGGAGACCGCGGGGCGCCTTTCGAAGGCGGGGATTCTCCCGGTCCGGCGGGAAGACGCGTTCGGCGTACAGAACAGCTTTTTCTCTCACAAGGGTTATCTGCCGCAGACGCTGAAGGACCTGACCCGCCTGGGCCTCGTCCACTACGGGTTCTTGAGCCAGGCGGCTTCTTTTTTGAGTCGCGCCGGGGAGGGGCCCACCTTCCATCCGGAAGGGGTCAATCTCTTGATACTGGGGCAGGCCCCTACGGGGCTGATCCAGGCGATCCACCAACAGGCAGCGCAGCGCGCCGAGGGAAAACGCGTCAATCTATTCGCGCAGGGGACACACCGGTCACCCTTGACCTTGGCCGCGGTTGATCACGGGTCTCCGGAGTTGGCGCTGGGAATGAACGTGGATGCCCTGTTCGTGGCGCCCAATGCGTCGTGGCCTGGTATCGAGGCGCTGGCTGGGAAGTACGGCATCCCCGTCATCCTCTTGGATGGAGAGAAATCTCCCGGCCAGACCGCCTCCGAGGCGGTCGAACAGGCGCTCCGACATTCACAGACGGCCTTCTACGGAACCTCTGCGCGGACGATCCAGTCGGGGATTGCCGACGGCGCCTCCGCCTTGCCGCGGGAGCAGGAGCTGAAGCAAGCGCTGCAATCGGGCCGGATCGCAGGTGTGGCCGTCCTGTTCGGGGAGGCCAATCCCAAGCAGGCCTTCTTCGAGCGGACCCTGGCCTTGATGGAGACCGCCGTCACCGAGAGGGCTCTGGTTCTGCTGGGGGGCGACCTGGGATCGCAGGCCGATGCGCTCGGCGCCGAGCTCGCCAGGCGACAAGGCGCCCAGTGGAAGGCGTTTGCCGCGGAGCTGGCGAAGGACGGACTGCGCCCCATCGCTTCCTTTGGGTCCGCCTTCGAGTTCCCGTCGGTGGTGTCCCTCCTGAATGCCGTGACTGCCGCATCTGGCGCTCGCGCGCTGCCGGTCGTTGTCGCCTTCCCGGAATTCTTCCGCGCCGCGACATGGGCCTGTGCGGTCAGCCTGCTGTCGTTGGGCTTCACGGTGCAGATCGGAACCCGTCTGCCCTTCTGGGGTAGCCCATGGCTGGCCGAGCTGATGAAGACGGAATGGCAGAAGATCACGGGCGGGACGCTTCTCGCGGACCCCGCCTTGCCCGAGCCTCGCGCGCAGGCCGAGGAGCTGGCCGCGTGCCTCAAGGCCGGGAGAGCCCGTTAGAGCGCGGACGGAATAATGACAGCGACTTTGTCCCAGAGGCATACCGTTCGATACGTCGTCCTCGGCAATAGCGTCGCCGGAATCGCGGCAGCCCAGGAGATTCGGCGACACGATCCAGAAGGCCAGATCACCATCGTGTCGGACGAGAAGGCCTTCGGCTATTCCCGGGCCATGCTGCCTCTCTACATCGCCGGGAAGAAAAGCAAGCAGGATACGGTCTTCGCACCCAGCGCCTTCTATGCCTCGCACACGATTCGGCTCCTCAAAGGCGAAACGGCGGAGGATGTGGACGCCCGCGAGCAGCACGTGCGCTTGGGAAGCGGGAAGCGCCTTCCCTATGATCGCCTCCTCGTGGCCACCGGGTCGTCCTCCCGTACGCTGGACGTTCAGGGGAAAGGGCTTCCCGGGATTTTCCCTCTCAGGAAGATGACCGATGCCGAGGCGATCAGGCGAGACCTTCGGTCCTGCCGCGGCCCCGTCGTGATCGTGGGCGGAGGTCTGGTGGGGGTCAAGAGCCTGGAGGCCCTCGCGAGCAAGAAAAAGCAGATTCACCTGGTCATCTCGTCGGACCGGATTCTTTCCCAGATGCTGGACCGGACGGCCTCCGACTTCTTTCTTCGCGCCTTCGAGAGAGACGGCGTCCGCGTCCACTTTCACGCTGACGTGGCCGCCTTTCACGGGCGGGACAGGCTGGAGGGTGTGTCGCTGTCCGATGGGACGCGGCTCTCCTGCGATTTGGCCATCATCGGGAAGGGAGTCAACCCGAATGTCGGTTGCCTGAAAGAGACCGGCTTGGCCATGAACCAAGGGGTGAGGGTTGATGCCCACATGGCGACCAACGTTCCCTCGATCTTCGCCGCGGGGGACGTGGCCGAGCCCATCGACGTTCTCCAGCAGAGGAACGCGCCGAGCACGATCTGGCCGTCGGCCACCGAGGGTGGCAGGATTGCCGGTCTGAACATGGCGGGCGTGCCGGCGACCTTTTCAGGGGCCCTCCGGATGAATTCCGTGGAGATCCTTGGAGTCCGGGTGATCTCTGCAGGTGTGTGGGAGGGCGGCGAACAGGTCACGTCCGTTCAGCGCGAGAAGCCCGTGTACCGGAAGCTGATCCATGCGGACGGCCGCCTCAACGGCTTTCTCCTGCTCGGGGACGTCCGGTGCGCGGGCGTGCTGACGTCCCTGGTCAAGAATCGCACGGAGGTCTCTGCCGCGGCACTGGCCAGGGACCTGGAGCGCGGGTTCTCCTACCGGCCGAGGCTGTACGCGCTGGGGGGCTCGATCCAGGCGCGTGCATGTGGAGGGATGGGGAATTGAGAATCGACTCGGAAAAATGCATCGGATGCGGAAAATGCAGGTCCTATTGCACCATGCTGGGTGGGATCATGCACTTCGAGCGCGATCGCAAGAATCCGACCCGGATCTACTATGTGATAGACGAGGACGAGTGCGTGGAGTGCAGTGTCTGCCTGCGAAGCGGTTGCTGCCCGACGGAGGCCCTGTTTCAGCCCGAACTCGTCTGGCCCCGGACGGTGCGGAAGAATTTCAGCGACCCGCTGAAGATCCATCCGGAGACCCGCATCCCCGGGCGCGGCACCGAGGAGATGAAGACCAACGAGGTCACCGGCCGGTACCGCCGCGGGATGTACGGCATGGCCTTCGAGCTGGGACGGCCGGGCGTGGGGGCACGGTTCCACGATGTGCAGAGGGTGGCCAAGGCTCTGGCGGCCCTGGGCATCGCGTTCGAGGAGAACAATCCGGTCACGAAGCTCATGGTGGACCGGACCACGGGGCTCATCAAACCGGAAGTCCTGAACGAGAAGGTGCTGTCGGCGATCGTGGAGTTCATGATTCCCGCCGAGCGGATTCCTCAGGTCTTGGACGTTCTGGACCGAGTGTCCCAGGAAATCGATACGGTCTTCTCGGGAGATATCATCACCCGGGTCGGCGAGGACGGCTCCGTTCCCTACGCGAACGAGATTCTGAGGCGGAACCGTTTCCTCTCCATCAACGGCAAGAGCAACGTCGGCCTGGGAAGGCCTCTTGCCAAAGTCTGACTGGCCGTCGAGGAGGAACGGGGTGACACACACGCTGCACCGAAGGGGGGACCGGGCGAGCCTCAGCCAGGACTACATCGTCTTTACCATGTCGGCGAAGGGGCTCAACGAGGAGGGCTCGGCCGAGCGGATGAGGAGGTTTCTGGGGATCCTCCTGAAGCACCAGCCGGTCAACTACGGGGACATGGTGACGGGGAACTGCCACGTCAAGTCCCGGGAAGAGATCCTCCAGAATATTCAGAGCACCTCGATCGTCCACGGCGTATTCACCGACGCGCAAGACGTGGTCGAGATCCTGAAGGAGCTCAAAGAGGCCGACCTGGGCATGTCGGTGGTGGTCACAGGCGTCCACGACGAGACCGAAAAGAGCTGCAGGAAGAGCGACTTGGCGAAGCACACGGTGGAGAACTCGCTGGGAATCTTTGGCCAGTACAAGAAGCTGCCCGCGGACGAGATCCTCCAGCTCACGACGATGTGCGGTCACGGCATGGTTCCGGCGAATTTGGTCGAGCGTGTGATCGTCCAAGTCAAGCGAGGGAAGAAGACCCTGCGGGAGGGGGCCGTGGAGCTGACGCGGCCCTGCCACTGCGGGATCTACAACCCGATTCGAGCCGAGCACCTGTTGACGAGGCTGCTTCCCTTAGTGACCCTTGATGCCTGATCCCAGCGTGGAGGCGGAGCATGGCGAACGGCTTCGGCGGCGATCGGGCACGGTTAGTCGGGTGAACGTTCCGCCGATACTCCTTGACAGGGCCGCGCCGCCGCTGCTAGCGTCGGCCCCTCCCACCGTCGCGGGCGCTGGTTTCAGACCGCCTTACACGAAAGGCGGGCGGGCTCGACAGGTAGATCCGACTCTAGCGTGGTTGCGGAGAAGGATCTACCCTTCCAGTGTCGGGTTTGATGTGTGGCGGATTACCTGGTCTCCAAAACCAACGAAGGAGGAAGAGTGATGAAAGTGAGTCGGGTCGGACGAAAGGTATCCTATGTGGCTTTGGTTGCTGTGCTCGCTTTACTCGCGTACGCTTTGCCGGGGCAAGCAGGAGAGTTTAAGCCGACCAAGCCCATCCAGTTCGTCGTCCCCTACGCGCCGGGCGGCGGGAGCGATGTCTTTGCCCGCTCGATTGACAACATCATAAAGACGGAGAAGCTTTCCCCCGTTCAGCTCCTCATCGTCAATCAGCCGGGAGGGAGCGCGACTATCGGGACGACTTCGGTCGCCCAGGCACGCGGGAACGATCACATGTTGTTGACCTTCATCTCGGGCCAGGTCGCTGGTCCATTGGTGGTGGGAAAGGGTGCCGCCACCTATCGGGATCTCACCATGATCGCCGGCCTCGCTGCGGATGAACAGTTGATCGTCGTCAAGACGGACTCCCCCCTCAAGAGCATTCAGGACGTTGTTGCAGCGGCCAAGCAGAAGCCGGGCGCGGTCACGATCGGCGGGACGGCCACGGGTCAGGAAGACCAGATGACCAATCGCCTCTTCGAGAAGGCGGCGGATATCAAGCTCCGATACGTTCCGTTCAATAGCGGCGGCGAATGTATCACGGCGCTGCTCGGCGGCCACGTCGACATGATCTGGGCCAATCCGAGCGAGTTCGTGCCGCAATACGACGCGAAGATGGTCCGGCCCTTGGCCGTCGCAAACGAGAAGCGCCTTACCCTGCTGCCGGACGTTCCAACGTTCATCGACGCGGGTTACAAATTTACGTTCGACTTCTTCCGGGGCATCGCGGCGCCTCCCGGCATTCCGGCGGAGACCGTGGCGTTCTATGAGAACATGATGAAGCGCATGAGCGATTCCTCCGGATGGAAAGAGGGGTATTTGAAGAAGTACATGCTGAGTCCGACCTGGATGGGAAGCAAGGAGTTTTCGCCGTTTGTCGCCAAGAACGAAAAGATCTTTGCGGACATCCTGAAGGACTTGGGGCTCACGAAGTAGCGGTCGTCGTTACATCGTGCGGGTTCACTTCCCGCGGCAGGTCGCGCGAAGACCGGCGGTAGTTACCGGGTGTCCGTGGCCTGCCGCGGGCTTGTGTATTAAGGGGAAGCAGGCATGTGGATGGCTGATCTCATCGGAGGAGTAGCGGTCTTGCTTTTCGGGCTTGCGATTGTCTTTTTCTCCTCGCAGCTCCCGTATTCATCAGAGTTCGGCCCCGGCCCTGGCTTCTTGCCCTTCTGGCTGGGCATCGGCATCGCAGGCTGCGCCGTCCTCGTCCTCATGAAGATCCTCAAGCAGCGGAACAGAACCGAGGTCTTCTTCAAGCCGCTGACCAAATTGGGCGTCCAGATGTTGGTCATGATCGTCGTCGCCTATTTCCTCTTGCCGTATCTTGGCTTTTCGGTGGGACTGGCTCTTTTCACGGCGACGGCGATGAGAGTCATCGGGAAGCACTCAATGCTCATGTGCGGCCTCACCGCCATCGGAACAGCAATCGGTATTCATTTCGTCTTCGGCGAGTGGCTGAGCATCCCGCTCCCGACGGGAATCGTGGGCTGGTAGAAAGGGTCAGCTGGCTATGGATATCCTCAGCAATCTGATGATGGGCTTTTCCATCTCTCTCACCCCGACGAACATCCTGTACTGCCTTGCCGGGGCTTTCATCGGGCAGATCGTCGGGGTCTTGCCGGGCATCGGGGCGCCGACGGCCGTTGCCCTGCTCCTTCCCATGACGTTCACGCTGAACCCCACCTCGGCGATCATCATGTTTGCCGGCATCTACTATGGCGTCGCCTACGGGGGAACGATCACCTCGGTCCTTATCAATATCCCAGGGGAATCCTCGACGGTCATGACTTGTGTCGACGGATATCAGATGGCCCTGAAAGGTCGGGCCGGAGCAGCCCTGTCCGTGGCGGCCATCGGCTCCTGGATCGCCGGGACGATCTCCGTCGCGCTGTTGATGTCCTTCGCGCCGGCCCTGGCGAACTTCGCCCTCCGCTTCGGGCCGCCGGAGTACTTCGGTTTGACACTCATGTCCTTCGGGCTGCTCACCGTCTTCGGCGGAGACCAACCCGTCAAGTCGGTCATCTCCACACTGATGGGCCTCTTCATCGCGACGATCGGGCTCGATATCGTGGCGGGGATTCCCCGCTTTGCCTTCGGCGTGCCCCAACTGCTCGGCGGAATCGATTTCGTCGTGATCATTTGCGGCATCTTCGGACTGGCGGAGGTTTTCAATAGCATCGAGAACCCGGAGGAGGGCGACCTCGTCAAGCAGAAGATCCGGATCCGGGATCTCTTCTTGACGTGGGATGAGTGGGTCGCGTCGCGTTGGGCAATTCTCCGCGGCGGACTCATCGGTTTCTTCGTCGGATTGATCCCGGCGGGTGGCATCACGACGGCCTCGTTTCTCGCCTATCTTGCCGAGAAGCGCCTTTCCAGGCATCCGGAGCGGTTTGGAACCGGGGCCATCGAGGGGGTCGCTTCGCCCGAAGCCGCCAACAACTCGGCCTCGATAAGCGGCTTCGCTCCCCTCCTCGCCTTGGGTATTCCGGGATCTCCCACGACGGCCGTGATGCTCGCAGGGTTCATGATGTGGGGGATTCGGCCAGGCCCCTTACTGTTCCAGAACAATGCCGATCTCGTCTGGGGCCTCATCTCCAGCAAGTTCATCGGCAACCTCATCCTGGTGCTCATGAACATCTTTCTCATCCCCCTCTTCGTCATGATCTTGCGGGTACCCTATACCATCCTGATGGGGTTCATCGTGGTCTTTGCCAGCGTCGGGGCCTTTACCGTGAACAACAACCTATTCGATGTCTGGATGATGCTCGGCTTCGCCGTGCTCGGCTACGCGATGACGAAGCTCAAGTACCCCATCGTGCCCTTGGTCTTGGCGATGGTCCTCGGGCGCCTGTCCGAGAACTCCCTGCGGCAGTCCCTCATGCTGTCCGGGGGGAGCCTCGCCATCTTTTTCACCCGGCCCATTGCGCTTCTTTTCGTCTCGGCGGCCATCCTTGCGTATCTCACACCAGTCATTCGATGGGCCAGGAAAAGCTTGCAGTCTGGCAGGGCTGCCCCTGCGTGACGCCCTCCAATCCTTTTCCGAAGACTTCAGGCCCTTTCCGGCTTGACCGGAAAGGGCCTGGCTGTGTAGCCTATCTTGCCTATTCGTTTCGCTTCCCTTCTCGCGCATTGGCCGGAGCGATCGCGTTTTTCCAGATACTCCCGTGCGGCGTCAAGACCTGGTGTGCCGTTCGTCCGATCAAGTCCCGGCGCACGCGCGCAGCCGCTCCACGTCTGGCAGCAGGTAGGTGCCCGACGACCCTCGGCCAGGCGCATGATGATCTAAGGAGAACGATATGAAGACGAGAGCCACACAGTTGCAGGCCCCGGGGCGAATCATGCTTGCCGAACGGGAGTTGACCGTCGGACCGGAAGAGGTCCTCGTCAAGGGACACCTATCGGGAATCTGCGGTTCGGATAAGGCCATGTACCGCGGTGACATTCCCGAAAAGATCACGCTGCCTCTCTGGATCGGCCACGAGAGCGGCGGCACCGTGGTCGAGGCGGGGTCCAAGGTCCGGGAATATAGGCCGGGCGACAAGGTGATGGCGTTCAGCTGGTGCAATACCTTCGCCGATTACTACGTCGTCCCGGTGTCCGGCCTTCAGCCGATCCCCGATGGCCTCGATATGGATCTGGCGGCCCTGGGGGAGCCGATCGCCTGCGCCATGTACTCCGGCCTCACGTGTGGCGCGCAGCTCGGCGATGTGGTGGTCGTCTATGGGATGGGGTTCGCCGGCGGGATCATCGCCCAAGCGGTCAAACGCATGGGGGCATACAAGGTAGTGGCCGTGGACGTGGCCGAGCACAAGCTGGACATCGCCCGCCGATTGGGAAGCGACGTCCACATCAACGCCAAGACCGTCGATCCCGTGAAAGCGGTGCTGGACCTGACCGGCGGCCGCGGAGCAGACGTTGTCGTCGAAGCGGCGGGCACCGAGGCCAGCATGAACCAGGCCACGGCCATGCTGAAGCACAATGGCATCTTGGCCCTGTATAGCTGGATCACTCAGGCCGTCACGCTGAATATCAGTCGCTGGCACGACGACGGTCTGCAGATCCGCACGACCGGCCTTGTCCATCACACCGAGCAGGAACGCGCCATTTGGACGCCGTGGGCACTCCGGCCCGTCGTGCAGGGATTGGTTGACGTTCGGTCACTGATCACGCACGAGTTTCCCCTGGAGAAGGTGGGCGAGGCGTTTGCGGTGGCGGACAAGGACCCGGCGGCGATCAAGGTGATCGTGAGAAACTAAGGGCTGCTCTGCAACGGCCGCACACTGGTCGTTGACGACGGGGAGGGACGGCGGCGCCAGGCTGTTGGAGGGACGGCGATGTACGGGTATGGCGGCAGGATTCTCACGGTGGACGTTGGGACAGGGGCGCAGCGAATAGAAGAGCTGGACCCGACCTTCGCCCGGTCGTACCTGGGCGGCAACGGTTTCGCGGCGAAGCTCTGCTTCGATCGGATTCCCATAGGTATCGACGCGTTCGACCCGCGTAATATGGTGGCCGTCTGCACCGGCCCGGTGACCGACAGCCCGATCCCCGGCAACAGCCGGGGGTGCATGGGGGGCAAGTCGCCTCTCAACGGCTTGTTCTTCGACTCGACCTACGGCGGCCGCTTCCCCGGCGCTCAGCGGCACACCGGTTTCGACGCCGTCGTGTTGGTCGGCGTGGCAGCCGAGCCGGTCTATGTTGTGGTCGAGGAGAGCGGCGCCACACTCAAGTCCGCCAAGGATCTCTGGGGCAAGCGAACGCTGGAGACAGCCCAGGCGATCCTCGGCCGGGAGGGTCAGGACGGCGACGTCATCAGCATCGGGCCCGCAGGTGAGAACCGCGTTCGATTCTCGTCCCTTGCCCACTATTGGAAGAACCGCGAGGGCATCGCCGCGCGCGGCGGACTCGCGGCCGTGCTGGGATCGAAGAACGTCAAGGCGCTGGTCGTGCGCGGCAAGCAGAAGCCCGAGTTCGCCAACCCGGAGGCCCTGAAGGGTTTGGTCGCCGAGATGCATGAGGCGCTGAAGAAAGGGACGTACAACCTGCACACCTTCGGGACGCCCAACCTGGTCAAGAGCATCAACACCATGGGCGGCTTGGGGTTCTTCAACAACCGGATGGAGTGCTCGCCGGATGCCGAACAGGTGGGCGCCGAGCGCTACCGGGAGGAGTTTCGCCAGAAGGACACCACCTGCAACAAGTGCTCGGTGGCCTGCGGCAAGACCTTTGAGGTGAAACAGGGCGAGTACGCAGGCACCGTGTGGAAGATGCCGGAGTACGAGAGCATCTACGCCCTGGGCCCCATGTGCGGCAACCTGGACCCCGCGTCGCTGATCAAGGCCGAGGAACTGTGCGATCAACTCGGCCTGGACACCATCACCATGGGCGTGACGATCGCCTTTGCCATGGAGTGTTTTGAGAAGGGCTTCATCACGGAACGCGAAATCGGCATGCCACTCCGCTGGGGGGACCACCGGACCATCAATCGTCTGATCGAGATGACGGCGCGGCGCGACGGGTATGGCAACGTTCTTGCCGAGGGGTCGGCCCGGATCGCGGCCGATCTTGGTCCCGAGGCGCAGAAGCTGCTCTACGCGGTCAAGGGGTTGGAGATCGCCGGCCATTCGGCGCGCGCCCTCAAGGGGATGAGCATTGGGTACGCAACCGGCACCCGCGGCGGGAGCCACCACGACACCCGGCCTGTGCCCCAGTACTCGCCGGACTTCGATCGCCGGAGCCCGGAGGGCAAGGCGGCCTTCGCCGTCCGCAGCCAGAACTTCGCCGCCGTGGGTGACTCGCTGATCATGTGCCGGTTCACGACCGAGCGAGGGGGATACGGAGTGTTCCTCAACGACAACTACGTCCGGATGGTGAACGCGGCCACGGGCTGGGGCCTGGATCTGGCCGAGCTGGACCGGATTGGCGAGCGGATCGTCAACCTGGAGCGTGCCTTCAATTGCCGCGAGGGGATCTCGCGCAAGGACGATACCCTTCCGTGGCGCGTCCAGCACGAGCCGATCCCCGAGGGCCCCTCGAAAGGGATGTGCTGCCCGCCCGACGAGCTCAATACAATGCTCGACGAGTTCTACGAT
>Ga0316627_100000373_pt1 | contig 11977 bp, 5 predicted proteins | sample OWC_Aug_M2_C1_D1_FD_207653 | JGI IMG/M metagenome (GOLD analysis project Ga0316627, IMG submission 207653) | Wetland soil microbial communities from Old Woman Creek delta, Ohio, United States - OWC_Aug_M2_C1_D1_C | ecosystem: Environmental > Terrestrial > Soil > Wetlands | place: USA: Ohio...
GTCCTCGGGGATCTCCATCTTCTCGGCCAGCGTCGGCGCGTCGGGCTCGTAGCCGAACTCCTGCAGGTGCTGGCGCGAGATGCGGTTCATCTTGTTGATCGTCTCGATCATGTGCACCGGGATGCGGATGGTTCGAGCTTGATCCGCGATGGACCGGGTGATCGCCTGGCGGATCCACCAGGTGGCATAGGTCGAGAACTTGTAGCCGCGGCGGTATTCGAACTTGTCCACCGCCTTCATCAGGCCGATGTTGCCTTCCTGGATCAGGTCCAGGAACTGCAGGCCGCGGTTCGTGTACTTCTTGGCGATGGAGATCACCAGCCGAAGGTTGGCCTCGATCATCTCCTTCTTGGCGTCGCGCGAGGACTTCTCGCCCTCGTTCATCTTCTTGTTGATCTGCTTCAGGTCTTCGAGCGGCACCACCGCGCGCGCCTGCAGGTCGGTCAGCTTCTGCTGCAACTCCTGCACCGCCGGCAGGTTTCGCGCCAGCACTGCGCTGTAGGGCTTGGCCAGCGCGATCTCGCGCTCGGCCCACTTCAGGTTCATCACGTTCGACGGGAAGGTCTTGATGAAGTGGTCCTGCGGCATGCCGCACTTGTCGACCACGATCTTGCGGATCTCACGCTCGTAGCGGCGCACGTCATCGACCTGGCTGCGCAGGATCTGGCAGAGCTTCTCGATCGTCTTCACGGTGAATCGGATCGTCATCAGGTTGTCGCTGATGGCGTGCTGGGCCTTGTTGTACGACGGCGACTTGTAGCCTTCCTTTTCGTAGGCCTTGCGCATCTTGTCGAACTGCACGCGCAGCTCGTCGAACTTGACCAGTGCCGCGGCCTTCAGCTCCTCGAGCTTCTTGGTCAGCGCCTTGCTGCCGCCGGCGCCGTCGTCGTCGTCCTCTTCGTCGAATTCGTCGAAGTCCTCCTCGGCCACGTAGTCGTCGGCTTCGTCGGTGGAGACGAAGCCGTCCACCGCCTCTGAGATCTTCATGTCGCCGGCCGTGATGCGCTCGGCCATCGAAAGGATCTCGGCGATGGTCGTCGGGCTCGCGCTGATGGCCAGCATCATCGCTTGCAGGCCGCCTTCGATGCGCTTGGCAATTTCGATCTCGCCCTCGCGCGTCAGCAGTTCCACCGTGCCCATCTCGCGCATGTACATGCGCACCGGGTCGGTGGTGCGGCCGAACTCGCTGTCCACGGTGGACAGCGCGGCTTCGGCGGCTTCTTCGGCCTCTTCCTCGGTCGCGGTGGCGGTGCCGCCGCCGGCGATCAGCAGCGTGGCGGCATCGGGCGCCTGCTCGTAGACCGCGATGCCCATGTCGTTGAGCATCGAGACGATGGCCTCGAGGATCTCGTTGTCGACCAGCTTCTCGGGCAGGTGGTCGCTGATTTCCTGGTGCGTGAGGAAGCCGCGCGTCTTGCCCATCTTGATGAGCGTCTTCAGCTCATGGCGGCGCTTCGCGACTTCTTCCTCGGTGAGTGTGGCTTCTTCGAGACCGAACTCGCGCATCAGCGCACGCTCCTTGGCGCGCGACACCTTCATGCGCAGCGGCTTGGCCTTCGCCTTGGCCTCGGCGTCGCCAGCCGCCGTCAGCTCGGCATCGGCCTCGAGGTCCGCGAAGTCCTCGTCGGCGGGCATGTCCGGCAGCTTGTTCGCCGGTGTGGCTGCCGCCTTGCCACCGCGTTTGCCCTTGGCTGGCGGCGGTGCCGGCGGTGCCTTGGCGCTGGCACGCGAGGGCGGCTGAACCGCCGTCTTGACCAGCGCGACGGCCTTGGGCGCGGGCTTCGGCTTGGCCGCAGCCGCGACGGCCATCGCCGCCTTCTTCTTGTCGGGCGCGGGCGCGGGCGCGGCGGCCGGCTTGGCCTTGGTCACCGGCGTGGCCTTGGACGGGGCGGCGGTTTTCTTGGCGGTCATGCGATTCCTCGTTGAATGAGCCTACGGATCGCCCGGTTCCGGACCCCATGACAGGCCGTGCACGACAGCGGCGGGCCTTGCCGCGGCACAGGAGCGTGCCGTCGCAAGGCGCACGCTGCCGCCGGGCAGGATGCAATGGGACGCATGTCGGGCGGTCGAGCGGGCGTGAGCGCGGATGAAGCGCAGTCCTTGCGGGTGAAGTTGGCCGTTGGGGATGACCCTTTTCGAGGGTGGCCTAGGCCCGGAGGTGCTGAGATCACGCCTGCCGCTTTGGACAACTTTGGATTATACCCAGGCCTGGCGTCCGGGCCGGACTCAGGCGGCCTGTCCGGCCGGTCCGATGAGCGCGGCCTTGAGGCCTGCGATGCGTGCGCGCAGCTCGCGCAATCGGGCCAGGCCTTCGGCGTCGGGGCCGCTGTTGGCGATGGCGTCGGCATCCTCGCCCAGCGCGTTGACCCACATGCGCTGCAGCACGCGCTGCAGATCCTGGAAGCCGTGCTCCTCGTCGGCGACCACGGCCTTCAGCCAGCCTCGGGCCCGTGCTGCCCAGGGTTCGTCGGCCATGGCTACGTCGAGCGCGGCGACAGTCTGCGGCCCATGCTCGGTGATCTGCCGCTCGAGCCACGCCAGCACCTCGCCATGCACGCCGCCCAACTCGTGCAACAGCCCCTGGTCCTCGCCCGACAACTGCTCCCACCAATCGTTGTGGCGCAACAGCAGGCGCAGCGCCTGGTCGGACAGGCCGGCCGGGGCGCGCCGGCCGCCCGCACGCGCAGGCGGGCGAAGGGCAATAGGTGCGCTGCGCGCCGGTGCGGCGGCCTGGCCCCAGAGTGCCGCGAGGTCGGCGCTCTCCATCTGTGCCTGGCGTGCGAGCTCAGGCAGCAATTGGCGCCGCAGCGCACCGTCGGGCAAGGCCTGCCAAAGCGGCCGGGCCTGCGCGAGCATGCGCGCACGGCCCTCCGCACTGCCGAGGTCGGCCCCGGCGGAGGCGTGCTCGATCAGCTGGCGCGACAGCGGCACGGCCTTGGCGACCTGCTCGTCGAACGCGGCCGGTCCGAGCTCGCGCACGAAGCTGTCCGGATCGTGTTCGGGCGGCAGGAACAGAAAACGCACGGCGCGCAGATCGGTGGCGTGGGGCAGCGCGGCTTCGAGCGCGCGGCCGGCAGCGCGGCGGCCTGCGGCGTCGCCGTCGAAGCTGAAGACCACCGTGTCGGTGAAGCGGAACAGCTTCTGCACATGCTCGGCGGTGCAGGCCGTGCCGAGCGTGGCCACGGCATTGCCGAAGCCGTTCTGCGCCAGCGCGACCACGTCCATGTAGCCTTCGACCACCAGCACGTAGCCCTTGGCGCGAAGCGCGGTGCGCGCTTCGAACAGACCGTAGAGCTCGCGTCCCTTGACGAAGATCGGCGTCTCTGGCGAGTTCAGGTACTTCGGCTCGCCGCCGTCGAGCACGCGCCCGCCGAAACCGATGACCTCGCCCTTGACCGACCGGATCGGAAACATGATGCGTTCGCGGAAGCGGTCGTAGCGCTTCTGCTCGGGCCCTTCGTCACCCTGCACGATGACCATGCCGCTCTCCGACAGCAGCGGGTCGTCGTAGCGCGGAAAGACGCTGGCCAGGCTGCGCCAGCCGGGCGGCGCAAAGCCCAGTCCGAAACGCCTGGCGATCTCGCCGCTCAGGCCGCGGCGCTTCAAGTAGTCGATGGCCTGCGGGTGCGCCTTCAGCTGCCGTCGGTAGTGTTCGGCAGCACGCTCGAGCACCTCACTGAGCGTGGCCTGATGCGCACGCGCCTGCAGTGCCTGCTGCTGCTCGGCCGGGTCGAGCGGGCCCTCGGGCACCGCCATGCCGACCTGCTGCGCCAGGTCGGACACGGCATCGCGGAAGCTCATGCCCGAATGCTCCATCAGGAAGCGGATGGCATCGCCGTGCGCACCGCAGCCGAAGCAGTGATAGAACTGCTTGGTCGCGCTGACGCTGAAACTCGGCGACTTCTCGCCATGGAACGGGCACAGCCCCATGTGGTTGGCGCCGCTCTTCTTCAACTCGACATGGCGGCCCACCACGTCGACGATGTCGACGCGAGACAGCAGGTCCTGCAGAAAGCCGGCGGGGATCACCGCCGCAGTCTACTCAAGGCCGCCCGAGCGGCGCTCGCTCAACTGCCGACGGCGCGGTTGCCCGACGCGACCGACGCGGCCGCCAGCGCAAACAGCCCGCGGTAGTCGCGGATCCAGGCCGACACCGCGGCGGCCGGCATCGGCGCGGCGATGCCGGTGCCCTGGCCGATGTTGCAGCCCATGTCGAGCAGCGCGCGTGCCTGCGCCGGCGACTCAACGCCCTCGGCAACGACCACGCACTGGAAGGTGCGCGCCAGGCCGATCACGCCCTCGACGATGGCACGGTCCTGCGCATCATCGAGCATGTGGTGCACGAAGGAGCGGTCGATCTTCAGTACGTCCACCGGCAGCTGCTTCAGGTAGGTGAGGGTCGAATAGCCGGTGCCGAAATCGTCGAGCGCGAAGCGCACGCCCAGCGCCCGGCAGCGCGCCAGCAGCGCCGACGTGGCCTCGATGTCGGCATGGGCCGCGGTCTCGAGCACCTCGAGCTCGAGCGTGGTGGCCGGTGCGTCGGGGTGGCGCGCCAGCAGTTCGGACAGCCGCAGCGCGAAGTCGGGCTCCTGCAGGTGGCGCGCCGAGACGTTGACGCTGACCGAGATGTCGTGCCCGGCGCGCCGCCACATCGCCAGGTGCTCCAGCGCCTGGCCCAGCACCCAGTCGCCGACGCGCGAGGACAGGCCGGTGTTCTCAATCAACGGCAGGAACTGCATCGGAGCGACCAGCCCGTGCTGCGGGTGGTCCCAGCGCAGCAGCGCCTCCAGACCCAGCACCACGCCGCGCCGCATGTCCACCTTGGGCTGGTAGTACAGCGCGAACTCGGCCTTGTCCAGCGCCTCCTGCACGCGGCCGATGGCCATGACGCGCTCTTCGTTGCGGCGCCTGTTCTCGGGGTCGAAGAACTGGTAGCCGTTGCGGCCGGCCTGCTTGGCACCGTACATCGCATGGTCGGCGTGGCGCAGCAGCGTGTCGGCGTCGCTGCGGTCGATCGGGTAGACGGTGGCGCCCATGCTGGCGGTGACGTGCACCGGGTCGACGCTCGGGTCGATGACGTAGGGCTGCGCCACCACACGCAGCACACGCTCGACCGCCAGGCGCGCCTCGTCCATCGTCGTGGCACGCAGCAGCAGCACGAACTCGTCGCCGCCCAGCCGTCCGGCCGCGTCGGACCAGACATCGTTGCTGCGCAGTGCGCTGCGCAGCCGCCCAGCCAACTCGACCAGCAGTCGGTCGCCAGCGGCATGGCCGAAGCGGTCGTTCACAGGCTTGAAGCGGTCCAGGTCGAGGTAGCACACGGTGAGCAGGTAACCATCGGCATCGGCCGCGGTCATGGCTTCGGCCAGCATCTCCATCAGCCGCGCCCGGTTGGGCAGCCGCGTCAACTCGTCGAAATGGGCCTGGCGCTCCAGCCGGTCGCGCTGCTGGCGCTGCTCGGTGATGTCGGAGATGACCAGCACGTGGTAATGCACCTTGCCGTCGGCATCGTTCACGGTGGAGATGGTGGCCTGCAGCGTGCAGGCCTCGCCGTTGCGGCGGCGTTCGACCACCTCGCCGCGCCAGCGGCCGGTGCTGCGCAGGCTGGACCACATCAGCAGGCGCTGCTGGCGCACCAGCGGGTCCGGCGGGGCCGGCCGCAGCATCGACACCACGCTGCCCAGCAACTCCTGCCGCGTCGCGCCGAGGATCTGCGTGTAGGCCGGGTTCACGTCAAGCACGCGCAGGTCGGCGTCGGCGATCAGCAGGCCCTCGTGCAGGTGCTGGAACAGATTGGCGGACAGGCGCTGCCGCTCCTGCGCGTCGTGGCGCTCGCTGCTGTCCGACAGCGTGGCAATCATGCGCGCGGCGTGGCCATGGTGGTCGCGTTCGACCACCAGCCATTGCGCGTCGAGCCAGCGCCAGCCGCCTTCGGCCTGGATGCGGATCTCGCGCTGCGCCCGGGATTGCGCGCCGCTGCGCAGGCGTTCCAACGACTGCAGCAGGTCCGGCCGATCATCGTCGTGCACCCGTGACAACCAGGCCGACAGCGAGGCCGATTCGTCGCCGCTGAGCAGCTTCCATTGCTGCGAGGTGCGGCCTTCGTCGCGCCCCAGCGACCATTCGCCGACCCCGAGGCCGGCACCGCCCAGCGCCAGCAGCCATCGCTTTTCCACGCCCAGCGTGTCGCGCGCCAGTACGTGGACCACCAGCACCGCCGCCACGAGCACGGCCGCGTAGGCCCACAGTGGCGCCGTCGAAAACGATGGCGGCAGGCTCGCAAAGGGGCCAAGGCCGAAGCTGCCGGCCCAGGCCACGCCCAGCGACAGCAGCGCTGCGACCGCTGACGCCAGCCCGACGCCCGCATGCACGACCAGGGCCGACAGCAGCGCCGCCGGCAGGCAGGCCAAGGCAATCTGAATGATGCTGGACTCTGCCGGCAGGGCGAAGGCGGTGACGGCGCAGGCCAGCACCAAGCCCAACAGCATCAAGCTCAGACCGCGGCGCGATGGCGAGAAAGCCTTGACCAGGGCTTCGCGCTGCACCGACATCATCGGCACGCCCGATAGCAGCGCGCCGATGCCGCGCCCGAACAGGCCCAGCAGCAGCCAGCGGCCGACACTTTCGCCGTCGGGCATCCCGGCCTGCTGCATCAACACGACGCCGAGACCCGCACCCACCGCTGCGGCAACCAAAACCCCGACCAGCAGCAGGCCGACATCACCGCGGCCTTCCAGCCGCGGGTCCAGTGCCATGCGGCGCAGTCCCCAGGCGCCGAGCATGGCGCCGGCCAGGTCGCCGGCAATCAGCGCCACAAGCCAAGTGCGCGGGCTGTCGATACCGAGCAGCAGCACCGTGGCGCCGAGCAGCAGGCCTGGCAAGGTACTCGCCGCGCCCCAGCGCACCGACAGCGCCAGCAGCACACCCAAAGGCAGCCACAACAGCGCCCATGGCATGGACGGGCTCGACAACATCAGACACGCCTGGCCCGTCAGTCCATAGGCCAAGGCGACGATCAACGCCCGCTGCACGCGCAGGGACCAAGGCAGGGGCGCGCTGGTGGCGGACATGCCGTGGACGGGCTTGAGGACGGTTTTCAACGGCAGCTCGAATCCACGCTCAGGAATCGATGCTAGCCGCCGTGCGGAAGATCACCACAGCCCGGGCATGCCCGACCCTTGAAGTAGGGGGGGCTGCTGCGCCATCGATCAGGGTTCCGCGCCCTCGACTGCTGCCCCGGCCCGCTGGCGCCAAAACCCGCAGCGGGATTTCGGCGCGAGGCCTCGGCTCATAGCGCGAAATCCGAGATCTGTCTTCCCGAGGCCAGCGCCTGTTTCAACCATTTGGGCTGCAGGCCGCGGCCGGACCATGTATTGCCGGTGACCGCGTCGCGATACTTGGGGGGCACTTTGACTCCGGTGCGCTTGGGCGTTGCCGGTTTGCTGCTCAGATCGGCCACGGTCAAACCATGTTCGGACATCAGGGCTCGCACCTGGGCGATCGCGCCGGCACGCTCGGCGCGTTGCGCTTCAGCGATCTGCTGCTCGATGGCAGCCTTCTGGGCCAATAATTCGTTGACGGATGCCATATACACAACCCCAAAAACTACGTTGGATGATGCAATATAGCACCGGAGGCCAAGATAATGGCTCAACGAGTATTGGGATAATCCCGCCCGTGCGCCGGATTCACAGCCGTAGACGTGCGGGGCGCGGGATCGATCAGGCCGAAGGCGGTACGTACCCGGCGGGCTGTTCGGCCCCGGTGCCGAAGAAGAATTGCTCCATCTGCCGCGCCAGATACTGCCTGGCTCGTGCATCGGCCAGGTTCAGGCGGTTTTCGTTGACAAGCATCGTCTGATGCCGTTTCCAGGCTTCGAAAGCTTCCTTACTGACGCTGTCGTAGATTCGCTTGCCCAACTCGCCCGGGTAAGGCGAAAAATCCAGACCCGGGGCCTCTTTCTTCAGATAAACACATTGAACCATCCGCGCCATCGTCGTACTCCAGTAGTTAGTTGCCGGCTCGGCATCAGCCAAGCTTCTTCACCAGCACCATCGAGCGCCGGTCCCAGTTGTATTTCTTCTTGCGGGCTTCGGGCAGGTGCTCGGGATCCACCTGCACAAACCCTCGCTTGATGAACCAATGCATGGTGCGCGTGCTCAGCACGAATATGCTCTCCAGCCCCATCGCCTTGGCGCGCTGCTCGATGCGCTTCAATATGCGCTCGCCGTCGCCCTGGCCCTGCACCTGTGCCGACACCGTCAGCGCCGCCATCTCGCCGGTGCGCGCCTCGGGGTAGGGGTACAGCGCGGCGCAGCCGAAGATGATGCCGTCGTGCTCGATGACGCTGTAGTTGGCGATGTCGCGTTCGATCTCGGTGCGTTCGCGGCGCACCAGCGTGCCGTCGCGCTCGAAGGGCTCGATCAGCTGCAGGATGCCGCCGACGTCGTCGGCGGTGGCCTCGCGCAGGCTTTCCAGCTTTTCGTCGACCACCATCGTGCCGATGCCGTCGTGGGTAAAGACCTCGAGCAGCAGAGCGCCGTCGGTGGCAAAGGGCAGGATGTGCGAGCGCTCGACGCCGCCCTCGCACGCGCGCACGCAATGCTGCAGATAAAAGGCGGTGTCGCTGGGCTGCGTCGCTGCCGGCAGCGCGGTGAGCATGCGCTTGGCATCGGCCAGCGCCAACTCGGTGTCGATGGCGGCGTCGGCATCCTGCGGATGCTCGCGGATGCCGGGCACCTCGGTCAGGAACAGCAGCTTGTCGGCGCGCAGCGCGATGGCGGTGCTGGTGGCCACGTCTTCCATCGTCAGGTTGAAGGCCTCGCCAGTGGGCGAGAAACCGAAGGGGCTCAGCAGCACCAGTGCGCCGATGTCGATGGCCCGTCGGATGGCCACCGCGTCGACGCGCCGCACCAGCCCGCTGTGCATGAAGTCGACGCCGTCGACGATGCCCACCGGCCGCGCGGTGAGGAAGTTGCCCGACACCACGCGCACGGTGGAGTTGGCCATCGGCGTGTTCGGCAGGCCCTGCGAGAACGCGGCCTCGATCTCGAAGCGCAACTGGCCGGCAGCCTCCTGCGCCGCGTCGAGCGCCACCTCGTCGGTGATGCGCAGCCCATGGCTGAAGCGCGAGACATGGCCCTTGGCGGCGAGCTGCTCGTTCACCTGCGGCCTGAAGCCATGCACCAGCACCAGCTTGATGCCCATCGAATGCAGGATCGCCAGGTCCTGCACGAAGGCATTGAGCTTGCCCGCGGCGATCAGTTCGCCGGCCATGGCCACGACGAAGGTCTTGCCCCGATAGGCGTGCATGTACGGTGCGACGGCGCGAAACCAGGGCACGAAGGTGTGGGGAAAGACGAGGTTCATCGGCGTGGGCGGGCTCACGCGGTCATTGTGCCGCAGCGTGCCTTCAACCAAGGCGGCAGGCGGTGCCGGCATCGATAATCCGCGGCTCGTGAACCGACCCGACGATCCCACCCGCGCCCTGCGCGCTGCAGGCCGCCCAGCCCGGTCGCTGCCGCCGATCAGCTACCCGGCAGCACTGCCGGTCTCGCAGCGGCGCGACGAGATCGCCGCGGCTGTGCAGGCGCATCAGGTCGTCATCGTCTGCGGCGAGACCGGCTCGGGCAAGACCACCCAGCTGCCGAAGATCGCGCTGGCCCTCGGCCGCGGTGCGAAGGGGCTGATCGGCCACACCCAGCCGCGGCGCATCGCCGCCAGTTCGGTGGCCAGGCGCATCGCGCAGGAGCTGAATTCGCCGCTGGGCGAGGTCGTCGGCTTCAAGGTGCGCTTCCAGGACCGGCTGCAGCCTGGCGCGTCGGTCAAGCTGATGACCGACGGGATCCTGCTTGCCGAGACGCAGAGCGACCCGCTGCTGCGCGCCTACGACACGCTGATCATCGACGAGGCGCACGAGCGCAGCCTGAACATCGATTTCCTGCTCGGCCACCTGAAGCAGATCCTCGCCCGGCGGCCGGACCTCAAGGTGGTGGTGACCTCGGCCACCATCGATGCCGAGCGCTTCGCCAAGCACTTCGGCGGTGCGGCCGGCCCGGCGCCGGTGATCCTGGTGTCGGGCCGCCTGTTCCCGGTGGAGCAGCGCTGGCGGCCGTTCGAAGAACGCAAGGACTACGGCCTGGACCACGCCATAGCCGACGCGGTGGACGAGCTGTGGCGCGACGGCGAGCCTGGCGACATCCTCGTCTTCCTGCCCGGCGAGCGCGAGATCCGCGAGGCCGCCGACCACCTGCACAGACATCTGGCGCAGGCGCACAAGGGCCTGCGGCCGGAGATCCTGCCGCTGTTCGCGAGGCTGAGCCAGCAGGAGCAGGACCGCGTGTTCGAGCCCGGTAACGGAAGGCGCATCGTGCTGGCCACCAACGTGGCCGAAACCTCGCTCACCGTGCCCGGCATCCGCTACGTCATCGACAGCGGGCTGGCGCGGGTCAAGCGCTACAGCTGGCGCAGCAAGGTCGAGCAACTGCAGGTCGAGCCGATCAGCCAGGCGGCGGCCAACCAGCGTGCCGGCCGCTGCGGCCGTGTGGCCAACGGCATCTGCATCCGCCTGTATGGCGAGCAGGACTTTGCCGGCTGGCCGCGCTTCAGCGACCCGGAGATCTTGCGCTCGTCGTTGGCCGGCGTGATCCTGCGCATGAAGTCGCTGCGCCTGGGCTCGGTGGAGGAGTTCCCTTTCCTCGAAGCGCCGCCGAAGAAGGCCATCGCCGACGGCTATGCGCTGCTGGGCGAGCTGAATGCGGTGGACGAGGCCAACGAGCTGACGCCCATCGGCCAGGCGCTGTCCCGGCTGCCGCTGGACCCGCGCGTCGGCCGCATGATCCTGGAGGCGCGCGACCGGCTATGCCTGCACGAGGTGCTGATCATCGCCTCGGCCCTGAGCGGCCAGGACGTGCGCGACCGCCCGCTCGAGCTTCAACAGGCCGCCGACGAGAAGCACAGGAAGTTCGACGACGAGAAGTCCGAGTTCATCGGCATCCTGAAGCTGTGGAATTGGATCGAGGAGGGTCGCGGCGTGCATGGCCATGCGCCGAGCCAGGGGCAGGCCAGCGACAGCCACAAGCTGTCCAACCGCCAGCAGGAACAGCGGCTGCGCGACAGCTTCGTCAGCGTGCGGCGCGTGCGCGAATGGCGCGACATCCACAGCCAGCTGCACACCGTGGTGGCCGAGCATGGCTGGCGCCTGAACGGCTCGCCCGCCACCTACGAACAGATCCACCTGTCGATGCTGGCCGGGCTGCTGGGCAACATCGGGCTGAAGAGCGACGACGACGAGTGGTACCTGGGCGCACGCGGCATCAAGTTCTGGCGCCACCCGGGGGCGCACCTGAGCAAGAAGCCGGGGCGCTGGCTGGTGGCTGCCGAGCTGGTGGAAACCACGCGGCTGTATGGCCGCGGCCTGGCGGCGATCGAGCCGCAATGGATCCCCGGCATTGCCGGCCATCTGCTGAAGACCCAGCTGCTGGAGCCGCACTGGGAGAAGAAGGCCGGCGAGGTGATCGCGCTGCAACGCGCCACACTCTACGGCATCGTGATCTACGGCAACCGGCGCGTGAACTTCGGCAATGTCGATGCCCGCGCCGCGCGCGAGATCTTCATCCGCGAGGCGCTGGTCAACGGCGATTGGGATTCGAAGCTGCCCTTCCTGGCGCACAACCGCAAGCTGATCCGGCAGGTGGAGGAGCTCGAGCACAAGAGCCGGCGCCAGGACGTGCTGGTCGACGACGAGCTGATCTTCGCCTTCTACGACCAGCAGCTGCCGGCCGAGGTGTGCTCCGGCGCGAGCCTGGAGCGCTGGTATCGCGACGAGCTGAAGAGGCAGCCGAAGCTGCTGATGCTGGCGCGCGACGAATTGATGCGGCACGAAGCCGCCGGCATCACCAGCGCGGCCTTCCCCAGGACGCTGCGGCTGGGCGGCATCGACTGCCTGGCCGAGTACCTGCACGAGCCCGGCGATGCG
>Ga0316627_100000374_pt1 | contig 11974 bp, 10 predicted proteins | sample OWC_Aug_M2_C1_D1_FD_207653 | JGI IMG/M metagenome (GOLD analysis project Ga0316627, IMG submission 207653) | Wetland soil microbial communities from Old Woman Creek delta, Ohio, United States - OWC_Aug_M2_C1_D1_C | ecosystem: Environmental > Terrestrial > Soil > Wetlands | place: USA: Ohio...
CCGGCAGCGAAGTCCAGCCGCTCGCCCTCGGGCAGCGCCAGCAGCAGGCGTTTCACATCGGCGGCCAGCGGCTCGATACGCACCACGCTGCCGACCAACTGGCGCACAACGTTGCCGCCCGCGGGCGCCATCGACTCGACCTCGATTTCCAGGTCCTCCAGCGGCACGGCACAACACATCAGCGCCTGCCCGCGCGCGCGCATGGCCTCTGTCAGCACGGCGGGCTGGTAGGCGCCCTGTTCGACGCGGCCGTTGAGCACCGTGCACAGGCACAGACCGCAGCCGCCGGCGCGGCAGTCGTAGCGCAGCGGCAGGTCGGCGCGCAGCCCGGCTTCGAGCAGCGTCTCGCCGCTGCGCACCGTCACCGGCACGGCGCCGGGGTGCACGGTCAGGTGCAGCGCTGCGGCCTTCGCGCCGCCGCGCCGCCAGCGCAACCACGGCAGCGCCAGCAGCAGCGCGGTCGCGCCACCCATCAGCGCCCACACCGAGCCCAGCGGCCAGTCGTCGATCAGCGGCAGCAGCGGCAGCAGGAACCAGTCGAGCTGCAGTGCGGTTGGCGACACATCGAGCTGCGCGGGGCCGCCCTGGCTGGCCACCGGCAGCCCCAACGACAGCACGATCAGCGTCACGCTCACACTGATGGCGATGGGCCGTGGTGGCTGCGTGCTGGCCTTTGGCACGCGCTGCACATGCACCCACATCAGCAGCAGCGTGAGCAGCGGCACACCGATGTGGATGAAGACCAGCAGCGAGAAGAAGCGGTCGCTGACGCTGGCCGGGTAGATGAAGTTGCGCATCAGCGCGCCGCCAAAGCTGGGCAGCCAGTCCAGCCACTCGAAGCTGGCGGTGATGACGAACTGTGCCAGTTGATCCCAGGGCAGCATGTAGCCGTTGACGCCGGCCACGTAGACCAGCCAGATCAGCACCACGCCAGTGACCCACGAAAACCAGCGAAAACCGCGCAGCCGGTCGAAGGCGAAGTAGCGCAGCATGTGGATCACCATGGTCACCACCATCGCGTCGGACGCATAGCGGTGCAGGCTGCGCAGCACGCTGCCCGCAAGCCACGGCGCGTTTGTCACCATCTCTACCGAACGGTAGGCGCCGGTCACGCTGGTGTTGAAAAACGCAAAAAGCACCAGGCCGGTGCCGCAGACGATCCAGAACAGGAAGAAGCTGATCGCGCCCAGGTGGTACAGCGGGTTCAGGCGGTCACCGAAGGCGCGGTTGAACAGCGCCTCGGCGTGCATGAACAACCAGCGCAGCAGCCGCTGCAGCGCCGCGATCATGCTGGCGCCTGCAGACCCAACTGCGCACCCGGCTGCCGCAGCGCGCGCACCACCACCACCACGAAGAGCAGGCCGCCGACGATGGCCAGCAAGCCGCCCAGCCCCATCAGCCCCATACCCGCCACCTCGGCGCTGCTGCGCAGCACCTGCTCGCTGCCGGCCACCTTGCGCTGCACCCCGTAGCCGCCCGACCAGACCAGGCCGACGATGTGCAGCAGCTGGCCGGCGCCATACAGATAGGGCTGTGCCACGGCCAGCCGGCCTTGCGGCGTGCCGTAGCCCAAGCGCGGCAGCAGCTGGTAGACCAGGCCCATCAGCGCCAGCGTCACGCCGACGATGCAGCCGTGGTAATGCGCTGGGATCTTGACGTTGTTGCCGCCGATCAGCAGCCCGATCAGGCCGCCGGCGGCGAACAGCAGCATCGACGAGACCAGCGCGGCGCGCAGCGGCCGGCGCGTCGCCTCGATACCGCGCAGCGGCAGCAGCGACAGCAGCACCGCCAGCGCCACCGGCAAGATGGCCACGCCGCCGCCGAAGCGCATGGCCGCGGTGTGCAGGTTGCGGTGCTCGACGCTGGCGACGTCGTGCGCCAGGTAGGCATAGGGCGTGACGAAGACGCTGGCCAGCGCCAGCGCGAACATCAGCAGCGCGATGCGGGGGCTCAACGGCACGCGCGCGCCGCAGGCCTGCGCCAGCCACAGCCAGCCGACCAGCATTAGCAGCGTCCAGGTGAACTGCAGCGCGTGGCCGCCGCCCCAGAACAGGATCTCGTAGTAGGCCTTGCCGTCCAGCGCCGTGGGCACCACCGCCAGCGACCAGACAAAGGCCATCAGCGCGATGGCGGCCGACACCGCGCTGGCATTGAGGCCGAAGCGCAGCGCATCGGCGCCGCCGAACATGCCGCCCAGGCGCGGCGCGGCGATCAAGGCGCGCAGCACCTGCAGCGCGAAGCCGGCGGCAAAGGCCACCAGCCCGGCCAGGAACATCGGCCCTTCCAGCACCGGGATGTAGTTGGCCATGATCGGCGTGCCGGGCGAGATGAAGGCGCCCAGCGCCATCAGCACCGTGCCGCCGCCGCACAGGCCGAGCGCGACCCAGCTCCAGGACTCGACCCGCGGCGTGGCGTTCAGGCTCCACAGCATGCCGGCCATGGCGGCGAACCACACCCCCACCGACAGGTCCACATGCACCACCAGCGCGACGCGGAAGAAGTCGGCCACCGGCAGCCACTGGTTGATGCCGGGCGTGCGCGCTGCCACCAGCAGGATCGAGAACACGCCCGAGCCGACCAGCGCCAGCAGCCCGAGCCACAGCCAGGCGCGCGTCAAGGCACGCTGCTCCGTGGTGGGCATGGGCAGGCTGTAGTCGTGGGACGCTGCGGCCGCGCCGCGCTGTGAAGGGGCCAGCGCCGAGGGATTGACCAGGGTGTTCATGCGAAGGCTCTCATCTCAAGGTGATGCCGCCTTGTTCGGCGTCGAAATCGATGACCAGGATCTGCGCCGGCGCCAGCTTGACGACCTCCTCGCGCTGGTGCGTGAAGCCGGCCTGGCGTGCGTCGTCGTTCAGGCGCACGGCAATGCGTTGCTCACCCGCGGCCACCTGCAGGCGGTGGTACACGGCCGAGGCGCCGTCGCGGGACAGTCCGGAGGGTGCGGCCACGCGCTTCAGCACTGGCACACCGCCGATATCGACTTCCACCGTCACCGGCGAGCGCTCGCGCGGGCATTTCATCGGTGCACGCATGTTGGGCGGCAGCTTGGCCAGTTCGTCCGCGCTCAACGGCCGGCAATCGCCGACCGGCTTGCCGGTGTGCGTGAAGCTGAGCTTGATCAAGGCCTGGTCCGGGCCCAGGTGCTGGTAGGTGGGCCAGCGCGAGAACACGCCGATGGCGAGTGCGAACAGCCCGTACAGCAGCGCCTGGCCGACCCAGGCGGCGGCGCGGTGGGGCCGCGGGGCGTCCAGGGTGGCGTGTGCGTCAGCCATGGCGTGCCGGCAATGGCGTCGTCGCGATCGGCAAGCCTTGCAGGCGCTGGCGCAGCTGCTGCAGTGCGGCCGCCAGCGACTGCGCATCGGTGGCATCCACCCAGGCCACCGCCAGCCTTTCGGGGGTGTCCAGTGCACGCAGGTGCGGTTCGCGCTGCCCCTGCAGCCGCTCGGCGGCCCAGCGCTGGCCCAGGCGGAATTCGCAGGTCCCTTCGGCGCAGCCGCTGACCAGCACGCCGGCGGCGCCGTCACGCAGCGCGTAGTCGACGAAGGACGGCGGCAGCATGCCGGTGCAGATCAGGCTGAAGGCGGCGACGTCGGTGCCGGCCAGCCGCTCCACGCGCGCGCCCCGGTCGCAGCCGAAGACCACGATCGGCCGCTCGGCCTGCAGCGCGCCCAGGCCCTGCTGCAGGCGCCGGCGCAAGGTGCTCACCGTCAGCTGCGGCATGTCGATGCCGGTCACCAGATCGGCCACGCTGCGGAATGGCGTCGACGACGGGCAGGCGCCGGCGCAGATGCCGCAGGCGATGCACAGGTCGGCATCGACGCGCGCCAGTTCCTTGCCCGGTTTGCCGTTGGGGTGCGGCACCATCGTGATCGCGGCATAGGGGCAGTCTGCGAAGCAGCGCCGGCAGCCATTGCAGTTGGCGGCGTCGACCACGGCCACCGGCGCGCGCGCCGGCTGTGGCAGGAAGGGCAGGGCCAGCAGCAGCAGCAGGCTGGCGCTCACGGCCCACCAGACGGCGCCGGCCGAGGTGGCGTAGGTCAGGGGGTGCAGGAACAGCAGGATCCAGTCCAGCGCCAGCACCGCCGGCACTGTGCCGGCGTCGGCCGGCGGGTGGCTGGTGATCGGCGCACCGAGCGCCAGCACACACAGCACGCCGAAGGTGGCCAGCGCCAGCGGCCGCGGCGGGAACACCGCCGCCCGCGTGAGCCGCTGCACGTGGAACCACAGGCCGAAGATCATCATCAGCGCCACGCCCAGGTGGACGAATACGAAGAGCGAGAACAGCCGGTCGCCGACCGCGCCGACGGTGAGGAAGTTGCGCGCCAGCGGCGTCGCCAGCAGCGGCAGCGCGTCCAGCCATTCGGCGCTGGCCACCGCCGAGAACTGGCCCAACTGGTCCCAGTTGAGCCAGAAGCCGCCAATCGCGCTGACGAACGCGAACACGATCAACGGCACCCCCGTCAGCCACGAGAAGCGCCGGATGCCCTGGTAGTGGCCATGCAGCCATTCGCGCGCCAGGTGCGCCAGCATCAGCACGACGAAGGCATCGGCCGCGTAGCGGTGCAGGCTGCGCAGCCAGCCGCCCAGGTACCAGGGCAACGAGGCCAGGCCGTGGATCGAGCGGTACGCCCCCGCGGCCGAGGTGTCGATGACGGCGTAAAGGTAGATGCCGCTGACGGCCAGCAGCCAGAAGCACAGGAAGCCCAGCGAGCCCAGGTGGCGCAGCGGGTTGAGCGCCGAGCCGAAGGCCGCGTCGAAGAGCCGCTCCATGCGCTGCCAGCCGGCCAGACCGTACAACCGAAACGTGGCCAGGTGCTGCATGGTCGCTTCACCGAGGCATCAGCGAGACAGCTCGCCGGCGATCCGTGGTGTGCCGGCATGCGCTTGGCGTGCGCGCCGTCGGTTGCGCCATTCCACGCCGAAATACACCGCCACGCTCAGGAAGAACAGCAGCCCGCCGACGATCTCGAAGATCAGCGCGTAGTCGTAGCGGTACTCGCCGGTCTCGGGGTCGTACACCGTGCACAGGATGCGCACGCGTTCGATCACGTCGGTGAGTTGCAGGCGCGGCGGCAGCGCTCCTTCAGTCAGCAATTGACGCAGCGGCTCGCCGATGCGCTGCGCGTTCATGCGCTCGCCATACACCTGGGTGTGGATGCGGCCCTGCGCATCGACCAGCGTGATGCCGAGCACGTGGTCGAAGCCGGCGGGCGTGGCCACGTAGCGGAAGCCGAAGTCGCGCGTCAGCGCCTCGACGATGGCCGGCGGCGGGCTCAGGAACTCCCAGTTCGGATAGTCGATGCCGTGCTGGGCGGCGAAGGTGCGCATCGCCGCCGGCGAATCGAAAGGCTGGTTGAAGCCGATGCTGATGACGTTGAACTGGTTCGGCGCCAGCAGCTTGTCCAGGCCCTTCACCGCCTCGTGCAGCGCGCGCGTGCTGGCCGGGCAGATCTGGAAGCAGCCGGTGTAGATGAAGCTCACCAGCAGCGGCTTGCCGCGGTAGCTGGACAGGCGCACCGGGCGGCCCTGGCGGTCGAGCAGCGTGTAGTCGGGTACGCGCGTGCCCACCGCGGCGTCGCCGGCCTGCAATGCGCTGCGCTCGTCGAGCGCGGAGGGAGTCTCGGCCAGCGCCGGAGCAAGCAGTACGGCGAGCAGCAGCCCGAAGCCCGTGGCGCGCAGGCGTCGTGGGATCGATCGTTCAGCGCAGCGCCGCATCGACTGCCACCGCAGCCAGCAGGACGCTGAGCTGCACCATCGAGGCGAAGAACGACGCCATCGCCGTACCGCGACCGGGGGCGCGTGCCAGCGCGTGGGCCTTGCGCACGAAGTGCGCCCCGCCGGCCAGTGCGCCGAGCCCGTAGATCCAGCCGGCGCCGTAGAACAGCGGCAGCAGCGACACCGCCACCAGCAGCAGCGTGTTGGCGTAGACGATGCGCGCCGCGCGCGCGGGCCCCACCACCACCGGCAGCATCGGCACGCCGGCGGCGGCATAGTCCGCGTGGTTGGCGATGGCCAGACTCCAGAAGTGAGGCGGCGTCCACAGGAACAGCACCAGTGCCAGCAGCAGCGGCAGCGCACCGATCGTCGGGTCCACCGCCGCGGCCCCGGCCAGCACCGCAAAGCTGCCGGACAGCCCGCCGACGACGATGTTCAGCCAGCTGCGCCGCTTCAGCCACAGCGTGTAGACCACGGCGTAGAAGAAGGCACCGAGAAAGATGAACAGCGCCGACGTGGCATTGAGCACGACGGCCGCCGCAGCCACCGCGCCGGCCAGCAGCGCGCCGATGGCCAGCAGCCACAGTGGCGTGGGCTTCAACGCCCCACTGGCAAAGGCGCGACGGCGCGTGCGCACCATCAGGCGGTCGCTGTCGGCTTCGATGTACTGGTTGAAGGCCCCCGCGCTGGCCGACGCCACCAGCACCGACAACGCCAGCACCAGCACCTGCGCCAGGCTCAAACCGGGTCCACTGGCGATGGCCATGCCGCCGAGCGCGGTGATCATGATCAACACGCCGATGCGCATCTTGAAGACGCCCAGCACCGTGCGCAGCAAGCCGATGGCGGGGCGGTCGGTGGCCTGCATCACGGTGGTGTTCATCGGCGGTCTCCTGGAGCGGCAGTGGCGAAGCAGGGTTCAGCGGATCAGCTCAGGCCCCACAACGTGGACAGGTACTTCCAGTTGATGAAGTAGTACAGCACGAAGGCCACCAGGAAGACCATCGCCAGCACGAAGGTGCCGGGGGCGGCGAAGCCGGCCGAGCCGTGCGACTGCGCCACCACCGTGGGCGCGGTGCGCGGGATCGGCGTGAACTTCGGGCTCTGCGCGCCGGGCTCGAGCTTCTTGCCCCACAGCAGCGAGCCGACGGTGACGTAGATGTAGATGCCGCCGCTGACGATGGCCACGATGCCGCCGATGCCCACCAGGCCCATCATCAGGTAGGCCGCGCCGGGCCATTCGTACGCCAGCGCCGCACCCTGGAAGGCCATGTCCCAGTGGCGGCGCGACACGCCCAGCGTGCCCGCGCCCATCATCACCAGGCAGAAGAAGTACATCGAGAAGCCGAACAGGTAGGGCTGCCACATCGCCAGCTTCGGCGCGATCATCTCGCGGCGGAACAGCACCGGGATCAGCAGGTAGGTCAGCGCCATGAAGGTCAGCGTGGTGCCCACCACCACCGTGGCGTGGAAGTGCCCCGGCACGTAGATGGTGTTGTGGATGATCATGTTCAGCTGCTCGGTGCCCATCATCACGCCGGAGATGCCGCCGAGGAAGCCGAAGCCGATGATCGAGATGAACACGCCCGAGAACGTGGGGTTGCTCCACGGCGCCTTGCGCAGCCATTCGAACAGGCCCTTGGTGAAGCCCTTGCCGCGCTGTGCGACTTCCATCGCGCCGGGGATCGTCAGGCCGTGGATCATCGAGGCCAGCACCGCGAAGTACATGAAGTAGCTGGTGTTGACGATCTTCCAGCCGGTGGACAGCCCCGGGTCGGCCAGCAGGTGGTGCGCGCTGGCCAGCTGCAGGAACAGGATGTACAGCAAGAAGGCGGTACGGCTGACGCGCTCGCTCATCGGCTTGGCGCCGAAGGCCACCGCCGCCACCAGGTACCAGATCGAGATGTGCGCGGCCACGTTGATCTGCTGCGACGAATGGCCGAAGGCCCACCAGATGGTGCGGTAGACCAGCGGGTCGACCGCGCTGATCCAGCCGATGGACAGCAGGAAGGTCGGGATCAGGATGATCGCGCCCGAGGCGATGGTGAAGACCGCGATGATCGCCGCGGTGATGGCGCCGAAGGTGACCAGCGGCACCGAGCCCTGGTAGGTCTTGTCGCGCTTGGCGACCACCAGCGTGCCGAAGAACACGAAGCAGGCGATCAGCGCGCCCACCGCGAACAGGATCAGCCCGGCATAGAACGACGGCGCGGCCATCATCGGCACGTAGGACGTCATCATCACGCTCGAGCCGCCCTGGTAGACGGCGACGTTGTTCATCACCGCGCCGATCAGCATCAGCGCGAAGGCGGCCCAGGCGATGTTGGGTGTGGCGATGCGACAGCGCAGCAGCGTCGACGACGCGAAGTACAGCACCGCGATCTCGAAGAAGATGATCCAGAAGATCAGCATGTCGATGCCGTGCGCGGTGAGCACCTGGTAGAAGGTGTCGGCCTCGAGCCAGTGGATGGCCGGCCAGCGCGTCAGCACCACGCCGACGGCGAGGATGCCGCCGATCAGCAGGAACACCACCGCCGTGACGGCGTTGGCGATCATCAGCTTCTCGGCGCTGGATTCGAATTGCAGGCCCGTGCGCGGGCAGGTGCGGTAGGTCGTGACTTGGCCCATGGTCTGCGTCTCCTACTTCACGTAGATGCGGCCGACCATCGTGTGATGGTTGATGCCGCAGTATTCATTGCACACCACCGAGTAGGTGCCGGTCTGGTTGGGTGTGACGGTGACCACGTGCTCGAAGCCCGGCACCATCTGGATGTTGATGTTGGCCGGCTGCAGCGAGAAGCCGTGGTTGTAGTCCATCGCCGTCAGGTGCAGACGGTAGCTCTTGCCCTTCTCCAGCTCGAGGATCGGCCAGAAGGACCACAGCCGCGCCAGCATGTAGACATCGCTGCCCGGCGGCGGCGCCACCACCGGGATGTTCTGGTCGGTCTCAGTGCGCACCGTGTACTTCTCGGCCACGGCCTGCGCCTTCAGCAGGAACTGGTTCTGGGTGGTGCGATAGGTCTCGGTGGACAGGTTCTGGTTGCCCCAGACATGCCAGCCGACCATCATGCCGAACATGATCAGGCACCACAGCAGCGCGATGACGATCCAGGTGCCTTCGACGCGATCGATGGGCTGCTTGTACCAAAGCCGGTCTGCGGGGGGCAGGATGGCGCTCATTGGGAAACCTCCGTGCTTTGCACTGCGGTCAATTCGCCCTTCGGGCGGCCGTGCGGGCTCATGGGCAGACTCCTCTAGGGATGGAAAGGATGGCCGATTCGCCTACTTGCTGATCGGGATGGTGAGGATGTCGACCACCCCCCACACGACGTAGACCAGCATCGGGATCATCACGCCCAGGAACAGCAGCAGGAACGGGTTGTCGAGCAGTTGCTGCATCCACGGAACGGGTTCATTGGGGTCGTCCTTGACGGGCTGGCTCATGTGCTTTCCTTCGACGCTGTGGCCCGTACCGGGCCGGTCCTGCGGGTGCAGGGAATTCTGTTGCGCGGCGCGCCGGGCTGACTTGAACCACTTCAAGGAAAGACCAGAACACGGGTCTTCCCCTGGGCGCACGGTGCGGCGAGGCGGGCGCGGCGCACTACCATGCGGCGCCACCATGTCCCAAACCACTGCACCCCCGGACCGGCGTTGGCTCTTGCTGCGCCGCATGGCCTGGCTGTGCACCGTGCTGATGCTGGCGACCATTTCGCTGAGCGCGTTCATGCGCTTGTCGCAGGCGGGCCTGGGCTGTGCCGACTGGCCGGCCTGCTATGCGCAGAACCTCCGCGCCGTGCAGCAGGGTGAGCCTGCGCCCACCGGGCATGGCGTGGCGGCGGCCCGGCTGGCGCATCGCGTCGTGGCGTCGCTGACGCTGATCCTGGTCATCGTGATGGCCATGACGACGCTGGCCACGAAGCCGGTGCTCAAGCGCGCCGGCGCGCTGTCACTGGCGCTGCTGCTGCTGGCCCTGGCCCTGGCGCTGCTGGGCATCGCGACGCCGGGTGCGCGGCTGCCGGTGGTGTCCATGGGCAACCTGCTCGGCGGCTTCGTCATGCTGGCGTTGTGCTGGCGCCTGGCGGCCAGCGCGCGGCCGCCGTCCGATGCGGCGCCTGCGCGCCTCGGCACCTGGGCGGTGGCCGGGCTGGTCCTGCTGTGCGGCCAGCTGGCCGGCGGCGCATTGGTCAGTGCGTCCTATGCGGCGTTGTCGTGCAGCGACCTGGCCGATTGCACGCGTGCGGCCGCGGCCGCGGGCTGGGACTGGAGCGTGCTGAATCCCTGGCGCGAGCCGGTCGTCGAGGCCAAGGCCCTGCCGGTCAACGCGGGGAGCGCCTTCGCGCTGTGGCTGCACCGCATCGGCGCCATCGTCGTGCTGCCGGTCCTGGCCCTGCTGGGCCTGGCCGCGTGGCGCCGCGGACGGCGCCGCGGCGGTGCGGCCTTGCTGGTGCTCGCCGCCGTGCAGGGTGCGCTGGGGCTGCTGATGGTGACCGGCGGTCTGCCACTGGCGGCGGTGCTGCTGCACAACCTGGTGGCGGCGCTGCTGCTGGCGGCGTTGGTCCGGCTGGTCTGATGCGGTTTCCTGCCCGTGGATCGGGTGGGTGCGCTGGACCATGGACAGCTGCCGCGCCTTGCTGTCATGCGACCCGACGAACTGTCGGGCTGCAATGCAGCGTAAGGAGCCGGTGGCGAGTACCCGCTTTCTGGCGGCCCACTGGCATGAATCGTGGAGGTGGACATTAGCCGCCAGCGCTCAACATACTCAGCCTCAGGCTGCGTGACTCAGGCGACAACTACCTTGACGCGCGCCGGTTCATCCTCATGGCGCGCCTCCCGTATGGATGCAACCATGTTCGGCGCCCACCGGCTCACGTGCCACTTCGAGACGGGCAGCCCCCGCCCGTGAAGGGCGGGGACGATTTGTCACATCGACGCGGAGTGCACTCGCGCCCGATCGACTTTACCAGTCGATGCCGCTAAGGGCAGTGCTCGCATACACCCGATGTTGCCCGCTGCCGTCCGCGTTCATCACGTAGATACCGTCGCTACCGATGAACGCAAGCTGCGAGCCGTCCGGCGACCAACGGGGCACCTTTGAACTGACGGCGGTGAGGGTGTGCGCGCCGCTGCCATCGGCGAGACTGACGGCGATTCGGCCATCGCGGGGATTGAGGGTGGTATATGCCCAGTGGCTTGCCGTGGGTGACCAGTCGAGATCGTGAGCGGGCCTGTCGAACTCGCCCGAGCCGATTCGTACGTAGTTCGAGCCATCCTCGCGGATCGTGCCGATTGAACTGCCACCTGCACAATCCGGGCAATCATCGCTTTGCAAGAAGGCGATCACACCGGTCGACGACCAAGCCGGCTCGGTCAACGTGCCAATGCCTGGCGGAGCGCCGCCGTCTTCCGGCTCTGGAATCGCCGCATCGCCCGTGCCATCGGCGTGGATGACGTGCAGATTCGTGCGGTAGCTCTCGTCGATGATGCCGTCCCCCTGACCGTTATCGATATTGAACGGCGGGCGCGGGTACGAATACACGAGCTTGGTGCCATCTGGCGACCAGGCGGGGGCAGTGATGCCTGTGCCATTGCGTCCGACCGTCGTGGTTACGACGTGCACGTCCTCGCCGTTTCGATTCGACACCATTAGCGAGCCGCCGCGCATGTAAGCGATGCGCGAGCGATCCGGTGACCAACGCGGAAACTGTTCGCTTTCTGAGGGTGTATTGGTCAGACGCTCCAGGTGGGTGCCGTCTTCGTCCATGGCATACAGATCCGAGTGCGTTTCACCCATCGCGGTCGCCGCGAATACGATTCTTCCTTGCGGCGGCGCCTCGTCGCCGCAACCCGAGGTTGCAACGAGCACACAGGCCGCAAGCGCAAACCATTTACCCATACCGATCATATTCATTTCAATCTCTCCTTGTCCGAAGCGAGAACGTTCCTTGCGTCGCGGCCAGTCGACCGCCACCAATTCACGCGACCCTCGGTGCCTTGAGTGAAATCCAGAGGACGCGCTGGCGACAAGCGACCGACGCGCTCGTGCTCATGGTTGCTGCGTCGCCCAATTGTCGTCAGTTCCTTGGCTTTGCATCCGTTGCATTATTTGTGCGCTGCCGGGTGTGGATTCACCGTGGAGAAGACTTGAGTCGCGCGGCCGACACGGACACTGTCCGGACTTGCTTCGACAGACACGCCTACGTAGGGTCCAATCACAAATCGCGCCGTGCGCGAATTTTGGGAGAAGTGATGATGCAATACA